>Ga0326512_10002310_pt1 | contig 14122 bp, 6 predicted proteins | sample 1_2617_0518_D_FD_203652 | JGI IMG/M metagenome (GOLD analysis project Ga0326512, IMG submission 203652) | Bovine rumen microbial communities from UC Davis, California, United States - 1_2617_0518 | ecosystem: Host-associated > Mammals > Digestive system > Stomach > Rumen | place: USA: California... | reverse complement strand
GTGAAGCGGAAGACCTGCAGAGCTATGGTGTTGTCACCTTCAACGAGGTAGTCCGTGATGTTGAACTCCGATGGTAGATAGGAGTCTTCCGAATAGCCCACGCGGTGGCCGTTGACCCAGAGGTAGTAGCCGTGACCCACGCTGTTGAAGCGCACATAGACGTCACGGCCCTCCCAATCTGTCGGCACGGTGAAGTGGCGGCGGTAAGTGCCCACGGGGTTGGGCATGTTGCTGTTGTAGGTGAACCACCCCGGACGCTCGGCCATTACGGAGTAGGTCTTCTCGTTGTATGAGAACGGATACTGTGTGTTGCAGTACAGGGGCTTGTCCCATGACTTGTTGTTGTGCAGACCCCACACTTGCCAGCTCGACGGTACGTCGATCTCTGTCCATGCTGCGTCATTGAAGTCCTTGTCACACCACTCGTCCTTGGCTGATGACGGCTGCTTTACCCAGTTGAACTTCCACTTGCCGTCAAGTGACTGGTGGTATGGCGAGATGCTCATGTCGGTGTTGGCAGCATTAGCCTCAGAGCCCATCGGTATGCTGACGGTATGCGCCTTCTCACGGTTCACACTTGTTGTCAAGGGGTCGTCCCACTCCTTGCCCGTCTGGGCGGTTGCCTGTGTTGCGATGAGCAATAGTGTGGCAATAATTTGTATGGTTTTCTTTTTCATATGTGTAATGATTTGGTGCAAAGTTACGAAAAAAAGCCCCTTTTCGCTTCTCTTTGTCCTTCATTTTTTGCGTTTGCGGCCCATTTGTTACATTTACAAAAGAATCTGAAACAAATATAATCCCTTAGCTTCCTTTTCTTTTAGTATCTTTGCAACAGAATTAAGGACTAACCCCATGAAGAAAACTATTTTATCGACCATTTTGTTCTGCTCCGCCGTCCTTGTGATGGCGCAGCAGGACAAACCTTCTGCTCCTGCAGCTGTTCCGGGCCCCGAGACGGAGTTCGTCATGCAACTTAAAGTCACTCTCGATGCACCTTATTCTGTCGGCGAGACACCGCACGGTCGTCGAACGGTCATACCCATCACAGGCGGCACGTTCGAAGGTCCATTGCTCAAGGGCACTATCCTTAACGGTGGTGCCGACTGGCAGTTGGCCAAGGGTAACCGTACGGAACTCGAGGCCATCTACAGCATCAAGACCGATGATGGTGTCAATATTCACATCCGCAACCGTGGCATTATCTACACAGGGAAAGACGAGAAGGGCAATCCCTCGTTCTATTTCAAGGCTGCCCCGCAGTTTGAGGCGCCAGAGGACAGCCGTTATGCCTGGCTCAACAATGCCCTCTTCCTCTGTGCTCCAGCTCCCTCGCAGGGTGGCGGCATTACCCTGAACGTATGGAAAGTAAAATAAAATAGATAATTAGGATGAAAAGGATTTTGTTATCTGCATTGGTACTGGGTCTGGCAATGACGGCAGCAGCCCAGTTGAAGTCGCGTGTCATTGAAGACGGCGGTACGGGCCCAAGCAAGGCTGTCATGACCGAAGTTGAAGGACTTGAGGCACATACGGTCTTTGTGCCGCAGGATCTCTCGAAATTCTCTGCCGCCAACCCCCTGCCCGTGCTCGTATGGGGTAACGGTGCCTGTGCCAATTCTCCGTTCGAGCACGCCAAGTTCCTTAGCGAGATTGCTTCCTATGGCTATATAGTCTTGGCTACAGGCTATATTCCGATGACCGATGAGTGGTATCAGGGTCCTATGTCGAAGACTGAGCAGCAGATAGAGAGCATTGACTGGGTCTATGCACAGAATGCAGACCCCCAAAGTCCTTACTACCAGAAAATAGACCTGAAACACCTCTGTCTTGCCGGTATGTCGTGCGGTGGGCTTCAGACCCTCTATAACTGTGCCGACAAACGCGTCTCTACACTGATGATCTGCAACAGTGGACTTTTCAACCAGCAGAACGCAGGACAGGCTGTCGGTGGTATGCCAATGCCTCCAAAGGAGAAACTGAAGGAAATCCACACGCCGGTTCTCTACCTCCTTGGCGGGGAGAGCGACATCGCCTACCAGAACGGCATGGATGACTTCCACCGGATTAGCCATGTGCCTGCATACGCTGCCAACTTGCCTGTGGGTCACGGTGGCACCTACTCCAAACCTCACGGTGGCGAGTTTGCTGTGGTGGCACGCGCTTGGCTTGATTGGCAGCTGAAAGGCAGTACCGATGCTGCCAAGCAGTTCACAGGTGAAGTGCCTGCCCTCCAGAAACGCGAGGGGTGGACGCTGGAGTGGAACGCAGCAGCCGGGAAATGAGCCTCCGATTACGGCAAACAAACATGATGACATAATGAAGAAGTTTATTGCTACGGCGGTGATGCTGTCCGTCACCATCGGGGTGTCGGCGTGGACACCTTGGACGAAGGGTGGCATGGAGACTGGCAAGTACCGCAATGTACTAGTGGAAATGGGCTACGCCCCCGAGGTTGTTGAAGCCAAGTTGCAGGAAGTGTTCAACGATGTGTTCCATGGCCCCAATAAGGTTTATTTCGAGGTGGGCGACTCCATGGGCTATATCTCTGATATCAAGAACCATGACGCCCGCACCGAAGGCATGTCGTACGGCATGATGATTGCCGTGCAGATGGACCAGAAGGACATATTCGACCGTCTGTGGCGCTGGAGCCGCAAGTATATGCAGCACCAGTCCGGACAGCGTGAGGGCTACTTCGCTTGGAGTTGCAAGACTGACGGTACGCGTAATGCCGAAGGTGCTGCCTCTGACGGCGAACTGTACTATATCACCGCACTGCTCTTCGCCTCGAACCGATGGGGCGATGACACAGGTATCAACTACAAGGCTGAGGCACGGCGGATACTGGACTGTACCATGCCACGCGACTATAAAGAGGAACGTCCCATGCGGCAGTTCCCGGGTATGCCGCCAAGTTCGGGCAAGATATTTCTCATCGATCCCGACACGCGGCTCATCACTTTCACCCCCGATGGCTTCGGCCAGCGTATGACCGACCCCAGCTACCATATTCCTGCCTTTTATGAGGTGTGGGCGAGATGGGCTGACGACGGACGGGCTGACTATTGGCAGGACTGTGCCGATAAGTCTCGTGCGTTCCTGCATAAGGCTATCGATGAGAAAACAGGATTGAACCCCGACATGTGCAACTTCGACGGCACGATGATGCAGGGCTTCGGCGGACGTCGCAACGGCGGTTCAAACTTCCGCTATGACTCTTGGCGAGTGCCGATGAACATTGCTCTCGACTATGAGTGGAGTTGTGCCGACCGTGAATGGCAGCAGCAGTATGGCGAGCGTTTCCAGAATTTCCTTTACAGTCAGGGTATCGATACGTTCGTCGATCAGTATCGCGTAGATGGGACGCTGCCCGAGGGTAACGAGATATTACAGGCCGGAGGCTTCCAGAAACTGCGGCATAGCATAGGGCTTGTCGCCACGTCTGCTGCAGCCTCGGTGCTGTGCTCGCATGAGAAGAGCAAAGAGTTTGTTGATGCTCTTTGGAACGCCAAGCATGAGCCTTTCGATGACGGTTATTTCGATGCCTACTACGACGGTCTGCTTCGCCTCTTTGCCTTCATGCATCTCAGCGGCCATTATCGTGTTATCACAGGTGCTGCTACCAATCGCTAAACGCTGTAGAGTTATATAATTGAGTCCACTTTGAAAGTGAACTCAATTATTTTATTTGATGACAAAATCAATGGCTTGCAGGTCTTGTTCTCGTGACGAGGTGCCGTAGAGAATCTGGTAGCGACCGGGCATGACGCTCAGCTCATCAATGGCTTCGTCGTAATATTCAAAGGCCTCGCCGTCAAGGACGATGGTGGCCGTCTGCGTCTCGCCGGCCTTCAGACTCAGCTTTTGGAAACCTTTCAGGGCCTTCAGGGGAGCACCCTCGTCGCCGAAACGCTTCACATAGACCTGCACGGTCTCGGTGCCCTCGCGCTTGCCCGTGTTCGTAACGGGCACGGTAACGGTCACCTTGCCGTTCTTCTTCATCGACTTGGCAGACAGCTTGCCCTGACCCACGTTGAAGGTGGTGTAGCTCAGTCCGTAGCCGAAGGCATACTGCGGCTCGCCGGTGAAGTAGCGGTAGGTACGATTCTTCATTGAGTAGTCCATGAAGTCGGGCAGGTCGTCGTTAGAGCGGTAGAACGTGACGGGCAGCTTGCCGCCGGGGTTGTAGTCACCGAAGAGCACGTCGGCTAGTGCCTTGGCACCGCCCTGACCGGCATACCAGGCCTGCAAGAGAGCATCGTACTGTCCCTCGACGCAGCCGAAGGCGATGGCCGAGCCGCTGCAGTTGACGAAGATGACGGGCTTGCCGGTCTTGTGCATAGCCTGAACGAGCAGCTGCTGCACCTTGGGCAGGTCAATGGTCTGCTTGTCGCCGCCCTCACCCTCCATGCGGGCGGAAATACCGCCGATGATGATGATGGCGTCGGCAACGCTCACTTCCTTGGCCAGATCGGTGAAGTCCGCCAGCTTACGTTCGCAGATGTCACCGCGCAGCATGGCGAACTGTCCGCTGCCGCGACGGTACTCGATGCAGACATCGTATGTCTGCCCCTCAGTCACCTGGAATGACTTGTACTCCGCACCGCGACGTCCGAAGCCGAAGCCGCCGCGCCGGCCACCGCCCTTGTTCTCTTCTACGACCTCACCATTCACTTTTAGCACGTAGCCGTTGTCGGTAGAGAGCGTGTATTTCATCTCGCCGGTGAACGTAGCGGTATATTTGCCGCTGATGCGGACAGCGAGATTGTCGTTGTTGACGCCCTCGGCAAAGCCCCAGGCACCGAAGGTCGAGAAGCTCAGCTCGTTGTAGTAGCCGCTCTTGTCGGGGTTCTCGAAGTTGGTGTCCTTATCGTTCCAGAACTCCACCAGTACGCCCTTGCCGTCGTTGAAGTCCTGCAGATGGTGGATGGTGGTATATTCGTCGTTCAGTTCACATGCCTTGTTGTAGATGATTTTTGTATCGGGGACAGCAGCCTTGATGCCGCTGAGCAGCGAGTGCTGGTGGGCCTCGGTGGGCGTGCCGCCGTAGTTACCGTTCAGCAGTTCCACGTCGTCGGCGTTAGGTCCGAGGACGGCCAGCGTCTTGATGGATTTTGGGAGTGGTAGAACCGGAACTTTAGCCCCACCGGCGGAAGCCGCCTCCCCATTTAACGGGGAGCGCTCCGTGTTTTCCAACAGCACCATCGACTCGCGGGCGGCCTGCGTGGCTAATGCGTCATTCTTCTCGCTGCTGATGACCTCGGGACCGAGATTGGCCCACGGAAGCATGTCGGCGGGGTCGAACATACCTAACTCGAAGCGTCCCATGAGTGTTTTGCGCAGATGCTGGTCGAGATCGCTCTCCTTGATGAGTCCTTGCTTCAGGCCGTCGGTGAGCGACATGAAGACCTTGCCGCACTCTAAGTCGGTACCGTTGAGCACGGCATCGACTGAGGCCGATAGCCCGTCCTTATGGGTCTCGTGCTGTCCGCGGTTGAAGAAATTGTTGATGGCATCGCAGTCGGTGAGTACAATACCGTCGTAGCCCCACTTGTTGCGCAGGATGTCAATGAGCAGGCGGTCGCTGGTGCAGCAGGGTTTGCCCTCGAAACGCTGGTAGGCACACATTACCTCGCGCACGTTACCTTTCTTAACCAGTGCCTTGAACGCAGGCAGGTAAGTCTCCCAGAGGTCGCGGTTCGTCGGCTCTACATTCATCGAGTGACGCAGAGGCTCCGGTCCGCTGTGTACGGCGTAGTGTTTGGCACAGGCATGGGTCTTGATGTATTTATCGTCGTTGCCCTGCATGCCGAGCACCGTCTGTACGCCAAGGACGGCGTTCAGATACGGGTCTTCGCCACAAGTCTCCTGACCGCGTCCCCAGCGGGGGTCACGGAAGATGTTTACGTTGGGGCACCAGAATGTCAGCTCGGGATTGCCGGGATAATAGGTCACCCCCATAGGGACGTTATACAGTTTTGGGTCGTTATGATCGGTACGGTTCCAGTTGGCACGGGCCTCGTCGCTGACCTGCGAGAACACGTCATAGACCAGCTGCGCATTGAAGGCAGCGGCCATGCCGATGGGCTGTGGATAGACAGTATAGCCGCCTTGGCGCACGCCGTGGCAGGCCTCGCTCCACCAGTTATATGACGGTATGCCGAGGCGGTCGATTGAGATGCTCTTGTTCATCATCAGTCCCACCTTTTCTTCAGGTTTCAACATACCGAGCAGGTTTTCCACGCGTTGTTCCTTAGGCAGGTCAGGGTTCTGCCAGGGGAACTTCTCTTGTCCTGATGCACTCGTCAGACACATTGTTGCGGCCATTGCCGCCAGAAGCATTTTTTTCATAGTCCTGTTGTTTTTAGTCGTAATTTGACGGCAAAGATATGAAAAAAAACTCTGTATGTCAAGCGTAAGAGGCGGAAAGGGGACGAAACGATATTATTTGAAAACTAAATGAGACGTTCTTCGCGGCTCGGTTGCTATTTTTTTAGTACTTTTGCATCGGATTAACAACTAAACCAACGATAGGAAATGAAACTGAAAATGACTGCGGCCTTGATGGCTCTGATGGCCTCAACGGCTGTGACAGCACAAAACCCCTTTGTGCAGACGTGGTTTACTAGCGACCCCGCACCATTGGTAGTGGGCGACCGTATGTATGTCTATACAGGCCACGATGAGGATAATGCCGACTTCTTCTGGATGCAGGAATGGCGTGTCTATTCTACTGAAGACATGGTCAACTGGCAGGACCATGGTTCGCCACTGGCTCTGGAGAGCTTCTCTTGGGCCGACGATAGGGCCTGGGCAAGTCAGGCTATTGAGCGTAATGGAAAGTACTATTGGTACATCTGTGCCCACTCGAAACTCTCTAACGGTATGGCTATTGGCGTTGCTGTAGGCGACACACCCACAGGCCCGTTCCGCGATGCCATCGGCAAACCGTTGTTCGAGAATGGCTCATGGGACCATATCGACCCGACTGTGATGATTGACGATGATGGCCAGGCATGGCTCATGTGGGGAAATCCCCGTGTGTACTATCTTAAACTGAACCCGGATATGATCAGTTATAGCGGTGAACTGGGACAACTCTCTATGACCGAAGAGGCTTTTGGTTCACCGTCAATGGACAAGCGTGAGAAGGGTAAACAGTACAAAGACAGCTATGTGGAAGGACCTTGGCTCACAAAGCGTAATGGCAAGTATCAGCTACTCTATGCTGCTGGCGGTGTGCCTGAGCATATCAGCTATTCGACAGCTCCGTCGCCGACAGGCCCCTGGACTTATGCTGGACAGATTATGCCGCTCTGCGACACGAAGTCGTTCACTAACCACTGTGGCGTAGCCGATTTCAAGGGACACAGCTATTTCTTCTACCACACTGGAAAACTGCCTAACGGTGGTGGTTTCGGCCGCAGTGTGGCTGTCGAGGAGTTCAAGTACAATGCCGATGGCAGCTTCCCCACCATCATGCCTACCGACGAGGGAGTGAAGCCCATTGCCGAGTTCAACCCCTTCCGTAAGGTAGAAGCTGAGACGATGGCCTTTTCCAAGGGCATCAAGACAGAGCAGAATGACCAGGTGGGCGTCTATGTGACCGACATCCATAATGGTGACTATATCAAGCTGCAGAACGTAAGCTTTGGCAATAAGGTTCCCCGCACGTTCAAGGCCCGTGTGGCCAGCGGCCTGCGTGGCGGTCAGATTGAGATTCATCTCGATAGCATTGGCGGTCGCCTCCTCGGCACGCTGAACGTGCCTGGCACTGGCGGCTGGGAGCAGTGGCAGACGCTGAACCTCGACCTCGACTTCTCGACCATTACTGACTTGAACTCGCCCAAGCGTACCATTGATGGTGTCACCCTGCCGAAGACCGCCGACCTCTATCTGGTCTTCAAGGGGCGCAAGGGTCCGAAACTCTTCAACTTCGACTGGTGGGAGATGGCTGGTATTGAACAGGTCAATATGCCGCTCTTCCAGACCAAGTACACTGCCGACCCCTCGCCGCTGGTTATTGGCGACACCTTATTCTTATATACGTCGCACGACGCTTCACCTGAAGATATCCCCGACCCGAATGAGCGTAACTCTGCCGGCTTCTTCATGTACGACTGGCTGCTGTGGTCAACTACCGACATGGTGAACTGGACGGAGCACGGTGCCGTAGCTTCGCTGAAGGATTTCTCTTGGCGTAGCCGCGAGAACGGAGCCTGGGCCATCCAGACCGTCGAGCGCAACGGCAAGTACTACCTCTATGCTCCGCTGCATGGTCACGGCATTGGTGTGCTGGTGGCCGACTCACCCTACGGTCCTTTCAAAGATCCCTTGGGAGAACCCCTCGTGTGGCAGAAGGAGCATTGGGACGACATCGATCCCAGTGTCTTCACCGATGCCGACGGTCAGGCCTATATGTACTGGGGCAATCCCCACGTCTATTGCGCCAAGCTCAACGAGGATATGATCTCTACGCAGGGCGACATCCTGGTGCTCAATCAGCAGGACGGCGTGATGCGTCCCGTCAAGCAGGAGGGTTCCAAGATCAACCTCCGTGTGCCTTGGAGTCAGAAGGCCAACTGGGCCGTCCAGCACTACCAGGAGGGCCCGTGGTTCTACAAGCGTAACGGCCACTATTACCTCGGCTATGCTTCGACCTGCTGTCCTGAGGCGCTGGGCTATGCCATGAGTGACTCGCCTACAGGCCCCTGGGTGGAAAAGGGCTACATCATGCGTCCTACAGAGCGCGACCGCGGCAACCATCCCGGCATTTGCGACTTCAAAGGCCATAGCTATGTCTTCGGCCAAAACTACGACCTCATGCACCTTGAGACCTTCCAGCACCATGAGCGCCGCTCGGTGTCGGCACAGGAGATTACCTATAATGCCGACGGCACCATCCGGGAGATTCCCTACTGGCTCGACCAGCAGCCCATGAAACAGTTGCAATGGTTCAACCCCTACCGCCGTGTGGAGGCCGAGACCATGAACTGGGGCTTCGGTGTGAAGTCGGCCAAGATGGGCATCGAGAATACGGGCGTCGTGAAGGATATGCCAGAGTCAACGGGTAAGAAGAATATGTATATCTTCGACCTCGACGATGGTGAGTATATCCGTCTGCGCGGCGTTGACTTCGGCCAGAAGGGTGCCAAGTTGTTTGCCATTACCGCCGCCGCTACGGGTACGGCCACCGTCACCCTGCGCCTTGACAGACAGGACGGTCCGGTCGTCGGCACGGCAGTCATCAAATCTACCGGCTCAGCAGATAAGTACCGTGCATTCAGCACAAAGGTCAAGAACGCCGCTGGCGTCCATGACCTTTATATCTGTTTCGACAAGACCAGCGGTGACGTGCGTCTCGACTGGTGGCAATTCAAATAATCTGCCTGCCCCTGTTTGTTACTGATTAGTGTTGTCGGTGTCACCAAGAGCCTTTTCAATGGCCAGGGTGACATCGACAATGTTTATGACTCCATCCATATTAAGGTCGGCTTGTTCGGGAAAGAATACGTTGGGCGTCTGTCCGGTCAGGTGCCTGGTGATGGCATCTGTATCACTTTTGTCAATCTTCCCGTCGTGATTGACATCGCCCTGCTGGTAGCCGGAATAGCTTAACACCAAGGGTGATGATGGGTTGCCGACATTCGACAAGGAAGCGAAGGCAACTGGCTGGGATGGCATCAGCGGATACTCAGCCTGAGTGCTGTAGTCGTAGAGACGGAAGGAGATGTCTTGGGCTGAAGTGCTGTTGCTGTAGATGCGTAGGATGCCGTACTGACTGTCAGCGAAGATGGCATAGCCCATGCACTGACCGTCAGCGGCAAAGGCACCGATGGCCTTATCCTTGAAGTCGGTCAGACGGCTACTGCCTCTCTGTACGGCCATGTAGGCCGTCATGTCGTATTGATAATCAGCAGTGTTGATTGTCCATGGCGCCTGTATGCAGTCTATCGTTCCGTTTGTCCGGCTTTCACTGCCTTTGACATTGTAGGTGAAAGCCTCGCTGCCCAAAGCCGTGATGTTGACGCTTCCGCCTGACTGTATCAGGTCGGCATCGACACTCAGTCCCATACACTTGTTTATTTCACTCGTCGTGGCATCGGTGAGGTTGCCGCCAAGCACCTGTATATGGGTCTCGCCGCCGCTGATGTTGACGTAACCGCCGTTCAGCACCGTCGAAGCCTCTGTATAATTCTTGCCCTTGATGGCCTTCGAACCGTCACCGTTGACGACGATATAAAGCTGTCCGCCTTCGATGTTGGTGGCGTAGCGTGAACGGATGCCTTCGCTGTCTTTTCCTTTGACGGCAATGTTGACCGTGCCGCCGCTGACGGTGACAATGCTGTCAGCCTTCAGCCCGGTAGCACCGTCGGGAACGTTAATGCTGATGACACCGCCTTCCATCCTGATTGTGCCGTAGTCATCGCTGTCTATACCGTCGCCGCCAACATTCATAATGCTGATATTGCCACCCTTCATCAGGAAGTAGTTGTGCTCATTGTTGATTTTCCCCTTGCCGCAATGCAGACCGTCACTTTGGGCACCGAGTACGTTGATGGTACCCGTCGAACCCTTCAGTTCCATATATTCCTTGGCACAGATGGCGTGCTTGACGCGGCCTGTGACGTTGAGTGTGCCTCCACCCTCGAACTCCGCATGACCTTTGAAGTAGAGGGCTGCCTTCTGGGCACCAGAGACATCGGCCAGCCGATTGGTTGTGCCGTCAGCCAGTTCAACGGCGATGCGCTTGCCACACTCAATGTCGATGGCGGCCCCGCCGTGGGCATTTGTCAGGTCGAGTCCTGCTAACAGCAGTGTCAGCTTATAGGCACCGTTTATCAGCAGTGAACCGTCCGTTGACGAGCCTGACAGCCTGTAGGTGTACTCCGTCGTACTGGTCAGCGAGGTAATGGCAACGTTGGCACCCTCGACGGTGGGTGTTACGTCCGTGATGCCATCAGGTATGTTCACTTCGGCGGTTGTTCCTTTGTATATGATGTCGATGGTCGTGTTCTGTGCCTCTGCCGTCAGGAGCGTGACGGCAGCCATCATGGTTGTGATAATAAGTCTTTTCATCTCTTTCTGCGGATTACTTGATGTAGATTTTCCGGTGAGAACCATCCTTGTACTTCACAATATAGACTCCCTTGGCCAGTGCGGCGGCGCGGTTGGACACTCGCATGCCGCCCAGGTTGTAGTAGCCTTCGACAGTGTTGAACGCACCGCTTGCAGCAGCCAACTCTGCCAGACCGGAGGCTCCGGCATCGCCGATGTTGAACAGGCAGGGTGACTGGACAGTGCCGCTGACACCAGCCGCGAACGTATGTCGTTCGGCAACGTTATAGACAGTGCCGTCCAACTCGTCCAAGGCAAAGAACTGCAGCTGCTCACCGCCTTCGCCGTAAACGGTCAGGAAAATCTGGCTGTCAACCCATTTGCCTGCTCCCCGGCATTCGTCGCCCGCATAGGCTAATAGCGTGAAGCGCTCTGGTTCAACCGGGGCGTTCTCCCATAACAGACTGCCGATGATGCCCATCACGTTGGGATAGGCATGCTTGTCGATGTTGTACGTCAGGGCTGCTTTGCCTTTCACCCGTGCCCCGCGACTGAAGTTCACGGTCTGTGCGGGCTTGTGGAAGGTCAGCGACTTGGCCTGTTGGGTGTATAGCATATAACCCTTGCCTGTCTCGAGCGATGTGAGTGCTCCTGTCCACTTGCCATTGGTATAAGTGGCGAAACCGTCCTGGCCTATGATTGTCTCGCCTTCCTCGGCAGTATAGTCGGTGAGAGCATCGCTAAGCGTCTGGGTGCCGTTAGGCGTGTAGCCTATCCAGTTCCAGCCGGGCATCAGGGTGATGGGCAGGGTGGGGGAGCAGAGCATCTCGTCGCTGAAGAACTTGTCAGCCTCCAACATCTGGATCTTGTACAACCTGCCTGCTTCCATCTCGTGGAGCGTGCCCGTCATGCTGCCCTCTGAGGTGCGGTAGGCCTCGCTGTTCTGTCCTACGATGCGGGTGGCGCTTTGTGACAGGTTGGCCGGAGCTATCGACGTGCTCAGGCAGTGCGATGTCCAGTTCCATCCCTGAGCCAGTTCCAAAGTGAAGCCGTTGAAGAGCAACGACATCAGGTTCTGGTCCGTTCCTGTTGGTTGGTCTTCTATGGTGATGGTGTTTGTGCGTTCAACAGTGGGGTGTGCCATTTGGTAGAACTGTCGTCCGCCGTCGGGATAGCGCCCTACCGACTGGTTGCCCGTGTGCGATGTGTAGGTCAGACCGTCAATGAATGTTTTCATGTCGGGATGGGCGTTGAAGTATGTCTGGTTGTTCTTGACAAACTCGTCGCTGCTGACGACGATGACTTGCTGGCCGTCGCTGTTACCCAGTTTGAAGCTGGTGTGCAGCTGCTGGCTCCGGCCGTTCAAGGCATTGGTGCCCAGACCGTCGGCCCATACCACAAGATGTCCCTTGGCGGGAATCTTTGTGCTCTTCTCAATCTGGAACTTCAGTGGCTGGTCACTGTCATCGCTCAGGTAGAGACCTTTGACGTCCAGCTCGGCATCGGTGGTGTTGTACAGTTCGAACCAGTCAGTCCGCTTCCATGTGTCGCTGACATAGACGGTGTTGGCCGCACTTACCTCGTTCACCTTGATTGGCATAGCGATAGCCGACTTCAAATCGTTGTCGTCTGCTATAGGCTCATAGGTGGCCACCAGATTGATATTGCTCTCTTCTGAGATGTCGTATTCTTCGCTGGTTGAAATAACGCTACTGCCGTTCATCCATCCCTTGAAAGTGTAGCCTTCTGGAGCCTGTGCCTTAATGATGGCAGGGGCAAAGAACTGGCCGTTAAACTTTCCCGTGGGGATGTCGTGGCCGTTTAGCAGCAGCTTGGCATTCTCTATGTTTGATGACAAAGAAGCCTTTATCGTACTTTGGCCTTTAAGTTGCATGGGCTCAAAGGAGCGCAGGTAGTTAATGGCAGTGTTCTGGCGGTTGCGTAACTGCTTGACAGTGTTGACGGAAGAAGATAGTGCATCCTGCTTCCATTCCATACCCACCGGGCCTCTGACAACTTCCTCTAACTGGTTGGCAATTTGGGTGGCACGGTTTCCCTCAAGAACGCTGCCTCCCATGAGGCAGAAGGCGTCAATGAAACGCTTGCGGAAGGAGTCGTTTTGCAGTAGGTTCTTAAACAGTGTCACAAAGCGTATCTGTACGTTTGTATATTGTCCTAATGAGGCGGGTCGTAATTTGTCGAACGTGTAGATTTCCTTCCCCATGAACGTATTGAACGGGTTGGTGGTACTGAAGGCAAAATCGAGGTCGAAGATTACGAACCGGAACTTTCCTCCATTGCGGTGGCGGAATCCCTTGACATTGTTCTGAGGCCAGTCGGTGCCGCCTAAGTAGAACTCTGCTGCCATGTAGTTGACATATTCGTCGATGTCGAGTAGTTTTTCAATCTCGGCGTAGGTGGTGGCATCGGCGGCATTGGGCGAGAGGTCGTCCACCAGGTAGTTGAAGGCATCTGGAGTACCGCATTTTTGTATGTAGCCAGAATCCGGTGACATTTCGAATTGGTCAATCTCGTCATCATCCCAACCATAGTTGGCATCGACATAGTGCTTGTTGTTTGGCTCACGAACGTTCAGTACGCCGATGTATTCGCCGTTGATGAACTCGTGTACGGGCTGGTAGCTCTGGCAATCGATGTTGACACCCGATGTTTCAATCATATACTGGATAGCGGGGTCAATGAAACGTCCGTTGTTGTCGTTTCCGCCATTACGTATCTGCAAGGTACGGTTGCGGATGTACGGCTTCTGTTTGAAGAACTGGTAGGGCAGGTACTTGATGCCGCCTAACTCCTTGCTGCCCTTCAGCTTAAATGAATGAGGCAACCAGGCACGGCTCCATCCACCGCACATCTCGAGGTTGGCATCCTGGTTGAGCACCATCTGACCGTCACTGTTCAGATACGAGAAATTCACGGGGCGTTCCCAGTTCATGTTCCAGTTGCAATTAGCGTCCTGGCCATTACCGGGCCGGCCATTGGGGCCAGTTGAAAACACACCGATTTCTTCGCTATAGATAAAGTCGGGGTCGGCTACCACCGACAC
>Ga0326512_10002309_pt1 | contig 14126 bp, 12 predicted proteins | sample 1_2617_0518_D_FD_203652 | JGI IMG/M metagenome (GOLD analysis project Ga0326512, IMG submission 203652) | Bovine rumen microbial communities from UC Davis, California, United States - 1_2617_0518 | ecosystem: Host-associated > Mammals > Digestive system > Stomach > Rumen | place: USA... | reverse complement strand
TATCTCAGTCATGAAACTCCCGGTAAAGAGTCGCTCCTTACCTTGTTTGGCTCGTTCTCTTCGCGATACCAAGGGCTATTCCACCCACTATATATATGGTGGCGACATCAACTTTACAAATATGCGCAGCTACCTTATTGGTGGGGGCTTCGAACAGCTTACATGGAAAGCAGACTATTCTGCAGCTGACCAGAAAACTGCCGAATGGGGTGTACGCGATGATATCACCTTCGGCACACTGTTTGATATGGCCACATCTATGCAGTCGCCTTATCTCATCGGCTACTCTACACTGAGCAGCCATGAACCTTGGGATGTTCCCATACACAAGTTCGACGACGAAGTACTTAATGCCTTCTACTATCTCGACCAGTGTATAGGCAATTTCATTGCTAAACTCAAGAAGTCGAAAGCATGGGATAACACCCTTGTAATCCTGTTGCCCGATCATGGCATCAACTATAAGGAGTACGACGAGTTGCACCCCCTGCGCAATCATATACCAATGCTTTGGGTTGGTGGTGCAGTAAAGGCTCCTCGCCGCATTGAAACCATATGCAATCAAACCGACTTGCCTGCCACACTTTTGGGACAGCTAGGCATACCGCATACCGACTATACCTTTAGTCGCGATGTGCTTAGCAGTAGCTATACCCACCCGCTAGCCATACACACCTATACCGAAGGTTTCTCTATTGTAGACAGCACAGGTTTAACGGTATTCGACCTCAACAGTCAGAAGACCATAAAAGGCAATGGCGATATAAAACTTGGAAAAGCAATACTCCAAGCAGCAACAAAAGATCTATCTTCACGATGAAACAACTGCTCAATAAGTCCTATTCACAAACACTTGCAGTACTATGGAATGTATTGCTTGTATACGTAGTGTATATGATAGGCCGACTGGCGTATTATGTAGAGAATCTCCAGTATTTCAACTTTTCATTTGACACCATTCGCGGAGGTTTACTCTTCGACACCTCAGCCATAGTATACACCAATGCCTTGTGGATTGTGCTCATGTTGCTTCCATGGCGGATGGACAAACCATGCAAATGGCTGTTTATGACAGTCAATGGGCTGGCACTGGCTATGAACCTGGCCGATTCGGTATATTTCCAATACACCATGCGCCGCACCACCAGTACCGTGTTCAGCGAGTTCTCTAACGAAGGTAATCTCGGCAGCATCTTTGGCACCGAGTTTCTTAACCACTGGTATCTGGTGCTTCTTTTCGCTATCATTATGTTTGCTCTCTGGCGATTATATGCAATACCACAACGCTATCACAAAGCCAATTTGGCTACATTCTTGATAGCCATTCCACTATGCATTGCAGGAGCACGAGGCGGTTTTACCGGCGCAGTGCGTCCCATCACCATATCCAATGCCAATCAGTACGCCCAGCGCCCCACTGATGCAGCACTGATACTCAACACTCCATTTGCAATTCTCCGAACCATCGATATAAACGAATTTACCATACCAGACTATTTTCATAACGAGGCTGAATTGGAGGCGATATATACGCCTATACATAACGCTATTAGAACTAATTCTACCAACTTCTCCAAGAAGAATGTAGTCATCCTTATCATCGAGAGTTTTGGCCGAGAGTATATTGGGGCGCTTAATCAAGATCTTGATGGTGGTCAATATAAGGGTTATACCCCTTGTGTAGATAGTCTCATTGCGCATAGCACCACTTTCCGTTATAGTTTCTGTAACGGTCGCAAAAGCATTGATGGCATGCCGTCAATACTCTCCAGCATACCAATGTTTATAGAGCCATTCTTCCTCACCCCAGCATCAATGAACGATTACACTGGCCTTGCAGGTATACTAGCTGAGGAGGGTTACCAAACAGCATTCTTCCATGGTGCACAGAATGGTTCGATGGGTTTTGAAGCATTTGCCAAGAAGACCGGTTTTCAGTATTATTACGGAAGAACAGAATATGAAGCAGCCCATGGCACTGATGATTTTGATGGCACTTGGGCTATATGGGATGAACCGTTCTTCCAGTATTATGCTGAAGAAATGAGTAAGATGAAGCAGCCATTCATGACAGCCATTTTCTCTGCATCCAGTCATCACCCATTTGCAATCCCCGATAAATATAAGCAGCAGTTCCCTGAGGAGCATCTGCCTATACAAAAGTGCATACGCTATACAGATATGGCGCTGGGACGTTTCTTTGCCACAGCCCGCAAACAGCCTTGGTTTCAGAACACTATCTTTGTGCTCACTAGCGATCATACCAATCAGAGCGATCACGCTGAGTACCAGAGTGACCTAGGTGGATTCTGCTCGCCCATCATCATCTACGATCCTTCACAACCAGAAGGCCATATAGAGGACAAGGTAGCTCAACAGATTGACATATTACCCACCGTACTTGGTATGCTTAGATACCAAAAACCCTATTTCGGTTTCGGCATCGATGTACTCAACACCCCTACCGACGAGACCTGGGCTGTAAATTATCTCAATGGTATATATCAGTATGTACGCTATGGTTATGTGTTACAGTTCGATGGTACTAACACAAAGGGTATCTACAAGTTAGACGACCGGATTATGCTGCATAATCTTGTGGGGAAAGTACCTCAGCAGTCACAGATGGAACGTGAACTCAAAGCTATCATTCAACAATATATGATGCGAATGACGAAAAATCGCCTTACTTCACAAGCCCACATAGACGATTAAACTCCGTATCCTTAGGTAGAACCTTGCCATTTACGACCTCAAAGCGCTCGTTAAATTCTTCACGCGTACGCTTCCAACGGTTATGACTCCATAACCAAAATTCTGGAGCCTTACGAATACTTTCTTCAAGCATACGGAAGTATGCGGTGGTTATTTCATACTGCTCCATCTTCTCAGGTTCACGCGTTATTAGCTTAATCTCCGCCTCGTAATAACCTCTGCGTATACGATGCATATCCAGGAAAAATACCGCCTGATTTAACTTTCGGGCAATACGCTCTGCGCCCGTAAGCACCGGGGTATCATGGTTCAAAAAGTCAACCCAGTGGTGAATATTTGTCCAGAAAGGGACCTGATCTGAAATAAAACCAATCACCACAGGTTTATTCTGCTTACGATACTCTAATATCTTGCGCAATGTCTCAGCCATGGGTATGCACACAGCTCCCATGCGCTGGCGTGATTTCAGAAACAGCCTGTCAAAATCTTTGTTCTCAAGTGGATGATATATCTGCCCACACTGTGCCTTTGGTGTTACCCACAGTGGTAATGAAGACACCCACTCCCAGTTACCAAGATGTCCTAGATAGATAGCGCACGACTGTCCGCTTGCTACCACCTCATCTATCATTTCAGCCCCTTTGAATGTCATTCTGCGGCGAAGATTCTCCTTACTGATGGTCATCAGTTTAACGCTCTCCACCAGATAGTCGCAAAAGAAGTGATAAAATCCGCGTTCTATCTTTCGCAGTTCCTCTTCCGACTTCTCCGGAAATGAAGACGAGATGTTACTATATACCACCTTTCTGCGATATCCCAGCAGTCCATATAACAGCCAGAACATTAAGTCGCTGATAATATAGTGTACTCTAAGTGGTAGAAGCGAAAACAGATACCAGACACCAAGAACAATGTAATATAATAACTTCATACGATTACTCCCGATAGTTCTTATAAGAGTGCTCCAAATCCAGGTAATGAAAGTTGTGCTGTCGCTGATGATTACCATCGGGTATGGTCATATAGTCACCATATTTATTCGTCAAATAGGTATTATACTGCTCTACACCCATCACCTTTACCCCCTCAAAGTCACAAGGAGTAGGCGAGCCCAAAACAGTCTTAGGCATTACTCCATTCGACCCATCGTCATAGTCGGCAACATAGTCGCTCTTGTCATAGTCATATTTAGTCAATATCATGCGAATTTTACCCTGCACCTCAGCCAGCGAATACAACTTTCTGCACAACAAGGGCACCCAACAACTTGGTCCGTGCCCATGTTTGTATGGATCTCTGAACAGCAAGTATAACACTCGTTTATAGTACTCATATCTTCCGAAGTGCCATTTACGCGCGAACCATCCTGACGGTGCGCCGTCGATAGGGAACACATCCAAATATATACCACCCAGATATTTCAGGTGCATGCGTTCTATCAGCGTTGTCTCACTATCCTGTATTTTTGCAAATGGCAGCGGATACACATTATCATTCTCGGCGCATACCATTTCAAAACGTTCGGGGAGCCATTCCTTAGAGTGGGCAATCAACTTGTCGTAATCTGGACGTGGCATAGCTATATCTAGGTCGTCATCCCAAGGAATGAACCCCTTATGACGTATAGCTCCAATCATCGAACCAGCCCACAAATAATAACGCAGATTATGCTCATTACAAGTAGAATCAACTGCCTGCAATATATCCATAATTCTAAGCTGTAGCGGACGTATATCGTATAAAGCCATATATTTTTTGTCTGCAAAGATAGCAAAAATAAAATAAAATATGTAACTTTGCACACAAAATATGCAAATAAGATGAATAAAAGAAAGATTTACTACCTATTACACAACGGCAAAAACAGTAATTTGAAGTATTTCATCAAGAGTTATACACGTGAGTACACTCCAAAAATATTCTCGCAGGTATGGCTTGAGCACGAACTTCAAAAACTATATAAACGACCTGATAAGGATTATATTCTTGAACGTATAAATTACTACTGCAAACTCACTCCCGAATTATTCACTAACCGCGACGACTGGGATACAAAGGCTATATGCCTTAAAGATCAGCCCATTACCAGTCAGAAAGTATACTACTTTGACGCAATGGAGTTTGCACGTTATTTCGACCAGAATCTCCGTTGGATTCTCGACCCAGGCGACAAACCATATGTAGCTCCCGAGCCTGCCATAGTCAAAAATCGTCCGCTGGTTGAGCATAACGAGTATTCTGTCATTCTGAAACTTGATAAGACACGTCACTTCTTATTTGTCAACGACAAGAAGCCTTGGCGCGAAAAGAAGAACATGACCATATTCCGCGGAGATCTTGGACCCCGAAAAGAGAATCGCGACGTATTCATGAAACTCTTTGCCGACGGACAGAGCCCTATGGTAGATGCAGCCTCAACCAATCATAGCGAAGCACATCCAGAATGGCAGAAAGGCAAACTCACCATCGGCGAGCATCTCGACTTCAAGTTTATCATGTCGCTCGAAGGCAACGATGTAGCATCAAACCTCAAGTGGGTCATGTCGTCTAACAGTATTGCTGTCTCACCTAAGCTCACTCAGGAAACTTGGTTCATGGAGGGGAAACTTATCCCTAACTACCACTATGTCAAAGTGAAAGAGGATTTTTCAGACCTAGAAGAGCGTCTTCAGTACTACATCGACCATCCTGATGAGGCAGAGGCTATCATACAGCACGCCCACGAGTATATCGACCAGTTCCGAGACAAGGAGCGTGAAAAACTTATTTCACTCTTAGTCCTAAAACGATACTTCGAAATAACAAACGGCCGCTACAAAAAGTAGCAGCCGTTTTTTATCTGAACCAATAAAGTAATCGTTTATAGTTTTTCTTAAACCACCATCGGATAGACAACAGTCTATTGCTCTTTGACGATAATGAAGAATAGAAGGTACCAGAAAAAGAACCTTGCGTAGCTATTGCAGGATGACACCAAAGATAAACCACTTTACCATGTTGAATCAGTTGATTGTGGTACCAATCTACAGGAACATCACACTTTTCTTTCTTCAAATCATCCAAAATAGCCTTTGCTGCATGTTGATTAATGAGATATGCACCTGTAGTTCTATCCCTAGTTCCAATATAAAGCATCTTACCTTTTTGGCGCATACTCCTAGGCACAAGCTTAAGAGTACTATCCTCATACGATATCATCACGTTTTTGTCGAAATACTCACTTCTATATTCGTTTAGGCTTCTTTCAAAAAGAGGCACGAAATTCTTATGCAGCACTATATCATCCTCAAGAATGAGAGCTTCTGAAAGATTATTTTTAACAATATATTCGTAAGCCAAAAAATGCTTTACAGCACAACTTGTTCTTGATGTTGGCTGATGCATAGCCTCCCTTCCATCAACAAAGAAACGATCCAGCAATTCTTCGGTTAGTCCATCAACATCTCCCTCACATATAAACTCATAATCAATACCCATACTTCGTAACATGTTATCAACATGTTCGCCACGTTCTTTTAATTTTGTCGCGTGTACAACTAGTGCTTTTGTCTTCATTAGTACAATTCTTTAGGTAATGCTGCCGAAGCCTTTTCCAAATCCTCAGGGGTGTCGAGCTCGTAGCTGAACAGATCGGTAGTATCAACCACCTCGAAGGTATGTCTCTGCGGTATCAGTCGTTCAAAGGCGCGCTCATAGAATATATCGATGAGCCCCTCTTCAAGTATCATCTTGCGCAGTTCCTGATATATAGCCTCGGTGTATTCTTCGGTCATCTTCTCTATGCCCACGCTCTCGCCGATGGCATCCTTAGGACTGCATGTCTTGCTTATCTCAGTGATTCGTCCCTCGGCATCGACTACTATTTTCATTTCCTCCTCGCCGAGTTCGTGCTGCTGCATAGCCAGTGCTGGCACGGTTTTTCTTGCCACACGGCGCACAGCTTCAGGATCACACAGTATGTCGCTATCCATCAGCAACACCTCGGTGCCGTGCAGTTTCTCCATAGCGAGCCAAAGCGAGAATATGTTGTTGTTGTGCTCGTAGTCGGGGTTGTCGATGAAGTTGATTGTGTACTGTGGATAGCGGGCAGTCAAGAACTCGCGAATCATATTTTCGCGATAGCCTGTTACTACCACAAACTCCTTAATGCCAGCGCTTATCATTGCATCGACAGTACGCTGCAAAAGCGTTTTACCACCAACCTCAAGCAGACATTTGGGTTTCTCGTCAGTAAGCGGGCGCAATCTTTTAGCCATCCCCGCAGCAAGTATCACTCCTATCATCCCAGCACTCTAAGTATAGTGTCAACCACAGTCTGTGTTTGTTCCTTTCGCCCCAGTGTAATGCGCACGCACTGCTCTAAGCCCTTGTCGCTCATAAACTTAATCTTGTAGTTTTTATCGGCCAGTGCCTTCTGAAGTGCCTCTTTTATTTCCATAGGATACTTTATCAGAATAAAATTGGCAACGCTCTTATAAACTTTGAATCCTGGTTTATCGCCCAGTGCTTTCTTATACAACTGGCGTCCCCATTCCATATCGTCGGCCACCTTGCGATAATGCTCGTCGCTGTCGAGAGCAGCCAGTGCTACAGCCTCCGAGAAGCGGTTGTAACCCAGATACTTATTGATATAGCTTACGAAATGATTGTGTCCTGCACCAATAAAGCCAAAACCACAGCGCAATCCAGGCAGTCCATAAAACTTACTCAAAGTACGCGAAATGATCAGGTTGCGATATTTGTTCACCAGCGGAGCTATATAGTCAGTATCGGTGGTAATAAAGCTTGCATAAGCCTCATCTATCAGCACCATAGTGTCTTCGGGAATATTCTCCATTATACGACCAATCTCATCAGGTGTCAGACAGTTACCCGTAGGATTGTTTGGCGATGCTAGCAACAGCATTCTAGGGTGTATACGATTGGTATACTCTATCACCTCGTCAACGTCGTAGGCGAATGTATCTTCCTGCTCGTGCAGAGGATACATTTCGAATGTTCCATAGCACTCGCTAGCCACCTTATTATAATACCACCATGAGTATTCAGGTATAAGAATCTTCTTATTGTCGCCCTTCATCAGATAGTAGTGTATGGCATTTTTCAGGATATCCTCACCACCATAAGCCAGCAGCACCTGCTCTTCGGGCACGCCATATATCTCGCTCAGTTTTACTGATACAACACTCTTCTTCCCCTGGTCATAAATACGGGTATAAAAACACAATGTCTTGGGGTCAAAATTGCGGATAGCCTCAACAACTTTTTCACTGGGTTCGAAATTAAACTCATTTCTATCCAGAAAATTCATTTCCTTCTCCATAATCATCAATATTTGGGTGCAAAGATACAAAATAATTATGAATTGCATGTGTACGATGCTTAATTATTTGCTTTTCTTACACAAATCAGCCGTTATTTCAGTTGCATTGCAAGTCTTAAGCCCACAGTGAAATCATTTCGCCATGCAGCCACAGCATAACGATTGGTCATTCTAGCATAGCGTGCATACCCTCTAAAGCCTCCACCGCGAACCACCTTAAATCGTTTGCGTATCAATCTGGTAAACCAATTGCTCTTAGTACTTTGATATGGTTCGTACGTAGTGTCGCACCACTCCCATACGCCTCCGCTCATATCAAACAACCCCAGTTCGTTAGGACATTTGGTAGCCACAGGCATGTGCCGCACCCATAGACTGTCTGTATATAACCACGCCACACTCGCCGTATCACTTGCTCCTGCATACATATATCCTCTAGATCGCTGACCGCCGCGAGCCGCATACTCCCATTCTGCTTCGGTTGGTAGCCGGAAGTGGCGACCTGTAATCTTACTCAGTCTCTCAACGAACTCCAAGCAACTGACATACGATACATTCTCCACAGGCCAATGCTCGCCCTTGAATTTTGCAGGGTTTTCACCCATCACAACTTTCCACAAATCTTGAGTTACTTCGGTCTCACCTATATAGTAGTCGGCCACACTCACCTCGTGGGCAGGCTTTTCGTCGAACTCGGCCAATGTATCATTGTCTGTAGCCCCCATCATAAACGTTCCACCCTTTATGTATTTCATAGTAAACTTCACTCCGTTCACAGTGTAGTGCCTGTCTTGAGCCTGCACGACTGTAGTACCAACCAAAAGTACTGCCAACAATGCAGTTCGACTAACGCCTACTCTTTCTATATGATAAGGCTTTACTGCCCACCATATCACACGTAGCCAAGCTATCGCCATGCAGTACACATCCAACCAAAAATTATCATGAAAGAACCTGTAAACTGTTGTAGGACAGATGGCGTCCACAGGCAATATGCAAAAGTTAACAAATAGCAACCAGTAAAGTGTCCAATCGATTTTTGTACGCTGTGGTTGTAGCCAGAAGGCCATCTGATATCCAGCCAGTGTTATTAAATAAGTATGCGTCTCGGGGCTATCGCTGAACAAAATGATATAACCCATCATCACAGCCAATGCCTCAACCCTAAAATGGAAATCACTCCAGCGTTTGTAACGCCAAAAGAATAGAATAGAAACCACCAAGAACACAACTATCTGCACCACACGGAGATTGGGCAATAAAAATGGTTTCAAGCCTCGGGCAAAGAACAATCCCGAATAGTCGCCCACACTGCGATGCGACTCATAAGTATCCCACATACTCTTATATAGCGAGAATACATTATCGAAAGCCGTATTCATCATTGGCAACAGCAGAAGCACCACACCCCAAAATAACGCATAGCCGATATTGCGCCAGAACTTGGGATAACAGAGCAGCAAGCCCAACTCAATTGCACCATAGTATTTTGTCGTAGCAGATATCATGATGAGTAACGTGGCCCAGAATGGTTTTTCGCGTTCCAAAAGAATGAATGCGAAAAGGAATATATAACATACCACCATGTTATATTGGAAACAGAATGTGCTCTGCAATATCAATAACAACAAAAAAAGGAATATCGACATTCTAAATGGTGCGAGCGGCTTGGGTAGCATTCTGATGGCCATATAAAGCATTATATAGTTGAAACCGTTCCACACATACGGTCCTAGCCATTCTGGCAACAAGAATATAGGTGCATAGATGGTAGTAAAAACAGGCGTATACAGAAACCAGATGCTATGGGTTTCAACAAACTCTGACGTATATGGATTAATGCCTGCCCAGAACATATTTGTGGCATCATAGTAGTCGTAGTAGTTCGTGGCGCGGCCGCGCATCACCTCCAGCGTGGTAGCCACCAGCACCACAGCCAGTCCTAGAAAGAACACACACTTCGGGTTACAGAAGAACCCCTTGACAGCGTCTAAAATCCTCTTCATACGCTTACTTTAAGATATCCTTGATATGATAAAGCGGACGGTGCTTTACCTCTGTAAAAATCTTGCCGATATACGTGCCGATGATACCCATCGACGTCAGGATGAATCCTCCTACTATCCATACCGAGAGCATCAGCGAGGCCCATCCGTGAACAGCCGACCCCATGATGAGCGAATACACCACATAGATACCTATGATAAAGGCGATGATGAGAAACAGAATGCCGATGTTGAAGATGAGGTAGAGCGGTTTCACGCTGAAGGCGGTAATACCGTTCAGCGCCAGTCCCAGCATCTTACCCAAGGTATATTTCGAACTGCCCGCATAGCGCTCGCTGATCATGTCGTCAACCGTGGTGTGCGGCAGTCCTATCTGCGGTATCAATCCTCGCAGATAGAGGTTGCTCTCATGGTAGTTCGAGAGCATGTCCAGCGCTCTGCGACTCATCAGACGGAAGTCGGCATGATTAAACACGCTCTCCACCCCCATCTGTTTCTGCAGCTTATAGAAGGCCTGCGCCGTCAGTTTCTTCATCAGCGGGTCGGCATCGCGCTGCACCTTCACGCCATACACGATATCGTAGCCCTCCTCAAAGTGCTTTACCATCTGGGGAATACATGCTATGTCATCCTGCAGGTCGGCATCAATGGTCACCACCGCGTCAGCCCACTCCTTCGCCGTCATCATGCCCGCCAGAATCGCGTTCTGGTGACCCACGTTGCGCGTCAGGTTGATGCCCCTCACATAGCGGTTTGTCTTGTGCATGTCGCTGATGATCTGCCAGGTACGGTCTTTACTGCCGTCGTTCACAAACACCATCATCGAGTCGCTGCTGATGGCATTCTCATTCACCATCCTGTCCAGCAGTTCCGTCATTCGTTCCACCGAGTGTTGCAGTACGTCCTCTTCGTTATAGCAGGGCGATACAATTGCAAGTTTTATCATCGTTCAAATAGGTTATAAATGTTGTCGTTCCACAAATTCCGTATAGGTTATAAACTCATGCCCCTGTTGTTTCAGCATCTTGATGAGTTTATCCAGCCTGCCCACCATCTCTCGCCCACTGTGGTTCCGTATGATAAAGGGCATTTTAAACTCCGGGTGCTCCTTCAGGTCGTAGAACTCCCAGGGGTGGAAGTAAGTCACAAAATAGCCGTCATTCTTCAGCACCCTTCTGGTCATCCAGTGATACAGGCCCTGCGGCAGGTTGTGCAGCGCCAACCAGAACAGCGGGAATCTGATCCAGGGCGTCACCGATGCCGGAATCTGCATCACCTCATCTTTCATAAACCACGTACGCGGCTCCGTCAGATGCATATAGCGCCCGGGGATAAAGGCCGGGTTCAGCGACGAGTTGTAGCGGTATCCCGCCCGTTTTATTTCACTCTCCACCACCGGAAACATTCTGGGCTGCCTGTAGCCGTACACCTGTCGGCCTGTCACCTTCTCTACGATTCTCTTCGATTCGGCAAAGTCGGTTTCCTTGGGCTGCCAGTGGTCCACGCCATGACAAGCCACCTCGTGCCCCTCATCCATGATGCGTCTCATTACCTCAGGCGCCTGCTGGGCAAAATTGCCTGTACAGAAGAACGTTGCTTTCACGCCGTTCGCCTTCAGACAGTCAAGTATTCTTTTCGTACCTTCTATCGACACCTCCATGCCCTGCGCCAGCGAGAAATCTACGCCGTGTTCGCGAGGCACATCAAACTCTTCCGTGTCAAAACTTAGTAATATCATGCGAACATCTCTATTATTTTTCATGCAAAGATAGCAAAAAAATCTAAAATATTTGTATCTTTGCAGCAAAATTTTCAGTTTTGATGCGCAAAAAGACGATATATGGCGAGATTATCCGGTTCGGATTGGTAGGCACCACTGCCGCCGCTATCCACTACGGCACCTATTGGTTGCTGCAGCATTACATCGATGTAAATATAGCCTACACGGTGGGCTATGTGGTTAGTTTCATGGTCAACTACTACCTCTCTGCCCACTTCACTTTCCGCCAGAAGACCTCCGCACGCAACGGCTTGGGTTTCATTGGCGCCCACCTCACCAACTACTTCATGCACATCGTGCTGTTCAACGCCTTCCTGTGGGTAGGCCTCAGTCGCGCCTTGGCCCCTTTGGCTGTATTAGCCATTGCCGTACCGCTTAATTTCCTCATGGTGCGCTTTGTATTTAAACACTTCTCTAAAAAGTCATGACTACCAGTACTCCCATCATAGGTTTCGATGCCAAGCGCATTGTGTGCAACGGCACAGGTCTCGGCTCTTACGGCCGCACCCTTATCAACGACCTCGCCCGTTTCCCCCTCACCCTCCGTCTCTACGCCCCCACCCCCGGCCGCGATGATCTCCGTTCGCAAATCGCCGAGCGAGATAATATAGCGTTTGTCTATCCAACCTCTCGCCACTTCAAGTCATATTGGCGCAGCCGCGGTATCATTGCCGATCTTAAACGCGATGGTATTCAGTTGTTCCATGGCCTTTCTGGCGAGCTCCCCATTGGCATTCGCAAGAGCGGCATTAAGAGCGTCGTCACCATCCACGACCTCATATTCCTCCGCCACCCCGAGTTCTACAACCCCATCGATGTCAAGCTCTACGCCTGGAAGTTCCGCCGCACCCTCCGTGAGGCCGACCACATCATCGCCATCAGCGAGTGTACCAAGCGCGACATCCTGGAATACGGCGCTGGTCTCATCACCGAAGATAAGATCACCCTCATCTACCAGTCCTGCTCCCCCCGCTTCAACGTATCACCCACTGCATCCACATCACGCTACATATTAAGCGTGGGCTCCATCGAGGCCCGCAAAAACGCCCTATTGGCAGTAAAAGCATTACCATATTTACCATCCGATATTTCGCTCGTCCTCGTAGGCCGCCACACCAAATACACCGATGTTGTTCTTTCTTATGCCAAAGAGCACCAGTTAGACCATCGCCTGAAAGTCATGCATGGCGTTCCTGATTCCGACCTCCCCGCCCTTTATGCCGGCGCCGAGTGTTTCGTCTATCCCAGCGTCTACGAAGGCTTTGGCATCCCTATCATCGAGGCCATCAGCTGTGGTCTGCCTGTTGTGGCTTGCACAGGCTCCTGTCTCGAAGAGGCAGGCGGCCCCGATAGCCTCTACGTTGCCCCTGACGATGCCCTGGGCATGGCCGATGCCATCCGCCGCAGCCTCAAGGGTGCCGAAGGCCGCGAAGAGCGCATTCAGCGCAGCATGGACTATATCCGCCGTTTCAGCGGCACCGATGTCGCCGCCCAAGTCGTCGAAGTCTACAAAAAAGTCTTAGGGGGCGCACAGCGCACAGCGCACAGTTATTTTTTTCGAGGGGGATGGATATAAACGATAAATAATAATATATTAATATTATTTTATATATAATATATATATTATATATAAAATAAACTTCACGAGACTTCTAAGAACCCCTTCTAGATAAAAACTGTGCTCTGTGCGCTGTGCGCATTTACTCTCCCTCCATTTTAACAATTCATTAACACTTAATATTTCATATGCTCACGAAAATTTCGTACCTTTGCATTGTCAATAAGAGATAGAGAAAATGCTCTCGCGCGAGGAAAAAGATTCTCCCACGTGCACTAAGAAAATCGCTTGCGTGAGGCAGTAAAAGATTTCTCGACTACGCTCGAAATGACAACGAGAGAGATAAGTAACAAAATTTTTAACAACAACACAAAAACTAAACAAGAATTATGGCACTAAAAGTTAAAGCACAAGAGAAGTTGCAGAAGATTGGCACCTATGCTGGCAAGTATCGCTACATTATGATGCCGGAGTTGTACACCTCACTCTCGCAGGAGAAGGTGATTAAGGAGGCTGCTCTGCGTAGCGGCGTAAGTAAGGGTATCATGCAGGCATGCTGGGATGCAGCCGGCGAGGTGATCAAGGCGTGGGCAACTGAAGGCCACTCAGTAGCGCTGCCCGGTCTGGGCACCATGCGATTCGGTCTGCGCGCCAAGAGCGTTGAGAAGGTTGACGAGGTTAAGGCAGGCCTCATCACCAGTCGCCGAATCATCTTTACCCCATCGGTAGACCTGAAGGACGAAC
>Ga0326512_10002308_pt1 | contig 14126 bp, 16 predicted proteins | sample 1_2617_0518_D_FD_203652 | JGI IMG/M metagenome (GOLD analysis project Ga0326512, IMG submission 203652) | Bovine rumen microbial communities from UC Davis, California, United States - 1_2617_0518 | ecosystem: Host-associated > Mammals > Digestive system > Stomach > Rumen | place: USA... | reverse complement strand
GGAAGGTGGCCAACTGCTGGAGGCCCGCCGTGGTGACGTCTCCCGCCACCACGCCGGTCTCCTCCAGCTGGTCCGCCAGTCCCACGAGCCTGTCCTTGGCCGCGTCCGCCGCACCGGCGCCCTGGGCGATGATGGAGGGCACGTTGGCCAGCACGGCGGCCAGCTTGGTCTCCGCCTCCTCGGCGGCGTTAAAGCCCTCGATGGCGTCGGCGGCAAAGGCCTTGAGCCCCGCCGCGCTCAGCAGACCGCCCACCCCGGTGAGCGCCGCCCCGAATTTCAACACATGGGCGGCCCCGCCCAGAAAGCCGTTTCTCACGGTCCGGCTAAAGCCGATCACGGACTGGGAGGTCCGGCGCATGGCCTTCTCCTGGTCCTTCGTGATGACCCCGCACTCCCGCATGGGCTTCGTAAACTGGTCCTGCAGCTTCAGCAGGATATTGACGTTTTTGTTAGGCATACGCACCTCCTAAGCCTTCCCCCTGGGGGGGAAGGTGGCACGGCCAAGCCGTGACGGATGAGGGGATCACACGGACAAGGCTTCAAATGCCGCGGCCCTGCGCTCCTCTTCCAGCTCCCAGGCGATGCTGAAAAACATCCGCTCAGTGGGGGAGAGGGACAGCATCTCATCCAGAGAGTGTCCCAGGTTCAGGAAGTGGGCGATGAGGGACAGGTCCTCATCGCCCGCGATCAGTTTTTTACCTCGTCCCTCACGGCCCGGCCGTCTCCGTACATCGCCAGGATGGCGGAAACCACCGTGTTGATGTCCCCGGCGTTCTCCCGGAAGACGGCGGGGACGATGTCCGTGGGCGCACCCTTGATGCCGTAGGCTTCCTGGAGCTCCTGGGCGTGGAGGATGGGGCAGAAGGCGTATACAAAATCGAAGGTGGCCCGCATGCCTTCTGCAGCGCTCTTTGCCTCGTTTATGGCCGTGATTCCCTCCTGGTACTCCACCAGGGGCCGCCGGCGGATCTCGATGGTCCCGCCCATACCGGGCACAAAGACCTCAGCCGTCTGCTGGAGAGGCTTCTCCTTCTGGGCAATGAGCTCCGCCAGGGTCAGTTTTCTGTGCTCTGCCATGCCGCTCACCCCTCAATCAGTTCCAGGAACTCATAATCTGCAAACTTGAATGGCACGCTCTCGCTGAGGACGGTCCCGTTCTCCCAGCTGCCCAGGTCAAACTCGTCGAAGATGACCCCGTACAGGACGCAGCGCTGGGCCCCGACCACGTCGGGATCCGTGACCACGATGTCCAGCTTGATCTCCGGCAGCTGGCCGCTCTTGGCCCCCTCGGCGTAGAGCCGGGCGATGCGGGAGTTGACCTTGTGGATCTCCAGGGTGCCGGACCCGGAAAAGCCCATATAGCGGTACTCCTTGCCCAGCTGTCCGTTGACGTCCAGCTCCTCGGTGTTGATGGTGACTTTGGCCTCCACGCTCCGGGCCTCCGCCAGCTTCTCGTTGTTCAGCCACGCGGAGCAAAAGCTGCCTCGGATCTGCTTGTTGGTGATAAGACTTCTTGCCATGGCTCACACCTCCTCAGCCCAGATTGATGGTCATCCGCAGGTCCTCCATGGCGTCCAGGATGCGGATGACGGCCGTCACGAAAACATAGGACTTGTAGGTCTTCCCCCGGACATACCCGTCGTCCCGGTCGGCCATGGACTGGCCCTCGGCCTCCCAGGCCCGGCGCATGGCGTCCACGTCGATGTCCACCTTGGAGTAGTCCGCCTCCAGGATGTTCTCCGTTTCCAGCTGCCGCAGGTAGCCCAGCACGTCCCCCACAAAGAGGGCCTGATGGTCGGCGCTGTTGCGGCACTTGGACTGGTAGAAGTTCTTAAAGGTCCGGACGATGTCCTCCTGGATGATATCCATGGCCTCCACCACAGCGATCTTCTGCATATCCTCGGTGAGGTCTCCGGTGATAGTCTGCAGGGTGGTGACGCCCCTCGCGATCCGGATGGTGTCGTCGTCCAGATACAGGGCCATCTGCCCCTGATCCACCGCGTCCCCGGGCTCCACCACGGAGCCGGAGACGGTATAGTCCGCCACGGCCTCCAGGTCGCTCAGGGCGTAGTTGGTGACGGATCTGTCCATGGGGCAGGACGCCAGGATGCCCGCCAGCCGGGGCAGGTACTCCACCATGGGGGTGGCTGTGGCCTCTCCGGCGATGGTCACGGTGGGGTTGCAGGCGCTCACCACGTGGATGTCGTCGGCCTCCACCTGGTACACCAGGGCCTTGGCCTTTCTGACTCTCCGGGAGGTGTTGACCTCCTTGACGTAGTCGGCCAGGTCCTCCTGCATATTGGCGTAGGGGGCGCAGATCCAGTTGAAGGCCACGCTCCGCAGCAGCGGCGCGGCGTCCTCCACGGTGCCGGAGGCCCCCAGCCGCACCACGATGACCTTGGTAGGCCCGGCGGTAAAGGCTCTCGCCAGGATCTTATAGTTCGCGGCGGAAAAATCGGAGGCCTTGACCTCCTCCAGCCACTTGTACTCCTTGACGCTCCAGGTCACCCCGCTTGTGGTGTCCCGCAGCAGCACGCAGAGATACCCCCCGGCAGACCGCCGGCTGGCCGTCTCCGCCAGCTTCTTGAATGTTACGGTAATCTCAGGCAGTCCCAAATTGGTCACTCCTTTCAATCATTAATCATCCGGCTCGGCCCAGACCTCGCCGTCCACTTCCAGCACTTCCATGTCGTCTTTCGACTCGCCTCTCCAGTCGTCCTCCGGGGCCTCCTGGAACCACTCCACGGAAAACGTGCAGTACAGCGCCATATCCTCCCGCACGGGGTCGAAATCCACCTCTTCCGCCACCAGGTGGAACTGATCGTCCACCCGGATGGGCCTCTCCAGGGCCTCTGTGAGGGCGGCCTGGGCCCGGAGCAGGTCGATCCACCCCCGATCCGTCCGGGCGGCAAACCGCACCAGCTCCAGCTCCGCCATCTCATGCCGCAGGGCTCCCTCCCGGCTCACATCGCTGTAGAGCAGGGAAAGCTTAGTGTAGGGCCGCGGAAAGCCCTCCTTCAGGTCCTTGGTGACGGGAGGGGCCCCGAAGACCGTCTCCGCCGTCCGGGAAACCGCCCGCATGACGTCCACAATGGTGATCATCCAAAGCCCCCTTCCCGCAGCACCTCATCCACCAGGCCCCCGGCGTCCTTGCCCATCTCCGTCTTCATCTCGTTGGCGGTATGGGCCGCCGGGTGCCGCCCGGGGACAAACTGCTCCGTCTTCCGCTGGTGCTTCCGGCCCATGCCGGCCACCGGCACCCACTGCACGTGGCCGTGCTCGATGAGGTGGGCGTGGGGGGCCTTGTTGTAGACCCGGATCTGATAGTCTCCGTCCCGTTCCTGGACCCCCGTCCGGCGGATGCCCTTCTGGAGGTTTCCGGTCCGCTTCGTGGTGACGGCCCTGGTCTTGGCCCGGAGCTTGTTCCGGGTCTTGTTTCCCTGTTTTTTCAGGAAATCCTTGGCCTTGTCCGGGTACCGGTCCGCCACGGCCGCCAGGTCCCGGGCCAGCTGCGCCAGCTCCCGGGTGTCAAAGCCCGCTTCCATCGTTCCTCACCTCGCAAAAGAGCTCCAGGGTGGTGTGGTCGTGATAGGGGTCCATGACATACAGGATGTCGTACCGCACCCCGTAGACCTCCACCCACATGTCCGGCGTGATGTCAGGCCGGTATCGGATGATGATCTTGTGGGTGGTCCTGGCCAGCTCCGTCTCTGCGGGCCTCCCGCTGAGCAGGCTCCCCGTCTGGGGGATGACGGCGCACCACACCGAGCACACGGTCTCCGGCTCTGCGGGAAACTGGTCCAGGTCGTCCCGGTCCGTCCCGGTCCCCATCCGTTTGATGAGGCCCCGGTGCCGCAGGTCAGAGGCCAGGTTCCGTCTGTAGTTCACGGGCCACCACCCTTTCTCCCTCCGCCTCCAGCTTCAGCTGGTTGATCAGGTTCCGGATCCCCGGGATGGCGGAGGGCGCCGGGGCCTCAGTGAGCCCCCGGTAGTCGTAATAGTGCAGGACCAGGGCCAGCGCCGCCAGCCTGTACCGGGCCGAGTCGTCCGGCTCCTTGATCCCGGCCCCCGTCAGGTAGTCCTTCGCCGCCTGGAGGAGACTCCGGAGGAGGTCGTCCTCCGTAGTCCCGTCAATGCGGCAATAGGTCTTGACCTCCTCCAGAGTGATGTCCATTAGCTGTTACCGGAGCTGGCGGCCGCCTTCTTGGCGATCACAAAGCCGTCGGGCATGGTGACGTTGCCGCCCACAAAGGCGTCGCCCAGGACGGCGTTCATGCGCTCGATGGCCTTGACACTCTCATCCACCCGGATGCTGTAGGGACCGAAGAGGCCCAGGGTGTAGTTCCGGGGGTTGCCATAGAGCATGGTCATGGCGTCGGCGGCGGTGCCGGAGGCGCTCAGGGCAGTCAGGTCGCTGCCGATGGTGTAGGGCACGATGAGGCCGCCGTCGCTGATCCGGCCGGTGTTGGGATTGGCGGGATCGGGGACGATCTCATAGATGCGGTCGCTGTCGCTGTTCCGCAGGGCGCCGATGGCCTGCAGGTCCGCCTTGGACAGGAAGAGTCTCGCGCCGCCGGCCAGCTCCTCGTCCCCGCCGTAGCCGAAGACCAGGCTGTCCAGGAAGCCCGCCGCGATGGCGGACACAGGCACGGCCTTCACCATGGAGACCCCCGCCACGTCCACGGCGGTCTTGATGCCGTACATGTCGGGGCTGTTCTGGCCGTCGCCATTGTAGATCAGTGTGATCAGCTTCCGGCGCAGGGCCCGCATGGCGATCTGGCGGATCTTCTCCTCATAGGCCACGGGGGTCAGCCGGGACAGGTTCCGGTCCACCAGGGTGGTCACGTTGGTCTCATAGGGGTTGATGGCCACGGCCCCAAAGGTGGGGTCGGAGGCGGTCCGGGCGGTGCCGGCCAGGGTGGTGACCTTGCCCGCCTGGGCGGCCATGTCCTGCTTCAGGTAGGGCTCCTTGATGCCCTGGGAGCCGGTCAGGTCCGTCACGGTCACCTGGTCCAGGATGGAGCTCAGGGGCCCCACGCCGTCGGTGATGGCGGGGTCTACCCGGGTGGGCTCCACGATGGTGCCGGTGGCCAGGGTGGTGGCGTTGCGGACGCCGAAGACGTCCCGCATGATCTCGTCCATGGTAAAGGTGATGCTGTCATGCTTCCGGAGGGCCTCAAAGCGGTCCTCCGCCCGGTCGGTGACCTCGGGGTCGACGCGGACGGGCTCCGCCTTGGCAAACCGGGCCTCCTGCTCCATCAGAGCCTGATAGCCCTCGATCTCGGGGTTGATGGCCGCCGCCTGGGCGGTATAGTCCTTCAGGGCCTCCACGTTGCCGGCGGAGGCGGCCTCGTCGGCCTTGGCCAGCAGGTCCGCCCTCCGGTTCATGGCGTCCATGTACTTCTGTCTGTTGGTCAGATTCATGTCAGTTACCTCCAAATCTGATTTTTTCCAGCTCCAGCACTGCCAGAGCCTCGTCCATAGCTTCCCGCTGCGCTTCCGCAGCGTCCTCCGGCTCCCCGCTGCGGTCCCGCAGCTCCAGCCTCTCCGGGGCCTTCCCTTCGGCCACGAGGGTCCGGTACCGGTCCAGCAGGGAGCCGTAATCCGTGGCCGGCCGCGCCGCCATGGCCCGGATGCCCTGGCCTCCGCCGCAGGCATTGAGCACGGCGGCGGGGTCCACGTCCTCCTCCCCCAGGATCCGGTCCACCAGCCCCAGGCCTCTGGCCTCCGGGGCGGTGAGCCAGGTGGAGGCCTTCATAAGCCCCCGGAGCTCCGCCCGGGTGGACCTGGCTCCCGCCTTGACCACATAGGCGTTGAGGATGCTGTCCGTCACGCTGTCCAGGACGCCGATGCTGTCCTGGTGGTCGTACCGGTCCCCGTAGGTGGCCGTGCTGGGCAGGTGGATCATCACCTGGGCCACCGGCGAGGCGGTGACCTCGTCGCAGCCGGTCATGATCACCGACGCCGCGGACCCTGCCAGGCTCTGGACCTCCGCCACGGTCCGCCGCTGGGCGGAGCGCAGGACGGAGTACATCTCAAAGCCCGCAAAGACGGACCCGCCGCCGGAGTTGATCTCCAGCACCAGCTCCTCCCCCTCGGGGGTCTGGTCGATGGCGTCCCGCACGGTCTGGGGGCTAAAGGCCGGCACCTCGAAGTAGTCATACAGCCACTTGTCCCCGTCGGCGACCACCTCGCCGTTCAGTCTTACTCTCACTCGCTATCACCTCCAGGTGACGTTTTTCTGTAGTTTTCAGCCCGTTTCGTGGAGAGCTCCGCCCACTGGGACAGGGGCACGAAATTGAGCGAGGCCTCCCGCTCGTCCCCGCCCTCCACGTCGGGCAGATCCTCCAGGGCTCTGATGTCGTTGACGCTGTAGGCGCCCAGGTGCCGCATCCGCTCATACCAGGTGGACCGGGACCCGAAATCGCCCCGAAGCTCCACCATCATGTTGAGCCGCAGCTCCAGCCCCGCCCCGATCTGACGGGGCATCAGCAGCCGCCAGCTCATCTCCTGCTCCATCTGCGTCACGATGGGCTGGAGGGTGGAGACCACGTACTCGATGGCGTTCTGCTCGTTGCTGGAGTAGCTCTGCTTCCCGGCGTTGACCTTGTAGGCCGGCACGCCGAAGAAATTGCAGATGTCGATGACCGTCAGGTCGTGGGTCTCCACAAACTGGGCCTCCTGCATGGTGGCGGTGATGGCCTGGTACTTCAGCCCGTGGTCCAGGATGGCCACCCGGTGGGAGTTGGACGGCCCGCTGTGGACCCTCTCCCACTCCGCCCGGAGGGCGTCCTTGACCTTGACCTCCGTGGGCTGTCCGTCCGGTCCCCGGACGTAGCCCCCCAGGTCGGCCTCCGCCTGGAGCACCCCCGAGGGCTGGCCCCCGTTGGTGTAATATGCATTTTGGTACTCCTGGGCGGCGGTCCCCGCCCCGATGATGGCGGCGGCCCGGTCCAGGACGCCCAGGCCCTTGAGCCCGTCCCGGGTGTAGCCCTTGTAGTGGCAGACGTCCTCGGCCCTCAGCCGCATGACCTCTCCCGTGTAGGGGTGGCTGACGTCGTACCAGATCCGGCCCGTGGTATCCCGCCAGGGGATCACCAGCTGGGCCGGGATGGGGATCAGCTCCGCCGGGGCCATGGAGATGGGGTCCCGGATGATCCAGTCGTAGGCGTTGCCCTTCACCAGCCGGTTGAGCTCCAGGAGCTTCCGCCGGACAAAGGGCGTCATGCCCTCGTTGGGCCTGCTGTTGAGCAGCTCCAGCACCGGGATCTCCACCCGCGCCCGGGTCCTGCTGTCGATGCAGTAGGCCGGCATCTTGCCGATGGAGTCGGAGATCACCTCCAGGCACCGGTTGACCACCGCCAGCTTCAGGGCGGCGGTCTCCGTGGCCACAGTGGTGACGTCCACCCCCGCCAGACCAACGGTCTCCGCCGTGACGGCGTTCCGGATGCCGGGCTCCCTGGCCCGGTGCAGAAAATCAAGGATCAATGGTCATCGACCTCCTTTCGTCCCAGCGCTAAGAGCGCCCCGGTGCCGACGCACTCGGCCCCGGCCACGCACACCGCCAGGGGCAGGTGCCCCATCAGGGCGATGCCCACCACGATGGCGGCCAGACCCACGCAAAAGAGCGTGTCCGCTACCACCGTACGGAAAAACCGTCTTTTCATGCCGTGCTCCTTTCTGTGCCCGATTCGGGCACTGGATCATGGTTCCGTGGCTTCGGCCCTCTCCCGGACGCCGGAGGAAAGAAGGGAAAACCTCCGGGTCCGGGGAAAAGGAGAAGATCCCGGCCCCCGCAGGGGCCGTCGGACGGGTGAAACGGAAACAAAGTCCCGCCCGGGAGAAAGCCGAAATCCTTAGCTTACAGTGAGAATCCTCCGCTGGCGATGGCGTCCGCCAGCGTCGGGTGGTTGCGTCTCGTCAGCGCTCTGACGAGGGCATTCATGGCCGCCGCCAGGGGGTCGATGCGCTCCGTGTCGTCCTTGTGCCGCTTGGAGAGCTTGATATTGCCGTCCTGATTGGAGACCTCCACGGCGTTGGCCAGGCACCACAGCATGAGCGGGGACTCCTCCAGCACCAGCTTCCCCGCCAGCAGCAGCTCCCGGAAGCCCTTGACGGCGATGTTCTGGCCGCTGCAGGACTGCCAGACCTCCACGCAAAAGTCGTCATTGTTGCGCTCCTCCCGCATTTTGATGGCCAGGTCTGTGGCGTTGTGGCCGTCATAGTCCACCTCCGCCACCTGCCAGCCGTGGTCCCGCTCGCCGGCGGTGATCCAGTTGTCCACATAGCTGTTGTCCGTGACGGCCCCGGGGGTCAGGGTGCAGTACCCTCTCGCCGCCCAGGCCTTATAGGGCACCCGGTCGCTCCGCTCGTGCCGGTCCGCCCCCTCCTCCGGCATAAAGCCGTGCATGGTGACGGCCACCCGGCCGTCGGGAAGGAGAAAGACCGCCGCCGCGCCGGACAGGTCGATCCGCTTGCCCAGGTCAAAGCCGCACCAGCACTCCAGCCCGTCGGTGAGACTGGCAAAGGTCTCCCGGCTCACCTGGGCCCCCTTCGCCAGCTCCATGGCGGCCTCGTCCAGATAGCGGTTGACGCTGCCGGTCTGCCACTGGCACATTCGCCGCGTCAGAAACATCCGGATCTTCTGGGGGTCGTTGGAGCCGTAGGCCGAGGTGTACTCGTCCTCGATCTGCTGGCGGAGGATCCGGCTGTACTCGCTGTCCTCCCGCAGGCAGGGATTGGCCCACAGCCAGAGCCGCTTGTCGTGGGGGTCCGCCCCCACGGGCAGCTCCCGGATCATCACAAAGTAGCTCTCGTCGCTGACCTCTCCGTCCAGGATCCGCTTGGCGTAGGTCTCCTCGATGTAGCAGGGCTTCCGCTGGGCGTCGTCCCCGGCGGTGGTGATGACGTCCAGAAGGCTCTGCCGCCGCTTGCCGAAGGAGTTGATGCACAGGTCGTAGATATCGGAGACCGGATGGGCGTGGTACTCGTCCACGCAGACGTAGGTGGGGGCCCCGCCGTCCTTGTTTTTCGTGTCCTTGGACAGGGCCTTCATAAAGCCCCCCCGGGTCCGATGGACCACGGGATTGCTCCGGGGGATGATGAGCCGCTTGCCGATGCTGGGGCTGGCCTCGGCGATCTTCTTGGCGTCGTCAAAGACCCGCCTGGCCTGCTCCCGGTCCACGGCGGCGCACAGCACTTCCGGCTCCGCCTCCCCCTCCGCCAGCTCCGGCTGGTAGGGAGGATAGAGGACGTCGCCGCACATGGCGTAGAGGCACTGCCCGGATTTCTCGGTACTCTTGCAGTTGCCCCGGGCCCTCTTGTTGTAGGTCTTTCTAAAGCGCCGGGCCCCGGTGTCCTTATGGACCCAGCCGTAGGTGCACCCCAGGTCGAAGACCTGCCAGGGCAGGAGGCTGATGGGCTGTCCCGCCTCCGGCCCCCGGATCTGGATGCACTGGCCGAACCACCGGACGATCCGGTCGGCTCTGGTGGTGTCGAAAACGTAGGGAAATTCGTCGGTGCCCTGGCGCTTCAGGTCGTCCAGATGCCTCTGGCAGGCCTTGATCTCGTAGGGACAGCACATATCGTGCAGTCTCCCCTGGGTCACCTGCTTGGCGTAGACCGCCGTCGCGTGGTGGAGCCCGGACTTCCAACGCTCTCCCATGTCTCTCTCCTTACTTCTCCGTCTCCTCCGCCTCCCCCTCCGTCTCCTCCGCCGGCGGCTCGTAAAAGCTCCGCTGGAGGCTCACGGTCATCCTGTGGGGCGTCCCGTAGTGATGCCTGACCGACGTGATCCAGAAGTAGCTCTGCACCTCCGCCAGATCCAGCCGCACCAGCGCCCCGGCTACGGCCCGGTCCGAGCCGTAGCAGTCCAGGGAGAAGCTCTCCGCCAGCACCAGCCGGGAGGCTGTGGGCGCGGAGACCGAGGTCCCCGCGGCGTCCGTCTCCGAGGGCCGCTTAATGACCCAGTAAAACTTGACCTGGCTCTTGAATGTGGCCCAGCTGCCGGCGGTCCTCTCTGTCTTCGTGGACGCCGGGTCATTGACGTACACGGTATTTCCCTGCACCTTCCACACCAGGACGTAATGCCCGCCCCGGGTCCAGGTCCCCGGCCCCATGCAGGCGATGACAAGATCGCCCTGGCCCAGGGCGTCCAGCACCTGCTGATGCAGGGGGCTGGAGGCGTTTCCGTAAATACTCCCGGTGTTCAGCTGGCTGCAGCTCAGGCCGTACCGCTTCGCCGCGGCGGCAAAGTAGCCGTAATACGTCCCGGACCCCGGGCACTTAAACCCGTTGGCCAGGGCCCAGGCGCACTCCGTCTCCGGGGTGACGCCGCTGTCGCACCAGGTGGCAAGCACCATGCTCATGGCCGTGGGCCCGCAGCCGGAGCCGCCGATGGTGGTCTTCTCCCCCTTGGCGGAGTAGTCCTTTCCCTTCCACCGGGGATCCGTCTGGAGGTAGCTCACCGGCTGGGCCGTCCCCGTCCCGCCGTCCGGCTGGACTGCGGTACCGTCCGCAGACGCGGTCCCGGCGGCAGAGGGGAGCTGCTGCTCCTCAAAGCTCCAGCTCAGCTGGGGCTCCGCCGCCTCCGTAAAGACGTCAAAGTCGGCCAGGTTGGCCTCCTGCTTGCACAAGAGCCGGATGGGGTTATTGCCGAAGCTCCGCACCGTCAGGGTGGTGCCCACCATCCGCACGAAATACCGGACCCCGTTCTCCTGCTGGATGGTGTCCAGGATGGTCTTGACGATCTCCGCCGGGCTCTGCTGAAACAGGCCGTAGACGGAGGACACCAGCTCCGGGCAAAGGATGCTCTGGATGCCGACCTTGTTGGCCAGCTGGCTCAGGGCGTCTTTCGCCGGGACGTTGTTAAACTGGATGACGGTCTGACCTTGGGTCAGGGCCCGGCCCCCGTCCAGGCACCGGCACCGGAGGGCGGAGTGATAGGACCCCTCCACGCTCTGGACCTGGCCCACAAAGACCACCTCGCCGGTGGCGATGTTGGTCAGGGCCATAAAGTCCCCCGGCACCAGGATCAGCGGCGGCATATAGTAGTCGCCCCCGCCCTGACGGACGGCCACGCTGAGCTCCAGGCTCAGGCTGTCGGCGTCGTCCGTCATCTCCGGGGCCTCGCACCGGTCCGTGATGTCCCGGATCTCTCCGGTCTCAAGGCTCTGCCAGGTGATCTTATAGCGGTCCGGCTTCTTCCCCAGCCAGTCACTTTCGTACCTGGTGTAGACCTTTTCGGTCTGGGGAATATGGACCACCGCCGCCGCCTGCTCACTGGCATCCGTAGAGGCCACCAGCCCGCCGCCGGTCTCCCCGGTGTAGCTGTCGCCCCCGCCCGTCAGGACGGTGTTGGCCTCCCAGCCCCAGCCCAGGGGGATGATGTTCCGGCTCCGCATCTGGGCCAGGCTCCAGCAGACGATCTGCCCCCAGTGGTGGTAGACCATCCCGCCGCCGGCGTGGAGGCCGACGTGCCCATATGTGCTCCCGGCTTTGGTCGGAGACGAGAAGAAGATCGCCGCCCCCGCCGGGATATTGCTCAGATCTGTGGACTTCTGCCACAGCTTCTGGGCGCCCTTGGCCGACCCGGTGGAGGGTACGGATACCCCCGCCGCCCGGTAGCAGTCCGCCACAAAGCCCTGGCACAGCCCGATGCCGGTATTGGAGATCCACCGCTTGGAGCCCAGGTTACGCTTGGCAAAATCGATTGCCGCCGCCGCAGAGGGCATCCGCCCACCTCCTTGCTACAGGCTTGCCTGCCCGAAATTTGTCACGCTGGTGACCTTCACGTTGGTCCAGCCCTTCGCCCGGACCAGGGTGCTGGGCTTGCCGTCGTACGCCTCCCACTCCACGATGTCGATCAGGTACCCCCGGCCCGGATAGAGCAGGCTGTGGCCCCACTCGGTGCCGGACTCCCCCGGATGCGGGTTGACGCCGGGGTTGCTCCCCTTGCTGTCCGCCATGATGGCCTTAAAAGAGTCGCCGTTTGCCAGGTTGATCTGCAGGAGGTCTCCCACGACCCCGAATTTCAGCGTCATGGCCACGCAGTAATAGCCGTTGATCATGGCCACCCCGCCCTGGCTGGGTCTCCCCAGCTGGATCCAGGCGTCGTAGAGCTTCCGCTGGGCCGTCCCGGCGGTCCAGTTCCGGACATAGCCGGTATAATTCCCGGTCATGCCGCCCTGATCCACGCTGTCCGGCACCACGATGGTTCGCCCGGACCCGCCCGCCGGGGCGATCTGGCTGGCCGCCTCCGCCTGGCTGTCCGTCTGCATCGTGATCGGAGCAGGCGGCTCTGTGGGGATCCTCCCCTCCGGCTCCTCCTGGGCCGGCAGGGTAGAGGAGAGCGGCATATCCGCAAATCTATACTCGGTAAACTTGAGCTGATACGAGATATCCCCCGCCTGGTCGATCCAGTAGGTAAAGCTGTCCACGCTGACGGGGAGGTTAAATACCTCCCTGCCGCTGTTGTCCAGGTGCACCGCCCGGAAGGGGATCCGACGGGCCCGGACCGCCTCGATGGTCCTGACAAAGTCCCAGGCCGGCCGCTTCCCTCCGGGCCGGATAAAGGTATAATCGTGGGTCGGGAAAAAGCTCTCCAGCTCAAAGCTGGCCAATCCCATCGTCCCCAGCGCCTGCATCTCCCCATTGACGGACTCAAAAGCCTCGTTTTTCTGGCTCCTCTCCAGCACGATCCCCTCATTGGGCACCACCGGGAACACCATCACGCCTTCTCTGTTGTTGTAAGACAGGATAAAATCCACGCTCTCACCCCATTTCCTCGGAGGCCCGTCGTTCCTTCGGAGAAAGCGGCCAGCGAAGCGAGGCCGCTTTCTCCGCTGCTGCCCTCTCCGCTGCTGCCCTCTCCGATAACAGCAGTCCATAGCCGAAAATGGACTTGCCCGCCTTCTTCTGGGCGTCCAGAGCGCCCAGGAAAACGCAGTCCCCTGGCCCCACGCTGTACTCGATTCCGTACTTGCACCACCGCTGGGCCATGGCCGCCGTGACGATCTCGTCCGGGTACTCGTACTTTGGCAGGGTCTTCTTCCCCTGAGACGTGTTGGCCTTGTCTGCCCTGGCTACCGCCGCATAGAGCGCCGGAGCCGTCCGCAGGACCGAGTCCCCCAGGTTCGTCACAAAGCTGGTGGGCACCTTGGCCCCGTTCTCGTAGGTGATGGAGATGCCCACGGCGATGTGCTCCACGCCCTCCCGTCGGGTCAGCAGGGTCAGGGCAGGGGAGAAGAGGAAGAAGGGGATGCCCTTCCGCAGGTAAAAGTCGCAGATCTCTGCCCGCAGGGAGAAGGGCGGGTTGTCCACCACCGTGCACCCCTCGGGATAGTCGGCGGTGCGGTAGTCCGCCCCCGGCCAGAAGGGCCGGACAAACTTCTCCCGGTCCCTGCCGTACTCCTGCGCCACCCAGTCGGCCACGGCCTCGTAGATGTTCGCCGGCGTATAGCAGTCGTCGGTGGTTTTCTTCGGCGCAAACTTCTGCTCAAAGGCGTCATAGCCCGGGTCGTCGTCAAACAGCCCGATCTGCCCCTGGTTGTCGATCTGCACTCTCTCACCTCAATCCACAAAGAGGTCCGCATCCGGCTCCGCCTCCATGGCCTTGGCCGCCTTCTTCCGGGCCAGCCGGACCCGCGCCTCCGGGGTCATCCCCAGGGCGTTGGCATAGGAGAGCAGGAGCTTCTCCTGCCCCTGGAGCCGGTTGTTGATGTCGTTGAGCTTCCCGAGCAGTACGGCCTTGGCGTCCGGGTCCGTCTTCGGGTCCGTGGTGATCTCCATCACCTCTGCGTAGACCTGCCGGAGCTGGTCCCGCCTGGAGAGCCCGGAGACGTAGATGGTCAGCATCTCCGAGTCCAGGTCGTCCAGGATCGCCAGCCCTTCCATCTTCTTGACAATGGCCCGCCAGTATCCCTGGGCGGCCTTGTCGCCCTTCAGCGTCTTCGGCATCGTGAGCTTCGCCTGCCTGGAGGGGAGGACCTCTGCCTCCGCCGCTTCCCTGGCTTCGATCTCAGCCTTCGTCCGGTGCCATGTCATGCTGTCGCCCGTCTTCACCGCATTCGGCATATCCACCCCTCCAATCTCAAAACGCCCAAACCGGAACTTTTCTCACGACCGAG
>Ga0326512_10002306_pt1 | contig 14130 bp, 17 predicted proteins | sample 1_2617_0518_D_FD_203652 | JGI IMG/M metagenome (GOLD analysis project Ga0326512, IMG submission 203652) | Bovine rumen microbial communities from UC Davis, California, United States - 1_2617_0518 | ecosystem: Host-associated > Mammals > Digestive system > Stomach > Rumen | place: USA... | reverse complement strand
AGGCATAAAGCTGATGGCAGTCCTTCGGGACTGTAAAGCTACACCGGCAGATCCAAAGTAGCCGGGTGCTGGAAAGGGGAAGATATGACAAAGAACTATACAGCGGAAGATATCGCAAATTACATAATCAACAGCCCGAATATGATGTTCGAAGATGGGCTGTATTACGCCCACGTCAATGACGGCGGGGAGCTTGTCCATAGCAAGGACGACGCAACAACGTTTACGGTCCACTTTGATGATAGCGAGTGGGCAGATGATGAAAGCCCGGAACGCTTCTACGAAGAGGCGGAAACCAAAAGCAATCCTGATTTTATGGATGCCTGTGAGAAATTGGCAAACCAGATCAATGAATATCTGGAAGGGCTGAAGGAGGAAATGGAAGGAAAATTCTGGTACGCAGCAATGAAAGATGCAGATGACAATGATTGGGGTTTCGGCTCCTACGATAAGGAAGAAGCCATCGAAATGGCAAAGAGCTTCAAAACTCCTGATGCCTATGTGGCGGTGATCGAGGAAGGCAACGATCCGATCTGCGTGGACGAGATACATCTGAACGACTAAAAGGACGAGGGCCCAGGGCGTTTCTGCGAAGAAGTGGAAAACACAGGTAACCGCGATTTCATGTTTGTTTGTTGGAGGCTGGCGAAGGAAATCAACGCATACATCGAGGAGGAACTGTAAATGACCGCCAGAGAGATTCGGGAGCTGCTCGGTGTCAGCCGGGCAGAATTCTCCCGAAGATATAAGATCCCGGTTCGCACTCTGGAAAACTGGGATGCTGATGTCAACAAAGCCCCTGAGTGGGCGCTCTCCCTCTTAGAGAGGGTTGTGAAGGAGGACGCTATGAAGAAAACACTGGATATTGTTAATGGATATGTTAATGGAATAAGGGAACGGCACGGAAAGGAAATTGTTACCGATCCAGTTGTGGATGGTGATGTGATTAGGTTTACGTTGCAGCCGGATGACCAGATCCAGGGCACCATTTTTGAAGTCACTCTGGACGGTTCGGTCCGTAATAAGGGCATCGGCCCCGGGTGCTTCTGGACGGAGTGGAGGGAAGCGGTTTTCTCCGGAAACGATCCGGAGCCGCTTGACCTCCAGTGAGCAAAAACCCGGTAAAATCAAGACTTTCAGTCTATAATGCAATTTTATAGTGTTTTTCTCAAAAAGTAAAGGGCAGGATAGTGATGTCCCGCCCTTGTTTTTTTATTTTATCAAATTCTGGATGTACTCGCTCTGCGACATCCCGGCTTCTGCAGCCTGTCTTTTTAGTTTTTCTGCTGCATCCTTTCTGATATAGGCAGAAATCAGGACTTTACTATCGTCCTCTTCCACCTCGCCGAAGATTTCCTCATACTCGTCAGCATCAAGAAATTTTTCGGCCCACTCTCTGGCCTCGCCGAAAGTCAGAGGCATTATCCGCTCACCTCCCGACCAGCTATTATCTCCACACGCTTCTGCGTATTTAGATGCAGGTCCACCTTCACCATGCAGGAAAAACTCCCCAGTTTTTTTCCTGTATAGAGTTTCATAGACATGATAGAAATCTCTCGGACCACGCCCGTTGTCCCAATTTCCACATTCCTGTGCCGTTTCTGTGTTGTACATCTTGCCGTTAATAATTTTCTTCATAATTACCCTTTCTGCCCTCGTGACCTCCGTGGCGGGTTTGCCATCAGTGAATCAGTGAAATCTCAGATCTTGATGAATCCGCAGCGTACCTGATCAGACAGGTACACCATGCGATCGCTGTCAAGTGCCTTCCTGTTGTTAATTATCATGGCAGCGTTGTCTCCAACCTGCTCCATGGTCTTATTATACTGAACCTCAATCCACTTCCAGATCTTCAGCTCTTCAGGTTCATTCGCCGAACGCTCAATGTTGTGGCGAATAGTTTCTTTTGCGCCATTAATGATGTCTTCCGCCCATTTAACCTGTTTCTCTGTTCCTTTCATTTTTTTCTCCTCCTTATTGGCTTTCCCTCTCTGTCACTAACTATATTATATCACATACTTTATATAATGTCAATCTTAAATTATAGTTTATATAAATTATTTTTTAAAGCAAAAAAAAGAAGGGACGGTCGAAACCGCCCCATAGTTTTATATCATATCATTTTGTAATACTTTCCACCCACATTACTGGTAAAAGCATAACCGTCAACCGATCCCGGCCACACGATCCGCAGCCATCCGCTTTCATACTGGTTAAGGACTTCCACTCTCTGCCCGGTGTAGACAACCCCGGCAAGCGTGCCGTAGATGTTCGGACTCTCCCGGACATTCATACTTTCCAGCGCTTCCGCCGTGGCAATCCCCTTGCCGACATAATCATAGCACGGGATGCCGTCAGCGTCTTTAGCCAGCCCGAAGCCCTCAATGATGCCCTCAATGATCTTTGTGGCGATCAGCTTCTTGTTCCGCTGGTACCACAGGATATCATCCATATCGGTGATAAAGCAGGTCTCCAGCACCGCATGGGATACGCCCTGCCGTCTGATGGCATTCTGCACCATCAAGCCGTTTTTGTACGACTCCTGACGCTGTGTAATGACCACGCCGTCCCATGCCTGCACGGAGCCAATCTCGATCAGCTTGCGGAGAATGGTGTCCTCTACGGTATGGCCCTTTTCGGAGCGGTCGATGTAAAACATCGTGCCCTTTTTCCGACCATCGCCTGCCGGATCCGTGGTGGCGCTGGCGTTAAAATGCACTTCCAAGACATAGTTGTAGCCGGTGACGTCGTAAACCCCGCCATTTTTGAAGAAGCTGTAGTGATTCCGGTCCGGGGCGATGTCGCACGGTAAGCCCTGTACATCCGCAGCAGCCTTAATCAGCTTCGTCAGCTCCCTCGTGAGGTTCGCCTCCTGACATTCACAGCCAATCGCTCCCGGATCCCATGAGCCATCCATGTTTCTGCCGTGCCCTGCCATTACCAACAGTTTAAAAGATCTCAATCTCGTCCACCTCCCAAAGTAGTAGTGTCCGTTCCCGTCAGTGACGTCCTTGCCCAGATAAGCCAGATCCGCCGGGATGGGATGCTCACCGTGATACAGTTTTTCCCAGTCAGGCTCTCCGTCCTTCCCGTAGTGCGTCACGGACCGGAACTGTAGGATCTTCGCATTATCAAACCGCCGCACGCCATCCCGGGCAGCTGCTTCGGCCACCGCAAGGCTCGCCACGCTGTAATCATCCGCCGGGGTTGTAAAGGCGTTTTCATTGTACCGGTTGTCCACGATGCACTGAGCAACGCCCAGCTTCCCCCGGTTGTCAAGCACGGACGCTTCGGCTTCGATTATCCGGGCCATGTATTCAAAGGTCACTGTCCTCACCTTCCTTAGGCACTTCCGGCAGCCCGGCCAGGCTTGTCAGGATCGAGAGGAAGCCTGCCAGAACAGAGGTGGATGCGACCACGCCCCAGTTGACCTCACCGATGGTCTGTGAGACTCCGATTGTGGCCACAGCAGTCTGGGCCACCGTTTTTAATGCACGGATGCCTGCGGCTTTAATCCATGATTTGAAGTTCGTCATTTTATCATCCCTCACTTTCCGTCATCTGTCAGGTCAATAAGCTCACGGTGTCCATGCTCTATAGGTGGATCCTCGGGCATCGTCAAGAGTTTCTGGTACAGGCTTGTGGCGACGTCGTTGCCTTCTAGATTGTGATAAGCTGTATACACCTTTTTGATTGATTCCTTGGCATAGATCGGGCAGAATCCCTTATCTGTATACTTGTTATATGCGGACACGATTGATTCCCGGAGAAGCGCCTGCACGCCATCGCTGAGAGCCTTTTCTTTTTCTTCCCGGTCTTTCCGGTCCTTTTCTCGCTCTGTCCTCGCTTTGTTGATGGTATAAGTGCATACAGCAAGGACGATCCCGCTGATTACGTTGATGATATACGGCAGAGCCGCGGCTAACCATTCCATAGGGTTTGCCTCCTCTTATGAGATGATAAGGGAGACTGTTGAAGCCTCCCCTTTGGCTTATGATGGTTACTGGTTTAAAGTGTTATTTAAGTCATTGTCCATTAAGCAATCCAATAATTGATCTGTATGCCGCATCAGCGATTTGCAGATAACCAGATTCTGCGGGATGTACACCATTCGTCTGATATGTTTCTGTTTCAGCATTGCGAGTATTTACAGTCCGTGTACCAGTTTGCATATTGTGTTCCGTGTCAAACTGCCCCGAAATATTGATGTGATATACGTTTGTATTTAATGTAACAAGATCGTCATACCAAGTATCGAGATTGTGGACGTACTGCATCAGATCGTAGTACTTACTGTATACGCCAGTTGCTCCATAGTTTACACCCAACCCATCACGGGCAGGAATTTGAAGACCCATCAACACGATTTTTGCATTGGGAAATGATGTCTGAACATTATCAATGAATGTTTGTGCCTGTGCTTTGTATTCGTCTTCACCTGTTGCGGCATTATTCCACCCAAGCAGGACGTACACATAATCAATAGATGATACACCAAGGTTTGACGCATATTTGGAAAAGTCAACCTTGTTCGCTGTGCTATCCCAGAAAGGATTCCCAGATGCGTTCTGGGACGCAGTATAAACAATATTGCTATGGTTAATACCACCAGATACCCAAGTTAGTGTTCCTGTGGTTGGAAAATTGCCGTAATTAGTAGAAACAGCAATGATTTTGATGCTCCCGCTATTTACTGTTTCTATCTTCCATGTGCAGTTGTTCGCATCCTTATAGATGCTGTGCTGATCATCATCCGTTTTGTCGTGTGTACACGTTATTACTTTTGCATTCCCATCGACAGATTCTGCGTTATAATTTGAAAATCTCCAACCACCATACCCTTCATATCCCGCACCATCTTTTGTCATTGTGCCGATAAAGGATATATTTGACAGGCCATCGCCAACAGGATTGCCGCCTGTGCCAGTTAGCCGTCTGTACATTTCTGCAGGCCACACTCCATTTACTGTGAGACTATCACCAACACAAAGCACATTTTTCACAGATTGTGGGGATGTTGCCTTGCTACGGACAACCAGAGAGACGTTTTTCTCGTCCATCTTGTGATGCTTGTTGTCATAAAGTTGCAGATTTAAAGGCAATGTTTCGGCAATATTTGGAGTTATCTCAAACATTCTTCCGTAACTACTGCCTTTTGAGCAGTTTGGAATGACATAGCAGTTTTCAGGATATACTGCATCAATTATGCCCTTGTAAAATAATTGGAACGTATCTCCCACTACAAGGTCATAAGAATCAGGGGATTTTATTCCCGTCTCGTTAGTTTCGCCTTTTGAATAAACATTTGCAATAATCCACAGCTTATTAAAAACACCACTTTCTTCTTTTAACGTAGAAAGGTCTGACATATACCCATTTGTCCAATATTTGTAATGATACTGAACCCCGTCATAGGTGTGCATATATGTGCATATTTTGTCAGCCGCGACAGCAATCCAAACTAAACCAGCCGGGATATTTTTATCTACTGTGAGAACTATAGTCTGAGATTCTGACCCAACATTAACATCGTAGGTATTCTCAAACACAAATGTGCCTGATTCGATTCTTAGTTTTATTTTTGTAATATTGCTGGCATCTCTTGAACGCACTTTGAATTGGATGCTTTTCACATATGAATCTGTGCCTAAATCCCATGATGTTGCAAATCCACTAAATGTTGATGATATATATGCCTCAGTTTCTGCTCCATCACACCATTTTTCTTCTACAGTTTCCAAGATATTTTGTTTTATAAAAGCAACATCTTCTTCAACAGCTTCAACAACGGCGTTTGTAGCATCGACGTTGTTTTCAAGTGTGCCAATGCGCTCGCCAAGTTCAGTGTCGGAAAAAATTTTGAAATTATTGAAACTGAACGTTTTGCCTTGAGAATCGTTCCAACCGCCAGATGCGTAGAACATGAGATGCGTAACATTTGCGGATAGAGATATTTCGCGATCAATAGCTATATTCCTATTAAGAGCAAGTGTTAAGATAGACCCCGCTGTGGCATAAAAAGCAACCACGCTTTGGGAACCGCTAGTGTCGCTCGATTCGATCGAATCAATGTGCATATTGTAGGTTCCGGCAGGAATATTCAGCCCGGTAACATCCAATACACCCGTGCCAGAAACAGTTCGTTTGAACACGGATTTGGTTTGAGTATCTGCCAAATCGTTTAAAGCGCTCTTTAAATCAGCAACATCCTGTGCCACATCTTCTTTCAGGTTTGCCACAACCTTATCAACCGGCACACGCCGAAGCGTCTCCATAGTCGTTCCGTTCACGTTATCAGTCTGGGAGACCAGGACATGTGCATCATCTTTCAACTCAGATGCCGTAGCCTTTTCGGTTATTTTTTGTAATGTCAATACCGACATACTGCCCTCCTTCCCGGTTATTCGCAGATATAGAAGCCGTGGTAATTATTAGCTTCGGTCATTATAGTGCTTAGGTTCATGATCTGACCATTGCTGGCCTCTATTCCCAAAACTTTGACAACACTAGCATATCCAGTACTCACGCCCACCATCTCCACAAAAACATCCTGTTTCGGACGATATCCTTCTGGAATGATGGCAATCGTATTTCCTATAGAAACGGTGCTGTTTGCCGCCGTAAGATCTTTGATCGTAATTTCCACCCAATGTCCATATTTTGTCAAATGGATTCCGTTACATGCAAACCACTCTGGCGAATGCACCGCCAGATCAATGCTGCTAACCTCTCCTCCGCCGCCCATTTCCTCGATCATCCCTTTCAGTTCATTGTATGCAGTCTGCAAATCCTCAAGTGTTACCAGTTTATCCTTCACCGCCATGCCATCGCGCTCCTCTCTTTACGATGCAATTCCCAAAAAGCTCTTTGTCTCGCTTACCGTCGCAGTTGCCCGGTCAAGTGCCACAAGCTGATACCGGGTACCATCATACACAAAAGTAGCGATATCCCCAGCGAGAATCATGTTTGCCGTGATAGCCCCGCCATTTTTATATATAGCCTTCGCCCCGGTGCCATTTATGTTCAGCGTTGCGTTTGCCGGGACATTGTTTTCAAACTTGACGCATACTATCCCGTTAATGGTCAGCTTATATCCGGATAATGTGGCTGTTTTTGCTGTTGTTGCTGCAGCAGTGCTGCAAACAGCATAGCCAAAACCCGAACCGGCATTTGGATGTGTATGAGACGCCGCCGCAGCCCCGATCTGAGCGATGGTCACGTTATGTGGATTGTTGTTTGCAGTAAGATGAGCCTTCAGCGTTGAGATCGCCTTCGCAACTTTTCCCAGTATATTAGACAGCGTGGATCCAGAAGTGATGTCATCCAGGGAAGTGGAAGCCGTAAAGGTCACGGTCATATTGTCCGGGGCAAGGTTCGGAACATTTCCGAGCCCTACCTGAGCTTTTGTAACATGGTGCGGGTTATTGTAATCCGTCAGATGATCCTCAAACTCCTCATCGGTAACATATCCGGTAACCTCGCTAATGATCGCCGTCACGTTCTCTGCATCACCAACCGCCACATGAAGCGTAAATACGATATTCGCATGGTTCCCGCTTGTATCCGGTTTAACCAGGATTGCCTCGGTTCCGGCATTGGTATACGCGTACAGTGACGAAGTCTCTCCATCATCGATCGACGCCATGACACCAAGCTCTCTCAAGTAAAACGAAGAAGAGATGCCGGAAAGCTGAAGGGTAAAGACCAGGGTGGCAACATTGTCCGAAGTAGTGCAGCTGTCAAACTGAAGGGTTTTCTTTGGCGATATCACGGCTGACATGCCCTTGATCCTTGTGCCTGCCGGCAGCGTTCCGTCACCCAGGACAATACTCGTAAAAGTTAGTGCTGTATCCTCGTATATGGCTGCTATAATCGCGGCAGACCCATAGTCGGTTATTTGCAGATTTGGAAAATTCATATTTCCTCCTATACCTCGTCAACTCGCGAGAAGAGCAGTCCGTTGTTTTCGTCGGTCAGAGCATTGTTAAGTTCATCCGCGTAGAAAACAATGTCAGAAGACGGCTGATCGCTGTCAATAAATACTGTTGCACTCTCCATCAGGATCTCACCAAAGCCGATCTCTTCTTCATTTGCCGGGACGCTGATGTTGATGGCATCAAGCCTTGCGGTCTTCCGCTTAACTGTTTCAATGTTTTCTGCAAGACGGTCAATCGCGTCCATTGAAGTGACATCATGCAGCGTCACCCGGAAATGGTTCGGGGTGCCGCCATAGTCATACCATTCATCAACCGTTCCATTGCCCCAGATCGAGAGGATGACAGTTTCAACCGCGTAATTTGTTCCGTCTTTCGCGGCAACGATAAGGGCATTTTTGATCAGGTCGCGCTTAACCTCGATGGAATAATCGTTGTTATAATACCGGACATTCAACTCCACGGCGAGCAGATCCAGTGCGAATTCAGGAGCCCCGTCAATAAACGCATATACCAGGATTTTATCCATTACCTGGACATATGTCTGATAAGCCTGCTTGATCGCGTAACTGATCGCCACAACCTGGGGCTGCCTGGTAAACTCAAGCGGAAGGATATCTTTCAGTTCGCCATTCCGAAGGTCAATCATCTTCCAGCCCTCCGTAGTTCACCGCCTTGGTTCCGAGCTGCGGGACCTGAGCGTTTGTGGTGGCCACGTAAGTCGGATAAGTTACGGTTACGCGCTTAGCGCCCGCAGCCATGACATACTCAACCAGCTTCCCGGGCTCCACATCCCTGCCGATCGCGCCGGACTGCCATGCTATATACTGGTCAACCGCTGCATTGACCGCCGCCTGAATTTGGGCAACTGATGAAACCTCTGACCGGTTGATGTAGTAAGTAAATTCAATATCATACGGCAGTGCTGTCGGTGAGCTTACTGTCACATGGTCAGTCATGGGCTTACGCTCAGATGCCGTGATGTAATCCTCGATCACCTGAAGGACGTCCTGTGAGAAAAATTCCCCGTTTTTCCCGATCACGAAGATCTCAACCTCACACTCGCTCGGGGACGTCACCCGGACATCCTCAACGCCCGAATATGCTTCACGCGTCAGGTAAATGTATGCAATTTCCGGACCGGCGACCGAGAAATTCCCGGATGCCAGATAAATCCGTTCTGCAAGGGCTTCATCGCTTTCCTTGTCAAGGCCGCCGGATGTTGCGCTGACGTTGTAGACTGATGCGATGTATGGGATTGGGTCAACCAGTACATTCAGTTCCCCGGCTTCAATCCCGTTCCATTCCTGCCCGGCGGTCTGGGACGTACAGAGGGCATCTACATAGGTCGCACCGATCGGGATCTCCGCATATTCATCCGTCTCAAAGTAGACTTCCGCTCCCGATGTGGTCACTCTTGTGCCGGCCGGAATACTGGTGACCGCCGCCCTGACAGCCGCAAGAGAAAAGCGCACTGTGCAGACAGCGGAGGACTCGCCTTTGCGCTCGATGCCTTTAAGCGCCCCGAGATTGTCCAGGTAATCACCATAAGCGTACTTCAGGAAATTCATCTTCCCGGCAATGTCCGTGTTGAGGTACATCTGATAGATCTGCACCGCACACGCATAGAGCATCAGGGATACCGGCTCGCCCTCTTTGAGCGTCACAGCGGCGCCGTTTATCTCCTGGAATTTATCCTGGTAGTCGGACACCATTTCCGCTCTGATATCATCCAGGGTAATGTCGCCAATAAAAGAAATTTCCGGGAGTTTTGCAATCTCGTTTATCAACGCTCATCCCTCCTCTCTATCTCGATGGTAGTCTGCAGCCTGCCGTCAACCCCGTAGGATGCAACGACACTCATGACGTTAATTTCCGGGATATATATGTCCACCTTCTCCTGCAGCTCTGCCGCCATCCGGTTCGCCGCGACATTGACCGGCTCGTCCAGAAAATCCCTGGCCAGGCCGAAGCCCCTGGAGCCCGGTATGGTGGTCTCCGTGCACATCAGCAGGGTTTTCAGCCGGACGTCTATCTGCTGCAGCTCCGTGGTACTTAGATCATCCAGGGAGACAATCCGGATGCTGTCACTCAAAAAGTTGTCTATCGTCATTGACTGCCTCCTTAGTTGTACTCTTTGAGCGTCAGACTGACGCCTGCCCGGATAAGTTCGCCCTGGCTCCAAACCTCATCCCATGATGTGTCAATCGACTCGATGTAATATTTATTTCCGCCGATTCGCTTGCCGCCGATATAGAGGTAATTTAATTCGCCGGCCATGCAGGCTTTTTCCAGGATGGATTCGTATTTTCTCGGGGACTGTCCGCGGTATGCGGAAAACGTGATGTCAAGCGATACGGAAGGCTGTTCGATACCGACATACTCAGCCGCCGGTTTCTTCTGGTTAATGTTGTGCGTCTGCCATCGCGCCGAAACACTGCGTTTCATGTTGGTAAACGGCAGCTGCTTTTCCGAGTTGACCGTGAAAACGAGGTCTGATCCCCAGCTTCCGATTTCTGCCATGTGTCAGCCCTCCTTTATGTTGACCGCTCAGACCAGAGGATGTCCACCTTGCGTTTCATTTCGAGCAGTTCGGCGACCGTAATGCTCCCAGACTGGCATTTCAGCGTGACGTTGTTCGCGTCGATCAGGATTGCATTGTCTGATGCGAATATCAGCGTGCCGCTGTCCTCATACTCGGCGTATGCTTTGCCGGGATCGTGCCCAAACTCTTTCCGGTAGATCTTCTCCCCGGTCTTTGCGGGAATATTCGTTTCGTTCCAATAGTGCCCGAGAACGATCCCCCGGGACTGTCCCGAAGGCAGATGCAGGACAACCACCTCGTCCTCTACCTTCGGCATTTTGTACTCGTCATTAAATGACAGTGTAGACAGCAGGACAGTGACGGCATCATCCAGATCCGGGTAAGTCACGGAGATCATGCCGTGCTCATAATCAATCTTGGATACCCTGCCGATCCTGATCAGCTTGTCAGCCATAGACCGCCCTCCTGTTTATAATCTCTGATAGCACTTGTGCATCTCCACGGACTGCTTTGTGCCGCCGTTTCCGGAAATGCTTGTGATAACTTTTTCAACGTAATATTTCCCGCTTGCCCTGCCCATGTCGGTGACCATGACCGTCACGCCGCTGGCAAGCTCCGGAAATCCCCACAGGGCACCGGACAGCTTTGTCATTTTCTCGTTTGCTTCATTCACCGCGGCCTTTGCTTTCCGCATTGCTTCGGCGTGGGTCTCGCAGGATGTGTTAAGGTACATCATCCGACGGGAGCTCCCCACCGTGACCTTAATCTCTTTTTCGCCTCGCTTGTCGGACTTATACCCGACCTCCGCGCCGGTATAGGTGCCCTCCAGCTCATCCCGGTATGTCCATCCGTCATTGACAAAATCATTCCGGGAGATCGTGCAGATCGGAGCGGCTGCCTCCATGACGCCGGCATCAAAAATCACGACCTGGTTGTTGTATACTTTCATTTTCAGGCCGTACTCTTTCACGGTTGAGAATAAAAAATCAGAATCCGACCGGTCAGTCTGCTCCAGGGCCTCGACCATGTAGTCATTCCCCTGGAACATCACGCCCAGCCCGTACCGCCCGGCAATCTCCCCGGCGATCTGCGACAGCGTGACCTGCTCCCAGGTCTTTGTCCGCTGCCGGGTCTTAAAAGACTGATCCTCTGGGATTGCGAGACCGCCAAAGGTACAGGTCAAAGGATCCCCGGAAAACTCAATCGAGTCCAGGATAAAAGCGCCATACTGGATCCGGTTGACGTCACCCTCCCGGAGCCAGTCATGGAAGTAAGCCCCTCCGGTGATCTTGTCGCCCTTTGTCGGGTACCAGTCTGTCAGCCAGATCATGTCCTTGTCGTACATGCTGATGCTGATCGAGTCGCTGGATCCGGAGGCCACGTCCGTAAAGGTCACGTCCGTCAGGTAATCCTGTACCGCGGTGGAAACGTTGTGGCCGTTAAATGTCAGGACAGGCTGAGCCCGTCTCCCTTTGGAAGCCATCAGCTCACCTCCTGCGCCCAGATGGAGTTATCATCCGTCCCGTGCCAGAATGGTAAATTGCTACTGGTTTCAACCGGGATGTCCGGGACAGTGATCTCCGTCCCGGAGTCAAAGCGGAGGATCCCGGCAAGCTGTACGTTGGCCTTAATCAGATGCTCCATATACCGCTCATCCCCGAACAGCTTATAAGCGATCAGATCCCAGGTATCGTTTGACTGTGTTTTGTAAGTTGATGCCATCCCGGTCCTCCTTTCTGCTTAAAAAGCTGTCCGCGCCTGCTCGGCCATCAGCCGGTTGTACATTACCCGGAATTGCTCCATAGAGTCGATCAGGACGGAGCGGATGTCGCTCTCGGATGCGTTGCCCTGTATCGTGATCTGCGGGCTAAAAATAACATCACCGCCGCCGGCCCCTCCGGATCCGGACTCCGAAACACCTGCAGACGTCCCGAGCATCGCATTTCCGGCAGTGTTCAGCGCGGCATCCCGGACATCGTTTTCGCTCGCCGAAATACCGAGCGCCAGACCTTCGCCGGTGTACTGGCCGAGGTCGTACATCACCTGAGACGGGGAATGGATTTTAAGCGCCGTCCGGATGGTGGAGCTGATCCGGTCAGCCACCGCCTGCGCCGCCGAAATAGCGAGGTGTGCATTGGCGTTAATGCCGTCCGCAAGCCCCTGCATCAGGCTGACGCCCGTGTTGGCTGCATCCTCGACCATGGTGGCGTCCGCCTCGATGATCGCCGCCATGACTGTCTGGACACCTTCCGCCGTGGTGTTGGAGATCGTCAGGATGGTTTCCATCGCAGTGTTCAAGGCGCCCGCCACGTTGTCGAGTGTCCCGTTGTTCGCCGCACTGATCAGACCACCCAGAGCGTCATCACCGATCGCGGAGGTCAGCTCTGTGTTCAGCGCTTCGGACAGAGCCGCGGAAGTCTCCTGTGCAGATGCCTTCATCGCGTCAAATTCTGTCTGCATACTCGCGGAGACACCCTCAAGCCCGGTCAGCCCGTCCTGCGCCGCGGAGATGGCCTCCTGCGTTTCCGTGCTGATTGTGCCGGCTTCTTCCGCCGCATCAGCCACAGCGTCAATGGATGCCTCGGCTTCCTGTGCCACGGGCGGCATGGACTTTGCGATTTCCACCGCTTCGCCCATGAATTCCTGGTAGTAATACATCGCCTGATTCAGGGCATATTCTGTATCACTTCCGGATGCAGAACTCTCCCATTCGGCGTACACATCATCTATGGATTTTGTCCCGGCGACAAGCGCGTTCAGTGCTTCGTCAAATGTTGCCTTTATCTCTGCCGGCATCTCATCCGGGATTTCCCGGGCTACGATTTCCGCCATGGCCGCCTGAACATTAGCAAAATTTTCAGCGCTTTCATTGGCGTATTCTTCATAACCATAAATATCATCACCAGTATCAAGCGCATCAATCAAGGCTTTCGTTATATTCTTGCCTGCCGAGGCAACGCCATCAGCTAAAGCCCCGGCAAGCGCAAGACCGGCCTGGAACAGGTTTGGGATATTCTCAATGATTGCGGAAACCAAATTTCCGATAATCGCCGGGGCGTTGCTCACCAATACCACAGCGCCCTGAATCAGGCCTTTTGCAAGGCCGATCGCAATATCAATGCCGCCTGACAGGATATCCCCGGAGTGCGAAGCCAGGCCGACCGCAAACTGGCCGATCAGCGTACCGGCAAGCGTGCCGAATTCCCCGCCGTTCTCCGAGAACCAGTCGCCGATGTCCGTCACAACGGTCGACGCCGCTTCTGCGATCTGCTCCCCGGCATTGTCGGATGCCAGGCCACCGACCAGGCCCATGACCAGGTTCCCGGCGGCAATCGCGAAATCCCCCGTATACGTCAAAAAGTTTGTGCCGATCGCCGTGATGATCTTTGCCGCGGCCTCTCCGATCTTCGCGGAGTTTTCGGTCGAGCCGATGCTGTTGATTAATGTATCGGCAAAAGAAAAACCGCTGTTTACAAAATCAGTGCCCTTATCTCCGAGTGCCGGCGCAAGGTCTCCAACTGTGTCGCCGATCGCCCCGGCAAGCCCGTCAAGACCGCCCTGAGTGAAAGCTGTTTTCAGGTTTCCGATGATCTCGGTGATCTCCTGTACGGCGCCGCGCAAGCCACCCTCGCCGTTCTCGTCGCCTACCAT
>Ga0326512_10002305_pt1 | contig 14136 bp, 16 predicted proteins | sample 1_2617_0518_D_FD_203652 | JGI IMG/M metagenome (GOLD analysis project Ga0326512, IMG submission 203652) | Bovine rumen microbial communities from UC Davis, California, United States - 1_2617_0518 | ecosystem: Host-associated > Mammals > Digestive system > Stomach > Rumen | place: USA... | reverse complement strand
TTTATAATTTTGAATAAAACTATTCCAACAATTATATTTTTTAGCAATAGAATATAACATTGTATTAGGTTGATGGTCTTCTGTTGTAGTAGCAAAACAAAGTCCATTATCAATATAATCATTTGAAACATACATTTTACCCATATTGTAATCAATCCAGATTCCAAATTTTTGACCTTTAAATATAAATGAAAAGGAAAATTTTGAAGAACCTGTTTTCTTTTCTATAAATTTTTTATCATCATTGTTAAATTTATTATTTATTGCATAATCTTCATAGTCCGTACCTTCTACAAGTTGACCGAACTTTGTTTTCTTCTTTGCTTCTCTATATGGTTTATTATCCATATATTGAAGAAGAATAAGTCCATTTTTATATAATTTAATATCATTATTATATGGTAGAGTTAAATCAAAGAATAGGAAGTATGGATTAATGTCATTTGTAGCATTCCCAAGGCATAGAATTTTTACATCACGCATACGAGCAACACTTTCAATTAAACCAAGAAAGATATTAACTTCATTCTTTAAATAATGAGATTGCCCATCTTCAATTAGAAATTCATCAAATATAATATATTTAACTTTTGGAAAGTTAGAAGATTTTATTTGATGAGCTGTTGAAAGAGTAATTGAATATCCTGCAACTTTTTCATCAATCAAGAATGTATCACCTTTTACTTCTAATTTATGATTTTCAAATTTACCTTCATTGATTAAAGCTTTAAAGAATTTCTTTTTACCTTTTTCCAAGTCTGTTTTATATCTTCTAATATAGACAAACTCATGTCCTTTTTTAATAAATTGACGAGTAACGAATTCAGAAGCTCCGAATGTTTTACCAACACCACGTTCACCTATTAAAAAATTAAGGAAGGCGTTATACGAAATTACTCTATCATAATTATAGAATATATTATTATCCATATAACACCTCTTATCCTAGCAATATAACCTTATTATATAGCAGGACATCACTCCATATATTTTCTGGCTTGCTCTTCGCAAGTGATATTCCAGATAAACACACTATATATTGAATAAGATTTATCACTAAATATATTATATCACAAAGGAAAAATAATGTAAATATAACTTTTTTGTAAACTTTTTAAAAAACTTTTGAAAAAAGTGTTGAAATTTGAAAAGATATCCTTTATAATTAAGGTACAATGAAACAAGAAAAAAGGAGTGGTGATGAGTTTCATGAAAACATTTAGATTTAAAATAAGATATGATGAGGAGTTTCAAGATTATTATTTCAAACCTTATAGTTTTGGAAACAAAATAGAATATTTATTTGGAATTCAATGTGTTGAATCTCCAATTTTAGAAGACTTTGAATTTAAGATATATTAAGAGAGGTGAAATAATGAATATATTTAAAGTAGTAGTAATGATTATACTAAGTACAGAAGCATTAGGACATTTGTAGCAAGTTGCAGAGGCAGTGAAGATTGTAAAATATCAGATGTAATACAATTACTAATAGCTTTATTATATGTGATTATGAAGTGAGGTGTAATAATGAATCTATGGAAATATAAAATAATAGAATATGAAGTAAAGAAAATGACAAATCAAGAAATTGAGTATGCAAAAACTTTACATAAAACTAATAGCAAGATATTATTCTATTTAATAATATTATGCTTAAAAATATCAAGAATAAAATATGAAACGATTGTGAGGGATTAGAAATGGAAAGTAAAATAGATTTATCAGATTTAGTTATTATTTCAAGAAGGGAATATGACAGGATTATAGAATTTAAAAATAAATTTTATTTTGAGAATGAAAAATTAAGAAATGAATGTAAAATTTATGAAGATTATTTTTATAATAACATTTTTGAAAGTGATGAATATACACTTAAAAACATTGAGAAATTTACACTTGATGATTATTATATTAGAAAAATTATAATGGATATATTCGAATATGGAAATATTGATATTAATTATATTATTGAAAAGATTAAAGAATATAAATTACAAAAGAAAGGTGAATCTAATGAAGAAAATTAAAAGAATAAACCAGTTGAAAAATGATAAAATAATGAACGTAAATTATGTTGTTATTGATTTAGTTACTTATAATGATATGCTTTATAAAAGTATTAGAGCTGAATCAGCTTGGAATAGAGTACATAATCTACAAGAGAAATTACAACAGGAGAGATTAGACTCCACAAAAGAAATAAATAAATTAAGAAAGAAGGATTAAATATGTCAAAAGAAAATTTAGAAGTAAAAGAAGAATTAAAAGAGGAAGTAAAAGAGAAAGTAAAAGAGGAAGAAAAACAAGAAATGGTTGTTAGTGGTTTTGGAGCTTTAGAGCAATCAGTAAAATCAACACGTAAATATTACACAACTATTGATTTATCAGAACAAAAGAAATTATATAATTTAGATAATGCAGAATGTGACTTTTTATTAAATGATTGTGAAGGTCAATCAATCAGAGTAGTAGATGTTCTTATTAAGGAATTTACTCATGAACTTGATGAACCAAAAGTGAATGAAGAAACTGGAGAAATTCAAGAATTTGAAACAAACAAAGCTTGTATTTTAGTTGATGACGCAGGGCAGACTTACGCAACAGGTTCAAAGATGTTTACTAATCAAATGAAAAGATTCATTGTTATGTATGGTGTAGAAACTATTAAAAATGGATTAGAAATCAAAATTGTTAAAAAGAAAATGAAAGATTCAGGAAATAAAGCTTTAGCTTTTGAGCTTATATAAGGAGTGATAAAATGAGGAGAAGTGAAAAGATATTTCATGATTTAACGGAATCAAATGAATACGTTGAATTATTACAATCGAGATTTTACTTCTCTTCTTCATTTAATAAGGAAAGATTCCTTAATGGGTATGAAGATTATATCAAAGAGGAAGAGGATAAAATCAAAGCAAAATATGGAATTAATATTTCCATAAGATATTATTTACTTATTGCATATTACATTAAAATTGAAAAAAGAGGATTTTATGTAGTTAATTACTCATCAATTTCTAAAAAGTATGATATAGTATTAGATAGAAACACAATAATTTTCACAGAAATAAATTTGAATGAATTGAGGGTGTAATATATGGATAGCTTAATACGTTGGAGACGTGGTGACTACATAAAACTTGGACAAGCTGTTTCTCGTTTTAATAAAATAATAAATGAATTAGATACTGACGAAAGGGATTTTCTTCCAGATTTAAAAGAATATAAAGAAATAAAAGAGCATATCACTTCACGAAAAGAACTTAATAGGGTTATTAAATCGTTAAGAAAAGTTAATACAGAAAATCTTTTAAGTACAAAAATTCTTGAATCAGGTGAGGAAATTTCAAAGTGGGAATATCAGGAACTTAATAAAGCAAGAAAGCGAGCCTTTAGGAATTTAGAACTTGAAAGAGAATCAATTTTGAAAGATAGACCCTCAATAGGAATGGGAGACGAAAGACTTTCAGAGATTCATGCAATTGAACAATCTTTCATTGATTTAGAAAATAAAACTGGACAAAGTTTAAAAAGAGTGAAACAAAGAATTTTTTCAGTCGGAAGAAGTGATTATAAATTATCACGTGACGAATTATTCAGAAAAAACTTCTATAAAGCACTTGAAGGAATATCAAATTTTCAAAACTATGATGTTTTAAAAAAGGAACTTGATAAAATCAAGAATTCAACAAAGTTTTATGAGTTTGTAAAAAAGTCACCAATTCTTATGGATTTATTCCTATGGTATAAAGAAAGTGATACTCTTTTTTATGGATCATTTTCATCAAATCAAGAAGCTTTTGATTCATCTTTATTATTCCATTTAGGAATTACAGATATTGAGGTATAAAATATGTGAAAAGATTTACTGCTGATTTTGAAACTGCTACATGGGTCCCCGATGAAACATGGGTTTGGGCATGGGCTTTATGTGATATTGAAGAACCAACACATGTTGAAGTAGGAAATTCTATTGAAAGTTTCTTTGAACGTATTAAAAAAGAAGCAAATCCTTATATTTATTTTCATAATTTAAAATTTGATGGAGAATTTATTCTTTATTATTTAATGAAGAATGGATTCGAACATGTAGAAAGTAAAGAAAAAAGAAATAATACATTTTCAACTTTAATTTCTGATATGGGATTATTTTATTCTATTGAAGTATATTTTGAAGTTGGAAAAAAGACAAAGAAAGTCACGTTTATTGATTCTTTAAAGATTATTAATCAATCAGTTGAGTCAATGCCGAAGACTTTTAAAATAGAAGAAAATAAACTTGAAATTGATTATAATGCTCCACGTGAGAAAGGTCATATCTTAACAGGTGAAGAAGAAGCATATATCAAAAATGACGTTGTAATCGTTGCGAAAGCTTTATCATATCTTTTTAATATGGGATTAACTAAAATGACAGCAGGCTCAAATGCCCTTTCTGAATATAAACAAATTACTCGCCTAAATCGTTTTAGAAGTTTATATAAACCACTTAACTATGAAATAGATAAAGATATTCGACGGGCTTACAGGGGTGGATTTACTTATCTAAATCCGATTTATAAAAATAAAGAAGTTGGGGAAGGTGAAGTTCTAGACGTTAATTCATTATATCCTTCCGTTATGTATAAAGAAATGCTTCCATTCGGTGAACCTTTCTTTTATGAAGGAAAGTATGTTGAAGACAAAGTATATCCTTTATATATTCAAAGACTTACATGTTCTTTTAAAATTAAAGAGGGGAAAATTCCAACAATTCAGATAAAACATTCGAGATTCGTTAATAATGAATACTTAACAGACTCTGGAGAAGAACCTGTTGCATTAACTCTGACAAGTGTTGACTTGAAATTATTTCTTGAACAATATGATGTATGGGACTTACATTATGAATCAGGGTGGAAATTTAAAGCTATGAGAGGTCTTTTTACTGAATACATAGATAAATGGATTAAAGTAAAGAATGAAGCGACACTTTCAGGAAATAAAGGAATAAGACAGGTTGCTAAAATCATGCTTAATTCTTTATATGGAAAATTTGCAACTTCACTTGATGTACAATCAAAGATTCCATATTTAGATGGTGACATTGTAAAATATAGGCTTGGAGAAAAAACTACAAAAGATGGTGTGTACCTCCCAATGGGGGCATTTGTTACAGCACTCGCAAGAGATAAAACGATTCGTACATCTCAAGCAATAAAAGATTATTCGAGTAAAAAGTATGGAATAGATATGTATTGTTACTCTGATACAGATTCCATTCATACAATTTTACCAATTGAAGAATTAAAACAATTTTGTGAAATTGATGATGTAGAACTTGGAAAATGGAAACACGAATCACATTTTGAACGTGCAAAATTTATTCGTCAAAAAACTTATTTGGAAGAAATTAACGGAGAAATACAGATTACATGTGCTGGACTTCCACAAAGATGTTACGACCAAGTCACATGGGATAATTTCAAAGAAGGAATGAAGGTTGATGGAAAACTTACTTTCACACACGTAAAAGGTGGAGTAATTTTGAAAGAGACCGAATTTACAATAAAAGAAGATAAAAAACTTATAAATGCTATACAAAAATTTTAATTCATGATATAATAAAGAAAAAGGATAGTGTTGATATGGAAGATTTAATGAATATTATAATTCAAAACGGACTTGGAGCAGCTTCCTTTTTCTTCATGGTTATTTATATCATGTTTGATAAAAAACAAGTTGCAAAAGAAAAAGAAGATAATAATAGATTTATGCAAGATATGGTGAGAGCATTAAATTTAAATACAGAGACTTTGAAAGCTGTTAACGAAAACCAAAAAGAGATGGCAAATAGTCTAGAAAAATTAAGTTATAAAATGGAGACATTAGAAAATAAAATAAATGGTAGTGATAATTAATGAGACCAAATCAAAAATTAGTTGCTTCCGATGGATATGAAGTAATGCTTTTTCCACTTGAATATATGAATGCTTCACAAGAAGAAGGTGGAGGATATTCACACGCTGGAACACTTCAAATGGACTTTTTAGGGTGGGGAGCAAATGGAAGAGTTCTTAATTGTCCTTATTATGCACCATGTACATGTAAATGTGTTGCAACAACGGATTCTTCAACAAATAACAGAGTTTTTCAATCTATTAATCAAGTACATTTAGCTGATGGAAGTCTTGGATATGTCACGTTTGAAGTTGCTCATGATTTATTTCCTGTTGTTGGAGTCGGACAAATACTTAATCAAGGAGACTTAATGGGACATACAGGAACAGCTGGTTATGTCACAGGAGACCACGTCCATTTTCAATGTGCAAGAGGTACTTACGCAGGGTGGGAACAAGTTCCACCAAATAATAATTGGCAATTAAAAAATGAAATGCACATATATGATGCATGTTATGTTAATGATACAACTATTATTAATGGATATAATTATAACTGGAGAGAATGGGACGGACCAACTCCACCAAGTAAAAAGAAAGAAGAAAAACATTTTCCGTGGGTATTATATGCAAGAAAATTTAGAAAACGAAAGAGGTGATAAAATGAACGAAAAAACTTTATCAAGTATTGTTGATACTATTCAAGAAAAACTTGGAAAAGAAGAAGCAGGGAAAATAAGTGATTCTCTTGCTGATATTTTAGTTATCGAAGAAGCAAACGGAAAACTTATTAAAGAAAAAGATTCATCAATTACAAAATTAAAGAATGATAAAGAAATGCTTATACAGGCAAATGGAAATTTACTTTTAAAAGTTCCTCAAGCAAAAGAAGAAGATTCATTCTTTGAATCTGGAAACTCTAAAAAAGAAGAAAATCAACCTTTTGACTTTAGAACAATATTTGATAATAAAGGACATTTTAAAAGATAACTAGAAACGATTGTTTCTAGATACAGGGAAATGAGATTTCACCACTCTTCATTTCCGTGTATCTGGAAATAATCCAGAAGAAAGGAAAGTGATTATATGAATCCATCAGATGGATTACAAACTGCATTGAATGAGATTCGTGAGACTCTTATTCAAGACAATAGTCTATATCAAGAACAGATTCCTCTTGTAAATCATTATACTTCATCACAAGTTTACGGACAAAGCTTACTTGCTTTACCAAGTGACATGAGAAACAAATTCATTCAATCTTTAGTAAACAGAATTGCTTATACTAAATTTGTTATGGATTATTTTGAGAACCCTTTAAAAGAGCTTGCAGGTGACGAATTACCACTTGGAGCAATCGGACAAGAAATTTATGTTAATCCAGCAAAAGGAAGAGTTTATAATATAGACGATTTTGCAGGTTTACTTGCAAAATATGAATCAGATGTAAAAGCTGAATATTCTGAAATCAATTTTGATGTTCAATATCCAGTTACTATCATCAGAAAGAAATTAGAAAAAGCATTCGTTTCATGGGGAGATTTTGAAAGCTTCTTAATGGGAATTTCTACTTCATTATATAATGGAGCATATATTGATGATTATAAATATACTAAAAAATTAATCACAAATGCTTACAGAAATAATGCTGTTCAAATGGAAACATTCTCAATCGTTGACCCAGCAAATCCTACACGTGCAGAACTTGTTAATTTAACAGCTCGCCTACGTGAATTATATCTAAACTTCAAAACTCCATCAACAAAATACAACGCATGGAGTAAAGTTGGTGGATATGGAAGAGCAATTGTTTCATGGTCTAAACCAGAAGACATTTATGTATTCATTTCAAACAAAATGGCTTCCGTACTTGATACACAGGTTTTAAGTAGAGCTTTCAATTTAGATAGGGCAGACCTAGAAGGACGAGTTTTCTATGTTGATAATTTCGACATCATTGATGATGACGGAAATGTTACATATGATGGTTCAAATATCTATGCTTTAATCTGTGATAGACGTTGGTTCAAGATTCGTACAAAAGATATGTTCATGGACGAATTCTACAACGCCAATAATAGAAGCTGGGTACAATACCTTAACGTAATAAAATCATTTAATTACTCGTTATTTGCGAATTCGTTAATGCTAGTTGGAAGTCTTCCTGCAATATCTTCAACTGCAATTACTTTTAATGAAACATCAGCTAGTGTTGAAGCTGGAGCAAAGAAAATTTTAGCTTTAACTACTACACCAGTAAATTCAACTGATACAATTACATTCACTTCATCAGATACTAATCAAACTTATGTAAAAATTACAAAGATTGACGATAGACATGTTGAAATTGAAGGTGTATCAGCAACTGAATCAGCTGTTACAATTACAGCTTCAAACGGAAGTATTTCAGGAACAATTTCAGTTTCTGTCACTGGTGAATAAACCTTTTAAGGGAGAGGGAATAATATCCCTCTTCTTTTACTTTATTTTCGTAATATTTGTGAAAAATTCGTAAATAAAGTGAAAATATTGCATAAAATATGCAAAAATAACATTTTATTTGTTATTTTAGGAAGGAGAGATAAAATGATTGTAGTTCCAGATAGTGACATAATTTTAATTAAGTCACCTTTAAAATTAGATAATTATAATCAAATAACTTTTGGGAACGCTTCAGCACAAGAATCTTATTTTTTAAGTCTTCCTCATTTAGAATATGATGGGTGTACTTACCAAAGAAAAGATGGGGTGATTCGTTATTCAACAGATAAAGAATCAAACCCTTATGCTCCACGTTTTGAAGATTTACTACAATATAATTATTGTATGTATAAAAACGATTCATATGAAAATAAATGGTTTTATGCCTTTGTGACAGACATCAAATACGTGAATGACGGAATGAGTGAAGTTACAATTGAAACAGATGTTTTCCAAACATGGCAATTTAATATTAATTATATGAATTCGTTTATTGAACGTGAACATGTATCTGATGACACAATTGGAGTACATACAATTCCTGAAGGATTAGAAACAGGAGAATATATTGTTAATAATTGGAATAAAAATGACACGTTAACAAACTATTCCATTTTAGTAGCTTCAACAATTGATTTAGATACATATACAAGTGATGGTGGGGCTTCCTATGGTGGAGTGTATCAGGGATATAATTTATATAGGTTTTCAAATACTTCAAGTGGAAGACTTGCACTTCAAAATAAATTAATGCAAATGAATCAAGACCAAAAATTAGATTCAATTATTGGGATTTTTCTATGTAATGTTATGTTCTATACTACTGATTCAGTTGATGAAGGTTCAAAAATAACACCAGAAAATACTCCTCGTGGATTTACTTGGGGAAGAGGAGGAAGTCCATCTGATACACCAATTCAAAAACTTAATACTTTAAATGGATACAATCCACGTAATAATAAAATGAAAACATATCCATTCATGTATTTATTACTTGATAATGGAAATGGTTCTCAAGCAATTTACAGATACGAAGATTTTAATTCAGCAACATGTGAATTTGATATAATAGGGACACCTTCTTTTGGTGGAAGTTATTTTGCCACACCCCTAAACTATGGTGGTACTCCCACTGATAACTATAAAAACAGATTGCATGGAGGAAAAATTCCAACATGCGGATTTCAAAATGATACTTTCATAAATTGGTTGACAGCAAATAGTGTTCCAATTGCTACTGGATTAGTGGAAGACACAATTCAAATAGGTTTAGGAACTGGAAGTATTGCAGGAGGTTATGCTGGTGGAGGTTTACAAATTCTTCATGGAGTCTCTGGTATAGCAAATACAATAAACTCCATAGAGCAACATTCAAAAATGCCACCTCAACACGTAGGAAATGCAGATACTGGAGATGTAAATTTTGTATCAGGACAAACAACTTTCACAGCTTATGCCATGAGTATAAAATACGAATATGCAAAAATGTGCGACGATTTCATGAGTATGTATGGTTATAAAGTCAATCGTCTAGCAACTCCAAATATTCATAAACGAGCTAATTGGGATTATATGAAATGTATTGATGTTAATCTTGAAGGAGATATTCCTGAGGCAGATTTAGACAAAATTAGAAGTCTTTTCAATAATGGTTGTACTTTCTGGCATAATACATCAACATTTTTAAATTATTCAGCTTCTAATGGAATATTATAATAAATTATGATATAATTAAATAAAGAATATCAAGAAAGGAGAAAACATGAAACGAAGAAAATCACAAAATTATAAATTTGAAGATTCATTAATTGTTAATGACGCAACTTATGTTGATTATTTAAATAGATTCAGACGAATTGCTTTATCCATGTTTGAATGGGTGAATCTTCCAAAAAGTATGGATTCCAAATACTTGGAACAATGTCTTTATTATAATGGACAAGCTTCATTATTATTTGATAAAAATTATGGGTTCATTAATACAAAATGTGCAGGTTCTGGGTATGTAAATATTTATGGTCTTCCTGATAAATTTAATTGTTTCTCTTATGGATTTAATTCAATGAGAAAATTATATACTGGTTTAAATCCTCTATTATCCGAGAATCAATTCGAAAATCAAAAGAACTATGAATGTATTCTTGTTATGAATAACTGGGATAGAACTCCAACAGCAGGTTCAATGGAATTATTCGCATGGAGACTTTATCTTGCTCAAAGAACATGTGATGTTAATATTTCAGGACAAAGATTCCCTGTTATGATTGTTGGAGACGAAAAACAAAGATTAATGTTAGAAAACTTATATAATCAATATAACGGAAATCAACCTTTTATATTTGGAAATAAGAATCAATTAAATGATGATATGTTAAAAGCTATTAAAACAGATTCTCCATATGTTGCTGATAAAATAACAGAATATAAAAAAGAGATATGGAATGAAGCTCTTACATATCTTGGAATTAATAATATATCAGTTCAGAAAAAAGAAAGACTTACTGAATCTGAATCAAATGAAAATAATGAACTTGTCAATTTGAATCTTCAAAGTATGCTTGCTCCACGTCTTGAAGCATGCAGACAATTCAATGAAAAATACGGACTTACTGGAACAGATAAAGAAATTTCAGTTCGTGTACGTTCAGATTTAAAGAACATTATAAAAATGGAACAATCAATTGTTTCTGATTATCAAGACAATAAAAGAATTGATAAACAAGAAAACATTGATAAAATAAAAGAAGAGGTGAAGGAAAATGAGTAAATATACAATGGAACTTCGAGAACTTTTTACTCCAATAAAATTCAATCCACCACTTTATACTAAAGAACAAGTTGAAGGATTCTTCAAAGACTATGAATTATCTGATTTTCTAACAGAAGAACAAATATCAGTAATAAATGAATCAGGAATATGGAATAAAGATAAACTTGCAAAAATGATTGTTAACCATTATTATATGAGAGAACTTGGACAAGAGACAATTGGATTATTCAAACATTATGCAAAAGTTACAATGGAAGAACTTATGGAAGAATATCTTCCACTAATATATTCAAGTGCTATAGAGTACGACCCTCTTGTTAATGTGGATTACACAGAAACATTTACAAGAACAGCAAATGTCGATAATACTGGAAGAAGTGTATCGGATTCAACAAATACTGGAGACTCTATTGGAATAACTTCAGACACTCCACAGGGAAGAATCACAAAACAAAATATTCTTGCTGGAAATTATGCAACAGCAACATCAGGAACGCAAAAGTCAGATTCTATTAATAACGTAACAAATACAACAAGTGGAAGTGATTCAGAAGAAGAATATACAAAAAGAATCAAAGGAAATTCAGGAGTTTCTGCAACAGCTCAAAAAATGGTAGAACAATACCGAGACAATATTCGAGCAATCAATAGAGAAATTATTGAAAAATTAGAGCCTTTGTTTATGGGCTTATATTAGAAAGGAAAGTGATAAAAATGAATGAAAATCAAAATGAATATGTGGATATTAATGCACATGATAATTATCCAGATTCAGAACAAAAAATTGAAATACCTACAATGAAAGTAATTCCCTTAAAAAAGATATGTATGACAATTGGTGAACTTCCAAATTCATATTTAGAGACAATGACATATTATGAAATGTTAGTATGGTTTATTGAATTTTTAAAAAATAATATTATTCCAACAATCAATAACAATGCAAGTGCTATACAAGAAGTTCAAAAGGTTGTTTTAGCTCTTCAAGGATATATTAATAATTATAAAGATTCAATTGATTCAGATGTTGAAGAACTTGAAGAATACATGAACAACTACTTTGAAAATTTAGATGTTCAAGAAGAAATCAATAATAAATTAGACCAAATGTTAGAAGATGGAGTATTAACTGAAATAATTCAACAATTTTTACAATCAACTGCAATATGGTGTTTTGATAATGTTGCAGATATGAAACAAGCTACTAATTTAATAAATGGAAGTTATGTTCGAACTTTAGGTTATTATTCAGTTAATGATGGTGGAGGTGCTATATATAAAATAACAGATACAGAAGATTCAAATGAGTTTCAAGTAAATGTAGGTAGTTTATATGCAACTTTAATAATAGAAAAAGAAATTAATGCTTTACAAATAGGATGCAAAACAAATGATAGTAATTTTAATAATTATACCTTATTAAATAAAGCTTTTAATTATGGTAATATTAACGTATATATACCCACAGGAAGTTATTACATAGCTAACGAAATCACAGTTTTAAAATCAAAAAAAATATATGGTAATGGACAATTAATTTTTACAAATAGTTCAAATGATGGATTAATTTTAGGTGATAGTATTATAATTGATGGTCTTGAAATTAATACTGGAACAGCATTTACAGGAAAAGTTTTAACTTATAATGGAGAAATAGGAGAAAGAACTTATCCTTCAATTGCTCGTTTTTCTAATTTGGTAATATCTAGTAATTCTGACGAACAAATAGAATGTTTATTTGATTTTATTGGATACAGAAATTATGGAATTATGATTGATAATATTATTTTAGGAAAACAAACTGATACTAGAAAAGCTAATTATGGTTTTAAATGTGATACTAATAATTGGATTAATCAGGTATATATTAATCAAATGCTTATTGATATTACAGGAAATAATATAATTCCATTTTATTTAAATAATACCAATAATAATTTAAATTCTTATTGGAATATTAATAATCTCGCTATTCAAACCAGAGATGCTGTTTATACATACTTTTTCTATATGCATAATTATCAATTTATAACTATTAATAATTCAAATATATATGATAAATCTCATGGTACATATCCAACTGATAATGTTATATATGACCATTGTACAATGATTAGTGTTACAGGTAGTCCACTTTTTAGACTTTTAGATGCTACTATAACAAACGCTGTTTCAATAACAAAATCATATGAAGGATATTCAACTTCTTTTAATGGATCATCTATTAATAATGTATATGATGGATTTAATTTATCATCATATACTGATAAAATTGTTCCTTTATTTTTTCCAAATACAAATATTTATAATAATAGAAGTAGTATTGAATTAATGACAAGATATATTAGTGGTAATTATGGATGCTTTTTTAAATGTATATCAAATTGCGGTTCAACAAATACTTCTTCATGGTATAATAGAAATTTTTATCTTGAATGTAATAAATATAAAATTACTCCAAATATTCAAAAAATCGAAAATGTTTATGAAGGAACTATTATATGGGTTAGAGGTGGACAAACTATTTATTATTATTCTGATAACTTCAATACACCAAGCATTGGAATAGGTAAAGTTGTCACCGAATTAAACACAGCAAATACTAAAACATTAGAAGCTGAAAATATAACAGAATCAACAACTTTTTTACCAGCAACAACTTACCCTTTATTCTTTTATGAACAAAAAATAATAGATAGCACAACATTTTCTAAGGGTTCTTAAAGGAGGTATAATATGAGTACAATAAATACGTTAGGTCCTGTAGGTTTTAATCCAACTTATGAACATGGAAATTATTAAAGCAAAATAATTCTTTACAAAATCAACAAACTATGGTATAATTAATTTATGAGATGGAAAGTTTAATAATCTTCACATTCTCGATTTCGTTCCTCGGAATGGTACGTTGTGAGATTGTGTTCGATAGAGTGGATTTCGGTTCATTCTAGACAACGCAACCTCGTGTATCATTTGGGGAATTTTTTTGTGGGGTGAAAAAAG
>Ga0326512_10002304_pt1 | contig 14139 bp, 19 predicted proteins | sample 1_2617_0518_D_FD_203652 | JGI IMG/M metagenome (GOLD analysis project Ga0326512, IMG submission 203652) | Bovine rumen microbial communities from UC Davis, California, United States - 1_2617_0518 | ecosystem: Host-associated > Mammals > Digestive system > Stomach > Rumen | place: USA... | reverse complement strand
ATATAGTATCTGTCCAATAAATCGGACTTGTTGCACTTTGAGATCCAGGATGCTCCGGTATGGCACTTATCAACATAGTTATCAACAGAGTGTGGATAAATTAATATATACTTAAGTATATAAAAATAGGATCCTCTGCCATCAATGCAGGGATCCTATTAATATGGTGGAATAGATACAAAGGGTATCTATATATTATATTATAACTTAAAATCTAGCATAATCAAGGATTTTACGCTGTGTATAGATACTGTCAAAGAACATATTACCGGCAATATATTGCAATCTTAATTTATCTGTAAATAATAGCCTGAAAAGAATAGCTTCCTGATCATTATCCATATCATAATTGATAAGATCCTTCCATGCTCCCTTTTTAAAATAAAGTGTGTTATCAGGCATTTCTATCAATGTATAGGCATTATCTACAGTTAGCAGGCCTTTTGATCCTTTAAGCTGCACTTTTCTCTTAATAAGGCTCATAGAATTATTAAAATTGTTATCCAGTGCCATAGAATTAAACTTATTATTCTGATTGATCCTATATATAAAAGTATTCTTCTTTTTCTCATAAAATGCTGCAGAAGATAGAAACTCGATCAATATATCATCATTTTCATAATGATCAATCTTATCAGCTTGCATCTGTTCAATGATAGAAGAAACTCCAAGATCTGCAAGTACATCAGAGTATATATCATTGGTATTAGATAAGAATATGATCTTAACAGGGTCTTTTCCGTCTAGCTCTCTGTTTCTGTTTACAGATTCATACATATTTAAAAATATGGAACCCTGATTCTTTTTTGTAAGTGTTCCTTCCTCCGGGATAAATTCATCCCAAACAATGCAGCTTACATCCTCGTAACTTATGCCCCTAGCATTATGAAATGTACTTAAGGCCATAAGATAGCCAATAGTTTTTTCATGTTCCTCAATATTAGCAACAAAGCAATAATTTCCTTCTATCTTCTTTATTGTAATATGAGGGAATAAGTTATCAGTCAATTCTATAGGCCTAGTTAAAGAATTTCCGGCTGCTATTTTCTTAACTACTTCATTGCTATCTCTTAACCATATAAACTTCTGATCTTGATCATGCAGAGCATTGATGCATCTATGTTTCAAAATACTGAACGTCTTACCGATTCCACGTCCTCCGAAAAATATATTTAGATTTTTAAGCTGATCATCCTTTATATCTATATATCCATGATCCATCATATATCTTCACTTTCTTTTAATATGCATTTAGTTTTATGCTTTGGGTATTCAGCAGGCCTTATGCATTTATAGTTATCAATACATTTCCATTTTCCATTTTTGAATTTCATGCTTTCATTCGGGTATTTACACCAACAGCTGCAATATTTTGCTTTTTTCATATATCCTCCTACAAACTTATAACAGAATAATTAGCTACATCCGTATCATGTTCTAATAGCTGCAGCTCATAATCCAGTTGATCTTCATTTACATAAATAACTACTGGATGTCTGCCATCAGTTCTATAAATAATTATTTCATACATGATCATATCTCCAAAATTTTAATAATTTCTTTCCGGATCCTGTTTGCGATGCATCCAAGGCTGAAGCTGCAGCCAAGAAGCAAAACAAGCTCCAATAAACTGATCTTAAAAAATACACATAATATCATAATTAATCCTCACTTTCTACCATCTTTGCTCCGCAATTAGGGCAATACTTATAACCTTTTTGTTCTCCAAGATAACGAGCATTACAAATTGAACAAGTTGATACTATTTCTTTGATAGGATAAAATCTTGAAGGTACAAAAAATTCATTTTCTTTTCTTATCCAATGCCCTTTATTTGGCTCTTGCTCTAGTGCTTTAATTGCCATCAAAAATTCTTCATTTGGGTAACAATGGTCTGCAAAATTCTTTAACTTTTCTATTGCTTTTTCCTTATCTGTCATCAATTATCCCTCCATATTATTTTTATATTTAGCCAACAACAGCTCATAATCATGAGTAAAATTAAGTGTATAGCTTGCAGGATACATTGCTATATTGGATGCATATTTGACTGTATGCCCTTCAATTTCATATGTGTGGATTTTTGTATGATCCCTGTATTCTGATGTATTTTTAATATCATGGAATACATAACCGGTTTTTATATCAAAAGGGCTTTTGATCCTTCCTTTTTTAACACTGTTAACAATGCAATCATGCCCCAGTGTTTTAGGTACTCCGGATATAGTGATCTTAAATTTATCATCATTTCCATACATATACTTTTTTGCTCCGAAAGTCTTAAACTTATCAACAATTCCTTCATCAGTGAAGATCCCCATATAAAAGCGTTTACCTTTGAAATCAACATAAATATGCTTATCTTCACACTGTTTAATGATGCTATTATTTAAGGCTTCAATATCAGCTTCATGATCCTCAGGATTGATATATTTAATAGAATCAGTATCACAATATACAAGATCTGATCTAGAAGGATCCTTTTTATTCCACAAAAGATCAATACCATCCTGCAGCAGCTTTCTACCATATGCAGGAACCCATACACCTACTTGATAGCTTAAGAAATTAGAAAAAGAATTATAATAAGCATCAAGCATTTCTTCTATTGGCCTTTTTACCGGCTCAATTAATTTAGTTTCATTATTAAATACATAATCAGGCCTGCATGGATTAGTAACATGCATCCCATAGATCCCATTCAAAAGATTTTTTGCCTTATTATACATATATGCAACATCCGGATCATAATCAGGATCATTTTCATCCTGTTTTAAAGTCGTTTTATTAATATAATACTTCATGATTATTTCTCTTATGGGCTTCATTATTGGCTTCTTTTTGGCTGCCTTAACTCTTATTATCTTTTCATCAAAATCATATTGCTTCCTTATAATAAGATAATCCTGCTCAGTTATGATCATGGAGCAAAAAGCACAGCTTAGGATCCTGCCATTATCAATTTCAATCACATCCGGATCATTATTGAAGGCAAGCCTGTAGCATTTACTGGCGGAGATATAAGGAACCGGTTCAAGTGGTCTTTTAAGCTTCAGATCCCTAAAAGTAATATCAATCAATAAAGCCCAATCATCTGAATGATTAAGATAAAAGTTAAACTCTTTTTGTGTATATGGTTTAAGGTCAAAGAATCTTGTAGGATATTTAAAAAGCAAAAGGGATCCGGGATAGCTGCTCTGAATATCTTTTTGGCCCACATTATTAATTATCTTGTTTGCTTTATCCTTATTAGCATGAGTGTTTCCACCTCTGAAAGCATCCTGAAGCATTAAAAAGGTTTCTTCATCAGGTCTTTCTTTAAAGAATCTATATCTGCTAGATTTTGTTTCTGCACACGCTTTACGGCAATCTTTTCTAACATAGCCGGTTGAAGTCAAAGGAAGATTATTGATGTTCTTATGTACTTCATTATTGATCCTGTTTTGAATTGCATAATGTAAACCAACGACATCATTTCTGCAGTAGATCTTTTCATCCTCAGTTATCTCAGTCCATGGAAAACGCATGATGTTATAATCCATTTTAGACTTTTGGTATTCCTCAGGAACATTTTCAGCCTTAAGAAACTTAGCAAGGCTCATATTAGATAAAAAGTAGCTGCATCTGAAGCACAATTTATCCGTTTCAGCTGATATTATGTTTCTTTCTTTTGTACATAATATTTTCTCCCAGTTGAAAAAATCTTTTATAAACTGAAATTCATATGCTAGATTATGAACAAAAATGCACGTTTTATAGGGAGTATTATTATCATAAGCTATTAATTCAAGCTGCTTTATCACATCCATCAGGGATCTTACTTGAATATAATCAGTTCCATCAAAAAACTGGCCACTCCAAATAATACCTTCTCTTATAGGTCTATCAGTGTAACCAGTTATAATTGTTGTTGTTTCTATGTCAAAAGTCCAAAATTTATCTTTTCTTAAATGTGACTTCATTATGTTAGCCCCTCTTTACTATCCCACCATTCATAGAAATCTGATAATCCATAATCCGGATTATGTAGCAGCTTATTCATCTGTAGCATCATATCTTTAAATTTTACGTTTGTAGATTCTCCATCCGCTACAGTTTTGATCTGATCACTATCAAAAGGCATCCCTGCATCTTTTAATTTATCAGCCATCCTCCATAATGCAGATTTAGGATCCTTAGCATTATTTATGTCAAGCTTATCTGTGATCATATCAAAATCAATAAGCATCCGGGCTTCTTCTATATCTGATGAATATGCCAAAAGTTCTTTGGGTGTCATACTTTCTAGATATTTGCTCCCGGCTTTAGCATAGCCGGAAGCAGTCATGCGATCAATATCTATAAGATCAGATATAGCTTCATATACTTCATCAGATATATTATCCATATTTCTGCTCATATATTTATTGAATGCTTTTAATTGTTTTTGGATATATACTACATTGTTATTCATAAAGGATCACCCGACAATATATCCTGATCTGTAATAACTCCTACAATTGATACCGGAAATGAAAATCTTTTTATGTAAGATTGTATAGATCTTACAACTATTTCATTTTCGCTCATTCCTTTAGCTTCTGATAAAGCTTTTAAACTGGCTGCAGTAGTCTTATCAAGTAGGAATTGCTTCCTTATATCTCTATTTTCTTTTGTGTTAGTTGCCATGTTTTATACCTCCTGTGGATCCTTAGGATCAAGATCCCTTTTTCGTAGTTTACTCTCCCAGTTCATAACATGATCATTAGCCAGTGCATACAATCTGCTCCATTCTTCATATGTAATAAAGCCAAGATCATTTAATGAATCAAGCTGCCCTGCATATCTTTCAAGAAAATGTTCCGCTAAATGTGAAAAACTAAAACTATCAATTAGTTGATCATTATACCTCTGTATGCAAATACTAATATTAGTCATAAATCTATCATTATAATCATGAAGTAATTTATCAATTTTATTCATTTTGGCTCCCTTCTAAAATTTCCGGGGATAATTAAATCCCCGGAATAATCTGATCAATCAAAATCAATCCAACTGATGGAGTAGCAAGTTTTATCCTTGCCCTTCTTCTTATCGCTTTCATATGTGCGGATCCTAAAGCCTACTTTTCCGGCCTTGATAGCTGCTACATCTTCAGCATCCGATAATATCTCCTCGATCTCCGGGATCATATGCTGAGGAAGATTAACAAAACGATCCTCCAAAATAGCTACACATGATGCTCCATAATCTGAATGATTCTTTGAATTGATAAAAAGGCCATACAGCTTAAGATCATCATCCCCTACAAGCTCATACAGATCCTGCAGCTTGTAATACTCAAAGCCCTCAGTATCAATTCCCCAGTTTATAGCTCCCTTATTGTGTTTACTTGCAAAACTCATATCTATTCCTCCTTATGTTTTGCTGCCGGATGCCCGGTTCACTTATCATTATACACATACACATAATAAAGTCAAGCATAAAAAAAAGAGCCGGATTAAACCGGCTCTAAATATTATCACTTATAATAAAGCTTCAAAACTGTATTGGCTGCCATATTTGTATTCGTAAGATTTTCACCTGTTAAACCATTTGAATCTATTGTGACAGTTTTCCAACTTGATCCGGATGATGTGAGTGAAATATTTCTGGCATTCAGATTAGTATCGGAGCCACCCATTCTTACAAAAGACAACGACGTTGCAGTTATAGTTTCTACATGAAGCACTAACGTAGAATTATCTAGTGAAGAAGTTAATCTTGAATGAGCATTGACTTTTGACATATCTAAAAGTCCAAACAACCTATCTAAAACAGCTGAATATGTTTCAGAACCTGTAGCAGTAACAGAAACAAATTCAGGATTATTAATAGCATCAATTTCACTCATTACAGTTATAGCTGTGCAGTTGGTAGAAGGAACAATAGTTCCGCCAATAGCGATCTGTGCTGTAGCTCTGTAAAGTACATCATTATAATAGAAAGTGTCACCTACATTATAAAGATGTGTGGAAGTTGCAGATGCTTCATGATTGCTTTCAATATTATCCTGAAGATCCTGCCTTACATCAGCAATAGCAGTTCCCTGTGTTCCTACAGTGCTTTCGAGTGTGCTAACCTTGCCGGATATTGTGGAAATATTTCCTTCATCAGTGGAAAGCTTTTCATTGATCACTTCTAAAGCAGCGTTAATTGTCTGAATACCCTGTGTAGCAGTTTCAGCATCCTGTACTGCTCCGTATAAAGCAGTATCTACATCAGAGAAGGCCTGATTAGTATCAGTCCAATCTCTTTTATCTGTCCCAACTGTCTGAGGCAGATTATAGTGAGTAGTTCCTGAAGCGTAACTCATAACTATACCTCCTTAATCTGTAAGATATTAGATGATAACTTTGAAATAGCAGCATATTCTGAAGCGGATAAACCGCTTACATTAGTATTATAAGAGTAATATTCTTCACTTGTCAAATCAAGATTTGAATAATCTGATGCTGTAAGATCAAGCAAAGCATATTCCGCTGCAGTCATTGTTCCCATAAAGAAATTAATGATGCTTGTTAACACGTTTGAAATGTTTTGTCTGATCCCAAGAACAGGAGCAAAAACAAAATCAAAATGGAAATGCTTTTTACCTCTGACAGCATATTCATAAGCTGTAAGATCATAAGCTGTATAATCAGAAGCAGATAAACCAAGTCCGGCATATTCCGCTGCAGTGGGTATCATATCAGAAAGATCTGCATAAATACGCTTAGCGTTTTCATCCTGATCAACTCTATAACCAGCCCAAGGATTATAAACTGAAGTATCAATTTCATCCATCCGGGATCTGATCTCATTCATCTGCTGCTCCAGTTCAAACTTCATTTTATAGAAGTTCTGCTCTAAAGCTCTGATTGCGGCCAAAAATTCAGATCCAATTACTTCTCTTATATTGTCAATCCTTGCATTGACTTCATCAATCTTCTGAAATATAAGATCATAATTAGTATCAATAGCATTGATCTGAGCTTGCAGATCTCCATCTACAGCTTTCAAAGTTGCTATATCATCCCTTATCTGCTGCAGATCGGCAATATTCCTATTGATAAGATCAACAGCTGCCTGCAAATTGGATATATCTGTTTGCATTCCGGGGATGGTATTAAGCAGCATATCTCTGAGTGCTTCAGCTTCTTCAATCCACTCATTAAGCAATGCTTCCATTGCTTTAAGTCGATTTATAACCCAGTCAAGATTAAGAATTTCATCATTAACCTGAGGATATTTTGTGTAGAAATCTGAAATCATTTTATAACCTCCCTTCTAAATATATAACGTGATACAAAATTCATTTGCAAAAATATCTGCAATGTGGCTGTATATGTTCCAAGTACGTACATCGATTTCCGACATTAGCATCTGCTGACTTTGGGTAATGCCCTGATTGCCCCGTCTATACTCAGTATGATCATTAGTATCAGCTTCAGTCCATTCTTCAGAAGATGATCCTGAGGATGATCCAGTTGAAGTTTCTGTTGATGATCCTGTGGATGATCCTGTGGATGATCCTGTGGATGATCCTGTTACAGTTTGAGATGATGAACCGGTTGAAGATGTACTTTCATCTCTTACATCTTTTTCAGCATTCTTAAATTCATCAGAATCATATGCAGCATTTTGATGTACGTTGGTTGCGTCAAGATCCGTACTTGCAGAAGTGCTTCCGGTGGTTTCTTCCGTAGTGGATCCCTGAGTGGATCCCTGAGTTGATCCCTGAGTGGATCCTGTAACAGTTCCCTGTGTGCTGCCTTGTGTAGTTCCTGATTTATCACCTGATTTATTACCATCATCAGTAATATCTATATGAACATCAAGATTCCATAAAGGCTCATACTCTGTATTGATAACAGTTATCCACTTGTTAAATGTAAAATACCACTTACGACCCCAAGCAGGAATAGCAGACTTTAAATATTCCATATCAGGATATAATAATGAAAATTCGGAACACTGTCTTAATATCTCATTTACTGCTATTTCCTTATTAATACCATCAGGAAACTGCAGATCATCCCATATAGAACCATCAGAATATTTATGTAGGCCTATAAGTGTAAGTTTACTCAGCATTATAATCACCTACTTTCTTGCCTGCTTCTTTTGCTCCGGTGTTGCCGGTGTCATAATTCCTAAATTTTACAGAAAGATCAAGATCAGGAAAAACTTCTTTTGTTTTTTCAATGGATCTTTCAAGACAACTCATCCAATACTCACTTCTTGCAACTGTTTCTGCAGAATTGCTTTCGATCTCATTGGAAACAAGTCTTTCAGCTTTTTCATATGGATTATTGGGAATACCTACCTCCATATCAAACTCATGCATTATAGCACGATAATCAAGAAGAAGCTTATCTGTTATATAGTTTCTGCCTACTTCAAGATCAAATACCTCAATAGGATCTTTATCTTCTAATGCTGAAGTTTTTGATGCATCTTTATTCTTAAGTTTTTCCTTATCAAATACCATTAAAGGCTTGCCACTATTTCTAGCATCAAAGATAGCTTTAATAGTAGCAGCTGCAGCCGGAGTATTGGCTGAAACAATATATGCAAATCTACTATTAATGATGCTCTGATCAATGCTAGAAAATAATATAGCAAGTCTTTCAGCATAAAAATCAACTATATCGAGGATGCCCCTATAATCACCTGTCATCCGGATAAGTCCGGCACCTTCATAGATAACTTCGCTCTGTGGCATATAAAAATGAGGGTTGGCTGTCCGGATTTCCGTTGGCTGCATCTGCACACCCACACCAGAAACGGTAGCCGGAGCCGGTATTATTCCATACATTTTTAAAGGATCTCCGTTGGCATATTTATCAGTATCAAATATACCAACGAAGCCTAATGAATAAAGCGAAAACTCAAATATTTCTTTTTCCCAGTGATCAGGAACACTCCATACAAACTTGGAAGATAGCCTTTGATATAGTGATCTCCAAAAATATAGGAAAGTTTCAGAAGTATAACATACTCCTGCAGCCGGCACTCTATGCCCTCGCATATCATTTAATTGTTCATAATAATAAGGTAGAGTTGCCATTTTTAACCCTCCTTTGATCAGTCAAGAACCAATACTACAAAATTCTCTGTCTGATCATTGTACCATCTTGAAGTCCAGTTATGCCAGTTATTGAAATAACGACCCCTAGGATTTTCAATGGATCTTACACCCTCATCAATGATAGTAATTCCAAGAGCTTCATCATCAAAGAACACTCCAATGATTCCATCCTGCTCAACAGCTGCCTGAGCTGCAGCACAAGTTCCATCAGCCTGCAGGATATTGGGAACAATAGAAATACTTGAAGGTGAAGTTATTGACTGCCAATAATTTACACGTTCAAAAGATCCGATCTCCAAAAGTTCCTCATTATAGATCCCTGAAAGAGCTGAGCTATCAACCTGATCCATAAACTCAGAAAGCATGAAAATGTTCATATACTGATCCGGAGTATGTCTTTTGATCGGCTGAGTAAGGGATGCTCCTGCATAGCTTGTAATGTTCTTATGATACATACCGGTACGCTCAGCCATGAAACGCTTAAGCGTATTCATACGACCATACAGCCACTTAGCAAACGGTACAAATTCAGCTTCAGAAAGATAATTTTCATCTGTGATAGTAGCATTGCCTGTAGCAGCCTTATATTCAGTAAGAACATGAACAACTCGCTCATTGCTATTATCAGAAACAGCTGCAGCGATCATGTTATTGATACAAATACGGCTTTCAGCTTCAATCTTCTGATTAAGCTGATTGATCAGATTCTGAGCCTGTGCTGCCATAAAGGATCCAAAATCAGCACTGGATGAAAATGCCTGCCTAAGCTGATCTTCTGTAGTAGTAACAAGAAGCTCCTTAACATTACCACCGTAGAAGTTAAACTGTACAGCCTTCTGCTTATTTACTAAGAAGGGATCCGGGCCGGTCTGTCCATCAGTAAGAGAAAATGCAGCATCATTCATAAAATCAAGATCAAGTACAGTAATCTTTCTTACAATACCGCCCCAAACTTCTGAATTTCTCTCAATACTGGGATAAATAGGGTTATAAGCCCTGCTTGAATAGATTGATCTGCTAAGAACCTGAGAAATAGCCTTATTAAGCTGATCATATCCGGCTGATAATGCTGTTGTTGCTACAGATACAAACTCAGATTCATCAGTTGCTGTAAGCTGTGCTGATCCTGTCATCTGAGATATTACAGAATTAAGCAATGTAGCTGACTGCTTAAAACTCATTGAATTAACTGCCATAATTAATCCTCCTTTTTGTTGAATAGTTCTTTAAAAACTGCAGTATCATCATATTTTTCAATATTTGTTTCTAAAGTCTGCTTATTATTGAATGCTGCTATTTCATTCTTTAATTTAAGCAGTTCTTCCTGATTCTGCTGCAGTTTTGATTCCATTTCCTTAATGATATTGTTTGCATTGTCAAAAAGCTCTTTATAATCTGTCTGATCAGTAGGATCAGGATCAGGCTGATCCTGTTGATCCTGATCTTTCTGATCGGCTTCAGCTATCTCTAAGGCTTCTTGTTCTTCCAGTGTTCGGATCTCATCCATTTTAACACCCTTTAACAACAGTTGCATTTTTTCTGTGTATTTCATATCTATTCCCTCCTATATTTGAATATTAACACACAATTTTATTATTGCCAAGTTTTTGCAGAATACATTGCAAGCGTGATCAGATTATAATCCCCCGGTGGCGTAGGTGGCGGAGTAGGTGGAGTAGGCGGAGTAGTACCATATAAGTATTGATACCAGTAATCTGCATAATCATATAACACATTATGCCATGTTCCACGCTCAAAATTATAAAAAAATACTTCAGTTGCAACATAAGGATCAAGAAGCTGTTGATACTGATTCCATGTATAAGGATATGCAGAGCCCCAACTTTGTGGAGCATTCTGAATTAAAAAATCCATTTGTATGTCACCATCATACCAATTTCCACCAACAGAAGAAGCATAATTAATGATTTTTGTTCCCGGAGTCCATTGTACTAGGCCGTAACCCCTGCTTGTAGAATAATCATATCCGATCTCAGTTTGCCCGGGATTCATATATGATTCATGCTCCATATTGGCTATTATCCCAACAACAGCCCCTGCAGCAAATCCTTGTGCTTCAAGATAATCTTTTACATTTAAAGCATTCCCTGATAATTGATAATGATTATATACATATGTATCTGTGACTGTATAAGTCCATGTAGCCATATTTGAATAAACAACTCCTATAACACCTAGTACACAAAATATCCTATTCAATATAAACTCCGGAATCCATAAGTGAATTTATCATGTCTTTTTCTTCAGATGAAGCTGAAGCTGAGCTGAATTGAAAACCATCAGTCTGCACATATCCACTAAACGATCCCGGTGTTGCTACTCCGTAGTAAGGCTTTCCCATAATAGGATCAAAGTTTGCCGGAGTATCTGTTAAAACTTTTGAAGTGATATAGACATGAGCCACTCTATCAAGTCCTGTTGCAGAACCTCCTCCCAGTCCTCCGGACCCTGATCCGCTTCCTCCCATTGCATTAAGTGTTCCACCTACAGCAGCAGCAAGTCCTCCACCGATACCAATTACAGCCGGGGCTGCAGCTCCACCTGTTGCAATAACAGCTGCCCCTGCAGCAACCGCTCCAATTCCTGCTACAATAGCAGAAGTGGCTTTTGTTGTATTTATTCCTGTGCTACCAAAAGCAGTCGGCATTGCGATATTTGCATTAGCATTGGCCCATATAACTCCGGAAGTCTTTCCTGATACCTGCACTGAAAGATCACCTGAAGTTACATTGATCGAATATAACACATGGATTTTAGAATCATTTTGTGCTTCTGTTGCAGGGATCTGAATATTTCCTATAAATGGAAGATATAAAACAATATTTGTATATGTTGCAATCCTTCTCCAATCATTAGCATCAATATAAGTCCAAGGGATGTCTATATCTCCATCAAAGTTTAAAATAGGCTTATCTATTTCATATCCTAGAATAGAATTTCCGCTATTATCTTTGCATGGATAATTGCCAAGATATAAAGCTTCTGCAGATTTAGTTGATACTTGATTCCCTCCGAATAATACCGGTATTTTGATAGCAGATCTTAAACATTCTGAAGCAGATCCACCATATAGAAGCTGCTTAGTAAGTCCAAACTGATCACTAACAAACTGCTGTTGCCAGTTATCTACTCCATCCAATAATTCGGCTACCTGATTGCTATTTTGCATCAGATAAGCTCCAAAAGATCCTTTTCCGGTTATTCCAAGAATAACCATACCATTATCGACTATAGTCATTCCTCCGATAGCCTGATCTGTATGAGCCTGAATTATATTATTTCTAACAGGGATCCTATTATCAGGAATATGCTTAGTTGATCCTGAAGCGTAGAGAATATTGCAGCTAGTAGCAAGAATATTTGTTTTATAAGTAGCCAAGGGATCTAAGATCAATGAGATCTCCCAACGGCCTTTAACATACATCCAATCAGACACAAAGTAATATCTGCCCCAATCAACCAAATGAACATAATTATATGTAACTGCTTCTATTGTCTGTACTATTATAGTGGGTCTAATAACTGTTGTAGCATCCTTCAGAAATATACTCAAAGTGATATACTCACTGGAAGTAACTTTGGTAGATTTATTTCTTTTGGAAAAATGATAAAAATTTGCAGTCATAGCTGTATCACTCATGATCAGGATCCTCCTTTAATGATTCTATAGCTTTCTTCAGTTTTTCAGGAATAGGAATCTCAAGAAGAATAGCATTCTCTAATATGGATAAAGCCTCATTACTACAGTAAAACAATACAACCATAGTAAATAGCACATTCTTCATATTTAGAAGCTGATCCATATAATATGACATTGAACATATTACTAATATAAAGATCTTCTTCAATAAACCCTTAAAACCGGCTTTACTCGATAACTTACCTGATTTAGTCTTTTTGCTTTTCTTGAATACAGCTGCAGCTGTTATTCCGGAAAGATAATCCATGATCATTAAGATCAGTAAGATCTGCATCATCATAGACCATCCGCCGAATAATATGCTGGCTATAGTACCCAGTATTGATATTATCAGATCCAATCCATATTTATTCATATCAACCTCTCTTTATTATGGGATTAAACCCAGCTTTTGTTAACTTATCTGATAATATAACAGCATTGGCTCTATCTCTAAACGCTCCAACCTGAACATAATACAGTTGGCTAGGATCTCCTGACTGTGTATCTTTTGCATCCTGAACAGGTTCATATGCCGGAACAGTTTCATGATACTCTGTACCAGTTAAACCCTTAACAATAGCAGAAGCCGCTGCAACTGCATCATATTTAGAAGCGTCATTTGAATTATCAACGAAACATACTTCTACTAAAAGTGCTTGAGCTTTAGTATTCCTGAGAACATACAGATCAGGTCTGAATTTTACTCCACGATTCTTAATTCCTAAAGCTGTACTGATATTTTTGCATATCTCAGATGCTGCATTGATAGCAGAATAGCTGGTTGAATTATAAACTAATACTTCAGTTCCGGTACCTTTTCCAGCATTAAGATGAATGGAAACATCTATATCAACATCATGTGAATTGCACTTACTTACGATCCTATTAAGTACATCTGACACGGATTTTCCATCATCACAAGTACAATCATAAGCAGTATGGCCAAGAAGCTGAAGCTGTCTGATAACTTCATTTTTAATAATGCGATCCTCAACCGATTCATTCAAAAATCCTGATGCTCCACAAGCTATTTTTCCGGCTGGATTATGTCCGGCATGAACATTGAATAACATAATATAACCTCCTGATAATAAATAAAGGGCTGCTGTAATTTTGCAGCCCTTCCCAAAAAGGAAAAGCAGCCTGAAGGGAGCCACCCGATCAAAAGCCTTCTGAGCTTCCCGGCTAAGGATAAATGATCAGCTGCTAAATAAAATTATACATACACTTAATAACTTTTGCAACTTATCCACACTCTGTTGATAACTATGTTGATAAGTGCCATACCGGAGCATCCTGGATCTCAAAGTGCAACAAGTCCGATTTATTGGACAGATACTATATG
>Ga0326512_10002303_pt1 | contig 14143 bp, 9 predicted proteins | sample 1_2617_0518_D_FD_203652 | JGI IMG/M metagenome (GOLD analysis project Ga0326512, IMG submission 203652) | Bovine rumen microbial communities from UC Davis, California, United States - 1_2617_0518 | ecosystem: Host-associated > Mammals > Digestive system > Stomach > Rumen | place: USA: California... | reverse complement strand
ACATGGGTGAAGAAGAAAGACTCGCTGTGGGTGGAGAAGCTCGACAGTCTCTGCGAAGGTCTGCACCAGATATTCCCTGCCCGTTCGGCGGCAGAGTTCAAAATGAAACTGACGGAAGGTCACGACAAGGTGATTATGCGTAAGATTGGCGGTAGGGAAGTCCGTACCGTCGGTGCCCTGCATTTCCCTATCTGGCCAAGACGTATCGACTACAATACGTTCTGTGAGGTGAAGAGCCTGCCTTTCCTCTCGCTGCCTAAATACCGGGGCGGCTTCCATTGGGAGGAGTATAATGCGCGTCGCCGTCCTTTCGGATCGCTGGCCCAGCGCACCATCGGCGATATGTTTGGTGCCAAAGACAGCGCCAAATACGGCCTGGAACTCTCCTACGACTCCATCCTCCGCGGTACCAACGGCCTGATGCACCGAAGGAAGGTGCTCAACAAATACATGGACATCCCCGTGCTGAATCCTGTGGACGGTGCTGATGTGGTCACCACGATCGATGTAGGTATGCAGGATCTTGCAGAGCAGGCCGTCATCGACGAGTTGAAGGAGATCAATGGTGAGATGGGCGTTGCTATCCTGATGGAGGTGAAGACGGGCGATGTGAAAGCCATCGTGAATATGGAAAGGGGAGCCGACGGACGGTATTACGAGATGGTGAACCGCGCTATCAGTTTCCGCTGTGAGCCTGGATCGGTGTTCAAGGTCGCCTCGTTCCTCGTGGCCCTCGACGACGGTGTCATCGACACTACGATGACCATCCCTACCGGTTGCGGTGTGATGGAGATGCACGGACGATCGATGAAAGACCATAACTGGCGGCGTGGGGGTTACGGCACTATCAGCGTGCCCCGTGCTCTCGAGGTCAGCTCGAACATTGGTGTCAGCTATCTCATCGACAAGTATTACGGCAGCAATCCTACGAAATATGTGCAGGGACTCTATCGCATCGGCATTCATGAGGACCTGAAGATTCCCCTCGTGGGTTATCAGCCTCCCTATATCCGTATGCCGGACACGAAGACGACCAACAGGGCCAAGTACTGGAGTAAGACCACCCTGCCCTGGATGAGTATCGGCTACGAGACCCAGATTGCTCCTATCAATACCGTCGCTTTCTACAATGCAATCGCCAACAACGGCGTAATGATGAAGCCCCGCTTTGTGAAACAGCTTGTCAAGGACGGACAGGTGATCCGTGAGTTTGAGCCTGAGGTGCTGAAGGAACGCATTGCCAAGCCGCAGACCATCAAGACGATGCAGACGATCCTGGAGCATGTCGTCAGTCAGGGCCTGGGACGAAAGGCAGGTTCGAAGTCCTTTAAGGTGGCAGGTAAGACAGGTACGGCCCAAGTGGCAGACCAGTATGGCGGCTATCACTCCGGTACCACCCGTTATTGGTTGAGTTTCGCAGGTTATTTCCCTGCCGACAATCCTCGCTATACGTGTATTGTCTGTCTGAAGAAGTCGGGCCTTCCTGCTTCGGGTGGCGGCATGAGTGGTGTGGTGTTCCACCGTATCTCTGAGGGTGTGATGGCCCAGAACCTGAAGTTGAGCGTAGAGGATGCTCGCGATGAGTATTCCAGCTTCACCCCAGAGGTGAAGGGTGGTGATGAGGAGTCGGCAGGATATGTGTTGGCCAGTCTGGGTCTGAAGAACCAGCAGCCCCTACAGCCGAAGACATCCAGGGACGTTGTGCCCAACCTGATGGGTATGGGTGCCCGCGATGCCGTCTATCAGTTAGAGATTCGTGGGGTGAAGGCCAGGGTGAGAGGCCGTGGGAAGGTGAAGTCGCAGAGCGTCTTTGCCGGTACGGCTGTCAGACAGGGAATGGTGTGTGAGCTGGTGATGGAATGAGAAGTTAAAGGAGTTAGAGACGTTAAAGAAGTTAAGCGATATGAAACTGAACGAACTGCTTAAGCATGTAGAAGTGCTCAACATCCTCGGTGATACAGAGGTGGAGATTACTGGTGTGAACATCGATTCCCGTCGCATTGAGGCAGGACATCTCTTCGTGGCCATCCCTGGTACACAGACTGATGGTCACAAATTCATTCCGAAAGCGATCGAACAGGGGGCTGTCGCAGTTCTCTGCGAGTATTTCCCCAACAGGCGAGAGCCGGGAGTAACCTATATCGCCGTTGAGTCGACTGAAGACTGGGTGGGCGAGGTGGCTACCCAGTTCTACGGCACGCCGTCGGAGAAGCTGAAGCTGGTGGGTGTCACTGGCACCAACGGCAAGACCACCATCGCCACCTTATTATATAATATGTTCCGGAAGTTCGGCCATAAGTGCGGTCTGCTCTCTACCGTCTGCAACTATATCGAAGACGAGGCGATTCCTGCAGATCATACCACCCCTGATCCCATCGAACTGAACAGGCTCCTGGCACAGATGGTGGAAGCCGGCTGTGAGTATGCCTTTATGGAGTGTTCGAGCCATGCCATCGCCCAGAAGCGTATCGGAGGCCTCCACTTCGCAGGTGGACTGTTCACCAATCTGACGCGTGACCATCTGGACTATCATAAGACCTTCGAAAACTACCGCGACGCGAAGAAAGCCTTCTTCGACGGACTTGGGAAGGATGCCTTCGCCATCATCAATGCCGACGATAAGAACGGTGCTGTGATGGTGCAGAACACGAAGGCTCAGGTGAAGACCTATTCCACGCGCACGATGGCCGATTTCAAGGCCAAGATCATCGAGTGCCACTTCGAGGGCATGTATCTCGACATCAACGGCAGGGAGGTTGGCGTGCAGTTCATCGGCAAGTTCAATGTCAGCAATCTGCTGGCTGTCTATGGCGCAGCTGTCATGCTGGGTAAGAAGCCTGAGGATATCCTCGTCATCCTGAGCACGCTGAAGAGCGTGAACGGTCGTCTGGAGCCTATCCATTCTCCAGAAGGTTATACGGCCATCGTCGACTACGCCCACACCCCCGATGCTCTGGAGAATGTGCTGAATGCCATCCACGAGGTGCTCGACGGCAAGGGCAAGGTGATTACCGTCTGTGGTGCTGGTGGTAACCGTGACAAGGGCAAGCGTCCGCTGATGGCCCAGGAGGCTGTGAAGCAGAGCGACCGTGTGATTATTACTTCCGACAATCCCCGTTTCGAAGAGCCGCAGGATATCATCAACGACATGTTGGCAGGCCTCGATGCCCGTCAGATGAAGAAGGTGATAAGCATCGTAGACCGTCGTGAGGCTATTCGTACAGCTTGTATGATGGCTGAGAAGGGCGATGTGATTCTTATTGCGGGCAAAGGCCATGAGGACTATCAGGAAATCAAGGGCGTGAAGCACCACTTCGACGACAAAGAGGTGGTCCGTGAGATCTTTGGAATCACGAAATAGTTTTATCAAGAATTTGAGAATTTAATCGTAGATAGCATGCTTTACTATTTCTTCAGATTACTCGACCAATACAATATTCCAGGCTCGCACATGTGGAGTTATGTCTCCTTTCGTGCCTTGTTGACAATGATCCTCTCCTTGTTGATCTCCGCCTGGTTTGGTGAGCGTTTCATCAAATGGATGAAGCGTAAGAAGATCTTCGAGACAGAGCGTGACCCCAGCATCGATCCGTTTGGTGTGGAGAAGAAAGGCGTGCCCACGATGGGTGGTATCATCATCATCGTCAGCATCCTTGTTCCTGTGCTGCTGTTGGCACGCATGAGGAATATCTATATCATCTTGATGATTGTCACCACGGTTTGGCTGGGATTCCTCGGCTTCCTTGATGACTATATCAAGATCTTCCGTCGTAACAAGGACGGCCTGAAAGGAAAATACAAGATCGTAGGTCAGGTGAGCATTGGTTTCATCGTCGGACTGACGCTCTGGCTGAGTCCCGATGCCGTGGTGCGCGAGAATGTCAATGTCCAGCAGCAGAATCAGGAGATCGTAGTGAAACATAAGAAAGAGGCGGTAAAATCGCTGCATACCACCATCCCCTTCATCAAGAACCACAACCTGAACTATTCGGATGTGATGGGATTCTTGGGCGATAACAAGGTGGCTGGTGGCTGGATCCTCTTTGTGTTCATGACTATCCTCGTGGTGACGGCTGTCTCTAATGGTGCGAACCTGAATGACGGAATGGACGGCATGTGTGCAGGCAACTCCGCCATCGTCGGCGTGGCGTTAGGCATCTTGGCCTATGTCTCGTCGCACATTGGCTATGCCTCGTATTTCGACATCATGTATATTCCCCACTCCGAGGAACTGGTGGTGTTCCTCTGTGCCTTCATTGGGGCCATGATCGGTTTCCTCTGGTATAACGCCTTCCCTGCCCAGGTGTTCATGGGCGATACGGGGTCGCTGACCATCGGCGGTATCATTGGCGTGTGTGCCGTCATCATCCATAAGGAATTGTTGCTGCCCATCCTCTGTGGCATCTTCTTCGTGGAGAGTATCAGCGTGATCATTCAGACGCAGTGGTTCAAGATTCAGAAGCGGAAGGGCAAGCGGGTGCGTGTGTTCCGTGCGACGCCGATACACGATAATTTCCGTAAGCTCGACTCCCAGTTGGATGCGACGAGCCGCTATATCCTGAAAGGTTGGCCTCACCGTCCTTTCCATGAGTCAAAGATCACCATCCGTTTCTGGATCGTGTCCATCATCCTGGCGGCATTGACGATTATTACATTGAAGATGAGGTAAGACAGAGTAATGGTTTAAAGACATAGTAACAGATTAACAAATAAGAGATATAAGAACAAAAGAACATAAGACAGATGATAAAGAGGATTGTGATTTTAGGAGCAGGAGAGAGCGGTGCGGGTGCTGCCGTCCTCGCGAAGAAAGAAGGATTCGACGTGTTCGTGTCGGATATGTCGAAGATTGCCGATAAGTATAAGAAGATGCTCGACGACCACCAGATTGAGTGGGAGGAGGGTCAGCATACGGAAGAAAAAATCCTGAATGCCGACGAGATCATCAAGAGTCCGGGCATCCCTGATACGGCTCCGATGATCGTGAAGGTCAAAGAGAAGGGAATCCACATCATCAGTGAGATTGAGTTTGCCGGCAGGTATACCAATTCGAAGATGATCTGTATCACGGGTTCTAATGGTAAGACGACGACCACGAGTCTGATCTACCATATCTTCAAGGAGGCAGGCTACGATGCAGGTCTCGCAGGCAATATCGGTAATTCGCTGGCGTTGCAGGTGGCTGAAGATCCGCATGAGTATTATATCATCGAGCTCAGCTCCTTCCAGTTGGATAATATGTATGACTTCCGTGCCAATATCGCCATCCTCCTGAACATCACACCCGACCATCTGGACCGTTACGACTTCAAGATGCAGAATTATGTCGATGCGAAGATGCGTATCATCCAGAACCAGACACCTCAGGATGCCTTCATCTACTGGGCCGACGATCCCATCATCAAGCGGGAGTTGGAGAAGTATGACATTAAGTCTATCCAGTACCCCTTCTCGGAACTGAAGAAGAAAGGCGTCATAGGCTACATCGAGGAAGGACAGTACAAAATAGAGAGGCCTGAGCCTTTCAATATGGAGCAGGAAAGCCTGAGTCTGACGGGTCGTCATAATATTTATAATTCTCTCGCCGCAGGTATCGCCTCAAACATCGCAGGCATCAAGAAGGAGGAGATTCGCAAGAGCCTGAGCGACTTCCCAGGTGTGGAACACCGTCTGGAGAAAGTGTGCATGGTGCGTGGCGTACAGTATATCAACGATTCGAAGGCCACCAATGTCGACGCCTGCTGGTATGCCCTGGAGGCGATGAAGACGAAGGTGGTGCTGATTGTTGGCGGCAAGGATAAGGGTAACGACTACGAGCCTATCAAGCCGTTGGTGAAGGAGAAGTGCTCTGGCATCGTTTATCTTGGGGCTGACAATAAGAAACTGCACGATAATTTCGACGGTTTGGGCATTCCTGTTCGCGATACCCACTCCATGAAGGATTGTGTGGCTGCCTGTTATGAGCTGGCCAGTCCTGGTGAAACGGTGCTGCTCAGCCCCTGCTGTGCCTCTTTCGACCTCTTCAAGAATATGGAGGATCGTGGTGAGCAGTTCAAAGAATTGGTGAGGAGTTTATAGTTTACGGTTGATAGATGAACATCAAGATAGGTAATCTGTTTAAGGGCGATAAGGTCATTTGGATGGTGCTGCTGTTCCTCTGCATCATCAGCATCGTCGAGGTGTTCTCCGCTTCGAGTTCGCTGACGTATAAGAGCCAGGACTATCTGGGGCCCATCCTGGGACACTCCTGGAAAATCTTCATGGGTGTCGTGGTGGCTATCGTCATCCTGAACATACCGTGTCGCTTTTTCAAGTTGATGACCCCCGCACTGTTGCTTGTCTCAGTCGTGATGCTGCTGTGGGTATTGCTTTTCGGAGAGAAGACTAACGACGCAGGACGATGGATCAGTCTTTTTGGCCTGAAGTTCCAACCCTCGGAGATCGCGAAAGGCACAATGGTGCTGGTCACGGCACAGATCCTCAGTGCCATGCAGCGTGAGGATGGTGCCGATAAGCGGGCTTTTAAGTTTATCTTGATGGTCGTCGTACCCCTTGTCATCTTGATAGGACTCGAGAATCTGTCGACGGCTGCCCTGATCATGCTGGTCATCTTCCTGATGATGTTCATTGGTCGTGTGCCCATGGTGCAGTTGGGTAAGTTGATGGCTGCAGGGGCATTGCTCATCGTCCTCTTTGTGGGAACCATCTATATGGTGGGCAGCATGGAGAACGACAACACGGCAGAGACTCAGACGGAGAGTATCGCCAACGGCCAGACGGAGAAGAGTAAGAAGAAAAGTCCGTCGTTCCTTCACCGTTTTGCCACCTGGAAAGGACGTATCGACAAGAAATTGAACTCGAAGTATGTGGCACCTCAGGACTATGACCTCGACAAGGATGCTCAGGTGGCTCATGCGAATATCGCTATCGTCAACAGCAATATTATCGGCAAGGGCCCTGGTCAGTCTGTGGAGCGTGATTTCCTGCCGCAGGCTTTCAGCGACTTCATCTTTGTCATCATCATCGAGGAGTTGGGCATCATCGGAGCGACGATTGTCGTCTTCCTCTATATCGTCCTTTTGTTCCGTGCTGCGCGTATCGCCAGTCGCTGTGACAACAATTTCCCAGCCTTCCTCGTGCTGGGTCTGGCCCTGATGCTTGTCATCCAGGCCTCGTTCAATATGCTGGTGGCCGTAGGTATTGCCCCTGTTACAGGACAGCCGTTGCCCCTCATTTCCAGAGGTGGTACATCGACTATTATCAACTGCGCCTATATCGGAGCTATATTAAGTGTTAGCCGTTCTGCGAAAAAAAGAAGCCAGAACATGCCGATAAAAGAAATATAATTTGTAATTTTGCACGCAATTAGCAAAGGTGATAAGTTGAAAAGGTAAAAAGGTGAATAAAGTATGAGCAAAGCGTTAAGAGTCGTCATCAGTGGAGGCGGTACAGGAGGGCATATTTTCCCTGCTGTGTCGATCGCCAATGCCATCAAGGCTCTGGAGCCCGATGCCGCCATTTTGTTCGTGGGTGCTGAGGGACGCATGGAGATGCAGCGTGTACCTGCCGCAGGCTATGAGATCAAGGGCCTGCCCATACGCGGTTTCTTCCGTCCGTTGTGGAAACCTGCCAATATCGGTGTGGCCATCGACTACCTGAAGAGCAAGTGGATGGCCAAGAAGATTCTGCGCGAGTTCCGGCCCGATGTGGCTGTGGGTGTGGGAGGCTATGCCAGCAGTGCAGCCTTAGGTGCAGCTAACAGCTTGGGCATCCCGACACTGATCCAGGAACAGAATAGCTATGCCGGACTCGCCAATAAGACGTTGGCCGCGAAAGCTTCGAAAATCTGTGTGGCCTACGACGGCATGGAGCGCTTCTTCCCTGCCGAGAAGATCATCCTCACGGGTAATCCTGTGCGTCAGAACCTGCTCGATACCACCATCAGCCACGATGAGGCTGTGAAGTCGTTAGGTTTCGATCCGAAGAAGAAAACCATCCTGCTCGTAGGTGGCAGTCTCGGAGCCCGTACCATTAACGAGAGTGTGCTCCGTCACCTCGATCTCGTGAAATCTTCTGATGTACAGTTCTACTGGCAGACAGGAAAATACTATAGCGCAGAGATTGCCAAGCGTCTGGAAGGTGAGAATATTCCGAATCTGAAGGTGACCGATTTCATCACTGATATGGGTGTCGCCTATCAGGCTGCAGACCTCGTCATCAGTCGTGCAGGGGCAAGCAGCATCTCCGAGTTCTGTCTCATCGGCAAACCCGTTATCCTCGTGCCCAGTCCCAATGTGGCAGAGGATCATCAGACGAAGAACGCCTTGGCACTGGTCCATAAGGATGCCGCCCTCTATGTGAAAGACGCAGAGGCTCCCGACACCCTGCTGTCACTTGCCATCAAGACCGTCAGCGATGATGCGCGTCTGAAGTCGCTCAGTGAGAACGTGTTGAAGCTCGCCCTCCCTGATTCTGCGGAGATCATTGCCAAGGAGGTCATCAAGTTAAGTAAAAAGTGAAAGATTTGTATCACATTGAATATGAATATCCAAGATATTAAAGCAGTCTATTTTATCGGAGCCGGTGGCATCGGCATGAGTGCCATCGCCCGCTATTTCCTGAAAAAGGGACTGGTGGTGGCTGGCTATGACAAGACTCCTTCAGACCTGACGCGTCAGTTGGAGAAAGAGGGTATGCTCCTCCACTATGAGGAGAATGTCGACGAGATTCCTTTCTCCTGCAAGCGCAAGGAGACCACGCTTGTCATCTACACCCCCGCCATTCCGTCAGAACATCAGGAACTCCTCTATTTCCGTGAGAACGGTTTTGAGATCCAGAAACGAGCCCAGGTGCTTGGCACCTTGACACAGACGCATAAGGGTCTCTGTGTGGCTGGTACTCATGGTAAGACCACGACATCGACGATGTGTGCCCATATCATGCACCAGAGCCAGCTCGACTGTAACGCCTTCCTCGGAGGTATCTCGAAGAACTACGGTACCAACTATATCCTCTCCGACTCCGACTTCGTGGTGATCGAGGCCGATGAGTTCGACCGTTCGTTCCACTGGCTTCGTCCCTGGATGAGCGTTATCACCAGCACCGATCCTGATCATCTGGACATCTACGGCACGAAAGAGGCTTATCTCGAGAGTTTCCGTCATTATACGGAACTGATTCAGCCTGGAGGTGCCCTGATTATCCATCGTGGTCTGGAGATGGAGGAACATCTGCAGGAGGGTGTCCGTCGCTATGACTATAGTCTCTCCGAAGGCGACTTCCATGCTGAGAATATCCGCATCGTCAATGGTGGTATCACCTTCGACTTCGTCTCACCTATTGAGAGCGTGAAGGATGTGGAGCTCGGACAGCCCATTCCCATCAATATCGAGAACGGTATCGCCGCGATGGCGATGGCACAGCTGAACGGCTGTAACGCTGAGGAGTTGCGCTACGGCATGAAGACCTATGGTGGTGTAGATCGTCGTTTCGACTTCAAGATCAAGAGTGAGCGTCTGGTGTTCCTCAGCGACTATGCCCACCACCCGAAGGAGATCTACCAGAGTGCGAAGAGTATCCGTGAGCTGTATAAGGATAAGCGTATCACCGCCATTTTCCAGCCACATCTCTATACCCGTACCCGTGATTTCTACAAAGATTTCGCTGGGGCATTGAGCCAGCTCGACGAGGTGGTGCTGACGGAGATCTATCCGGCTCGTGAGCTCCCCATTGAGGGTGTCACTTCGCAACTCATCTACGACAACCTCAAGGAGGGTGTCAAGAAAGAGATGATCCGTAAGGACCAGGTACTTGATTATGTCAAGGGCCACGACTTCGAGGTGCTCGTCATCTTAGGAGCTGGTGACCTCGACAATCTCGTTCCTCAGATAACCAAGATTCTCAAGAATAAAGCGTAAAGCCCAAGATGAATATCAACTGGAAGAAGTCCCTGCTCGTTGTCTGCGATATCGTCATCGCTGCCTATCTGGTGATGGCCGTCACGGCCTTCAACAAGCCAGATCAGGCCGTCACCCGTTGTACGGAGGTGAAGACCGATATCGAGGCGAACATCGTGGACGGCTTCCTGACGGCTGATGAGATTAATAAGATGCTTCGCCAGGAGAAGGTCTATCCGCTTGGCATGCCGATGAGTGAAATCAGTTCGCGCAAGATTGAGGATGCCCTTCGGAGGAACCCCTTCGTGGAGACGGCAGAGTGCCACAAGACGCAGAGCGGGCTCGTCTGTATCAAGGTACGTCAGCGTGTCCCCGTGGTCAAGGTGATGGCTGCCAGTGGCGATAACTATTATATCGACTCCTATGGCAGTGTGATGCCCGAGAACCGCTATGTCAACGACCTCATCGTGGCCACAGGGCAGATCAGTCGCAAGTATGCCCAGACGCACCTCAGCCGTGTGGTCAATGACATCATACAGGACAAGTTCTGGCAGAGTCAGATCGTACAGGTCAATGTGCTGGATGACGGGACGATGGAGCTGGTGCCACGTGTGGGCGATCATATCATCTATATCGGCATGCCCACAGGCATCAACAGAAAGCTGGAGCGCATGCGCAAGTTCTATCTCTACGGTCTGAACAAGGCGGGCTGGAACAAGTACAGCTACATCAGCGTTGAGTTCGACAACCAAATCATCTGTAAGAAGGTTAAAAGTAAAATGTAAATTGTAAATCGTCAAATTGTAAATACATATATGGTGGCAGCAAAGGAATTTATCGTAGCGATCGAGCTCGGATCATCGAAGATGACGGGCATCGCCGGACAAAAGAATCTCGACGGCAGCATCAACGTACTGGCCGTTGTGAAGGAGAGTTCATCCTCCTTCATCAGAAAGGGTGTGGTCTATAACATCGACAAGACCGCCCAATGCCTGACCAGCATTATCAAGAAGCTGGAGACTCAACTCAAGACAGAAATCACGAAGGTGTATGTGGGCGTAGGTGGCCAGTCTATCAGGAGTGTCCGTAATGTGATATCCAAGGACCTGCCCAGTGAGACCATCGTCACGCAGGACATGGTCATCGACCTGATGGATGCCAACCGCAACATGACCTATCAGGATCAGGAGATCCTCGATGCCGCCGTTCAGGAATACAAGGTGGGCTCACAACTACAGCTCGACCCTGTGGGCATCCAGGCCACCCATTTGGAAGGTAACTTCCTGAATATCCTCGAGCGGAAGGCGTTCTATAAGAACCTCAACAAGTGTTTCGAGACGGCAGGCATCAATGTGGCCGAGATGTACCTCGCTCCGCTGGCGCTGGCCGACAGCGTACTCACTGAGGCTGAGCGCCGCTCAGGCTGTGCCCTCGTCGATATCGGTGCCGACACCACCACCGTCTCCGTCTATTCGAAGAACATCCTGCGCCACCTGGCCGTCATCCCCCTTGGCAGCAACAATATCACCAAGGACATCGCCACTCTGCAGATGGAAGAGAGCGACGCAGAGGCTATGAAACTGAAGTACGCTTCGGCCTATACGGACAACAATGATATCGACAACGACCTGAAATACTCCATCGACGCAGAGCGTCAGATTGAGAGCCGCAGGTTCATAGAGATCGTCGAGGGCCGTCTGGAGGAGATTATCGAGAACGTGTGGTACCAGATCCCGTCAGAGTATTACGACAAGCTGCTGGGCGGTATTGTCCTGACGGGTGGTGGCTCGAATATGAAGAACATCGAGAAGGCCTTCACGAACCACACCCATGTCGAAAAGGTCCGCATCGCGAAGACCGTCACACAGACCATCCAGTCGAATAATGAGGATATCAAGGCCCGCAACGGCATGATGAACACCGTGCTGGGTCTGCTGGCCAAGGGCGACATCAACTGTGCAGGCGAGGGGCTCGACCCTAACGGCGACCTGTTCAGCACCCGTAAGGAGAAGGAACATGCGTCTGTCGATCAGCGTCCTATCCGTCAGGTTGGCGAGATTCCACCAGGTGTCATCCTCACCCAGACGGAGAAGAAGGCCGCAGAGGAAGAGAAGCGTCGCCAGCAGGAGGAGGAAGACCGCCTGAAGCGTGAGGAGGAACTCCGTCAGCAGGAGGAGGAAGACCGCATTCGTAGGGAGAACAGCACTTGGAACAAACTGAAGAAGGGCATTCTGAAGTTTGGCAAGTCTATGATCGAAGAGGAATGATGAGATAGTTGATAGTTTAAAGTTGAAAGTTTATAGTTATGGATAACAATAATATTCAGATTCTCGACTTCGGAACACCTGAGCAGGAGCACAGCATCATCAAGGTGGTAGGAGTCGGCGGTGGCGGCGGCAATGCCGTCAACCACATGTACCGTGAGGGTATCCACGACGTTACGTTTGTACTCTGTAATACTGATAATCAGGCACTCAACGACTCTCCCGTGCCCGTTCATCTGCAGTTGGGCAAGGAAGGTCTGGGCGCAGGTAATAAGCCCGAGAAGGCCCGTCAGGCTGCCGAGGAGAGCATCGACGACATCCGCAATATGTTCAGCGACGGCACCCGCATGGCCTTCATCACCGCTGGTATGGGTGGTGGCACGGGTACTGGTGCTGCGCCTGTCATCGCCCGTGTCTCCAAGGAACTGGGCATCCTCACCGTAGGTATCGTCACCATCCCCTTCCGTTTTGAGGGTGACCGTAAGATCGACCAGGCCCTCGATGGCGTGGAGGAGATGAACAAGCATGTCGATGCCCTGCTGGTCATCAACAACGAGCGGCTGCGTGAGATTTATCCCGAGCTGTCCGTGCTCGATGCCTTCGGTAAGGCCGACGACACCCTTTCCATCGCAGCCAAGTCCATCGCAGAGATCATCACCGTACACGGACTCATCAACCTCGACTTCAACGATGTGAAGACCGTGCTCAAGGACGGTGGAGTCGCCATCATGTCCACTGGCTTCGGCGAGGGTGAGGGACGTGTGAAGAAGGCCATCGACGATGCCCTGAACTCACCGTTGCTCAACGACAACGATATCTTCAATTCCAAGAAGATCCTGCTCTCCATTTCCTTTGCTGCCTCGAAGGACGGCCAGCAGTCGCTGATGATGGAGGAGATGAATGATGTGAACGACTTCATGGCCAAGTTCGGCAATGACTTCGAGATTAAATGGGGTCTGGCCACTGATCCTGAGCTCGGCAAGAAGGTCAAGGTCACCATCCTGGCCACAGGCTTCGGCATCGAGGATGTCGACGGCATGAACAGCCACCTGAAGAAACACAGCCAGGAAGACATCAACCGCATCGCTGCCGAACAGGAGCGCGCAGCCCAGAAACAGGACCGTCGTAACCGCTACTATGGCGGCGAGGGTGCCACGAAGCGCTATAAGCGCCGTCCGAACATCTACCTGTTCCGTCCTGAAGACCTCGACAACGACGATGTCATCTCCGCCGTTGAGTCTACACCTACTTATAAACGTACGCGCGAGATTCTCGACAGCATCAACTCGCAGGCCACGGGTAACATTGTGGCTGAGGTCGACGATACCCCTGTGGAGCCCTCTGAGCCCATTCAGGGAGTCATCAAGTTCTGATTCCTTTAGTACTTGATATAGATTTCGTAGAGGGCCATCCCGTTTCCGAGGGATGGCTCTCTTCATGTTAGGTGTAGATTTCCTGCAGCACGGCCAGCGACTTGAGTTCAGGGAAGCTGGGCAGGTGTAGACGGTAGTAGGCGACGGCCACCTCGAGCAGACGGTTGCGCTCGTGGTGGGAGAGCCGGAAGAGGTGCATCGTCGGATAGTCCATGCGCATCATCAGCTGGAGCTTGTCGGCCTCTGAGGGCTGTAATACGTCGTGGTGGAGTGGGGGCTGGGCGCAGAAGACACTCTCACGTAGGTCGAAGTAGTCGCCTGTCTGGTAGTCGTCGAGGTTGGGATAGAAGCCGAGGAAACGGCTGAGACGCATGAGGAATACCAGATGGAAGTTGGCAAAGCGGTCTGTCTGGCCGTCGAGCCACTGTACGCTGTTGGCGATGTAGTCGAAGAGGGGCTCGTTGCGCTGTTCCGAGCGCAGGGCGTGGTAGAGGAACTCGGCGACGAAGAGCACGATGGCGAGCTTGTGGGGATGGAAAGGGATGGTGGTGAAGGGCGTGACCAGACGCACGTCGCGCAACTTGTGGAGCCGGGCTTGCGGACGGATGTC
>Ga0326512_10002300_pt1 | contig 14164 bp, 10 predicted proteins | sample 1_2617_0518_D_FD_203652 | JGI IMG/M metagenome (GOLD analysis project Ga0326512, IMG submission 203652) | Bovine rumen microbial communities from UC Davis, California, United States - 1_2617_0518 | ecosystem: Host-associated > Mammals > Digestive system > Stomach > Rumen | place: USA... | reverse complement strand
CAATGCAATTGCGGCGAGCAAAATCAGTTTGAGTTTCATTCCATTTTCTCCTTTTTGGATTTATTTGTGCTCAAAATATAGCATAAAATAAAAAAAGAAAAAGCCTGCGATTATCTCGCAGGCTTGACTAATTATAAACTTATTCTAAGAATGTATCGCCGTTTTAGTTTCCGCGATCGCTCATGCTTGCGAACATAGCGGTGATTTCTTCGGTGAAGTTGCTCTTCGGGAACTTGTCGGCAATGGCAAGCGCTTGTTCCAAGTGTTCCTGGGCTTCGGCTTTCGCCTTTGCAAAGCTCTTCCTTGCCATCAGTCGGTCCTGAATCTTTTCTGGGATGCCTTCTTCAGAAGCCTTAGCGATAAAGCCTTCCATTTCGCGACGTTCTTCGGCGGTGCAGTCCTCGAAGTAATAGAGGAGCGGCAACGTGATAAGTCCGTTCGAAAGGTCTGTGAACTTCGCCTTGTCCATATTCACAGAACCGTAGCCATAGTCCAGCAGGTCGTCGATAATCTGGAAAGCGATGCCAAAGTGCGTTCCCATCTTGGCGCATTCGTCAACCATAGGCTGGTCAAAGCCAGCCATGATACCACCGAGGCGAGCGGCTGCGTCAATGAGAGCGGCGGTCTTTCCGTCGATGATTTCGTTGTAAGCCTTGCGAGAAAGTCCCATGTCACCGCAATGGTCGAGCTCCAGGATTTCTCCGATGATGAGCTTGTCTGCCGCATCAGAAATGATCAGAGGAACGTTACGGGCTTCTTCGTTGATGACACAGCGCATGGACTGCGAAAGCACATAGTCGCCTATCAAAACTGCTACTTGTGTGCCCCATTCGCGATGGGCTGTCTTTTGCCCGCGGCGAACGTCCGTGCCGTCAATGATGTCGTCGTGCACGAGGCTTGCTAGGTGCAAAAGTTCTACGGCCGCACAGGCATGTGCTACACGGTCGATATCCGGCTTTTGCGAGCCGCAGTTTGCGAGCAGGCAAAGGAGCGTCGAACGGATGCGCTTGCCTTTGCGACTAAATAGCGTTACAAGGCGGTCGCTAATCCCAGCGGGGGCGTTCTTTGCCACCTGCATAATGACTTGTTCCGTCAGGTCCAGCTCTTGTTTTACCAAGTCGCGAGCCTGTGATAGAACAGCTTTGAAGTCGGCTTTCGTCGGACTCATTTAAATATCCAAATCGTTCAAGACTTTATATGCGTTCGTTTCGATGAACTTGCGGCGCGGTTCCACGTCTTCGCCCATGAGCATGCTGAAAATCTGGTCGGCAAGGACGCTGTCTTCCACATGGCACTGCTTGAGGAAACGAGTCTTCGGGTTCATGGTCGTGTCGTTCAGCTGTTCCGGCGACATTTCGCCCAAACCTTTGAATCGGGTAATCGCGACATTCTTCTTGTCTTCGATTTCGGCCATGACCTTGTCCTTTTCGTTTTCGTCGAACAAGTAGCGTTCCTTCTGGCCAATCTTTAACTTGTACAGAGGCGGCATGGCAAGGAAGATGTGCCCAGCGTCAATGAGCGGGCGCATGTAGCGGAAGAAGAACGTGAGGAGAAGTGTCTGGATGTGAGAGCCGTCCACATCAGCATCGGTCATGATGATGATTTTGTCGTAGCGGAGCTTTTCAATTTTGAATTCCGTGCCGATGCCGGTACCGATGGCGTTCACCAGATTCTGGATTTCTTCGGTGTCGAGCACGCGGTGGAGGCTTGCCTTTTCGACGTTCAAAATCTTACCGCGGATCGGGAGGATTGCCTGGAATTCACGGCTACGGCCCATCTTTGCGGAACCACCTGCAGAGTCCCCTTCCACGATGAACATTTCGCATTCCTTCGGGTCGCGGCTGGAACAGTCGGCGAGCTTGCCCGGAAGGCCGCCACTTTCAAGAACGTTCTTGCGGCGGGCGAGTGTACGCGCGCGGTGGGCTGCTTCACGAGCCACGGCTGCGTTGTAAACTTTGTCCAAGATAATCTTGACGGCAGCCGGATTTTCCTGGAAGTATTCTTCGAGCTTGGCGCCGAATGCAGAAGCTACATAGCCTGCGATTTCGGAGTTGCCGAGCTTGCGCTTGGTCTGGCCTTCAAATTGCGGTTGTGAGACCTTAATAGCGATAACTGCGGTAAGACCTTCACGGATATCGTCCGAGGTAATCTGCGCTTCTTTCTTGCCCTTCGGCATGTCCTGTGCGAACTTGCTGATAACACGGGTGAGGGCTGTCTTGAAACCCGTCACATGCGTACCGCCATCGTAAGTATTTACGTTGTTGACGAAGCTGAAGAAGTTTTCCTGATAACCGTCATTGTACCACATGGCAACTTCCAAGGGGTACTGGCCGTCGGGGAGAACCAAGTGGATCGGTTCTGCAAAAAGCGGTGTGCGGTGTTCGTCCACATAGCGCACAAATTCAGAAACGCCACCGGGGAAGCAGAACGTGTCGGTCTGCTTGTGTTCCGGATCGCGTTCGTCCGTGAGCGTCAAGCGCAGCCCACTCATGAGGAATGCGAGTTCGCGGAAACGCGTGGCGAGCGTGTCGTACACGTAGACGGTTTCGGAGAAAATTGTATCGTCCGGATAGAACTCAACAGTCGTACCGGTCGTTCCGTCAGATTCTCCGATGTCGACCTGCGGACCGCACGGAACACCGCGTGCAAATTCCTGACGGACAATGCGGCCATTGCGGCGCACGGTCACGATAAGCTTGTTAGAAAGTGCATTCACGCAGCTCACGCCCACGCCGTGCAAACCGGCGGAAACTTTATAAGAGCTGTTGTTGAACTTGCCACCGGCGTGAAGCTTGGTCATCACGACCTGGATGGTGCCCACCTTTTCTTTCGGGTGGATGTCGGTCGGAATGCCGCGTCCGTTGTCGGTGACGCGGATGCCGTTACCCGGTAAAATTGAAATTTCGATATGGTTGCAGAAGCCAGCCAAAGCTTCGTCCACGGAGTTGTCGACCACTTCCCAAACGAGGTGGTGGAGCCCGCGAATATCGGTAGAACCAATGTACATTGCAGGGCGGACACGAACTGCTTCTAGACCTTCGAGAACGGTAATGCTTGAACCGCTATAATCTGCTTCCGCCTTCTTGACTTCTTCTGTTTCTTCTGCCATAATTCCTCTATTAAGCCCCTCTTAGATGAATCGTATTCCTTGAATAAAAGGCTTCCCTAAAAGGGTATTACACTTCTCAATAATAGCTTTTTTTTGGAGGTTCATTTCGAACTTTAACGCCGAATTAGCGACCTTAAGCACCAATATTTTTTTGTCGATTTTTTCAGGTTTTACATGGCTTACCAGGAGGGGGCCAACTACCTCCGAAAACCGCTCCGAAATGGTCTTAAAGTTGATATCTTCAGTGATATGGTTCTTCTGGAGAACGCGTTCTAGGAGGACTTGGATGTCCTGAACTTTGTTCCCCGTATAGCTCTTGTTGCTCGTGCGTTTTGTTTCGAACATTTGTACAAATTTATCGCGTTAAACAAGCAACAATTTGGAGAGGGTGAACCCGCCAATCAGGATGCTTGTCATGCCGGCAACCACGGTCGCCTTGGTGCTCTTGCCCACGCCTTCTGCACCGCTGTGGGTAAAGAATCCGAAGAAGCAAGCGTAACTCGAAATGAAGAATCCGTAAAGTGTTGCCTTGATAAGGCCCACGACCAAGTCCCAGTTCTGGTAGAACATGCGCACGCCGTAAAAGAACACCGACCACGAGACTTCCTTGTAGAGGTGCGCCACTTCGTAACCGCCGACAATGCCGATGAAAATGCTCAAAATTGTCAAAACCGGAAGCATGATGACGGTTGCAATGAGTCTTGGCGCAAGCAAGTATTTATAGGGATTAAGTCCTAATACTTTGTATGCATCAAGCTGCTCCGTGACCGCCATAGTGCCAAGCTCCGAACACATCGAAGCGCCGATACGGCCTGCAAGCACCATCGCCGTAAGAATTGGGCAAAGTTCCACCATCACGGACTTGCCAACGGCCATGCCGACAAACATCATGGGAATCATGTCGCCAAACTGGTAGGCGAGCTGCCATGACATAATGGCGCCAGTAGCAAGCGATGCGGCAAACACCACGGGAATACTCGTGATACCCACGTGGTGCATCTGTTCAACAGTCGTGTGAAGATTGGTGAAGGCCCCGGGAATGTTCTTGAACAGTTCCCAGATAAATAGCACGTAACCCACGACCTTGTTCAGGAAGCGTCTTACGGCTTGTCCGAGGCCTTCGGCCATTTTGTTCATTATGAAAATCAAATTGGACCGTTACTTCTTAGGCTTTGCAGCGCCTTTCTTTTTAGCAGGTGCGCTGATGGACTTCTTGAAAAGCTGCATGTCACTCAGGTACTTGATGGCCTCGTTCAGCTGCTTGTCGCGCTTGAGCGAGAAAGCCGTGCTGACGGAGTCATTCACAAATGCCGTGAGGAGTTCGCGCTTGATGCCGTCCTTGATGTAGTCCTTGTTGGCTTCGAACTGGGCATCGCGGTTATCTTCAAGAGCCTTGCGCATTTCGGTGATGCGCTTCACGAGCGTGGAATCCGAAATGGTCTTTGCGCTGTCGCCCATGTAGTTCTGTTCGCGGATGATGCTCTTTTCAAGCTGGTCTACGCCGACGAGGGCGTTGCTCTTGACCTTCATGAAATTCGTGTCCTTCTTGCAGAACGCCTTGAACTGCGTGAAGAGGGAATCCGGCACGGTCCATTCGGAGTTCACCTTGACGCCTGCCTTTTCGAGGCTCGGGCGAATCTTGACGGCAAACTTGAAGTACATGGCCATGCGTTCCTGCACCTGGACAACCCACGGCATCGGATCGAGTTCCACATCGACGTCCGGCGTAATGCCGCCGCCGCCAAACATCATGCGGCCGTTGTTCGTGTAGAACGTGTCGCGCTTAGCGGTATCGGCTTTTACTGAATCGGTCTTTGCGGCTTCCTTTTCGTCGTCATATTCATCATCTTGCAGGGTGAGACCCTTGATGCCGTTTTCCGGCTTGTTGATGCAACGACCGAAGGGGAGGTAGTAGAATGCTGTCGTGAGCTTGAGTGCGTTACCGGCATTGTCGAGCGGGAAGATGGTCTGTACGGAACCCTTGCCGAACGAGGTCTTACCGACGATCAAGGCGCGGTCCCAGTCTTGCAATGCGCCCGAGACAATTTCGGCGGCACTAGCGGAACCCTGGTTCACGAGGACGACCATCGGAACATCGGACTTGAGCATCGGATTTCTGCGCGAGGCGCTTTCGGTCTTCTGGGTGCGGCCACGGGTGCTGACAATCACGTTACCCGGCTTGAGGAAGAGTTCGCTGATTTCAATAGCCTGGTTCAAAAGTCCGCCCGGATTGTAGCGCATGTCGAGGATGAGCTTCTTCATGCCCTGCTTCTGGAGGCCACGGATGGCGTTTTCGACATCGCTTGTGGTCTTGTCGCTAAAGGTGGCGAGCTTGATGTAGCCAATTTCCGGAGTGACCATGCCGTAATACGGAACGGCGTGCACGATGATTTCTGCTCTGGTGATGGTGTAGTCCATGAGGTCGGGAACGCCTTCGCGTTCAATCGCGACGGTCACGTCTGTACCAATTTTACCACGGAGCTTGTTGACCGCGTCATCGAGCGACATTCCTTTTGTTTCTTTGCCGTCGATTTTGCGGATGCGGTCACCTGCGCGGATGCCGAGCTTGAATGCCGGCGTGCCGGAGAGCGGCGAAATGACGGTGAGGATGTTGTCGCGGAGACTGATGGTAATACCCACGCCACCGAACTTGCCTTCCATCGAAACGCGAAGGCTTTCGTAGTCCTTGGGGGCGAAAACGGTCGTGTGCGGGTCCAGAATGTTTCTGATGCCATTGATGGCGGCGTCCGTGAGTTCGGTCGGATTGACGTTTTCAACGTACTTGCGGTTGACTTCGGAAAGGACCTTGTTCAAGCGCGAAACTTCGTCGTAAAAATCTCCAGGAGGAGTTTTCTTATCGGTAGCGGCGTTCGCGATGCAAAGCGCGGACAGCGTTGCCATGAATACAGAGCGGAAACAAAAAGATTTAAACATCATGCTTTAAAGATACAATTTCCTATAAAAAATCACCACCTTATAAGGAAAAACCGGCTATGAATAGCCGGTTTTTTTATGAAAGGAGAGAGTATGAAACTTGTTAGGAGCAATAAGAGTGTTATGCGGCTTCGCAGAGGAGGCGTTCGACGTCGGCATCGCGGAGCTTGTTCAAGGCGTTTTCCTTGAGCTGGCGGACGCGTTCCTTGGAGAGACCCACCATCGGAGCGATTTCCTTGAGGTTCAGGTCGGAATCCATCTTGAAACCGTAATAGAGCTTGAGGATTTCCTTTTCCTGGCTCGAAAGGTTCTTGTCCATCACCTTGTCGAACACTTCTGCACGGTTGTTGTTATCGGCAAGTTCGTCGGTGCGGCTCTGGGAATCGGAAATGGTATCGCCAAGCGTTGCGTCGCCATCTTCGTTGACCGGGGTGTCAAGCGATGCTGCGCTGCTACCCATCATGAGAATCTTTTCGATTTCGTTAGCCTTGTACTTGGAAAGGCCTTCGAGCGACTGGGCGTTGACGGTGTATGTTCCGCCAATGACCTGCTGAACATCCTTAGCGTGACGGTTGAAGCGGCGAAGCATCAGTTCCTTTTCGGCGCTAATGCGGATCATGCGACCTTTTTCGGAAATGGCGCGGGTGATGTTCTGACGGATCCACCACACGGCATAGCTGATAAACTTGATATTCTGGGAGCGGTCGAAACGGCGGGCGGCTTCAATGAGTCCCATGTTCCCTTCGTTAATGAGTTCCATGATATCGAGGCCACGGCCCTTGTAGAGATTGGCAATGTTCACGACAAAGCGGAGGTTGGCGTTGACCAACATATCCAAGGCTGCCTTGTTGCCTTCGGCGGACTTCTTGAGCAATATCGTTTCCTGTTCTCTTGTGAGTAACGGGTAACGGGAAATGTCGTTCAGATATTGCATGTAAATGTCTTTTTGATCGTGATTGTTAAGGGTTTTCATGGTGACCTCCTCATTTTTACATTATCAAATTTACCTCCAGTTTGAGTTCCTTGTGTCATTACTTAGAATGGTGCGTGCAAAAGTTAAATTGAGTTTTTGTTAAAAAAGTTCGTGATTTTTGTCACGAAATTGTCATAAAGGGCCAAATAGGCTGGTTTTTAACTAATTTTTTTGCTATGAATGACAATCGCTCTACATTTTGTAATGAAAAAAGTGCTGGCTTTATCCAGAAAATGCGAAACTTCCTCTCGGTCTTGCAAGAGATGGACTTTGAACGTAATGAAGAAAAGGTTCGTAAGATTCTGGAGGACGACCGTGAATTTATTCGGTTCCCGATTCCCATTTTTTTGCCGGCGCTCCTTATTTGGCTGTTTATGCTTCTGTTCCCGCTGGTGTTTATCATGGACCCCTCAAACGCCTCTAGCGTCAATTTAAATGGTCTCCTTACCTTCTATTTTCCGTTACTTTGTACATTGCTTATCTTTATGCTGAACCAGAGGTACTTGGTCCCGCTTTGTATCTTTAAAAAACGTTACGGCTTGTATTTCCTTAGCAACTCGGTCTTGGTGTTTGCTACGCTGTTCTTGCGTGAAGTGATGTTGTTTGTGATGGAACGGACTCCGGACGATGGCGTCTCTTATTTTTTTGATGCCTATTGCTTTTCTTCGCTTAAGGGTCATTTTAGCTTTGGTACTGTGGCAACTTTTGTAATGCTGGTGAGCCTAGTTTGCCTGATTTGCGTCTTTTACCACCTGACGCTTCGTCAGATTATGCGAGCTTTTATTTTGCGTGAGCAAAAACGCATGGGCCTCCAGTATGAACTGGATTTTTTAAAAAATCAGTTAAGCCCGCATTTTCTCTTCAATACTTTGAACAATATATCGGCTTTGATTCAAATTGACCCGAAACGGGCTGAAAGTTCTATGAACAAACTTTCACAACTTTTGCGTGTGATGTTGTACCAAGTCAAGGACAAGTACATTACATTGCAAGAAGATGTGGATATCTTGCAAAAGTACGCCGATTTGGAAAAGCTCCGTCTCGATGAAAGTTTTGATTTTGCCTTTGATGTAAAACTTGATAATCCGAACATGATGATAGAGCCGTTGCTGATGATGCCTTTGATGGAAAATGCGATGAAGCATTGTGTGAATCCAAACGGCAAAAGTTTTGCACATGTTTCAATCACGCAGAAGGATAGTGAAGTACATTTCCACTCCGAGAATTCGAATTTCCCGAGAAAGTCGGGGCGTAAAAATGGTGGGCTTGGCCTTGCTACTTTTGAAAAGCGATTAGATTTAATTTATTCGGGCTCTTATGAGTATTCTGTGAATATTGTCGATGATGTCTATATCAGTGACTTGATTATTCATTTGAAAAAATAAAAATCACAAAATTTTTTATTAACCCCTTTACACAATTAAAAAAATATTGTAGTTTAATGACCGCTTCGATTCTGTCGAGGCGGTTTGTTATATCCTTGTTTATATTCTTCCTTACATCATTTAATAGATCCTTTACGGCTGAATAAGCCTGTTTATTCTCAAATTCAATAAAAGAAGGAAAAATCCTATGATGCGTAGGATGTTTAAGGGCGTTGCCTTAGCGGGAGTCTTGTTGGCTCTTGATGGCTTTGCCGAGGAATGTAAGGGCGTCGCGCTGTATTCTGACGGTAGCGACAATGGTCAAATGATTGAAACGGGGAGAACTTTCCCGGAGTCGCCGGAATGGAAGGCGAACTGGGGAAACTTCGATGGAATGAATGCTCCGTATATCCGGTTGTCTGGCATGAAAAATGTGCAAGGCGACTGGAAAGGATTGCTCTCGTTCCCGTCGCTACCACTGCATGTTGATGGCGGTATGCTCCGTTTGAAGGTGCGTGCTACGCAAAATGCAAAGTTCGGCGTTTGGTTGAAGGGGACTTCATCGGAGAGTCGCGTCTACTACGTGAACTTGACGGCGGATAAGACGCAGTCTCTCGAAATACCGCTTGAAAATCTTGGCGTGACAGGTTCGATGGATGTTGCAAATGTGGGCGTTGGGCTATTTGGTGTTCCGCAATACCAGTACACGACACTCTTCATTGACGATGTCGAACTCAGCTGTACGAAAAGCGGTTCGAGTGTAGTATCGTCTTCATCTTCGGTTGCATTTGACAATGATGAACGCTGGGAATATGAATTTTCCAATGTCGAATCATGGTCGGTGAACCGTGAAGCGCGTCTGTTGCCTGCTGTGGAATCGGAATTTAGCGCTGCGTATTCCCCGCAGGAGCGAAATGCACTTCTCTCGACGACAGATGCTGATTTTGTCGTGAGTATGCTAGACCACCTGAAAATCGTGAATAGCATACGTGCTAAGGAAATGACTGCCCAGAAGTCGCGATTGTCATGGTACGATAATTTGTATACGGTTGTCCGCAATAGACTTCGCGAAAATGTGGTGGCAAATCCGAAACAGCTTTATTTCGAAGCCGAGGCGATTGCTGCCAATTCGGACTATACGGTGATTCCCCTGCTTGTGGCGGATTTGGATTACGTGTATAGCGCGTGTTCGGATGCAACGTGTGCATCGACGCGTAATGTGAATGCTCATTTGCTTACGGCGGGGCTTCCGACATCATTTGTTCGCGGATCTAAAGTAAGCCTCGTGTTGGACCCGTACTTTATCGTAACAAAACAACGTGAGTTGCCTTCTGTTTCTGTTTGCGTTGCAGGCTCGTGCAAGTCGGTTTCTCCTGGAAATCAGCTAGAACTGGAATTTCCGTCGTCGGGCTTACAGACGATTGTTATCAAATTGAAAAGCGGGGACCAAAATGTTGAACAGAAGCTCTTTGTGGAGGTGAAGTAATGATGCGCTATTTATGGTTTTTTCTTATGATGTTCTTTGCGTCTAACGCTATGGCGGCGCATAAGGATTTCTCGTTCTTTGTCGATGAAAATGATCGTCTTTGCATACAAAAGGGTAAGTTCCTTGTTAATCTGAGAGGTTATGATAATGAAGGTAAACTTTGTAGCGGGAAAACGCAATCTGTGCGAATCCGAGTTATCGACGCTCCTGAAGATAAACATACACCGACTGATATCTATTTGGAACGTCCGTTCATAATTGTCGACGGTATCAATTTAGATCCAGAAGAAAAGAAAACCTTGACAGATTTGGAAGACCAAATTAATCAGGTCTGGTTACCGAATTTGTTGAAAACTTTGGGATATACACCTGTTCTTGTACAGTTTACGGAAACGGTTCGAACGTCATTGCAAGAAAACTCAAAGGTGTTGAGCCAGTTGTTTGCTTTCTTGAATAACAACAAGTACATTCCCTTTCCTGGAGCGAAGGAAGATGGCTTTGTCATCATGGGGATAAGTCAGGGTGGCGTCATTGGACGCTATGGGGCTTACCTGTATGATACGCATCGTAGTCCGTCTGATGCTCCGATTCGGATTTTCTCTTCGCTAGATTCTCCGCACCAGGGAGCTGTCATGCCTATGGGCCTTTTCAATACGGTTGCCTTCTGGGGTGATAAGGGCGGTTCTGCATCGGCTTCGATGTTCAAGGATATTCTGCTTTCGAAGGGCGCGGCTGACCTCCTGGTTTATGAAAACAAGTGCGATGGAAATTCTTGTAGCTCAGAAGTGAATACGAAGGGGAGGTTCCTCTTTGAAGATTACCGCAAGGCTGCAGAATATAAGGGCTTCCCGACTGTACTTGTTTCTCAGGGACAGTTGAAGGGCGTAAGCCCAGCTCATAGTAATGACTACTATCATTTGAGTCGCCATGTTGATAAGCTCTTTATGACACTAGGTTCTGCTGTAAGCCGTATGCATTATTCAGAAAATAATGGCACCCTTGCTCGTAACCGTAAAAAGGAGAAAACTGAAGATGCCGTTTTGGAAGATTACAAGGGAATTTCTAAATACGACTTTATTCAAGGCTCTACGTATCCGTTTGCAGAGACTATCTATAAATCGCTCCGTGGTGGATTCTTGGATGCAATGCCGGACAAAATGGAAGAAGATTTTCTCCTTTTTGATCTTGACTTGAATACGTCTTGGGATGTTGATGTGTTGACTCAAGGCTGGAGTACGTTTATTCCGACTGTTAGTGCCATGGATATGAAGTGTAATGGGGAATTGGCAATCCGTTCGGATTGCGGTTTTACTCAGTCTTCTGCGGGATTCCCGTTTGAAAATCCGGGCGCAAGAAGTACGGCTACGGCAACTTTTGCTGTGGACCCGACTCATCCGCGTTATAGTGAAGCTTTTAGTGGGCGTCACATTGAATTACCTTTTGAAACATTAAACCTTATGCCTGTTATATATGGTATGCGGGTGGATATGTGGCGTATTTTGTGCGAAGTAGCTAAGTACGATTATGACGCTAGTGTAGGACAATTCAGAAATCCGAAGTTGATTGGGTATTTCTCGCCGGATACGAAGTGCATGGATGCAAGTAAGATGCCTGATGTTCTCGGTCATATGGGATTGTCCAAGAAGGTTTCGTTTGCGTATGCCCGCTATGATTACAATAAGGATGCGACAGAAGCTAATTCCTCGGTGAAGTTCAATTTGCCGGCGGGCTGGAAAAAGGTGGGCTCATGGAACTATGGCCAAAATGTCCAGGCAAATACGTCTTTTGAAGTCAATGTGAAGGTGGAAAATCCAAAGGGTAACTGGATGAAGGCGGAACTCCTTGTGTGCCGTACGAAGTTCTGTTCGGGACATTTGCAGTTGAACGAATTTGATGTTCCTGTCGATGGTAAATCGCATACGTTGCGCTGGCAGTTGCCTGCAAATGACGGTGCGCTCGATGGCATGCGATGGTTCCGTCTTGTGCTCAATTCCGATGGCGGCGATGTAACCATATCGGATGCCTCTTTGTTGCTTGATACTCGTAGCGAACAGGCTGTTCCTTCCAAGATCGGTTCTGCGGTTGTTTATCCGAACAACTATGAATATTTCCCGTGGACTGATGATGTCCATGTACAATCTTTTGTGGATGTGCTTGGTTCTGGCCTTGAAATTAGTTATGGTAAGGCTCGTAGTGGTATGCATTTTGAATTTGGCAAAATGGTTTCAATGGATGACTATAGCAATCTTGTCGTAGATTACTGGCCAGGAACATGCCAAAATACGATTGCATATTTTGACTCGAAAAAGCTGACGGAAGCGAACCTTGATAACGGTAGTTTGCAAAATGGATTTGTACGGAAAATTTTACCATTGAGCGAAATTATCGATACGGATGTTACCCCAAAGGGCTCAAAGTCCGCTCATCGCCTGAATTTGCAGTCTGTATATGCAAATGAACGCTGTGTCATAAAGTCGATTATGCTGAAATAGCGACACCTTGTTGCTTTTGATGAATTAAAATATATTAGCTACATAAAAATAAGTAGGAGATAAAATGAAAGCGTCAGTTCTTTTCTGTTTCTTGTCTGCGGTGTCGTTGTCCCTGTGCGGTTGCCTGAATCCGCATATCAGTTCGATGGGCGCATCCCAGATGGTTGTTGCTCACCAGCCGCGACTTGCTGTTAATGGAGACACGTCTTCGATGACCTTGTCTGTTGATGCCTATGGCGGGGCGAAAATGCAGGGCCGTAGCATCAAGGACGGTTTTACTGGTGGTGCCACGGCGGCGTTGGGTTACAGGCCGTTTGGCTTCTCGTCTCCGTTGTATGTAGAAGCTGCTTTTGGTGGCAAGGGCGGGCAAGCCTCGCTTGATTGTACGGAAGGCGGCAAGTGCAATGACGGCTACAACGCTTGGCTTGAGACTAAAGAAGGGAAGAAAAAGTATTCGTTCTGGAACTTGCAGGAGCGCATTGCTCTCGGTGCGGACTTTGATGTTGGTCCTGTGATTTTGGGACTTGGCGCTGGCATTCAGCTTTTTGAAGGTGGTGGCGATTTTGATGACATTCGCGACTATCTCGGAAAGAGCCTTGCTGACAATGACGACGAAGGATATGGCATAAAGCTTTATTCTTCGGCTCGTGTTGGTGCGCGTCTTGGATCGTATGGTGTTGTGGCGTTCGATGCCGACTTCATGTGGCTCAAGACGTTAAATGTAGGCTTTATGCTGAATTATTATCATCCGTCTGGATTTCACGGCGGTCTCTTTGCGGCCCAGAAGGTTGGCTACGGCGTGAATTTCGGCAAGACGTTTAGCTTCTAGATGTTGCTAGTGTAAGTTTATTGAGCTGTCCTTATAACAACAAAGGACTTCGAGCAAAGCTCGAAGTCCTTTTCAATGCTTGAGGCGAAGTCTTTAGACTTTCGCGAAAGCCTCTTACTTGCTGAGAGTCTGAACCTGAACGTCCCAGCTCTGGTTGCCGAGGGCGATACGGTAGGTGCTTGCTGCACCGGCCTTCATGTTCTTGGTGTCGACAGCAGGAGCGGCGTTCGGGTCCTTCTTCGGCACGCCAATGTGGCGGTTGCCCTTGAGGAATTCGATACCCTTGTTGCCAGCCTTCGTCTGGAGGCAGCCCGTGATGAAGATGGTTTCGTCGGTGACCGGCAGACCATTTTCTTCGAGGAGCTTCTTAGCCTTCGGAATACCCGGTTCGAGAATTTCTTCTGCGCACTGGATGCCCGGATAGGCTTCCTTGAACGGCTTCATGTTGAACTGGTCGGCTGCAATCTTCACGAGTTCCGGATCCGGTTCGCACGGAGTCTTACCTTGGTAACCGAGGAGCATCTTGCCGTAGCCTTCGGTCATCTTGAACCACGTGCCGCGGCCTGCAGCTTGGTTCAAGGTGTTCATGTAAGCCTGCTGGAAGTAGAACTGAGAAACCGGCGTCACAGAGGAAGCGAAGCCACCGCGGCGTACGCATTCACTCATGTTTTCGATAACCTTCGGGAAGAGGTGGAAGGTCTTGGTTTCGCGCATCATGAGCGTGTTAGCCGTGAGAGCGCCACCCGGCATCGGGCTGAAGATAACGTCGGTCGTGATCTGACGTGCTTCAGGCGGGAAGTTGTAGTCCTTGAGGCATTCAACAGCGACGTTGTTTGCTTCCATGAGTTCCGGAATGTGATCGTCGACGATGCTGTCTTCACCGAGGGCGAGCTTGTATTCCGTACCCTTGAGGGCGTGGAACATGGAGAAGAGGTCCGGCTGAGCCGTACCGCCAGAGAGCGGCTTGCGGCCGAGGT
>Ga0326512_10002298_pt1 | contig 14165 bp, 13 predicted proteins | sample 1_2617_0518_D_FD_203652 | JGI IMG/M metagenome (GOLD analysis project Ga0326512, IMG submission 203652) | Bovine rumen microbial communities from UC Davis, California, United States - 1_2617_0518 | ecosystem: Host-associated > Mammals > Digestive system > Stomach > Rumen | place: USA... | reverse complement strand
TGGTGCTTCGTAGTCGATAATGAGAACCGGAATCTCTTCAACACCGAGGTTGTAAGCCGCAGCCGCTCGGTGCCTTCCCTCTTGTCCTAATGCTGCGTTCTTATAGTTGAGGTATGGCATGAAGTATTTAGTACCGTTCGCCATTTCCTCCGTGTACTTAGCTACTGCTTCAGGGTTAAGAGTCTCTATCTGATTGTCGTATGTAGTATTGTAATCAGTGAAGATGTCAAATGCACAGCGCATGAGGTATTCTTTGGGAGACATCATGGCAACATAAGCTCTGCCCTTTTGTCTCGCCTCTTCTGCATCCGGTACACCCGTAGTATTCTGGAAGTATTCGAACTCGGTCTGGTCTGTTTCCTGAGGCTTTGTATGTACCCATTGCTTTGCCTGTTCTTTACTGATCTCGGTGCGCTGTTTCTTAAACGCATCACCGACATCTTCTCGCACCTTCTCCAGTGCTTTGACCTTTTTCTTGATCTCGTCTAAGCGCTTATTGATTTCCTCTCCGCGCTCTGTGTAGCTCTTAGGGCCGGACTTAGTTAGAAGAGAATCTATCTCGTCCTGTGTGGTCCACTCTTCCTTCGGCTTCGGGAAGGATTCACTCTTCAGTTCTTCTTCGAGTTGACTCTGTTCCGCCCTCAGTTCGGACAGACGCTCCTCTGTCTCCCTGCGGATGCGTTCATTGTTCTGATACTCTTCTCCATTTACATAGGAGTCCTGGTCGAGAAGATTTCTATAGTTCTGATTCCGACGGCGTTTCTCTTCCTGTTCTGCCAGCTCCGCCAGCTCGTTGTAGTCTTCAGGGAGTTCCTCTTCTGTCTGCTGGGGTTCGATGCCAAATACGTCTCGGAGAACGTCATCATCGGTTGTGGCTTCGCTGCTGGTAGTGGGGCTTGGGGCAGCTTCAACGGCGCGGTTGAACTCCCCCTGAAGCTGACTTATCCTGTCCGCCAATTCTTGTACGTATTCGGTGGAAACTTCTTTTCCCGTCGTTCGGTCAACCCACCTATTACCAATTTGGTAGAGGTGGTCACTGAGTTCCCTTGCTTCGTTTAATTCAGCCGCAATCGTGTCGATGTCATCCAGTGAAACGGCCGACTCTTCTTCCTCTGTCGGTTCCTCAACAGGAGCTTCATCGGTCTGCTCTTCAGCCTCCTCACTGATGCCATACCGCTGTACCTGTCCAGCCCACTCTTCCAGTATCATGTCTTCCGTGATACCGGGAACATCTTCGGTAATCATGTCGTGGAACTGTTCAAAGGTTATAGGCTCGTCACCAAATTCAGGCACGAGGATCTTACGACCTTTCAGCTCCTCTTCGTTGACGGTAGCTTCAGCTTCATCCACTTCCGCTCTCACCTGTTCGGCTTCGGCCTGTTCTTCCATGCCCCGAACGTCGGCGTCCGTCTGCATGTCTTTATCCTGCTTGGCGATACGTGCGCCCTCACGGATGGCTTTGACCAGGTCGGCTCTGCTGATGTTACTGTCAAGGTCTGTGAGACCGAGACGGTTCTTCAGTGCGGTCAGGTTGCGCTGTGCGCCGGAAGTCTTGGCTCCCTTCTTCGTGATGTGAAGGTCATCCAGCATCTTGTTGATCTGCTTGTCGGAGACCTCAGCTTCGTTGTTCACGAGGTTGGTGATGATGGTATCGGCGTTGACGGCGGCTTTGTTTTTAATGCCGTTGTTGATGAGAGACTGAGAGAAGTCGGAGATTTCTACGGGAACGAAGTTCTTCGCTGCCTTCTTATCCTGCGTCTCTTTCAGAGTCTTCTCATCCACATCTTCAAATCCACGAGCGATCTGATTTACAGAACCTCCCACGAATCCGGCCACACCACCGAGTACCATCTGATACATGGCGTCATCCCAGAACTCCTGAGTCCCGTACCGTTTCATGTCAGATTTATCGCCGACGGTAACCGCGTCAATGATAGGATCAAATCCAGCGGAGATGAGTTCTTCTCCACCTTCTGTAGCGAAGTTCGCAACAGCACGGAAGAAGCCTTTCGTTGCGCGTCTGCCGGCTTTACTCGCCACACGCGCCGCGGCTTTGTTGATGGCTTTCTCGATCAAATCATCCACCGAGCCTCTGCCATAGACCGGGAGTGCCAGTCCGAACATCCGTTCCGTGAGGACTTCGACCGCGGCGTGCATACCGGCGTTGAGCAGCGCGTCATCGGTATCCGCACCGGACTCCTTCACCTGGTTGTAGGCTCCACCCGCTACACGGGTAGCCATGCCAGCCGTTGCACCGATCGGGTTCACGGCGTCTGCCCCGATCTGGGTGAGTGTGATACCGAGGTCTACGCCCATCTTACCGATGGTTCCGAGACTGCGTTCTGCTTCTTCTCTGTTCTCCGATGCCTTGCTTTCAAACTTATCCGCGGCTTTGTCCATCCACTTGATAGCCCGTGCAGTTGCTTCTTCTGCCTTCTTCGCCCGGTCCGTATTTGGGGTGTCATCGATATTCAGTTTGTCCATGACTACCGATGCCGCGTCATCGACCATGCCGGGTACGCGCAGTACGTCAGCGGCATACTGATTCAAGGCAGAGGAAGTAACATTACTCACTCTCGCCGTTGCAGTCCCACTCTTGCTCTCCATCTGATTGATGAAGTCCTGGTTCTGCGCCACCTTCGGCAGTGTTTTGTATTTCTTCAGGAACTGCTGGATCTCTGCCTGCTGTGTCTCGGTTGTATCCGTGAGACCTGCCAGTCTTTCCGCTTCGTCCTGAATCGTGCGAAGCTGTGCCTGTTGTTCGGCGTTCGGCTTGGTAACTGCTTTCAGCCCTTTGAACATCTCGGTGTAGGTATCGGAAGCAGCGGCTTCTGCTTTCTCCGCTTTTGCTTTACTCTTACCCTTTACCTCATCATAGGCTTTCTGAGCATCCTTCAGCTCTTTACGGGCTCTCTCCAGTTCCTCGCTCTTGCCCGGTCTACCAAAGGACGTCAGCTCCGCCAGAGCGAAGTTCTTCCTCGCCGTATCAAGACGATCCTTGAGGAAGTTCTCTCTGCTCTCGGCGTCCTTGCGTTCCGCTTCCGCTTTGTACTCGGGGTTCGTACTCCGTGTATACTGGTCATACTTCTGACTGGTGAGGTAGAAGCCAAAGTCCTTCTCCGCCTGTACCGCATTGCCTACGGAGGAGTTCATCCTCTGCTGGAATACACGGGCGCGGTTTGCATCTTCTTTGGCCTGATCCAGATACTTAGCATCGCCGGTCTTCCGGTACTTCTCGGCGTTCTCTTTCGCTTGACGTGCCGTCTGCTGTACGTACTTTGCATAGTTGCCGGTGATGGTGTACCGGGTCTCTGCTTCGTCTTTTGCGTTCCAGGTCTTGCTGTCCAGCTTGTCGGCAGACATGTCGTTCTTAGTACGATTGTACTGTCTCTGCTTGAGGAAGCGTTCCTCCTGCGTCATATACCATCCGGGGGAATTACGGAGCTTCTCCGTTCCCGTCAGCTTTTTGCCAGAAGCACTGGAGGACTTACCGCTGATGTAGTTCTTGGCCGCTTTAGCAGTTTCTTTCTTTGCTTTCTTCGCGGCCTTGTTATTGTAGGTGGAGTTCTTCTTCGTGGTGTTCTTCGACCCGGAACCCTGAGTCTTCCCAGCCGCTTTGAAGGCGGCAGCAGCATTTTTCTCGGCTTGTTTACTGGCTTCATGCTGCGCCGCCTTCATCTTTTCTTTCCACTTTTTACGCTCTTCATCTGTCATAGAACAAGTACCACCTCACTTATTTCTTAGCGTTCGATGCGGCTTTCTTCGCGCCGCTTGAAGAACGGTTCGACTTCGCAGTGTTGATCTTCTTCTGCAAGGCAGAAGTGTTCACGCCCTGCGCTTTCAGGTTATCCTCCTCTCTGGATAGGATTGCCTGAGCAAACGTCGGATTGTTCTTTATGTAATATTCGATTGAAGTTACTGTACTGTTCTTCGTGTTGCTACCAGCCGGGGCCGGTGTCGGATTCTTTGCCACTGGTGTTCCTCCATTACTGCTACTGGAAGATCCACCGGACCCTCCTCCACTGCTACTGCCTCCCGTGCCGCTCGTCGTACCCACCCCACCACCTGTCGTTATACTACTGGCTGATGTGCCGGGAGCGCCGAAAGCGGTAGCCGGGTAGCCAAGTCCGGCGGCCTCGGCATTGTCACCGCGGATGCCCTGGGCGGCCATACCGGCCATGATCTGAAAAGCCAGCTTGCCTCTGTCAGAGGTGATGCCGGCATCCTTCAGCATCTGATCATCCGGGTACATGCCCGCACTAGCGTACTGCATCAGGTTGTTGAAACTGTCCTGCTTCACGTCATGGTCGGACTGCTTGATGAACTGGTACATATTGGCACTCTGCTGACCCGTGATCGGATCGAAGCCTGTCGTATTCATCCAGTCCAGACGGTTGCCGACTTTGCGCTGGTTCTCAGCCGTGGTCTCGGCACCGGTGATGGGATCGTAGCCGTAGATATTCGCAAAGGAGTTTCGGACGTTGTTCTCCGCCTCCCACCGGTTGAGGGCGTTCTGCTCTGCCTGCCATCTGTTCTCCAGGTTCTGCTGTTGGAACTGGACCGTCGGATTGCCGTTGAGGTAACCGGTGTACGGTGCGTACTGAAGACCGAGCTGCGCCTGTTGGTAGTTCGCCGACATGGTGTTACTGCCATCCGGGAGTCTGCCCGTCAGCTCTGCCCAGTTATTGATGTAGTCCTGTTCCGCGTTGCGGAGCTGAAGGTCGTACTGTGCATACTGCATGTTGTAGTTCTGCACCCACTTACGCGCGTCCATCAACTGGGACAGGTAGTTGTTGGTGACCTCCATCAGCTTGTCAGCTTTCTCGAACTCACCTTTACTGCGGAGGTCTGCGATGGCACGGGAGGTATCCAGTGCCGCCTTATTCTGTGCCGTGTTGATTTGGTTGATCTGATTGGCTCTGGCGATCTGCAATGCATTGTATTGAGCTGCGCCAATGCCACCGCGATCCCCTCGCTGTTCGGCATACAGTGCCGCGTTCTTAGCGTTCTTCTGTCCTTCCAGGTCCGCCTGTCCTCGCTGTGCAGCGTAGGTCGGCAGCGCGTCCTCTAACGCTCTCTGGTACTCCGTGACACCCTGATTGGTCGCATAATCGATTTGGTTGTAGGCTCTCTGGAGCTGGTTGTTACTCAGCCCCTGGAGGTCACCGACGAAGTCATTGATGTTCGCTGTACCCGGGTCATAGGTGGGGCGGAGTTCCGGCATCTGAGCGTTACTCGTGATGGTAGGTACTTCCGTGTTGCTGCCCTGGATGGTGTACTCGGACGGGTCCACAGTAGGAGCCTGGAACTGAGAGGCATCAACATTCGGTGCTTCGGAGTAAAGACCCTGGGCCGCGAGTGTGGAGTTCGGAGTGGTATAGGTTCCGGCGAAGTTGCCGGTGTTCGTACCTCCGTCTACCTTCACGGCACCCGAATAGGAACCGTCTGGATTCACCCCCGTGATCATGTACGTACCTCCTCCGGTCACTACATAATCTCCGGCCTTAAGCCCCGATGGTGCTTTCCCGTTATCCTGCACCTTGTAGTACAGACCGGTAGGCGTGACATCCACACCATACCGCGCCATGTTTACGTCCGACTGCGTGATGCCGTTGAGGTAGGACGAGTAGTTGTCCTGCTGGATGTAGGGGAGCTTCTCGTTCTTGATCTTCTGGTTCATCAGATATTCAAGAACGGCGGCCTTCTTGTAGTCGCCAGCTTTATCCGCATCCCTGATGGCTTGGCTGTATTGGTAGGTCTTGTCGTAGTTGCCAAGCATACCTGCCGTCTTGCTGTCCACCGTATACGCGTCATTGGATTTACCTGAGAGGTAATTCAGATAGCTGTCAGAGTTCTGGTTCAAATAGCTGCCGTATTGGTTGGACGTGGAATACTTCGGGTTGTTCGGGTACATAGACTGTACCTTCTGGTTGGCCATAGCTTCATAATAGGCTGCGGCCTTGTTGTTCCCGCCCTGGACCGCTTGGTTCTTTTTAGCCGTGTAGTCGGTCTTAGGATCGTATGTTCCGTACCTCTGATCGTACTGATACCCATGCTCATTAATGGAATACCCAGGACCGTTGCCATAGGTCTGTGTAGACCTCGTGGCGTTGTTCAGATCCTGGGCGGTCTTCTGCTGAGTAGTGGATGTTGCGGATCCACTGATGTTTTCATTCGCCGTATGTCATCACCTCTGTTATAGGATGAGTTATTGGTTTAATTAGGGTATGGTAAATAAAGAAAGAGCCACTCTGTTACGGGTAGCTCTTTCTGATTTAAAGTGCGGTTTAAGTTTCAAAAGCAAATTCTTCAATCTTAAAAGCTATATCTTTTTTGTATTTATCCCTGTTTTCTTTTATCCATTCAATGCATTGTTCTATGTTGCTATACGAAGCAACTAGAAAAGATTCATTGTTATAAAACAGATTTATTACATATAATTTATTCATAGCTTTATGCTCCGTAGATTTCCAAATCTACTGTATCTGCTGTTGATATTGCCGTCGTTGACAATGTGAAACACAGTCTTGCATATGCCGCTGTCGGATACTGCTGTTTCAGAGATGCAATATCAAAAGAGTATTTAGCAGAACCGTAAGATATAACATTCACTTTGTCATTTTCTCCACCCTCAGACGATGAATACAATCCAAGAACCGCATATGCGTTATCCGATGCCTTGACCTCGGTAATACCTTTTACCATAAATGTAGAAACGTCACTGATTGGAAGTGTGCCAGTAACAACTCGGCCAGTTCCGTTACCGTCAACAGAAACCGCACCAACACCACGGATTCTAGCATTATATGTAGCGGCAGAACTATCAAAAAGGTTTGGCAATGCAACAGCGGTTGCTGTGATAACAATATCACCGCTAACAGACGGAATAGAGATAACTCCATTACTATAATACTGAGATGTTACATTTACACCGCCCATAGTGACCTCGACGGTTGCATTTTTAAGAGTATATCCTGTTTCCTGTGTGAGTGTGGCCGTATAAACACTTGCTTCATCCACTTCTGTATTGGTGTTGTCAATCGTGCAATGTGTAAGCCTTGTTGTCACACTATACACATCTGCAAGTTCTATTTCTTCTGGTGAACCGTCAATCACTGTTCTGCGGAATGTGTTGATCTTTGCTCTGGGAATGCCAAGTGACAAAGCAAATGAGATGCATCTATTTCTGAAACTGTCGGTCAATCCACCAACAAGCGGAACAGATGCAAAAGCATCCATCATGCTGATATATGTTGGATAAGAACGACCACGGTAAATATTGCCGCTTACACTGCTCCATCCAATAGCAAAGTTTGTTAGCTCATACTCGGTGTCTATATCTGCTCTACTAACTCCAAGGATGCCCATGAGGACAATAGCTGTTACACCAGTACGGTCAGCACCTGCACCACAGTGGAAAACAACAGGTTTTCCATAAATTATAGAATCTAAAATGTCGGTCAAAATTTTTGACCACAATGCTTTTTTCGCAGGATCAGAAACATCCTCTGGTGAATACACCGTTGTGTTTTCGGTGTCATTTCCTGCCCAATCTATTCCCCATGCGGCTTTTTTCTTATAAGCATCTGCCTGTTCAGACACAGGGAGCAACTGAACCTCAGTTCTGATGCCAATTTTATTGACCATCAAATCTGTATCAGCTTCATTTAATTCGCCACTGCGAACTAATTGCCCATATTTAATTTTCCCACCATCACAAGACCAACCGCCAAGGTCACGGCAATTAATACCTCGTGTGTAAATTCCACCAGTAGCAGGAGATGCCTGTGTGGTATTGTACCACCGCACAGGATCTAATGCTGTTAATGTTCCCATTGTATGTTCTGTCAGAATAGGCAGAGCAACATTTGGCTCATTATCATAGAATGTCACACCATCTATGGTATATCCTATTGGCTTTGAATTTGACCGCACAACCGCCTCTGTCATTTCGCTGTTTCTCGGTGCGTACTGGTCAACAATAGTAGTTCCTGCGTCTGCGGTTGGATACACTCTAGCCGCTTCTGCAAGGAAATTCCGCACGGATTCTGGGCATTGATGCCACTCACTTTTGCGATATTCAAGACCAGATGAAATGCGCTCAAAAAAAGAGACTACATATGCCGCTATTGCAGAATCTGTTTCTGCCTTTGAATACGCTCCGGCTTTTGCATTGGCAAGTGCATATTCGAGACTTCTTATATAGTCGCCCGCCGCCTTTGCATCCGCGGCCAATCCAGACTGCGTGAGAGAGCTGTCGATAGCTACGGCAGACCCAGTCGGTGTGACGTTGTCGTCCAGCCAGTCCTTCGTCGCGTTGGAGATGATTTCGGGCGCGGCAGTCTCCAGTGACGTGAGCGTACTGGTTACAGCCGCATTGACCATCTCCTGTATTCTTTCATCGCGAATCTCTTCAGCGATATCCTCCGGGAGCTGTGTCAGTTCCGCGATAGGAATCTCTGTCGTTCGCTGACCGTAGGCGTCCGTTACGGTGATGGTGAACTTCCCGTCCTCGCCGACCTCGGATACCTCAACTTTCGGGCTAACACCGGGTACGCCCTGCTTGCCCCGCGGCCCCGAGTGGAAGTGCGCTTCCCCGGGTGGGCAAGGGTGGTGAGGATGCCCCGGGCCGTGGTAAATAAAATCGTCCATGCGACCATACTCCTTTAAATAAATAGAAAAGCAGACCCTTTCGAGTCTGCTTCCCTGTATTTTACATGTTTCCTGCCATGGAAGAAATCTTCTGCAACTCCTGACGAATGGTTCCGCTGGGGGCCTGAGCCATCAACTCATGGAGCTGAGACTTGAACTGTTCGTTCTCTCCTCCCCTTGAGTAACCTTCCTCAGAGGAGTAGCGTCCCATGGAATCCCTCCGCCTGCGGTAGGACCCTTCGTCATAGCTTCCGTTGTAGCTACCGTCCTCGTAGCTTCCTCCGTTGCGAAAGGAACGGTTGTCGTACGGCGAGTAGCTACCACGATAGCTGTTGAAGCTACCGCCCTGTTCCTCAGACTCTTTCATAGCCACGTAGGCGGCGATGCTCTTCAGAGAGTGAGACAGCAGGTCGATGATTTCCAGAGAGCTCTTGGAGAGCTCTGCGTCTGCGCGGGACTCCAGTTCTTTGCAGAGAGTCTCTTCCAGTCTGTACAGTTTATGCATCATTCAGTCCTCCCTTCAGGCTTGTCTCGTAATCGTCAGGTTCGCGTTCTGCACCTCGATGGCCGGTGCCGGTACGGTAGCGCCGTCGTCCACACCGCTTATGGCTCTCACGGATGCGCTGAAGCAACACCCACGAGGGACAGTCACGATGCAGGTCGAGGTCACGTTTCCATACTCGGACACGGCTGCCGGGACATAGATGGCCCGACTGGTCTGACGGGGTTCACCGTTAACGGCAATGCCGATAGCGATAGGACCTACGGTCCCGTCTTCCGGCAGTGCGATGTTACCATTGAACGTCAACTGGTAACGGGCGAACATATTACAAGTGTTGGCCGTGATGCCACGGGGAGTAAAAATCCCGGTCTCGTCCTCGTGGTATACATACCCACGGGTGCACGGGATAGAGGCGCTGAAGATGATCTTAAAGTGCTACTTTCGTGTTACTTTACTCCATATCCAGCCATCAGTCTCCCAAACGGGCTGAGGCTATAGTAGTCAGGAGAAGCCGGAGTCTCTACCACTTCGTCGGGAGTCTTAACGACCTCCTCGGGAGTGACGATATCCTCTTCCTTCTTCGTAGTCTTTTTCGTGGTCGTCTTCTTTGCTGTAGCCATAATTCGTCTCCTATTCGTTCGTGATATCAAGCTCCAACACTTTGTCGTGCAGGGCTTTCCCTGTGCCGTTGAGACCCATGCGTTGGTATGGTTCCCATAACGCATCAATGGTCTCATGCATGGCCGGGGTCATCTGACCATAAGCCAGAGCCTCCAAGCACCTACGCTCAAGGGCCTCATGGAGGAGGCCCTGTAAGGCGAGCGTCTGGAGGTCTTCCTTATCGTCGTGCTTGTCTTTCTTGTTGAATATGCGCGTGAGTATCAATTTGATTATTTCCCAGAAACCTGCGGCTCCTAAGACCGCGAGGAAGATGTGTTCAGTCGTCAAGTTTCCTCACCCGCCTTCAATCGGTCAAGATACTCGTCGGCTTTCTTTGCGTGCTTAGTGATAGAGTTGTTTTTCCACCATGTCCAGATAGGGACGATGATAGTCGAGAGCACGGTAACAATCTGGTATACCGTGCTCTCGTCGATGTTTATCGGGCTTTTGTTGTAGAAAACAAGCAGGTCATTCAACAGAGTGATGACGAGCATAATGGTCCGAACTGTTGTCATTTGAGGTCTTGTCATTTGCCATCGTCCTCCGAAATCTTCACTGCCTTGAGGGACATAGCCATGCCCTCTTCTCTTGTGAGGTATCCCTTCGGTCGTTCACCGTCTGCGGAGATTCCCAGTGCCACGGCTTCCTTTACAATCCCCTCCGCCCACTTACTGGGCTTCGTGTTGTAGCCTTTCAGTGCGGCATCGATTTCTTCGCGTACAATTTTCCGTACTTCGTCTGCTGTCATATCGTCTTCCTCCAGCATCGCTTTGAATTTTTTCCAGTCTCTTCGTTCACCGAGAATCCACGCCCCATTATTAAAGTTTGGACACCTCTTCCCGGTCACATCGAAGTGACAGATAACGTGGTTAATGTCAATGTTGTACTTATTCATCAGAGACCGTGTAAGGTCTACTGCGTTTCTCAAAGTAGCGTCACTCACGTCAATACGACCGTCGCGCACCGTATCGCACAGCTCGATGCTGATACTGTTGGAGTTGGTACACTGACCGTGGTACTTCCCGCCTCCAGTAGAGGAGCAGTCATTGTACTTACTGCCGCCTACGGACCACGCGGTGTAGTTATCCGGGACAGAGCGATAAATGCAGTTGTCGTCCACGAAGTAATGCGCGGATGCTTTCACTACATTGTTGGCAAAGTAGTTTGCGTTTGCCTTCGCAGTATCGCCATCATTCCCGGTATAATGAATAACGAGCCACTTGATAGACGAAGTAGCTCGTGTGTAGTTTGAGTAATAGTTACTCGGGTTAGATAGTTTGTTGTAAATAATCATAGGCTATACCCTACTAACGTAAGTACATGGCAATAGATTCGGTTGACCCGGAAGTAAAAACTCTTCGGGCTACACAAATTATGCCCTGGGTCATGCCGTCAGAGGTAGACGTATTCCACGCATTAGTGATAAATACAGGATAGTAAGTATCAGTCGTGGAGCTGCTATAATAATTCGTCGGAAACGACTCCTTGCTTCCTTCGGGTTGGCCGCCCTTAATGATTTCTATGCCAGAGCTACTCGTAGCGTTCTCAGCAACGCAACGAATTACTGCTACGGGAAGAACTGAACATCGAACTGCCCAGCTTTCTGATGTATATCCACTGTCGGATGTACCAGAGGGGAGTGGCTCCTGCTGCCACGTCGTGTTATCCATGTTAATATCCAGGACCGGTACCGTAACAGAACCATTTACCTCTAACTCTTCCCACTTCATTCCGTAACTTCCATCAACTGCCCATGGGTACCCAATATATACGCGTATTGTTTTCATTGGCGTATGCTGAGCACTCTTATTCTCTGTTCGAGTAAGAGTAAAATATGAGTTGACCGTTGGATCCCCCACAGGGAGCTCAAGTATCCGGCTCGGGAAATCTGAAGCCACAATGTTTGCACTCGTGTCTTCTTTATTGCGTATAGCCCCCGCTATGTCTGTAAAAAGTTGGGCGAGCGTATTATAGGTAGGCATTAGTTATACCCCTCCTTCTTAATAAGAAGAAGAAATCGCCGTTCCTATAGCATTACTAATAGCGGTATTCATGTCCGACGTCGTCACATACTGACTGTTATTAAGCAGTTGCGAAGTCTGTGTAGGAACGCTAATATCTACTTCTTTGTTTGTTACCGTAAGGGCTAGGCCATTAACTTTAACTACCTCTATCACATTTGCCTCTCCAGACCCACCAGAGCCACCCCCGGAAATAACGAGGTTTACTATCTTGCCCGCGGGCTCAACCGCGGTTCCGTTTAGTGTGATGCCCTCGATTACATTTTCTTCTGCATTTTCCTCTATTCCATCTAGCTTGGACTTATCTTCGGGTGACATCATTCCGCTCTGAGACGATGTCGCGTCGCTCGCCGAGAGGCTATTCAATTTAGCCTTGTCTGTTGACGACATTAAACCAGAGGAAGATTCCGTAGCATCAGAGTAGTTAATAAGACTGTTCAGCTTTGTCTTATCAGAGGCAGACATAAGGCCGTTAGTAGTCGTAGTCGCTTCTGTGTACACGCTGAGAGAGTTCAATTTTGTCTTGTCTGTTGCCGACATGAGACCAGCAGTGGAGGTAGTTGCGACCGAATAATTTGTTAGGGAATCTAGTTTTGCTTTGTCCGTCGCAGACATGAACCCCGCTTGTTCGGTCGTTGCCTCGGCGGACTCGAACACTGGGACGGTCTGAACATTTCCATCTGAGTCAGTGAGCACGAGGTTCGTACCATCTGCTGCAATCGTATAGGTCGTATCCTTTAAAACGATGATCTTATCCTTGACGTTGACCTCTTCCGTATCTCCGTCAACGGTATGGATAGTAAAAACTGGTTCACCAGACTCGGTGTATCCAAGAACAGCGAACGGGGTATTATACGGTTCATCCTCAGGGGGGCGCTTTGGGCAGCCGTGGTTAAAGCGGAACCACGGAGAATGATCGTGAAAAACGTCATGCATCTTCTTCATCCTCCTCTACATGCTCATGATTCAGGTACAGCAGTCCGTCTTCATCCACATCAAAAGCATACACTTCTTTGCCCGTTACGAGTTCACATTCGGTAATACGTTTATCAAAAGCATCTAACGTAGTGTATACGACTTTGGGTATATACTTCGCCGCGATTCGTTCAATCTCGGCACGAATACGACTATTAGTGATCTCCGTGTCGTCGTCATCAACGATACTTGCGCGCTCACTGCTCCGGCAAATCTCGACGTCCATCGTCTCAGATACCAGCAGTTCATAGCTCGTTCCATCCCAGGTTGTAATTTCAAAGGACACTCGCTGAGGTCCGAAGCGTTTGGCGACAGAGGCGAGCATATAAATGTCTACGGAATAATCCGGGTTCAGCTTCACGTAGTCAGTGTCGGTAGACAGATACTTCACGACGCACTTACCGTTCTGGTAGAAGGAGAACGTTAGCAGATCGTATGCGCGAAGATCGATGCCCGGATAGAAATGAAGCTGATTAGTTGCTGATTGTTTAAGTATCATCATGCGTATAGTCACCCCTACTGTTTTCTACCACGTACACGGCAATATGCCCGTAGACCCAATAACTATGCTGAAATGTTCTGCCATCATAGCTTTGGAAGACTTGCAGTTCGTTCACATCCCTGTCTACCGTGTAACACCACGAGTAATGGTCCGCAACGCCCTGAAACAACATGTGGTCCGTAAATTGCCAAGAAGGTTCTGCCCAAGCCTGAACGATGAAATCCAGCCCTTCAAAAGAATCCAAGCCCATAGCGGATGCTCTGATCCTACGTGTGCTCGTGGACACGCTGTCATCTTCGGGAAACAAAGCGACGCTGTCCAAATACACCAATTTAAGTTTAGAACTGTTGTCCTCAACAATAGATTTAACAGCTCCAACAGTTTCAGCATCATTCGTAAGGGAATCGAGAGTCTTCTCGTAGCTTACGTCCTTAACATAATCGGACACAGAATCCGTATCAAACTTATCTGACGAAATGCTCCCGTCTTGATATGCTGTCGCAGGAATACTATCGTCTCCATATTTGAACTCCGTCACGGAACCATCAATAAGATTATCTGCCCCCACGGAATCCGGGCCCATAAGCTCGTGCGTAACTTCTCCGCCTCCACCGAGAGAAGCGATGCGGTCCATGTTATCATTTAGGGCCGTCACCACAGTATTGTTTATATATGCTTTAATCTCGTCAAATAAAAGTTGGATATCCGCACGAACCCTTGATTCCGAATATTCAGTCGTTGGAAAATCAATAGAGTCCGTCCAGTCTTTTGAGTATTCAAGAGGCTCTGTTACTTTACTCATCAGCGTAACCTCCCTTGGAATGTATAAAATATTTGTGCAGAAATGAGCGCC
>Ga0326512_10002296_pt1 | contig 14169 bp, 13 predicted proteins | sample 1_2617_0518_D_FD_203652 | JGI IMG/M metagenome (GOLD analysis project Ga0326512, IMG submission 203652) | Bovine rumen microbial communities from UC Davis, California, United States - 1_2617_0518 | ecosystem: Host-associated > Mammals > Digestive system > Stomach > Rumen | place: USA... | reverse complement strand
ATGCAGGGGGTGGGGGTGTTTCGCGAGACCCCTCCCCCAGGGCTGTCGGTGTTGAAATCGTATGTTCTTTCTTTTTCTTATTTTTTTTGCTATTTTTTTTGCTATTTTTTATTGTTTTTATTACTATTTCATTTTTTAGTTTTCGTTTTCGACTTTGTTTGCATTGCTGCCACCATCTTTATTCTTTTTCTCAATTACTTTCTTATAGTTTCCAGTAATGTTGAGACGAAGAATCTCATCAACAGCATCATTTACTGCTTCTTCATAATCCTTTTCACTCATTTCAGATGAAGTTTTGGCAATTCGAGCAATGTACGAACAAGTGTTGTAACCTTTTTGCGTGTCGAACGCAAACCATTCATCAAACTGAGTGAAGTAATCGAAAGGATTGTCAAGCGTTGTCACAAAGGTCGCTGCCATAAACTTCACTTCTTTCCCTATAGTATCTATCTATTCCACCTAAGTAGATTGCAATTGTTATCCGAAATCGATTTCTTTCAAAGCAAAGTTAAACGTTACTGATCCACAAATCAATTCTTTTAATCATTCAAGGATCGAATTCAATACTTGTTGATCATTACTTTAATCTAAATAGTAATTGCATAGCTTTATTTCAAATCCAAAAGCCTACTTACATTCTTGGCGACTATTCTTTAAGACTGGTATCATACAGAACGAATACCCAATCGTTAGTTATTATTCTTTTATCGAACTTTCTTCCTTTTGTTTACCTAAAACTAAGCAACTAAGTTTCTTTTTTCCCAAATCAATCGCATTCAATTCAGTTAGTCGCAACAAGTTTATGCATTTCAAATCGTCCACGTTCTTTGAGCAATTATTAGAATCTAAAAACTGTTCTAAATCGTATGCAACCATTACTCCAATGCATATACCTTAGGCATACCCGGTATACCATCGTATGCATATTGCTATAGGGTATAGATAACGATCAGATCTAATCAAAACTCCAGATTTTTAATCAGTTAAACCATACAAAAACATTGATCAGCAACATGAAGTATTCGATTAGCCATCCGTCTACCCCCCCCTCCATATGGGGGTATGGGTGTAATACTGGGTATTGAAACAAATGTAAGTGGATCAGAGACCCATAGAGGTCTACAATTTTTAAGGTGGGGTATAAATAATTGGAGACCCCCATGGATGTATTATTATTTAGATGTTTTCCTTCCCAATCGCGTAGATCAGTTTACCCTCAGAGATATCGAGCATGTCGCATACGTCCTCCCTGGAATACCCCTTTGCCAACATAGCCTTTGCTCTAGCTAACTTAGCAGAAGAGATTCCAACCTTTGCTTTTGGCATCGCAAGTTCTCTGATCCTACCGGTATCACAGTTTGCCAATATACCACGGAGTGTGGTCTTGGATACAGCATGCTTCTGGATAGCTTCCCATTCACGATCGGTCAGGGGATTCTTCTCAGAGCCGATAACAAGTTTCTTAGCTCCGACGAGTTTCCTGGCTTTATCCAACTGACGGCCCTTCTCACGTTTATAATGCTCGTTGTCATTCTTGATCTCAGGATGGTCTATCTCTATAAGATCCATGTTATAATTAGCAAGGATCTGAGCCTGTCTCTCAAGCGGAGCGTTTCGTTTTGCTATAGCCAGTTTAGCATTCAGAGATTCGACCTCCTTGGAATATAATTTGGTCATCTCTGGATCGCGCTTCTCTTCGATCTGGGCTCTGGCCTCTTTGCGGGCTTCACGGGCAAGCTCTTTCATGGCAAGAGCATAGTCCGCGTATACACGTTCTATACGAGTCGTGCCCTCACGGGATCCTCCAGATACCAATTCGTAAGGATCGTGTTCTCCACCCTTCTTAACTTCGATCGTTCGCTTGTTATCCTTGATCCGCATCCTGCCTTCGGAATATAATTGAGCCTTCAGTTCACGCTTCTGTTCGTCTGTACCGTTGTCCCAGATATTCTTCTCTTCCTTGGTCATGCGATTGCGCATAGGCTCGGATGTAGTATAGGTCTTACCGGTGTTTTCGAATATAATTTCACCGTTTTCCCAACGCTTCTTCTCCTCGGGAGTCATCCTACGATAAGGCTTCTCCTTACGCTCTTCTACACGTTCCGGACTTGTGCTCCTGGACAAGAACGTTGAAGCACCCCCATCGGGTTGATACTTGGCCCTAAGTTCTGGGATACGCTGCTCGATTTCAGAACGCTTGTAATCGAGATGATGCTTCTCAGCATCGATTACGACCATTGAATGCTTAAGGGCTCTGGCTATCTCTTCATCGCTGGCTCCCTGAATAGTCATGTCAGTAATAAGATTTGAAACCTTACCCATTTCAAGGCCCTTTTCGTGAGAGGTCATCCGATGCATACCGGGATATTCAGGATACGATGCCTTTGGATCAAAGTCCTTCAAACTTTCGAACTGCGGCTTGTTCTTGATCTTAACGTTGGAAGTGGGTAAAACCAATACAGTATCGCCGTCAAAATCAGCACCAGAAAGCCTTTCCGCAGCCTTTGGATGGATTCCGACTGCGTCTATGGCCTGTCCGATAACGGATTCAGCATGCTTATTGTGATTATTGACGGTCAATATAGGTATTTCGCTTATGCTGCCGTGAGGATATCTCACAAGAGCTACCTGCTCACCGTCATTATAACCAGGAGCGTAGATCTCATTCTCTTTATTGTCTGGAAGGGGTAATATAACTCTGGTGGACTGACGCGGAAGAGCAGCCGCCGCCAAATGGACAGCATCAGACTCGCATCGTCCGGCAAAATCCTCAAGCAGTTTGGCCTTGACAGTGGGATTGTTGTAGCTCATGATCTCATCAAAGTCCGCCTTGGAAATATCATAGGCCATCTTAAGCTGCTGTTTTGCCAATTCAGGACTCTGCTTGGACAGGAATTGACTGGCAAGGGTACGGTTCCATTCATACCAGGTTCCTTCCTCAGAAACAACGTTCAATGCGGACTGCTTCCTATTGCCGTTCTCGTCCGTGTAATATCTTTGACAACGCGTAAGCTTATCGTCTTCCTTGATGTTTGCTCCAAACGGATTCTCGAGATCTTCTTTGATCGGCTTAAGTACCTGTTTTGCATCAGGGTCGCCTTTTACGAGCATCGGTGTGCCCTGCTTCTTGTTCGTATTGAACCGAATATCAACACCATCCGGAAGATCATCAGCGTACATCGCCATACCCTTCAGATAATGCGTTCCGTCAACCAAAACCCTGACTTGGGCATAACGAGCGTTTCCAAGAGAAATATCATCCACGCCCCTTCGAAGCTCGATAACGCCATCCTTACTGGTTCCGCCGGTCTCAGCGTAATTGATCTGTATGCGCTTAGGATCGATACTCACATATTCCTTGATCCGGTCCATCGTATCTCCGCCATCCGGAGAATACACGTCAGTCGGTAATATAATATTGTTCTTGTGATTCATGATCTCTTTCCATTCGACACCTGGTTTCGCAAGCACTTTAACGGTAGTAGTCTTGCCAGTTCCAAGCTGTTCTACAGGAATATCATGTAAAGTATAGCCTTCATTCTCCAACATCTTAAGCGTATTGCCAAGACTGTGTGCAGAGACGTTATTCAGATAATACTCAGCGCCACTCCCGACCTGAATATAACTTCCTTCTCTCTCATTAAGTCTGTCTTTGAGAAGCTGAGCGTTCTTTCTGGTAACACTCATACGCTCATTAATACCTTCGTCCAGCAGACCACGAACCGAAGATTCGTTCATTCCCATCCGCCTAGCTATCGCGGACGTTGACATGCCCTTTTCCTTCAGTCGCTTCGCTTCGGCAACATTATAGGCACGATTCTCAGCGCGAGCTAACGAGATGCGCTTTCTCAACTCGCTGGTGTTCATATTCATTGCCGCGGCTATCTGCTTCTCGGAATATAATTTGTGTCCATTCTCATCCTTGGCTTTCTTGAGAGTCTCGACCTTGCCAAGGAAACTTGCGTTCCTCTGGTAAGGATTGTCTCCTGACCCCCATGGGTATCTTCCGGAATGCCTTGGGGTACCGTAGTGTTTCAGACTCTCGAAAATATCATCCAGGTCAGTTCCGAGATACACACCGTTTTTGTCATACAACATGGGTCTAAACCTCCTTCAATCTTTGCAGAACCCGATCCTTCTCAACAATCATATCCATCACCTCCCGAATATCATTTGCGTCGGGTTCATGGACGATTATCTCGTCAGTTTGATATATACGCAACTCAGTCTTCATTCTTTCCGGTTTATAGCCGTACTCCAAATAAAAAAGACCAGCGTACACAAGCAGCTGATCCATCTTCGCTGTAGTAACACCCGTCTTCAAATCATGAATCCTTAGAATGTCGCCTTCAACCTGTATCGAATCGGCGGTCCCAAAGCAAAGATCGGAATAATATAACAATATTTCAGGGTCCATCTGAAATCCAACGGCATCATTTACATAGCTCATAAGTGTTGGAAATATAGACTGAATGTCGATAGCAAACTCCGGAATACCGCGGCGCATAAGATCAAACTTTACACCTTTCGCATCGCCCTTCCTGAGCCGTTCCCTGAAACGTATACTGTCGGCAGCGTAGGCATGAAGTAATGTTCCTATCGTTGTCGCATACGAATTTTTATAACTCTCTATCAACTCGTCATTGCTCTTCTTCATCCAGCCGTACTTGCTGGCACTTAGAAACGCGTGACTTCCTTCGAGATTTGAATGCCTGTTCCAATTCATTTAATACCTTCTCCTTGTTCTCCGGAAATATAAAACTGGAGTAGCTCATATTACCAAGCTTCTCAATATAGTAATCCTGATTAGGTTGGTGATGCTCGCTCTCACTTCTCTTGGTTTCAAGTGCAGCCCACCTGTCTTTGTATAGAATCGTCAGATCCGGAAATCCCTGAATATAATTAGGATCGTTTTTAAGTATCACGCAGCCAGGATAGAGTTCTTTCAACTCCTTTACCAAGTCAGCCTGAAACCTGCTCTCAAGTTTACCCATATTGGCCTCCAAAAATATAATGATAAGTCTCATAAACGAGAGAAGGGTTCGCTCGCCAGGGGAGATGGCTTGGGCTGTAAGAGAAGGAGGTAATCCAAGTATGGAGCATGGAGAAGAGAACCAGCAAACAAAAAAGGAGCTGCGATGACCGCTAAAACCAGCGATCAAGGCAAACTCCTACCCTTCTCTCTATTATAATCCATGTTCTGCGCGCGTATTTACCTAACATATGTTTTCGAGACTAGGAAGAATCAAATCCATAAACTGAGGATAAAAATAACGATCTCTCTTCAAAGTCCAGTTTCTAGGATGGCGACATTTGTTCAAAGCTTTATTTCTGATCTGAGTTATTCGCATAGGAGTAAGCTTAAAATATCTCGCGATCTCATTGATCGGCTTCGGATCACCATCATAAAAACCATAGTGCATCGATAAGATCATTCGCTCTCTACTGGTCAGTGTGTTTCTGGTCTTCTCAAATAACCTTTCAAGTATCAATCTGTCATCCGCATTATCGAAAGCAATGCAATCTTCACTTAGCCCAAATATAGCATCATCATAATCTTTCTTGTCGCGATTACGTTCAACGTACTGTCTCATCTTCACAGCAACGATATTGTTTACCATTCCAGAAATATAGTCATGACAACATCCCGGCCTCCATTTGTCTATCGCCTCAACTACATAGCAGCATGCCTCGCTGAACAAGTCCTCGTAATCCAAATCGGTAAAAGACGAATACTTTCTGGCTTCCCGTTCAGCCACATAAATATAATTGCCGATGAGTTTGTCTCTGGCTTCCTTATCGGCCTTAGCTCTCCACCAAAGTTCTTCCTGCTCCTTGAAAGTAAGTTCGGTACGGTTATTAGCCATAAATATCCTCCTTACCAATTCATGAAAAGTTTCTCGTTAAAATTCCGTTTACCCTTCAGTGCTCTGCTTATCGCAATGTCGATCGGAGCCTTTGATTTGAGGACATAGTAATAAAGATGCTCATAAGGAGTGTTCAATCTGTCGATCCTTCCGGCTGCCTGAGTCATCTGCTTGTATGAATAGCTTTGACTGAAGAATATAATCGTATCTGTCTCAACACAATTCCATCCTTCGCAACCAGCTGTATACTGAACGACATACAACCATTTATCTTCAGTAGGCACAGGTTCGTGAATATGGCCATTCCATTCGGCATAACCATACCCGCGGTCTTTCAAATATTCACGAATCAGTTCAAGTTCATAATCGTAGTTGTAAAACACAATGGCTTTTCCGTGCTTTGCTAAAATATCAATGAGTTTAAATACTCTCCTCACATCGCTATTGACGGCCCTTCTCATCAGATAGCATGCCCCTGAAATATCCCGGACCGGTTCATTCTTCCATGGATCCCATCGTTTCTCACTGATCTTTTTATAAAGGTCCTCGTTGTATGGAACCAAAATATCATTCCAATGCGGTTCGGTTTTCTTTTCGTAACTCATAATCACTGTGATCTTTCGTCTTAGACTTTCCAAATATCCTGGTTCCAGCCACTTGTCGACCTTTGGATATTTAGAATAGCGGTTATAGACAGCATGCCGTCTTAAAAACTGCGTTCGATTCTTATAGAATCCGTTAGCTATGAATACCGGAATATAATCCATCCATGTATCGCCTGGGGTAGCAGACAGAAGTATCCATTGATTCTTCTTGGAGATCCTTATGAACGATTTGGCCCATGAGCCGCTTCCAACAACTCGCTGCTCGTCAAATATAAAGAACGCATTCTCAACATGCTCGTATTTATGTATGTTATTCCAGCTATCGATCGTTATTGAAATATCAGTTAGATCGAATCTATCGCATTCATCTTCCCATTCCTTAGTATCACGCTTTCTTGCGGTGGTGATAATATATAGTGGAGTAGGGGAAAGCATGGGACCAAGACCTATAGAATCGTCATCATGAAGCCATTCGACCGAACCGCAGATTTTTAAAACGAAATATAATAGAGACGTGAAACTCTTGCCGGTACCAACTCCGCCGCAAAGAATAGAACCATTCCTGAGTTTCTCAACGGCTTCGAGCTGGTGAGGCATGGGTTTTACACATACACTTTCTAGCAAGACTTTCACCTCCTTAGAAAAGTATAAAAGAAAAGGGCCCTGTTAAGAGCCCTCTCTTTCTCGTTGTGAATCAAGAGTTTTGTAAACCGTTTGAATATTTGCTACTTCAACCTTAATCAAGTGATACGGCCAGAATATAAATGGAACAATCCAACCAAACCATATACACGACAGCCAACCTTTATCAGAGATAGACTTAGCCCATTTAATAAACAGTTCTCTATCCATCTTTCTTACAGTGGCAAAATCGTATCCATACTTATGTTCATAGATCGCCTCCAAAGCACCTAGCAACCAACTCGCAATCATACCGGTCAAGCACCAAATAACCAAAAATGATACAAACCTCATACAATCACCTCCATAAGGAGGTATGTTTTAAATGCGAATATAATTACTCGGCGTCTTCGTAATCTTCATAATCCTCGAGGATACGACTCTTACGAATAGGCAGAATGATCGTATCGAGCCTCGCATAAGGAGAAGAACTCATCACCCTGGTATTCTTGGAAATATGGAACTCCAGATCGATCTCTCCGTTCTTGACATGCCCCTTACGGAACTCACGATCGACCATATCAAAATTATCAGGCGTAAGCGCGGTCATAGTCCTGCCACTCAGCAGACGAACATCAGCGTCAGTATAAACGCCGATCTTCATCAGATACTGAGTCTCTTCGGTCTCGTCCCTGCCTTCGCGAGCACGTACATAAACGCCACGGCTCTTCATCTCGTCTGCCATGCCTTCGGTGAGCTGCAGCCTGAAATTACGCTTACCAGCCTGGTTATAATCCTGTTCAGCACCCTCAAAGTTCGGAAACAGAATCCTCGCGCCCTTAACAACATAGCGGCCAGTCTCTTCATCATAAAAACAATTGGTGTTCATACTCATTTTTAGTTTCCTCCTAAAATATAAATCTTTTAAATCAATAAGTCATTTCAATGTCCTGTTTGGTTTCGATCCTCGGCTTCTGGGACTTTACATCATCCTCAACAATAGCCTTTAGATCATTGGAATATCCGAGAAGCATATGCTTTACTTTAGGCTGGAGATTCGAAAACCCATTATTGCCTCCAAGTGCCCTCAAAATATCCACAACTTCAAGAATCTTATTACGTTCATCGATTGACATCTGAAATAGCCTCGCTTTCAGAAATATAATTGTCGTCTCATTCTGCCCTGTTAGATTCGATCTCACCGCCACAGGCAGCATAGCCAGCAAGATCGACCCAATTGTCAGCCTTTGGCGCTCCGTTAGATATCCTGGCTATCTTCATAAGTACCATCATAGCCGCTACATCTTCAGGACCGATTATTGTCGTATGCCTGTTTCCAAGATATGCCGTCCAGAATCTCGCAATGGTCTGAAAATTGTCCTCTGGGTTGCCATATTCATCGTCTCTACTTCCGTTTACACATTGTTCAGCCGCATTAAGAATATCAGCTCGGGTCACTTTTAATCACCTCCTTTCCAAAGTGAAATATCATCGGGAACCTTGTTCCGGCGTCGCCGAACTCCATTACGCTCCACCTCCCAATTCTACATAGCTGTTCAAACTATAGCCTCGTTTACAAATATCTCCTGAGAGGTTTGGGCATTCAAGGCAAGAAGTTCTTTTACCGTCGCCGCAGGGAACTAAATCAAAAGGGAGATCATCATCACTGATTCCTTCACATCCAGGTGGATCATTGTACTGGGGCTTCCAGTCATAAGGTTTTGAAATATCAATGAAATGTTCGAAGGAACCGAATTGCTCTATAAATTTTATAGCCTTGTCTATCAAATTCTTATAATAATTAAGATCGCGATCTCCTTCCTTGTGAACATTTTTTACTACTTCAGCCTCAAGCCAACGAAAATCTTTCGTACCGTTGACAGAATTATATTTTCCATTTCTAAGAGCAAGAAGTATTCCACCGCCAGCACCTGGTTTTATAGGAATAAACCTTCCAACGCGACCAATAAAAATAAAATTATGCCCCTCAGCTATTTTATTCTCAAGATCTTCGTTACTATACGATTCCAGATCCGAATTCAACTTCATTACATTGTCTGGATTTTCTATATTATTTATCCTTTTAAGTAATTCTTTATCAAATATCTCTACATTTGGATAACCCTCGTTCATATCCAGGTACATTGCTGCATCTTTCACAGTCTTTGTTTCGCATAGGTCATCAAATACTATAGACTCTCCACTAAAGAGCGTTTTAAAAATGTATGGATGTTGAAATTCAGCACCAGTTGCAGTCCATGTATAGCCATGGTCTTGAATATAATCTTTGTTTTCGGAAGGGCAATAACCATATAGTTCTACACACTGCTCTTCGCTGGCATATGAAGCAATATATTGTGCTTTGTCAATAAGACACATTCTTTCATATGTGGCTTCATGTTCTATATCGTAATCATACTTTTTTGCAAAATCCTGAATAAATTTAATAATCTCAGGAGTAGCGTTTGGAACCTTCACACTGTCAGTTTTAACGTGGACTATATGAAATCCTCTGGCCTCAACTTCGTCGAATAATGTTTTCATAAACAATGAGCCACGTAATGCTATAATATTGTTCTCGTCTCTTGAATCTCTCGCAGGATTGTCATAACCAGCAAAAGACTGCCCAAAAAATGCATTAAGTGGAAGCTTTAAGGCAGAACTTAACGCCTTTGCGGTCTTTTTATTGGTTAGGTACTTTTTAAGCTTCCCATCGAATAACTTCCCGGCAGCTTCATAATCTCCATGCTTAATATACACTCTAGCTTGTTTCAGATCAGCATACCGTTGTGTATACTCTCCCAATTTATTTAGAGCAATAATCGAACTAGGATGCATGGAACTGATATCTAACAGTGCTACATTCGAATAGATTCCAGGGTCTGTGTATACCCATCCACCCTTACCAAGATCCACTCCTCTATACATATTATGAAACTTATTATCGTCTAGTCTTTTAAACTCATATCCAGGGAAAGCATTTATCGGTTTATGTGCCATCTCCATCCTCCACAAACCTCCATCCATGTGTATGCTTTAAGTGACCTGTAAGTACGCTACTGATACTGCAATCAGGTATTCCTAAAATTTCAGCTGCTTCTTTTCTACTCCCAAAACGAATCTTGTTGCCATCTTTGCTAATAGCTATTACAGGTTTAAATCCGTTCCTAACTCTCAACCAATTTTTGTCATTCATCTTTTCTTCTTTATCTTCTAAATAACAAAAATGGTATCCGTTTGCAGTCCCAGTTTTTCCTTGACAACAAGTTGTTATTTGAGATTTTGAAACGCCAATATCTTCCGCAGCATCAGTACACCGATCGTAAACAGTGTCATTCTCAAAACAATATACCTTACGACTAACAACATCATGACCGTTTCTAATCATATCATCGTGATTATCTTTTTGTGTGCCCCACGCTAAATTATCAACTATATTATTGTCTGGATTATCATCTAGGTGCCTTACTATCGGATAATTATTTGGGTTCGGTATAAAAGCTTCTGCAACTAGTCTATGAATTAATAACTTGTCTTTTTTACCATGTTTAATAGATAAATCAACGTAATGATGACCATGGTGGTTATTATATGTTTTCATTAATAGTGGCTCTTCATTTTTAAAACTAATTACATCACCATCATTAGTTATATAATAATTATTACCTTGATCAATTGCTGAGTATTCTGTACCATCTCTATAGGCATAAGACTCCTCTGGTAGCGATCCTGGTATATCTAAAAAAGTTTGATCATACTGTCTACTCATAAACATCACCTCCCTTTAGTTTGTTTTCCAGTTGCAAGATCTGTGTACACAAGTGTTGGTTGTCTTTCTTTTCCAAATACAATTTTCAAAGTTAGGCTATTTGTACTATCATTAACCGAACCACCTGCAAGTTCGGCCAGTATTTGTCTGGCGATCCAGTCTTCCTGCCTTGCATTAAAAACAGCTTCGGTCGCTATGACATCATTAGAGCAATACTCGATAATATTCTTCCACATCGATTTAGGAGCTGGTTCATCCCAAGGTATACCCATTTCCATATGACTAATACCAAGTTCGATTTCCCATAACTTCAAACTTTGTTTCACTGAACAAAAATCAAGTACGTCAGTATATGAAATATTGTAGGCCTCTTTAAATTTCGCTTCAGAGGCTTTCTCTTTAATAATCCTTCCAGACAAATCGTATAATCTGGCATTAGAATATCCCAGAATCCTTGCATACAGCATGTGATTGTCATAGCTTCGATTATTAAAGCCTACGAGTTTGTACTTCAATAACTCTTCAACTTCACTTGGCTTTGGATTTACCATAGGAATTACAGGATTGCCTTCTCCAGCTACTTTCCAGCATATCAAGAATAATCCGGGATTGTCCTCTCCTTCAGAATCGATGCCAGGCGGATAGATTTCAACGTCGAAAAATACAATAGGTTCTTCTTCTTTCTTTTTCTCAAGCTCTTTATTAGCTAATTCAGAAGAATCTAAAATATCCTTCGACTGAAAATGCATCTCCTTGATCTTCTTGATACAGTAGTCAGACTGGTTCGTGGAATTCATGGCAAAGACCAAAATATCATGCTCCATATCAGACACGTCATAGGTCATGCCACTTTTATATGCGTCATCCAGAACCTTTGCGATCATATCGACTTCGGGCCTGGTTGCTCCATGAATTTCCTTGCGAAGGCTCTTCTTGATCACATTCCTTAAATGCATCTCATCTTTCAAAAGTGTTGTATCGATCATCTTCTCCTCCTTCAGCGGCAAACCGCCTACAGACATCAAAGCAATCGGAATATCATTACACTTCGAAAGCCTCCTTCGCATTGCCGCATTACCCCTGAACGTCTTAACCTCTATTCCATCTCCAAACAGAGGAGCCAACTTTGAAATATCACCCTCATACCAATAGATGAGATGAATACCACAGCCGCCCTTTGAAAACTCAGCATAAGTCTTGGGAAACTTGCACGCTGCTTCCAGATTCAGAAGAACGTCCTTCTCGCCATCTTTATTGCGAATATCAAAGTCGATCATGATAAGCTTATACTTGCTTCTGCCAGGAAGATCTGAAATACCATGAGGAAGAACATAATGAAGCTTCTTTGTATCCAGGTCTTTAAGTGTAGTTGTTACATCTGCCCATCGCATCCCTGGAACTTCCATACCATCTCTCTCAACAGCGTACTGAGCAGGACAGTCGACCAAAATATCATCCAACAGGCTCTTCTCAGAATCAAGAACCATCGGAAGACTCTTTGGTTCCTTCTTCAAAACTGGAGGTGCAAGCTTATCTGCCTTGAAACCGCTATACCAGCTTCTTACCTGTCTTCCATCTATCCGTATGACCTTATCGAAATTATCAAAGTAATTCTTAAGTTCTTCCTTGAACCTGTACATCTGCATCCGATACTCGTCACTGATCAGAGCTTCTTTACAATAATCCTTATAAATATCATAGGCTCGCTTAAGGCTTATACCGTCGCCTTCCTCGGTAAGCTCGTCCTGCTTCGTATCGATGAAGTTAAAGAACATGTCCGTCTTCTCGATCATCTCCATCGGACGATATCCGTTATAGTAATGCTTACCTAAATCGCGATAGACCTGAAGGCAGTGATAAGCGATCGCACCCAACTGAAAATCAATCTGACTCATCAGAGCATCATACTCTTTTGGAGTAAACCTCTTGCCAGTTGGTGAAATATCAATAAGCCTTCGTATGATACCGGACTTTGCATCTGTAATCTTAACGGGTCTATTGGTGCCCATGAACAGAAAGCAGTTAGTTCTTGCGGTATACTGACTCTTACCCTTTTCGTTGATGACCATCTCTTCATGGCTGACGATGGAATTTAGACGAGTGTTGTCCTCAATTCGACTGAGATCACCATCTCCCTGAATTGCCACGAGCGGATTCGTACGGAACACTTCGGTTGCAAATTGATTGTTACTTGAACCGAGTGCTTTTGCGTCGAAGGTTGTGTAATATCCAGGGAAGAGCTTTTTGATGATATCGATAATTGTGCCCTTTCCAGTGCCTGGGTCACCGTAGAAGACACAGAATTTTTGTATCGTCTTACTGTCGCCGGATACAATCGAACCAATCGCCCATTCAATCTTCTCCCTCTCAGTGGGAGAATATAATTTATCGACGAGTTTATCCCATGCAGAATAGTCACCCTCCTCCAAAGAATACGGAAGTCGTTTGCTAACATAATCTTCCTTCTTAACTTCCGTATTCAAAAATGTAAGTTTCTCATCCAACTGATGCGTACTGTCTCCGTACTTCGCAAGCATACTCATAAACTTAAGCCATGACCCACTCGAGAACGACTCGCATGTCTTAACGTTTAAATATCCTTCATAGCCTCTTTCCTTTCGGTACTTCTCAGCATAGTTCCATAAATCCGCATCGACTATGTTTGCGACGTCGAGAAGATCGGTCGACCACAATCCTTTCGATTCGTCCCAAACAGCATAAAAGCTCTTTCCTCGAACCAGAAGGTCTTTCACATGTCCGACACGAAAGTCAGGATATATCTCTGTTTCGTACTTTGAACTCCTTTCTCTGATTTTGTAGAAGTCCATTTCCTTGCCTCCTTCTCGTTAAAATATCACTCTAAATCAAGCTTCTCATTTACCATAATTTTCACCGTAAATAGACCTCTGAAAAATTCCAGAAATACCCAAGAAAAATCGACCTAAAATCGACCTAAATACATACCAAAATCGACCCTCAATTTCATCACAAAAATCGCTTCAAAAAGCACCTTAAAATCGACCAAAAATATCGCTGTGACACTTTTGGTGCAATTTTCTATTTATATATATAAATTCAAAAAATATTGTGATATAGAAAAAAAAGTGTCACAAGTGTCACAAAGTGCCCAAAACGCCCTGATACCAGGGGTTTTCAGCCTCGAAAGTCAATTTCAAAAGTGTCACAGTGTGACAAAAAAGTGTCACAAAGTTAGGTCGAGCTAAACATATGCATAACACATGTTAACATAATCTTAATAAAACTCGGAGTCAAAAGTGTCACAAAAACCAAAATTTTAACAACATTT
>Ga0326512_10002295_pt1 | contig 14173 bp, 29 predicted proteins | sample 1_2617_0518_D_FD_203652 | JGI IMG/M metagenome (GOLD analysis project Ga0326512, IMG submission 203652) | Bovine rumen microbial communities from UC Davis, California, United States - 1_2617_0518 | ecosystem: Host-associated > Mammals > Digestive system > Stomach > Rumen | place: USA... | reverse complement strand
TTCGATTCTCTGAGCAAACATAATTACTCCAAAAGCAATTGCTCTACAATTCATTACTTCTTGTCTAGTATTTGCCCACATCTCTGCATCTTCAAGACGGTCATCGACAAATTTTTTTACATCTTCAAAATCAAATTTTTTCATTTTTATCTCCTTTCTTTTATATTATTATATCTCAGGATTATGTATTTTGTCAAGTATTTTTTTTATTTTTTCTTTCTGTCCTTTTGATAAATCATAATATAATTGACGAGCAGGCCAAGAAGCATAATCAATATTAATATGTTTTCCAATAATTAATACAACTTCCATTTGAATATCATTATGAACAAAAGGTTTTCCATCTTCAATAATCCATTCTTGTGCATTTTGTCTACTCATTTTTTCCCCTCCTGTTGATAAATTTATTATATCAAATAATATTTTATTTGTAAAGTACAAAAAATGGGATAAAATAAATAAAAATTTGTACAGATTTTCTATTGACAAAAAGTGCGGTCATGTGTTATAATTAAATTTTCGGCGCGGTTCGTCAGGAGCGCGCCGAACAACAAAAAAGGAGTAGGTCTTCATACCTACCCCTTCGACATGGTGTGGCTCAGGCGAGCACGAAACGTGTCACCTTACCATCCTTCACCTTGGCTACGACTTCAGCCTTGACCATCTGGGACAGAATGGCGGAAGCCTTCTGGCAGGAGATGGCGAGAGCAGAGCCAATCTCTGTTGCGGTCATGCCATCGACTTCTTCAGTCAGCAGACCAACAATCTTGGTCTTGAACTCCTCATTTTCACGCTGAGTCTTGGTGGGCTTCTTCAGCGCACCGCTTGAATTGCGCTTTGCCAACTGCTCCTTGAGTGCGTTCAGACGCTCAATTGCTTCCTCGTTCAGATTGCCCTCGATTGCAAGGTTGATAGCTTCTGCATAAGTCATTTTCTTGTTTGCCATAAATAACACCTCTTTCTTTTGTTTATTTCTTTATTTGTTATATTTATTATACTATATTTAATTTTTATTGTCAAGTATTTTTTTAAAATTTCTAAGTTACTTTTTTGTGGATATTTTTATTCTAGCGCGTCCACAGGAAAACGGTGTACCCTTAAAACCCATCGTGCTTAAATACTCATTCCCATACACTTAATATCCTTTCCTTTCCTTAACTTCTATAATTATTATATCAAAGGATTTTTATTTTGTCAATACTTTTTTTATTTTGTTTCGATAATTGTTACAGTGCCTTCAAAAACTCCAAATTCTGAACTTTCTTGGAAGGTGTGAATTTCTGCAATATCATCTTCTGTCATGGGTCTGGTAAGATACCATAAATCAGCATCTTTCCATGTGATTTCTTCTAACTTTTGACCTTTGGGAAGCTCAATGGTCATATTACCACCAAAATTTCTAGTTGTATTATGACATCCTGTTAAACAAAGCATCATGGTAATAAATAAAATAAATTTTTTCATCTGTTCTCCTTTCCCTTACCTTGTAAATATATTATAGCAAATATTTTTTTATTTGTAAAGTACAAAAAACGGGCAAAAATTAAATAATTTTTGTGCAAAATTACCATTGACAAAAAGTGCTTGGGTGTGATATAATCAAAATTTCGGCGCGAGGCGAGGCTCGCGCCCCAGGCATTTCTACCTAGGGCGTTTGCCACCTCGAGGGGTCAGGCGAGGAAGAACCTCACCTGCTTGCCCACCTTGTCCCTACGGACACGACCATCACCCTTGGGAAGAGTGAGCTTGGCAAGGAGTGCGCTTGCCCTCTGACAAGTGATGTCGAGGGCGTCACCAATCTCCGTGGCGGTCATGCCATCGGGAGTGTCTGCGAGCATCTCGAGGATGCGGTCAATCAGTTCCAGACCCTGCTTCTGGGTCTTTGTCAACCCATGCTTACCGCTACCCCTCTTGGCGAGCTGAACCTTGAGAGCCTCAAGACGCTCAATCACCTCAGCGTCAATATCACCTGCGATTGCACGGTCAATAGCTACTGCGTAAGTCATCTTTGTCATACTTAACACCTCTTTCTTTGAATTGAATTTTTTTGTTTTCTTTATCTTATGTATTTATTATACTATAAGATTTTTAATTTGTCAATATGAAATTTTTATTTTTTAAAGAAAAGTTAGCGTTTCGGTGCTTCCGAGTTGGACGCCAGCCCTGTATCCCATCTGCTTTTGTACGACTATCCATGGTTCACGTACTCGTCTTATCAGACTTGGCTTTTGGGGCTTGCCCTTTTCTTTATATTATTATTATACCAAACAACAGTTACAATGTCAAGCCTTTTTTAAAAGATTTACATGCGCATGGTTATCTAAATTGGGGTTGTGCTGACCGCCTTGACATTCGGCCTCTCTTTCCCTTACCTTGTAAATATATTATATAAAATTTTTTATGATTTTGCAAGAGGGAATAATGACTAAAATAATGGGAAAAATAAGGATAAAATTTGTGTAGTTTTTTACTTGACAAAAAGTGCGGCGGGTGGTATAATAGTGAATTTCGGCGCGAGACAAGGCTCGCGCCCCGCTCATTTCAGGGGGCGCGCATTTGTTCAGCCTGTGATGTAGATTACTCCATAAGCGAGAGCCTCATAGAGAAAAGCAGAAATCATCAGTACATAAGGGAAGAGTTCCCAATCATTGACAATAATGTAAATGTCTACAAAGAGAATTATAACTCCGATTATTAAGGCAATGATAAAGATAATAGTATTAATCATTTTTATTCCCTCCTTTTCTTTTGATAATTCTATTATAGCAGTTTTATTTTATTTGTCAACCATAATAATAAGCTAAATTTAAATCTTTTTTTGCAACGTTCATTGTAGCATCTTTATTCCATTTAATAGAAATAATATTTTCAATAGGGAAAAAAGTATTATCATTTTCTTGTAAATATTTTACACCAATCATTAAATATTCTGGTACTGAGCAACGAATAAAATCTGGTGCTACAAAAGGAAAATGAGCATCATAATGCTTTTTTCCATCGACAGTAATAAATTCTGCGGTATAATGTTCTACTAGAACTTTAGATGCATCGATTTTTTTACCTTCATTCCAATTCCATTTCATTTTTTATTCTCCTCTCTTGTTGATAATATAATTATATCTAATTATAGGAATAATACAATAGGTAAAATAAACAAAAATCGCATCAAAAATTTATGCAACATTCCAGTATTGACAAAAAATGGCGCGGGGCGATGTCCGCGCGCCACAAACAAAAAGCACCCCCGAAGGGGTGCCCACACAAGAAAGGAGGAAACCAAATATTGAAAATTGAGTGGGTAGGTGGGGAATCGAACCCCACCGAATCCAATACCCTAGCAAGGTCAGTCGACCGCATAGAAGCGGACGACCTTCCCTACCTTGTCCTTGCGGACAGTGCCACCCTCGACCATCTGGCGAAGGATAGCGGAAGCCTTCTGGCAAGTCACACCGATGGACTGACCAACCTCAGTGGCAGTCATACCGTCTACCTCGGCTCTCAGATTCTCAAGAATCACGTTCTTGAGTTCCTCATTCTCCTTCTGAGTCTTAGTCAGACCCTTCTTACCAGAACCACGCTTCGCAAGCTGAGCCTGAAGGTCATGGAGTCTTTCGACTACCTCATCAGTAAGGTTGCCAGCGAGTGCGTTGTCAATAGCTACGGAATAAGTCATCTTAGTCATGTGAACACCTCTTTCTTTTGAAAATTTGTTTTATCTTTATCTTGTATTTATTATATCTTATTTTTTTATTTTTGTCAATACTTTTTTTTTATTTTTGCGGGCGGTGGTAGCTGGCCAGTTCTACCACCTTTTATGCCCTACGGTCTTTTTTGTCATCGTGGCCCCGCACCACTTATTTACTAAACCAACTCATTTTCATTGGCTCCTTTCCCGACATTATTGTTTGCAACTGGAAACTGTCGTTAAAACTTTAATTTAATTTTTTACTGTGGGACTTACTGCCGAAGGGCATCCGCCGTTCTTTTTTTTAGGTCTTACTGCCCTTTATATTGGGGGGTCTCTCATTCTGTTCACTTCCTTTCCTTTACCTTATGTATTTATTATATCATAAGGTTTTTTATTTGTCAACTGTTTTTTAAGGTTTTTGGAATTTTTTCCGAAGGCTCTCGACCGTACCTTTAGGCATCAGTCCCTTGCCCTGTACTTTCCTTTCCTTACCTTGTAAATATATTATAGCAAAAGATTTTTAAAAAAGCAATAGGTAATAATAACTAAATTATGGGATAAATATTTGTGCAAAATTTTTGAAAATTTCACTTGACTTTTTTGGCGGCGTGTGGTATAATTGAATTTTCGCCGCGGACCAGCTGCAAGCGCCAGTCCGCGGCCCGCCATTATAGCACCGCCCGCCGCATTTGTCAAGAGGTTTTTGAAAAAAATTTTGCATAAAAATAGCGGATTGCTTTTGTGCAATCCGCTGATTTTCACTTTTTAGGGGGGCGGTGCTTGACAAGTTTGACAGTGTAACAATTGTTACCAAATGTGAACGAAAATTCTGCTTCATTCTTAACATTTGTAACAATTCCGCCTGCTCCCTCAATAGGCACTCTGCAAAGGTTCAGAAGATTTTTCTTTTCTTCATCAACCTTGCGCTCTACCTTGCGCTCTTTTCTAGGCTTATCAGCTTTTTCATACCGCTTGACTTCTTTTGCCTTTTTAGTCAGTTCTTCAACAACTTCATTTTCTGTATAGTCATTATCATCGAGCCACATTTCAATTGCTTCATCTCTGGAAATTTCCAGAACTTTCATGTTTTTTTCAATTTCCGCATCGGGAATATTAATTTCCTTGCCATTAAAATTGTATTTCATGTTGTCACCTCTTTCCTTTTGTTGATAAATTAATTATAAGGGATAAAGGGGAAAATGTCAAGCGGCAAAAAGCCGCTTTTCCATTTTTTTATGCTGACGGAAACAGTGAACAAGGATTTTTGTTTCAATCAGTACATCTTCCAGCCCTGTATGGCTTTCCTCAAATGTTACATCCCCTGTAATATATCTGTAAAGAATTTCAGCAGTAAGACGAGGCTGAGGGACACGATGTTTTGTTACAAAATTGTTAATCTCGCAATATTTTCTGTAACTTTTCTGTTTTCCGATTGTCTGTCGTGCCATCTTCAGAGTATCCCACATTTCAATTTTTTTAGGAAAGAAAAATCTCTTTTTTGATTTTGTAATCCATCGGATAGTGTTATTTAATGCCCTATAATCAAATCGTGCATTATGTGCAAATGCTACTTTAATATTGTAGTTCTTTACATCTTCCCAAAACTGATTATACATCGTGGAAAACCTTACAAGTTTGCGCTGACCACTTTTTACCTGTTCCCAATACGTGGGAATTTTATCAGCGTAATAAGCGGAACGCATAACATCTTTCATTGCTACAAAAACTTCATAAATCAGAAAACTTCTAGTTTCGTAAATTCTACCCTGTTTGTCTGTAATAACCCAACCAATATCGTATACGATTGATTGACTTAAATCAAGTTTATCATCAATCATTAGACCATTGCAAGTTTCGGTATCAATACCAATCAAATAGTTAATTCTTTTATCCATTCCGTATCCTTTCTTTTGTGGTTGTTGTTCCTTACAAGTATTATATTACTATATCTTCCCTAAAAATGCAAGGGGTAATAATGCACAAAAAATGGGATCTTTAAGAAAAAAATTTTGTTTAAATTTCCTATTGACAAAAGTGGCTCGGGTGTGGTATAATGGATTTTTCGCGCCGACCCGTGGCCGGCGCGCCGAGGATTTTTTAAATTTGAAAGGGCTTACAGAAGCCCTTTCAAATATTCAATCATGTCTACTGCATCAATAGCTTCACCGAGATTCCATCCATTTCTGACTTTCTCATTGTCATCAAACAGAACCTGGCGACCGCCATATTTTCTAGTGCAGTTCGCTTTAGTAGTGCCATATTTGACAAAATGAAGTTCATCATAGGGAAAATTGAAATATTCAAGCCACTGGAGTTTTGCTTTCCTAACGGCATTGTCATAGGCTTTTGTTGCATCTTTGGCAAGCCAAGAAGTAATTGCTACATACCATCCGAATTCCTGAAGCTGAAGAAGGATTGCTCTTAATTCATCCATGTCCACGAGCGGGCGGGCTTCCGCATAAGGGCGAACATTCTCAGCTTTTAAGTCATCGAGCCAGCCCTCGACTCCATAAAAATCTGCGATTGTGCCATCCATATCGAATACCAATACTTTGTTCATCTTGTGTTCTCCTTTCCTTACCTTGTGATTATAGTATAAGGCATAGGGGTCAAAAATGCAATACCGGAATATTGCACAAATTTCGGGACGCACATGAAATAAAATTTGTGCAAAATTCCCTCTTGACAAATGTCGATCTTGGTGTTATAATGGATTTTTCGCCGCGGACCGAGGACCGCGGCGCGGTCAAAACTCAATCCTCGACATTAATTTTAATCCATCCCTCATGAACTTCGACTTCGTAGTCCTGAGCAGCAATGGCGCAACATACTGCGGTAAAATCGTCCTCATCGGGGAATATTTCAGAAATAAAACCGATTGCATTTTCAAGTTCTCGGGGAATAGTCAAAGTACGATTCAATGTAATATTCATTCTTATCACCTCTTTTAATTTAATATTGGCGGTTAGGATGCGCTCCGTTTTTATCTAACCTTTAATCATCTTCGTTGATAACGCTCTGTTTTACAGGTACATCAACTTGCATCCAGTGGAACCTATTTTGGTGAGCGGGTCGACCAATTCCCTCACCACGCGCCCAATTCATTAGGCGGCCCTGTTTCAGAGTCGGGGCTTAATCCGCCTGGCATACACCATATTTTTTATTCGGTCTTAGTATTTATGTTTCAGCGCCCGCCGTACGGCGCTCTTAGTAACAGTTTCATATACGTTTCCTTTCAATGGGAGAGGCTCTTTAAGTCGGGCTTGTCAACGAAAAGACTTCATGGGACAGGATTCCCTTTACTACCTCTCCTAGGTTAATTTTAAAATTTAAGGACTTAGTATTTATGTGATTGCGCCTTGCACTTCCTTTTAGCCCTACAAATGGCGCTTCCGTTTAAGCTCTCATCATGTCATCCCTCACTTTCTGTATTTATTATATCAAAAGGAGTTTCATTTGTCAACCCTTTTTTTTATTTTTTTTAGGGCGGTCACGCAAGGGGGAAGTTGTTGCCTGTCTGCCGCCCGTCCAGTAGGCTCTTCCTGTTCCCTTGGAACAATTATAGTATAACACACTCATAGAAAATTGCAATAGGCTAGAACAAAAAATATTGCACAAATAATGGGATAAAAATAAAATGAAATTTGTATAAATTTCCACTTGACAAAATGTGCGGGTCGTGGTATAATGAAAATTTCGCCGGCGCTCGGTAGTGGGCGACCGAGCGCCGGCCGCCGCAATTTTCAGCAATTATTAGAGTAGCTTGTCAACCCCCTTTTTTAACATTCCCAAGGACCATCTGCATAGATGTAAGGCATTTTTAAATCTTCATCCCAAGAAATTCCTAAAACATAGTTGCAATACGATGAAGTATAATCTTCTATTATGTGTTCTGCTCGTTCAATGTTTTCAGCAGACATTTCCATTACACCTTGCATTTCTTCAAATAAGTTAAAATAAGCTTTCATTTTATATTCCTCTCTTTCTTTTGATAAACTTATTATACCAGATCCGGAAGGGGTTGTCAACCCCTTTCCGCAATTTCTTTTGCTCTGCGAGCCTGTCGCTTTGCCCGGTCAGCATCCCACTTAGCCTTAGCTTCAACTTCATCGGGCGGAGTAATCTTAACCAGTTCAACCCTAGCGTCACTAAACTCGTTCCATTCTTTGATAACCAGTTTTCTCATAATCTTTTCTCCTTATGTGCTTGTTTCCTTTGCTTTATGTATACATTATAAACGATAATTCTTTATTTGTCAACTTTTTTTTGATTTATAGATAAGATTTTTTAAATCTTATCTATTTCTTCATAATAATTTTCAAGTAGCTCATAACCAAAATTTACATCTCCTGTAAAATCTTCAACCTTTTCTACAAAAATATCATATTGCATACTCTCAAGGAGTTCTGCAAGTTCTTCATTTTGAGCCTTTGTAAATGTCATTTTGTTATCTCCTTTCCTTTACCTTATGTATATATTATAAACCCTACCTATTTATTTGTCAAAGGTTTTTTGATAAAATGTTGCACAAATTATGGGATTTATTTTATTTTATTTTTATACATTTTTTCTATTGACAAAAGGGGACGACCTATGGTATAATGAAAATTTCGCCGGCGCTCGGTAGTGGGCGACCGAGCGCCGGCCGCCGCAATTTTCAGCAATTATCCGAGTAACAGCCCATGTAAGGGTCGAACCCTGTTTCATCTACATCATCTTCCCAGTCCTCACCATCACCGCAGATGGGGCAAAGAACATTACAAAGTTCGGATTCAGTCCAGTCACACTCATAAATCGGCTCACCACATTCGGGGCACTCATAGAAGCGGTCTTCCCAATCTACATAGGCGCCATAAGTATCTCTAGCTTCAACCGCATTTCTTTCCCACTGTGTCATGTTCTTTCTTTTTTCCATGATTTTCTCCTTTTGGTAGGCAAGGGTTTAAACCCTTGCCTTAATCTTTGCTACTCTTGCCAGTGTCTCGGGCTTTGCCTTTGCAAGGCGTTCCTCACGCTTTTTAGGCTCTTCTGCCAGATACTTTTGTCTTGCCTTTTCCTCATCGGGCGGAGTGATGTTAATGAAAGTGAAAATTGCATCGCCATACTGATTGACTTCTGTCCAACATACTCTTCTCATAGGTAGCTCCTTTCGTGGCTTGTTTTCTTTACCTTATGTATACATTATAACGTTTTACTATTGATTTGTCAACCCTTATTTTTAAATTTGTTTAAAAAGTTCGGGGCAGGAGATAACTCCAATTGTAAACAACAGGATGAAAAAGATAAAAGTCAAAATGTAAACCTTATACATTTCTTCTTCCTTTACATATGCCCAGTAAAGAGCAAGAGCAAAACCGCAAACACTGATAATGATAATATAGAGAGTTTCCATTTTATTTCCTCCGATTTGGTTGATTGATTCCTATAGAGTACCACTATGTTCATGTAGGTGGCAGATACCGAACTCTATATTGGGGGGGATACCACTGGTCTGTAGGTGGCGGATACCTCATCCCCCCGACAAGTATATATTACTACACCCCTACCCTAAAGTCAACAACTTTTTGCACAAAATTTGGGAAAAATTTTTATGCAAAATTTTTGCATTTTTTGCTTGACAAAACCTCGACGCGCGTGGTATAATGGAATTTCGGCGCGGGGCAGGTGGAACCGACGCCCGCGCGCCGTCCGAATAAAGGGAACCTTTTTTCAATCTGGGTCAGGGTTTTTTATTAGGGGAGAACCTTTTCACAACTGGGAATCCTAATCTTCCCAGTTGTGTACGGCGACAATCTCGCCATAATTGTCTGCCAGCTGGTAATAACTCCACTCGCCCAGGACATCATCTCTGATGTACCTATCAAAGATGGTGATCTCTTTAGCATCAACAATGCGGATGTTTCCAAATTCCCATGTGTTAAGTCTCATTTTTTACTCTCCAATCTCAATAAAATGACCTGTATTATTTGCGGTTTCGATCTGTGCCATTTCTAAGTCAATCATTCTGAGTTCAGATTTTGCCTTGATATAAGCGGCGACCGCCATTTTTCTTTTCTTTTTCAGTTCCTCAAGGCGGTTATTTCTTTCTTCTCTTGTAGTATCTTTGATATTTTTCATTTTTTTTCCACTTCCTTTCCTTTTCTTTATATATTTATTATATCATAAAAAAATTTTTTTGTCAATAAGAAATTTTTGGCCCTCAGAATAAATTTCTAAGGGCTTTTTTATTATCCGCCCTATTGTATTTCTTTTTGTCCTTATGAGTTCTCGTCCCTGTATTAAAGGGGACGAGGACTCTATTCTGCTTGTTATATTCTCTTTTCGCTTTCTTGTTAGGGTTTTTTTTTGCTAACATTTCTCATTCCTCCTCATCCCAATCAAAACTGTCATCCAGTGCGGCGTTCATCGCTTCTACCTTAATCTGGTAAGGCTTGTCCGCATTCCTCTCAAGCCATCCGGCGAACCAGATTGTATCTCTGTGCTCGAATCCCTTAACCTCGATTACCTTTGTAAGCATTTCCTCGTTTGTCATCATGATTTTGATCTCCTCTCTTCTTTTGATGATTTTATTATACCAAAGGGGTTGGGTTTTGTCAACCCCTTTTTTTAAAAATCGACATATCTATAATTTCCATTATATTCAATTGCCTTTTCAATAGCTTCAGCTTCACAAGTGACTTCACAAACAACCTCACCAAATTCATTAAATACTGTCCACATTTTTTTATTCTCCTTTGCCTTCTTGTTTATTATATTAAAAGAATTGAAATTTGTCAACTTTTTTTATTATATTGAAGGGGTTGAGGTTTGTCAACCCCTTTTTATACTTCATTCCATCCCATTTCGTAATGGTATCTTGCTAATTGGATAACCTTTTTCGGCGGTCTTTCGTCATTCTGATAATATCTATTAATCTGTCCTACTCTTGCAATCAGCTTTGTGATAAGTTTCTTGCTTTCCTTGTTATAGATAAGGATAAGACCCGTATCAGTGATTTTATGAATCTCAGGTCCATTTCTATGACCCCGATCTACTTCAACTTCCTTTATAACATTGCCAGTTCCAATCTGATTGATGATGCTCTCTCTCAATTCTCTATCTCTATTGTAATGGTAGCTATTCATTTTCGAGTCCTCCTTTCCTTTTGTTAAGTCTAGTATACCAAAATTACTCAGAAAGTCAATGTACAAATTGCACAACGATTTCGGGCAGATCTTGTATATTTTTTTATATAAAAAACGCTTGACAAAAATGCCGATCTCGACCTCGATCTCGATCTTTCGGGGCGCGGCGCAAGGGAACGCGCGTCCGCGCCCCGCCGCATTTACAGCAAAAATTTACAGGTCTGGCGGATTATTCATCCGCCAGACTTTCCAGAACCTCGGAAATCTCTTCCTCGGTGAATCCTACCTCTTTAAGAAGGTCGATCGTGGATGCGCCCCATTCCATCATTTCATTTAAATTCTCGTTCATTTTCGTATCTCCTTTCCTTTGATGATTTAAGTATATCATAGGGGTTGATATTTGTCAACAACTTTTTTAATTTTTCTCTGGCGGATTATTCACCCGCCAGAATTTCAATGTCCCGATCTTCCTCATCTTCCCACTGGGAAGCTTCCCTGTCAACCCTTGCCACCTCTGCAAAAAACCTATAAACCTCATTTGTTCTCTCACCCATTTCTGTATCTCCTTTCTTGTTTGTAACCTTATTATAAGCCCTAGGGGGTTGTTTTGTCAACCCCCTATTTTATTTTTTTTAAAACTCGAACTCAATCTCCAATCTCTTAAGTTCTGCGATATAAGCATCCTCGAGAGCCTTTACCTTTTTTGTCAACTCTTCGTATCTCGATCTGCCACCCATGCGGATAAAGGAGATTTCATCGACCTTAGTCATGTTGGTGATTTCCTTGTTGAGTTTCTTGATTTCATTATAAAGATTTGTCATTTTGTGTACCCCTTTCTTTTTGTGTTGTTTTTGTGTTCCTTTGATGATACTATCTTAACACGTAACTCTATATCTGACTAGGTACTTTTTTGACTTGTTTTAATTTATTTTCAACTTTTTTTACCTATTTTTAGGTCTTTTTTGACATGATACAAAATTTTGAAAAATATTACAATTCTATTACAAAAGAAAGTCAAAAATTTCAGGATAAAAATTTTCTTCTTATTTTTGTGCATTTTGACTATTGACAAGTTGACTCGCGATATGATATAATTTTTCGGACTGCAACACTGTACTACGGTAAAGTGTTAAACAAAAAAGTGAGCTTTACAGCTCACCTTTTTCTCTATACCAATTTTCCAGATACATGTAATAATTTTCATCATTTCCGCCAAACTGGAAAATCTTATTTTTTGCTTCTTTAAAATTTTTTTCATCAAACAACTTGTAAATCTGTTCAACTCTATTTTTTTCTAATCTGATTGCTACCATGTTTTACCACCTTTCTTTTGTGTTTGTTTTGTGTTCCTTTCGATGATATAACTATACTACATAATCAATAGATTGACTAGGTACTTTTTTGACTTGTTTTAAATTAATTTTGGCTTTTTTATGGATGTTTTAGGTCTTTTTTGACATTAGATAAAAATTACATAAATATTACAAATGTATCACAAAAGAAAGTCATTGGAAAAATGGGACAAAATTTTCTTATAAAATTTGTGCATTTTTGATATTGACAAGTTGGCTCATAATGTGCTATAATTTTTCGGCGGCCGGCGTCGCCGGACGGCTCTGACTCTAATAAAGAATGGAGCGGACGCCCGCCCGCTCCATCTTATCCTTGTAATACACTGACATGTTTTACATGTCAGTGTATCTATGTTCAATTGTAATGTCATCTGTGATTTCTTTTGTTAAGTTGTCGTAATGGATAACTGTGATTCCATCACCGACTTCCCAATCATCGGAATCCTCTAATTCCCATTCAAAATATCCATCGCTCCAAATAATGTAATCATCTGTATCATTTACTTCTACTACAACTCCATCCCTTGAATAGATGTGGTTTGACAGGAACTTGACCCCGCTTGCAAAGCCTACGATGAAGATAACTACTATGATCATGATTGTTGCGATTGTCTTTTTCATTTTTAAATCTCCTTTGTGTGTGTTGTGTGTAACTGTTCCTTACAAGTATTATGATACACTATCACACTAATAAATGCAATACCTTTTTTAAAAGTTTTTATTTTCAGACAATTTAAAACAATTTGATCAAATAGTCTGAAAATAAAAAAAATGAGTTTTTTTACAAAAAACACTTGCAATCTAATATCAAAGTGCTATAATAGACTTAACAAAAGAAAACAACCACTTGAAAGGAAAGGTGAACAAAATGAAAAAGAGATTAGTAGAAGTTAGAAAAGAAATTGAAGCACTCGAAAGAGTAAGCCCTTTTTATAGAGATTATAAAAAGGTTGAAGAATTGAAGAAGGAAGAGAGAGAAATCGAAAATACTCTCGCCGGAATCAACATGAACTATGAAGAGTGGTTTTAAACCACTCTTCTTTTATACCTTACCACTTTAATACACTAAAGTATTAATACATTAGCACTTTAATACAGTGAAGTATTACCTCTTTAGCACTTCACCACTTCAGTACATTAAAGTGTTAATACATTAACACTTTAATACATTAAACTATTAATATATTAATGTATTAATACATTAACACTTTAGTGTGTTAAAACATCATCACTTTATCACTTTAACACATCATCACTTCACTGTGCTAAAGTGTGTTAAATCCTTAACAGGCTTGTTGTTAATTTAACAACAAAGTCGCCCCAGTGCGAGATCACTTTAACACTTCACCGCATTAAAGTCTGCGCCCCTTCACCGCACTAAAGTGTGTTAAATTTTTAACAATCAATGGACTGTGCCACATTAACACTTCACCGCATTGAAGTGTGTTAAAAGTTTAACAATCGATGGACTGTGCGAGAACGTGTGTTAAATATTTAACACACCTGGCAGCGGGCCTCGTGAAATATTTAACAAGCCTTTTCATTGAAAACGTGTGTTAAAAATTTAACACTTAATCAACCGTTTCAATGAATTGAAGGATTAAGTGTGAAATTTTTAACAAACAAAAGGCTTGTGAAAAATTTCACAAGCTCTAAAAAAATGCTCAAATCGGCATCTGCACGCCCGCGCAGATGCCGTCGAAAATACAGGGTATTTTATTGAAAGAGGTCTTTTTGATGGGAGATGTCTACGCAGCGTTCCTCTAAATTTTTTTACTTCTCTACGCGACGTACCAAAAAAGTTTTCGGGGGGGATAGTATTTCGGGAAAGTCTGTGAAAAATTTGTCAAAGTGAAATGCCCACGCCAACTCCGACACCCCAAATTTTTTAAAAACAAAAAGACACCCCAAATTTAAAAAAAATAAAAACGCCAACCCCTCGACCCCAAATTTTTTAAAATCATAATTCGACTCAAATTTTAAAAAACAAAAACACCCCCCGAATCACA
>Ga0326512_10002294_pt1 | contig 14174 bp, 10 predicted proteins | sample 1_2617_0518_D_FD_203652 | JGI IMG/M metagenome (GOLD analysis project Ga0326512, IMG submission 203652) | Bovine rumen microbial communities from UC Davis, California, United States - 1_2617_0518 | ecosystem: Host-associated > Mammals > Digestive system > Stomach > Rumen | place: USA... | reverse complement strand
TGCAGCTACGAAGAAGAGCAATGAGTTGTTTGCCCACTGCTATTCAAAGTTGTATGACATTCCCACCACGGGCTTGCGCTTCTTTACTGTTTATGGGCCTGCAGGTCGTCCTGATATGGCATACTTTGGTTTTACCAACAAATTGTTGAAGGGCGAGACCATCCAGATATTCAACTACGGCAACTGCCGTCGTGACTTCACCTATGTAGATGACATCGTAGAGGGCGTGTATCGCGTGATGCAAGTTGCACCAGAGCGTAAGAAGGGTGAAGACGGCCTGCCCATTCCTCCATACGCAGTCTATAACATCGGAGGTGGCCAGCCAGAAAACCTGCTGGATTTCGTGAACATCCTGCAAGAGGAACTGGTGCGAGCCGGTGTCCTTCCCGCAGACTTTGACTTCGAGGCACACAAAAAGCTCGTTCCCATGCAGCCAGGAGATGTGCCAACGACCTATGCCGATGCCACAGCCCTTGAACGTGACTTCGGGTTTATGCCCAAGATAACTTTGAGAGAGGGACTGAGGAAATTCGCTGAGTGGTACAAAAGCTACTATTGTAGCGATGTCTGATGGAAGATGTAAGAAGTAAGATGGCGAACCAATGTTCGCATAAACAGCATTACTGATAAGTCGGTCATGGAACTATTGGTTTGAAAGAGAATTCGAGCTTTGCTCGCTTCGCTAGTCGAAGAACTTCCAATGGTGATATGAAGCATAGGTGGCCATCCGCAAATGCTTAAGATAACGAAATTCTTGACTCCTGGGGTCAGGCCCCAAGACTAAGTCTCAAGGGCCAGGTCTGAAAAATATAGTCACCATCGCGCGCTACGCAGAAAGAAAGGCATCGCTTGACATTTGTCGGGCGGTGCCTTTGTTTTATTTGACAGAGGAACTGTGAAACGAAAATCATAAAATAGGCTAAAAATTTGGAGATATGAGAATAATGTACTAACTTTGCATACGATTATAATATTTTAGACTATGGATAAGAAAAAGACAATGAAGTTTTCTTTTGAGGTATTGGCTGACGAAGAACTATCCTGTGCATATACAGGAGGATGTAGCGGGGGGCGTAGTGACTGCTGTACAAGAGTATGTACCCGCTATGCGCAACCTGCAAATGTGGAACAATGGGGGCGCTTTCTGGAAGTAAACGCTGGCGTTGTACAGTATTAGATTGTTTTAAATGAGCGCACATGAATGATTATTTTACCCAACTTTTAGAGAAGAAGTGCAAAGAAGAAGATTGTATGATTCTCTATTCGGAGTGGTTACGAGAGAAGGAGATGGCAATACGGATACTCTCTAATGTATCCAATATGTCATCTCATTTTAGTATTCATGACCATACGCACTCAGAGGCCATCTTGAAGTATATCAAGTGTTTCCTTGGCAATAAAGTATTGGAGAAACAGTTTACGGCAACAGACTTATGGATGCTGTTATTTGCTGCCTACTACCATGATATTGGCATGGTGGTAAAGAATGCGGATATTGAAAAGATTTTTTCTGATCAGGATGAACAAAATAAGTTTTTTGACATGGTCAGTGAAATGCAAAAGAATAAGTCTGCGGCATTACATGAGAATGCGAGTATCTTAAAGAAAGAAAGGAACAGGAATAAGCATCTTTTTAGATTGAAAAATGCCTATCTTCGTGGAGATTTTCTACCGAAGATAATGACGCTTTTCACTGAATTCTTTAGAAAAAAACATAATGAAAGGAGTCAGGAGTTTATATCTAACCTGTATAAGCCGGAGACATGCCTTGAGGAAATGGGTATTACTACGTTGATTCCACAAAGACTCTTCAGAGCGTTAGGCATTATCTGTGCTAGTCATGGTTACGACGATTTCTCGCAGGTTCTTGCTATTGACGAGCGGGAGGTTGGAATGGGTGAGGGTGATGCACATCCACGATTTATTGCCTGTCTACTCAGGTTAGGTGATGTTTTGGATATCGATAACAACCGATTCAATCCCACAGGCTTAGCTTATATGGGCGAGAATAATCTGCCAGCAGATACACGGTATCACATTAAGAAACATTTGTCGATTACGCACTTCTGCGTCTCTCCTGATGTAATTGATATTACTGCAGAAGTGAAGACCAAGGCTGAAGGAAAGGAGAACGTTGACGGATTTGATGTGGATGCCTATAACGTGGCAGAGGCTCTGACAAACTGGTTCAAATGGTTGCGGGTAGAGTTTGAACAACAAAAGGTACATATAAACCAGATAGTCCCTAGGGAATACAACGTAAAGTTACCATATGTGGAACGTACAGAATGTCGACTAACTGGTTATCTTTATATTGAAGAAAAGAAGAAACCTCGGTTCGAAATTGACTCTGAGCAAGCTTTTGAACTGCTTCAGGGAATGAATCTCTATACTGAGCCATGGCAGTCAATCAGGGAGATAGTCCAAAATAGTATTGATGCTACTATGATACGTTTTTGGACAACTAACAAAATTACTTTGACGGAGAAATGGGAAAACAGGAATGAAGCAGAATGGTATCAACACGTGGCTTCTGTTCTCAAACAAAAAGCAGATGACTATCCTATTATTATCACTGTAGAAGATAGTTCAAGTATACACCCTAATACATATACCTTTACTATCGAAGATAAAGGTATAGGGATCTCTCATGAGGATTTAAAGTATTTATTGAAAGTAGGCTCTGCAAAAAAGAATGAGACAAAATGGGATTTGATTAAATCCATGCCAAGATGGTTCCATCCGTCAGGAGCTTTTGGTATCGGTTTCCAAAGTTTATTCCTACTGACGGACAGTGTGACCATAGAGACTAAGAGTGCCTTGGACGGAAGAAAATTAAGCGTAAGGTTATTCGCTCCAAATGGTCAACATAAGGGCGACGTGCTTATTAGAGAGGAATCAACACAATATGATGATAGGTCATTTACATGTGTTAAGTTTACAGTAGATAAGAAGCAATTGCAAAAGAAGGATAATAATGCGAACTTACTCTCAACATCCACGTTGAACCTGGACTTTGATGTATTAGGAGATAGCGGACCAAATTATGATTTGAACTATGTATTATCATCCTTAGCACAATATGTGCAACTTACTCCTTTCCCTATCAAATTCTGCTATGGAAAGAATAAGGACAAAGTTTCCCTTAAAGCGTTAAACGATTCCGTGGTCTCTGTAGAAACACTACACAAGATAAAGTTAGAAAAAGAAAAGGACGAAGATTATGATGGGAAACCGACCCAGTATCTTCAATTGAAAGTCGAATATAATACAGAAAAAGCTCCTACGTGCTACTCAGGTAAGACGCAGATTTTTTTTAAAAACCAATTTGTCTGCAACTTTGAACCAGAGAGTTACCCTTTCGTGAATCTAAAGTTGAATTTTATGTCAGGTAGAACTTTGCGTTGGCTGAGCTTGGATAGAAACTCCATTAGAGTGGAGCAACAACGATGGTTGCAACAGTTTATTAGGGAAACTCTTGCCAGAGAATTAAAAAATGGTGAATTCCCTGATGAGCAGAAAGCAAGTTTAAGTTTGTTATACTATGTTTTCTTGAAAGATAACCATAAAGATGGTCAGCTGCCGGAATGGCTTAAAGACAAGTGGAGAGTGTATAAAATAGAAAAGCTAGAGAAAGCTATTGGTGATATACTTGATGATTATAAATCCTTTGAAATTTTATTAGGTAAAACAGACATTTTACGTTTTGAGAATGGGATCCTTCAAATGTCAGAATATTATTTAGCAGAACAATATAATCTTTGGATTATGTTAGTGGTGGTGTTTAAGGAACGGATGAAAAAAGTAGGGTGGTTTGATGACAAGATTATTTTTTCAGAAAAAGATAATTCCCTCGCTGATAATTATAGGTTCACCATTGAGGTAAAGGAATGGAAACATGATATTGAGCAGTATATCAAAGACTCAAAATACAACCACGTTTTACTGCCTTGTAAGGGTAAATATACAGAATTAGCTATAGATGCAAGCAAGACAGCGAAGGTGTGTCCCCAATTCTTGCCTTTCGACCTGGATTCAAATTGTGAAAACCTGATGATTTCTCCATTTATGGGCGATGGAAAAGGGAAAAATATCGTAGTTAGTGATGCTTTTATTGATTTCGTCCAACAGAATCTTCTTCAAATACAGAAGATAAAGAAAGAGAAAATAAGGAGTTTATACCAAGAATTCATAGAGGATTATGGACAAGCCAAACCAGCGCAATAATGCCATCTATGAAATTAATCCGGCGATTGACGTTTATGCCATTGGTGATGATGTGTTGGAATTCTATTTTATCAACAACAGAAGGCGTGTCACATTGCAGGTATCTCCACAGGTGATAGAACTTGTGGCGAACATTGACGGTAAGAACGGAATTGATGATTTATGCAAAAACCTAGGCATTGACGATATGGACAATGTTCAGGTTTTTGTGGATTATCTAGTTTCACAAGCCATTTTACTTTTACTGGCTGAGCAAGAAAAAGAAAAGTCCATGCTTGCCCCAAAAGACATTGAACGTTATGATCGACAGATAGGCTATTTCACATCGCTCTACACCCAATCAGGCTATCGAGCGCAACTGGCAATACAAGAACAGACTGTGTTGATATTCGGCAATGGAGCTATAGGATCTGGTATCGCCATGCAGTTGGCTATGAGTGGTGTGCGCCACTTTATCTTGGTGGATAAGGATATCGTGACCTGCGATTCGCTTGAACGACACTTCTTTTTCCGAGAAACAGACATCGGGAGAGATAAATGCGAGGCGATGGCTGATTGCTTGAAACGTATCGACGACCAAGTGCACTGTGAGTTGCATAATATGATTATTGATTATGATACGGATGTGGATTCATGGATTGAACAATCAACCTTCGTAGTCAATACACTTGATGAGCCGTATATTGGATTAACGAGTATGAAGATCGGCAGAATCTGTTATGCATTGCGTAAACCTCTTTATGTTGCAGGAGGTTTTGATGCTCATTTGATGAGTACTGGTGAGTTGATCGTTCCAGATGAAACGCCATGTGTAGACTGCTACACTAGTTACTTCCAAAAGGCTCTTCGCAACTGGAATCCTCAATACAATACCCCAGCCGTATCTGAGTTGCATCAGGCCAATGACCAGTTCGAAGTGGGAGGATTGGCATCAATGTCGCTTTTCTCTATCAGCTATGCTGTCATCATCATACTCAGCTATATGGTTACTGGAGATGCCCACTACTCGCAAGGGCGAGGAGAACTGCTTTTCGATCAACTACATATAGACTATCTTAACGTTCAAAAAAATCCCTATTGTCATGTCTGTGGAAATCAATGACCGACTGAAGTTGAGACCATCTGTGGCTGTAGTCAGCAATGGTGACGTGACTGAGTTCTTCCTCTCAGACATACGTAAAACCATTGTCCTAAGAATGCAGGAGGAGGTGGCTCAACTATTGTTTGGTTTGGATGGTAATAAGTCGATAGCAGATTTCCTTGAGGTCAATGGCTTGTCGGGGCAGACTGACGAAGTCCTGCCTTTGCTCGATTTCCTCAATGAGAACTGTGTCCTCCTTAAGATGGACCAGGACTATGGAAAAGACTATAATCGCTATCCACGTGTATATTCATTACTTGAGAATTACAGCCAGTCTCAGGGACAAGTGAATGAAAGAATCAAGAAGGTTCAAGGAGCTCGCGTGATGATTATCGGTCTGGGCTCCGTTGGTACATGGGTGGCTCAATCGCTCCTTATGAGCGGTGTAAAGCATTTCTTGTTGGTCGATGCTGACAGGGTGGAACTTTCGAACTTACATAGGCAGTGTGGGCTAACAGAAGCTAGTATTGGCGAGTTGAAAACTGAGGCCTTCACAAAACGTCTTTTGGAGATGGATTCTGAAGTACAGACTGAAAGTATCGTGGACTGGCTTAATGAGGGCTTCTTTGAACGGCACGAAATAGGACATGTGGATCTGATAATCAACTGTGCTGATAAGCCCACCGTTGATGAAACAAGCTATATCGTCGGGAAATATGCCATGCCTCATGGTATTCCACATATTGTGGGAGGTGGCTATAACCTCCATCAGTCGCTTGTGGGACAAGTTGTTATTCCAGGAAAGACTGCTTGTTTGGAATGTTTTCGGATGAATCTGGATGATTTGAACGAAATAGATACCTCTAATATTCGAAAATTGGAGAATAAAAACCGTCGTATCGGGAGTTTTCCTCCCTTGTCGGCCTTATCATCTGCCATAACGGCCAATGAAGCATTTAAAGTGCTTGCAGGATTGGATAATCTTGTAATGGCAGGACAACGAACAGAGTTCTTGTTACGCAAATTGAATTTCGCCAATGTTGAAATGCAAAGGCGACATGACTGTAAATGGTGTGGATATGAAGGAGAATACTATCAGTTACAAAGGAATTAGAACAAATAACCTGCAAGACATTTCTGTAGATCTGACTAAAGGAAAGTTCTATGGGATTGCCGGCCCCAGTGGATCAGGCAAGAGTTCACTGGCCTATGGGACTATGCATGCTATTGCCCAGCATGAGTGGGAAAAGGTGAGCGGTGAGCATGGAGGAGTCGCGTCAAATATGTATGTCGTGAGTGAATACGAGAATGTCATTCCTTCAGTTGCATTGAAGCAGGAGAACCATAATCAGAACCCCCGTTCCACGATCGCAACATTTCTGCGACTGGATAAAAATTTCAGACTTCTATTTGCATCTGTATGTGGAGTATCGCCAACCCTGTTCTCTTTTAACACCCCGCGTAATGCTTGTCAGAAATGTGAAGGCTTAGGTTATGTGGTCGCACTTGATGCAGGCCAACTCATTAACTGGGATTTGTCGATAGAGGAGAAACCATTTATACCATGGCGTAAAGGTTACTATCAAAAGCTTCTGGAAGCCTATGCGAAGTTGCGAGGGATTCCATTGACTGTACCGCTGAAAGAATTGACTAAGAGTCAGACGGATGCCTTGCTCCATGAAGATTCTACAGAGAAAATAGCGGTCAGTTATACCCAAGGGGGAAAGCGACGTACACATAGGTTTTTCTACCATGGCTTTTACAATGAACTTAGTACATTGGCCAATGACAAGAAACATGTGTCGAGTGCTAACAAAGTAGCAAGTCTTGGTCAAAAAGAATTGTGCCCGAAATGTAAGGGAAGACGTTTTTCAGAGGAGGTGCTTCGTTATACGTATCAGGGATATAATCTTGGTGATCTCTATATGATGGAAATCACTAAACTGGAAAAACTGATAGATGGTTGGTATCAAAAGGAAGAACATGCCGAGCGAAAACGTTTGTTAAAGGGAATAGCTGTTGTCTTGAAGGCTATGTCGGAGGCTCAATTAGGCTATCTCCATCTGAATCGGAGTATTCCGACACTGTCGGGTGGTGAGCTACAACGCCTCAGACTACTCAATATTCTTACTTCGCAGATTAGCGATATGATGTATATCGTCGATGAACCTTCTGCTCAGCTGCATGTATCGGAATATGATGCCTTGCTGATGGATTTACAGCGGTTGACCAAGCAAGGCAATACTGTCGTGATGATTGAACATAACCGATATTTCCTGAACCAAACGGACCAGTGCCTATTTGTAGGCCCAGGATCTGGAAGCAATGGGGGGAAGCTTTTCCACTCACTACCTGAAACCGTCTCAATGTTGTCAGGAGAAAGTAGAGCTATCGGGCAGATGATGAGTTTTCATTCGCTCACAGCCAACAATGTGGAGAATCTGGATGTGGATATTCCAATCGGGCGCATCACCGGACTATACGGGCCGTCGGGGTCTGGGAAATCGACGCTGGCAAGATGTATAGAACAGCATTACGACAAAACAGTCTATGTCAACCAGAATCCCATTAGGGGTTCTGTCGCATCGACCATAGCTACATACAGCGAGGTCTATGATGATATCCGAAACCTATTTTCCAGGTATCATCACAAAGATGCCGACTGGTTCAGCTATAGCGGGGAGCATGGCGCGTGTCAAGCCTGTGGAGGAAGAGGATTTATGAAGTATCAACTCGACTTTGGCAAGACTGAGGTGGAACTCGTTTGCGAAGAATGTGGTGGGCGACGCTTCAACCAAGATGCACTAAGCTACCAATATAAAGGGCATTCAATCTACGATGTCTTGAGCATGACAATTGATAGTCTGCTAGCAACAGGTTTGTTTGATGGATATGCTTCTATTACAGACCGACTGCAATGCCTGCAACGACTAGGACTTGGTTACCTCACTCTTTTCCGTACAACCGATACTCTTTCTGGTGGCGAGGCTCAGCGTCTAAAACTTGCGAAATATGTGGGCAAGAGACAGAAAGACAAATTATTCATTTTCGACGAACCACTACGTGGGCTGGATAGTCAAAGCGTTGCCAATATACTATCTGTATTCCGTGAAATTACAAATAGTGGTGGAACAGTTCTGATGATTGAACACAATGTGGCGGGATTCTCATGTTGTGACTATATTCTCGAAATGGGGCCTGGTAAAGGGCGAGATGGCGGTAAAATCGTATTTAGTGGTACTATCGACTCTTTCCGCCGCTCTAACAGATATCTGCAGTATGAAGAAAAGATGCTATAATCGGGATTTGTGACAGATAATAATATTTATAGACTGATAGAATATGCTAAGTAATATAGAAATACGACAACAAGTACAAAACAATCATCTTATATCTGATTTTAACGAGGGTAGTCTGAAACATTGTTCATACAAGTTGAGACTAGGGAAATTGATTCAACCAGGTACCTCAATTTTGTTTGATAATACAGGAAATTATAGCCTAAATTGGGCTCAGAGAGGGATCGTATGGCTAAGTGATAAAGTTCTTCCTCGACAATCTGGCCGGGAATTTGCGGAGTTCAGATTGTGTAACAATACTTATGTATTGAAACCAAATGAGTTGATTTTCTTTCAGACTAAAGAAAAAATCAGATTACCAATGAATATTGCGGCTTCTTATTCTGCACTTGACTCAATCGCAAAACAAGGTCTCTTGTTGATAAATGCAAGTATTGTGGAGCCCGGATATGAGGGATTTTTAAGTGGAGTTTTACTTAATTTCTCTTCGAAGAGTTTTATGTTAAAACCTGAAATGGAAATTGTGAAAATCAATTTTTTGAAGATTGATGCAGAAGTGGAATCGAAATTGATGGAGAACTCTGGTGATAAATATACAGAGAATTTACAAAAGATGGCACAGCTTTATGACAAAACCTTTCTTAATATAGAGAGATTACGGGATGAAGTTGCTGGTAAGGCTGCTAAGTCAGTGAGAAATCAGTTTATCTTAGGAGGGGTACTTTTGGTGTTGTTGTTGGCCTTCTCGACATTAGAACCGTTGCTTTATAAATATTTCTGGCATGATTCATGGGTTCCCATGAATTCGACTTATATTGAGATGGAAAGATCAATGCAGTACCAAAAACAAATGGAGATCATAGATTCTCTATCGATGAAAATTGATAGCTTAAAAATAAAATTGGAGAAGCTGGATGCAAAGAAATCTGATACTAAGCCCCAAGGAAGGCTATAACTTAATCGCTCCCTTTTATGACTCTTGGAAATGGCAAGAGTTCTGGCGCTATAATGAATATCCATTCATTGAGCGTTGGTGTGACCGGTTGGAAGTCGGATATGGTGCTGATCTTGGGGCTGGGAGTGGGAATAATTTGGATTGTTTCCTGAAAAGATATCATCATGTTACAGCCTATGATATCAGTGAAATGATGTCAATGATCTGCCGGCAGAAATACGAGCAACAAATAGCCTGTGGATTGCTTGAATGTATAGAAAAGGATATCAGAGAGTTGAGCGTTAATCAACGACAATATGACTGGTTGTTGTGCAATAGGGTTCTCTCACATATTTATGATATAGATAATGTTATTAGGAGGATGGCTCATGTTTTAAAAAAAGGCGGGGAATGTTTTATTTCTGATGTCCATCCTTTGCATCATTATGAGCATACACATTATAGAATAGGGGATAGAAATATTATTATTTCCACCTATAAGCATGGAATTGAAGACCTGAGATCTTGTTTTTATATGAATGGACTTTCAATTATTGAATTCAACGAAATAGCCAAACCAAATCTGCTAGCCCCAGCACTTGCAGAAAGATTTCATAGTATTAAGGACGATAGTACACCTATTTTTTATTATATGATATTGAGAAAACTGTAAAAGGAGTAAGCATCCCAAAAATGTTCTGAGATGATAATGCTTGGAAAAAGCGTCAAAGTTGGGCTAAGGAGGCTCGGAAGTGGAAGTCTGAGAGGTTGCCTAACCCTTATTCATATTTCAAATCTATATGAATACCTAAGAGTTTGCCGCTGTCATCGGCATCGTTTAGCTCAAGTACTTCATTGTCTTTCACAAGTTTAGTATATTCTTCTTCGGATAATTCTTTTTTGAGCAAATCAAGAGAGCATTCATTGATAGTCAGAATATATTGGAAACCATGAGCCTGGCAGATAGCGTTGGCATTTTGGAACATAGTTGCAATCTGGCGTGGATCTGTCTCTGAAAGAATCCTGTTGTCATGAACAAGGAACTCTACATGATGATTTTGTCTGGCAGTTAAAAGAGTCCAGTCGAAACAGAATATTTTTGTTTCGTTTACCCCATCGCCACTATCATCTGAGATACGTGCATCGATTTCAAAGCGTTGTTTGTTGATTCCCTCATTGTTGAGAATCTGCAGTCCTGCTCGTTTGTCACTATAAAAGGTTTTGGCCAAGTCGTGGAAGAACTCCATGTGACGGTGGACAAGATCGTCAATTTGATCCAAATATTTCTGGGTTTTCAGATTCTCGTCAGTAAACTCACGCTTTATTTCCTCTCTTCTTGTTTTATAATCTTTCTGGAGTCTCTTGTATTGCTCAAGTTTTTCCTTTTTTGATTTCAAATCGGACAGTAGTTCTGTCAACTTGGTGTAATCATCCAAGGCACCATGGGAATTGAGATATTGGAGTTTCTCATTTTCCTCTATTTCTAACTCCTTTACTTTTTGTTCTGCCTCTTTCAATAGATGGGCGTATTCTTCTTGCTGTTTTTGCAAGATCCGAGAACGGTCGTTCAGCAATTGCTCATTGAACGACTCCACCTCCTCTAATTTTTTTATTACCATCTCACCTAGAGAGATGTTCGCTTCTTCAAAGAAACTGACCAGATTCTGTTTCTTGATGTCTGGCTTACGTTCTAGACTCTTATCTATGTTGTTTAATGAGATGCGGTATTTTGTAACTGCATTTCGCCATGTTCGAAGGTTTTGAGAAACTTCGTCAGCTTGTTTCTTGATTTCGCCATAATCTTCAGCAATGACAAAATTGTGGATATTATCCTGAAGTTTGTCAATTTGCTGCTGGATATCTAGTAATCTTAGGTCGATGTCGTCAATCCGCTCTGAACCCAACAACAATGTATGCATTACAGGGTCTTTTGAAAGATTAGCTTCTTGCTGTTTTAAAAGGTCTTCTTCTTCTTTGAGCCTTACCTTATAGATGATTCGATTAACATCCAATCCTAACAAATATGCAGTATTGATTAAATCAGTAGGAGCCTGTTCCTTTGTCTTAAACTGATTGAATGTAGTGTAGCCGGCCTTCCCCTCGCGGATAAATCGAGATATTAGAGAACGAAATGACAGGAAACTGTCATCCTCGTTGAGACCGAATAACTTTTCGCCCATCATTTTATTGAAAGCCTTCACCTTCATTTCGTTACCATCGAAGATAATAATGTTGTCATTCTCTGTTGAACGACAGCTATAGTGCAAACTGCTATCATTGAGCATGAATTCGAGGCGGAAGGCCCAACCTGGAAGCTTTTCCTTGAAATCAGGAGTGGCTTTAGCTCCAAGACAGAAGTGGATAAGATAAATGGCCAATGACTTTCCTACACTATTATATGTACGATTAGCCTGTGTAGTTCTTCTGTGAGCAGATATCAAACTGATGCCTACGGGATTGAACTTGATGGTATGGAATGTGGCTACATTTGCCGAAAGACTTATCAGTTTCATGTCAGGGATATTTTGCCATTAGTATCGATAGCGACTTTGCCTATTATATATAAGAGGTCGATGGCCAATACCACATTGTCGAATGTGTGATTACGATATGGTGAATTTGTAGTGGCTTTTTCCTCTTCCAATTTATCCCATAAAGCATCTACACTATATGGCTGAGCCTTCAAAAAAGTCAGCAGATAGCCAGAGAGACCAAGTAAAGACTCTGACAGATTGGTATGTTTAGTAGGTAAAATCATTGCTCAGGGGATTCAAATATGTCACAACATTCAAAATAGTAGGCCATGAGGGTCATCACGGCATCGGAATGAGCTTTAGTAGCCGATTTTGGCAAAGCCTTATTGTGGATAGCCATGAAGATATTATCAGGATTTTCGAACTCTTTTGAAGCTTCAACATAGAAAGTGTTGAATCTGTCACGAAGTTCATCCTTAAGAAAATTATTGTTATTATCGAAATATTCATCAATGGCATTAACATTCATGAAGGCGACTAACATATTGCTGCTTATCGCTTCTGAAAGGCCATTGAATTCTATTTTTCTCATCATATTAGGCCTTTGAGGAATAACGGCAGCTAATGGGGCAGGTGAACTATTCATGATGTGCTGAATGACCGCATGAAGAACATCAAGAGTCAGTTGTGAACTGTCGGCAGATGGTACGAAACCTACCACGTTCATCATTTTCTCATCGTCGAGCTGTTGAAATACGTTCTGTAAGTTTGCCGCCGTGAAGACTTCTACAGAGATATCGGCATTGTCGATGTCGAGTGCTTTGACATTTTTCAGAATAGCAGGGCCTATGCCATTAAATCTATCGTTCAGAACGTAGAAAAAATGTTTTATCTCATAGCCTACAGATGGCCAAAATGCTTTCAGCCCATTGAAGTCCTCATATAACTTGTCTATTGCTTTTTTCTCGGTGGCAGCGAGATTTTCAGGGGCATATACTTGATAGTATGTACCAGTTGTGGGGTCGAAACCATCATTCTTCTTGTCGCCCCAACTACCCTGAGGCTTGACTGGGGTGAAATTAGGGTTTGACTGCTGCATAACGCAAGTGAACAATTCTTCGTAAGAATTGCCACTGGACTTCAATACTTTATTCTGGAATTGAAGTGTCGCTATGTAACGCTCGTCCTTTGTCATAAATGTAATTGTATTAAATCAGCTGCAAAAGTAAGTATAAAAAATGAAAAATACAAGATAAAGGTGATAAAATGAGCGAAAAAAAGAAATTAATTTGTAAATTTGTAAAGATACGATGATTTTTTGAAAGTAGCAAGTTTATTTTGATAAAAAGCTCTCGAGCTCTGCTCGCTTGCTACTGAAGGGACGCAAGAACGATAGAACATAACGGAAAAATACAATTAAAATTTGGTTTTTCGCTCGATTTGTGCTATCTTTGCGGTCGATTACTACTAGTCATCGGTGCATTTGGATGTCAATCATCTATGAAGAATGTGGCAATCATATCGTGTTCAGTGTGCTCCCTGTTTGGTGATGGGGTGACCCTGAGGTGCGGGGAATAACTTGTGGATGATTGGCAGATAGATACAGACAAGTCGGTCATGGGACTATTTGGTTTGAGAGAAACTTTTGAACTGTGCTCGCTTCACTAGTCGAAAAACTTCCAATAGTGATATGGACGCTTATCGGTTTTAAGAAATGGCATAAGGATGCAAGAGGCGACAAACAAGCAGAAGCGCATTTCCCTGAAAACTGTTCATCAGATGTTGGACGGAATGAGTGTGGAACTGGCAGAGAAGGTTCATCTGCTGTTTATGGCCAACTATATCGGCTACTCAGACTATGAATATCGTGATGAGAATCAGGTGGAGGGCTATTGCTGGTGCTACAGAGACCTCTTTGAACTGAAAACGAAAGAGTCACAGGAAATCGTGAACAGTCAACTCATCGAGTTTTTGGATGAGTGGCGGCAGGATGCTCCCTCTCGCTATCGGAAGGCAAAGGATGATATCTGCTATTGGATTACCGACGAGTGGTATAACTTCGAGTCGCCCATGCAGAAGGAGATTGAATCGGCTTATCAAACAGCCTTGAAGAAGAAAGATAATATGGCTATTGCTTTAGCTTTGTCGCCATTTGCCCA
>Ga0326512_10002292_pt1 | contig 14183 bp, 39 predicted proteins | sample 1_2617_0518_D_FD_203652 | JGI IMG/M metagenome (GOLD analysis project Ga0326512, IMG submission 203652) | Bovine rumen microbial communities from UC Davis, California, United States - 1_2617_0518 | ecosystem: Host-associated > Mammals > Digestive system > Stomach > Rumen | place: USA... | reverse complement strand
TTAGCAGTTAGATCTCCCTCAATAAGATGTCCTCTTAGAAAATATAAAATAGATTCTACATGCCACTGAGGAATATAAATATTTGGCTTTTTATTCTGACTCTCCATTTAGTTTATCTCCAATCTCTGCAACAATTTCATATGTGCTACCTACCAAACGCATAACCACATTTAACGCCTGAATTATCTTATACTCAGAAAGATTCCACGGATTAGCTGTTGCTTTCTGAATCTGATCATACGCATAATCCATATCACGCTCATATCGCTCTTTATACGTCATTCTGTAACCCCCTCAAGATTCTTGTTCCACCAATCAATTGCTTTCTTAATTGAACGGAACTTGTGTGCGTCCAGAGCATGATAACTATCCGTAGATGGGTCATATTCACCTACTTCAATTTCATACCATGCATCATCTTTACGCACATTAAAATAGAAGAGAAGAGTAGCCTCTTTGTTGTTTTCAAAATGTTTAGAATACAGCGTGATATCCTGAATTCCATTCTTAATATCCTCAATAGTTAACATAAGCCATTCCTTTCTGCTTCCGCTTCAGCACGCATGTCACATGCGATTTTAATTGCCTGTTCTGGGGTATCAGCATAAATAATGAAGAAGCCGGGGTACTCCATTACATTTTCGTAATAATAATCATAAAATCCATAGTCGTCATACTCACATATAGGAGAATCATCCATATTGAAATCTACAGTATATCGCAACTTCTGTGTCTGAAATTGATCTGTATCGTATGCAGTATAAGTAGTACTATTCTTAAAAATTAATCGTCCCCCTTCAATTGCTTTGCAGATTTCTTTTGCTTTATCTTCGCTATCCGTCACGCCAACCACATGACGATCACTATATTGCCCTGTTTCTATTACATATACTAACATTTTAATTATCTCCTGTCAATTAAGGATTTCCAACATTTTTCACATAAAATGAGAGAAAACTTATAAGTTGTCTTATCATTAATAATGTCTGTCTTTATAGCAGCGCCATTTGCTTTACCACACGAATCACATGTTGCAAATTTAGTAAGATAAAACTTTGAAGATATTTTGAACATAGTTGCCCCCTGATCAATTAAAGAAATCCAGTGATGTTGTTGCGTTATTTGTATGTTCAAAAATAACGGTAACGCCATCTTCCCAATCTCGACTTGGACGGATTACCGTTCTAGATGGAATAAATCCTTCAATAATAATCACATCCTTCTCATTAATAATAGCGGTATGCATAGCACTCTTAATGATTAGACGATCAATCTCATCGTCATAATAAATATCCTTAGAATGTTCATTAATTAAATTATGTGGGTTCAGTGTCTTGCCCCAGATATCTAATTCTTCTTTTGGAGTTACATGCTCTATATGTACACACTCGTATTTTTTTATTAGTGCTTCAAGTTGATCTGAAATTATCATATATCATCCCCCTTGTTCGTTCGACTAAATTTAATATTATTAAGTGTCAATTTGTGCGTTCGACTCATTTCTCATTTTCTCAAGGACGGTGGCAATCTCCGGGAAATGACGTCCGGTCTTGGAAAGATTACAGATGTCGTCAAATCCCAATGTTGAATCGGAATAAATATAGCGTGCTTTGTCTTTGTTATCGCTAATATGAATAATCACGGCTTTCCCCGACACTGCTTCTACCTCGTCTCCGACTTTGATTTTCTGCTTACTGTCCTCATACTCTTTGATTTTAGCGGCAACTTCGGAAGCAGAAAAATCTTTCATCACCGTCCAACTACTTTCACCAAAAACCTCGTTTACATCGATTGCTGACATGCCACCATCATCAGGATTAAAAAGAATCTTCCTTGCAGCCTCCCACGCTTCAAAAATGCCCTCTTGATAACCATCCTCATATCCCCGGTCACGCTCCTCTTTCCTAACCAGTTCCATGTCATTCAAGCACTTTTTATACCCATCGTTGAAAGCATTATTCTGCTCATTTGCAAGCGTCACAGCTTTACCATCTTTGAGTCCTTCCGAATACGCATCCCCTTTGATCTGCTCAAGATCAGGAACAGTATAAGGTTCCACATTGATCCCAGTACTTATTTCCATTCTAGTACCGTTAACATTTAGAGGAAAAGTTAACATCTCACCTTTAATCCGATCCTTTGTGACGTTAATAATATATTTATCTGTCATCATTACCAATCCCTCTCTATATCTTCTTCGCTCTCAAAATTAACAAAAAGACCCATCTTTAAATTCTCTAAAATATATCTCTCATTGCCACTTAGCGTTCCACAATTTCTATAAATCAAATCTGCCAGATAACCAATTGCACGTTTAATCTCATTGGTTGTACGTCTAAGTTCATTAATATCCATTTCCATATCACACCTCAATGTACCACTACACAATCAATAATGTTCAAATTATAAGATGCGATCCATGCTTCATTTTTCTTTACGACAAAAAGCCCGTCATTTACTTCATAATCATCCCAATATTTCTGTGGAATGACATCAGACTTACCATCATAAAAATAAATCTTAATTTTCTGCTTCTTCTTTTTTGCCATATATTACCCCCTATTATTTAATGCTAAATTAATAATTGCCAATACAATAACACTTGTATACATTAGAATTCCTGCCAAATTATCTTTTTCTCTAAAATTTAAACACCACAGATTAATCACAATTATAATAAACATGACTAAATCCCAGCCTTTAATACTCATATATTTCTCTCCTTATTTTTCACTATGTGCTAATGCACCCGCAGCTACAATTGCAAGAGCCAGAACTTGTGTATTCTGAGACGGGAACTTAGTAGAATGACAAAACATAATCAACATAACAATCGAAAATAGCCACATAGCTATTATTGCTTTAAGAAATTCCATACATCGCCCCTTTCCTTTTAATATTAATATTTACCACATGCGGATCGGGACATTCATGTGGTTTTACTTCTCCATAAAACCCACATATTGAAGTAATATAATATTCTTCTCCATTTTCATTAATAACCGTTATTACCGCATCTTGATAAAGAGTTTCCATATCTTTTAATTGCTTAATCAACTTTTTTAATGTCGTGCTTCTCACTCCTTTCTTAAAATTTTATATACTATAAAAGGAATACCCCATATCGGACATGTGCCAATTAGTATAATTTCAATCAATGCTAAAATCGGCAATGAAGCTATACAGAAACAAAAATCGAGAAGCGGAATATCAATACTATTGTTTATACAGTCCCACCGATTTTTATACCATGCTTTAAAACTATCCATGCCTCTCACTCCTCCCAAAAAGTGACAAAATTAAATTGACGATGATAAATCCCGTCACAAGACCGATGGCATAGTCGCTCATTCCTCACTCCTTCCCGTAAATCATCTCCTGATACTTCCTGATTTCTTCATCCGTCATTCTACGGTTGAGTCTCATGTAAATGCGGCGAATGTACTCGGCGCCTGTTTCGTATCCAACTGCAAATCCTGCAAGTGTGGATACAAGGCAGGCAGTTATTGTTGCTTTGAAAGACATGCTCTCACTCCTTCCTCTCTCCGTAACTGCAAAATGCGTTGTCATCAAAAACACTGCTATGCAATTCGCACCATCTTCTTGAACCGTAATACACGCAATCATCACAGCGTACCACCGGAACAACATCTGCGGCAGGAATATCCTCGACCGCCTCCATCGCATCCAAGACGCCACCTGTCCATCCGTTTTCGAGAGAATGCTTATCAACATATTTTCTCAGTTCGTCGGGCGTTCCGCAGTTCGTGCAGTTTGCGATGGCATCAATCGCCGCCTGTCTGCTGATATAATCACTCTGCATAAACAATCCTCCTCAATATGCTCCATCTTCCTGTATAAGTTTTATACCTCTCGGTATTGTAATTGTCAGTGTACCGTCAGACTTAATTGAATATGGAATAACACCTGCTGCGGGGACAGCTTTAATAGTGGGCATTGACTCAACAAGATTCGCTATTCGTTCACGGCTATCAACTCTGTCTCTCCATACATGCTCTATAAGTTCATCCCCATCGATAAGTCTCATACCCATTCTCCTTTACTACAAAAATCATTTGGTTTCATATGGCAAACATACTGATTCATACCTTTACAAAGACCGTGCTGCTCAACATAATGTCTACAATCTTTACATTTCACGATATTAATAGTTTCTATCTTCTCAATATCTTCTACATCTACTGCTTCTACACCGCTAGGATAAGGGGTCTGTATAGTATATCTATCACCATGCCAGTATGCTTCATCAAGAAGTTCTTCTTTCTTAACATATTCAGCCATTTTCCTCTAACTCCTCACATTCAATACTAAAAAGACCGCTCCACATATTTGCATCTAAATCATCCCAATTATTCGGATTAGTCACTCGCTTTACCGTATTATATTCAGCTTTTGTAAGCATCATCGTTCCACATGTGAAATCTTCAGCGGACAGGCACAAGTCACATTTATATTTATCATTTGTCCGCTCAGCCAGACTGTACCCTAATTCATCAAGCTGCTGGAGAGCTACATCACGCTCCCAAGTGACCTGACCCAGTACACATAATGCATTAATCGCCTGATCCAATGCCTCAATTTTAGGATATGGTGGATTCTTATATAGCAGCGGATTAGATTGATATTCCAACATCAGGTCTTGTCTTAAATCATTTAACAATTTAATTGTATCTTGTTTCTTCTTCATGTTAATAACTGTCCTTTACTCTAAACTTCCATCTAATCCATATCATGCCATATCTCTCGATATAATCATCTTCTGTAAGTATCTTTAAATAAATAGTACGCCACGTCACACCATGCTTAAAATCGTTATGCTCTTTTTGAAGGCGTACAACAATCTTATTAGCAATTTTCATGGCTAATTCTTTATCAGTTGTACTGATATAAAAATCGAATATATCTTTTATATATATATGTTCATAATCCACACGGACACCATCTACCATTAGCACCAAGCCTGTGGGCACCGTAATATTAGGTGGAATATAAAATTGAATATCATCATGTTGCATATATATTTCCCTCGTTTTCATCTAATACGCCACGATCACAAAATCCTGCGTCTACTGTATTATCATGTACAATATAATCACTTTCATGATAACCGTCATCGTCCCATTCCACATATTCTTCAAAAAGCATAGGACAGTCAGTTGTATATCTATTTTTACAATTTCTACAATGGACTATCATATCAAAACTCCATTTTTTCAACTTTCAACTTTTTACCACAAATAGGGCAGTAGCGAATGTCTCTAATATAATCAAAACCGATACCACCATCCCAATCATTCATTTCATACAGGGTATCGCCGCTTTCATGATTAGCACAAAACTCACAATAATGATCTTTTTCTGACTCAACATCAATAGTTGGTAATGAGCGGAATCGCTTGATATCTGCACATTCTTCATCAATTACACAAGGAGAAGGAGCATAGCCACATTCAATCGAACAAAACATTTTAATAACATCATCGAGTTTAACATATTTATCAGCCAAATTTCACAATCTCCTTTTCGTCTACATCTCCATAATTAATTGGTTTCCAACATATTACATCATTATCGCTTGAATCCCATTCCCCCCATATTTTATTGTAAAAATCTACAACTATTGGATATCTATAATTGCTATTTCTTTTAACGATATAGTCCCCAGACTCTGGTGGATCATCATAATGCCATTTATTTATCTCAAGTATTTTAATTATTTCTTCTTGTGTGGCAATTACATCTCTTAAATCCAGCCCCATATCTCCGGGCTGATATGTAGAGAACACTTTGTTGACCACATCTATCATTATATCATTATTCATTTAATTTTCAACTCCTATTTTTAAAGAAAAAACAACCAAATAATACAGCCAACTATAGCACCAATTACTTCAAATATCCGTCCTATTCCTAACAGCGTAAAAAACGCAACATGTTCTGTAATAAGTTCATTGTCTGTTTTTGTTATACTCCATTTCCTAACTATTGGTTTAGCCAAGAAAATTCTATATAATTCAAATGCAACAATATATACAATAATAATTTTAATCAATGTCATTTTTATCTCCTTTGATAGCGTCCAATTGACCCATCTTCAAATTCAATCATAATATATTCAGGATACTTTTGTTCTTTATAAAACTTATATCCTGTAATTGGTTTCTTCGCTTTTGGTAAGATATGTGCAGCCTCACATTTCTCTGCGGCAGACCGATTCCTATATACAATACCGCAGATTTCACACTGGTACTGATTGAGTTCTTTCATATTATATATATCTCCTTTACCAACTAATAATAACCCAAGGCTGATTATATTCTTTTCCTGTTTGCACACTATACCCTAATTCTCTAAGTTTTTGTTTCTGAGAAAAAGATAACGAACCATCAATATAATATTCGATTTTTCCTTGCTTAGCGTACGATTCCATTTCTTGCAGTATGTTCTTAATATCAGGCATAATACTTTCTTCTGCTATTTTTCTCATTTCGGCAGCCGTTTTAAATGCCATATTTTTACCTCACCACCCAATCTTTGTAAATGTCTTATCACATATCTTTCGCACGTCCACTATATAACCCATTTTTTTTAATTGCTCTATAGTCGATTTGCTTAACTCCCCCTGAAAGCCATATACGAAATTGCCTTGCTTTGCCTGTTCATAGATACCCTCAAGCACGTAGTCCTCAAATTCATGTGGTTCAATATATGAAGAGGCCAATTCATGCATTTTATTAGCTGACTCCAATCTCACCATTCGATCACCACCCATCTAACATCACTTTGACTCTCAGTTACTGTATAGCCCAGTATTCTTAATGCGGCAATTGTTTCAGGTGAAATATGACTCGTTACATAATAAGAGTATTCATCAAGTGCCCGTTTTCTAATATTATTATAAATACTAGTATCTATGAGCTGCGTTTTCATTACTTTAGTTACTGCATGCATATCTCGTGCGTTTAATACATTATCTTTCAAACTCATCTTGTAACTCCCATCTATTTGTTTTAATTATTCTTTCCCAATTATCCTCAACCACAGGTCGGATCACATGTATCTGTTCATTGGTCAGGTGGCGCTTAAAATTAAATAAAAATCCATGCTCTTTAAACGTCACACAATGAATCTCACACCAGCCCATATCAAGTAGCGTCTCTTCAGGATGTGGAGTCCATTCTCCAATTAGTTCATCTGCGGTTGCTAGGTGTTCCATATAATCACACGGGTAAAAATCACCATTTGGTGCAAGCCAGCCTGTGTCTAATTCTGTAAAAGGTTGTTTATTCATCATCATTTTCTTCCTTATATAATTCAGGCAATTCACGCCATGCTACGATTTTTGTATATTGTGGAATATCAAAGAAATTCCAATGCCAGTCTGTTTTCTTATATGAATAAAAAGGACTCGTGTCAGTCCAACGGCATTGACAAAAACTGTCGCAATCAAGCTGAACCAAATATGTATGTTCTTCTAGCGCTGGCTTCTCAGATACAGGATGCCATGTATCACGCAGAAGAGCATAAATTCCTTCAAGCACTGCATCACGCATTTTGGTGTTCATCAGACTATCCATGGCAGATGAGAGTTTCTGCAATAACATAATTGCTTCCTTATTATCCATTTAATTATAACTCCTTTTAGGCAATGCCAATAATCGTGAGATCGGCATCATTAGCCAGTCACCATAGTTACTTTTACCTTTACAATCTTCTTCAGGCCATACAATAGGACAGTGTTCGCATATCTCAGATGCATATTCACATAGAAAACAATAATGACATAAATCATTAAATCCATGATCGATGCACCATTTCGCTTTATATTGCACTCTGTCAGACGGCGATGGACAGTCACCCAAATCTCGCTGCATGTCGCCCCACATCTGACGGTGATAGGAGAGTGCTTGTTCTCTAGTTAATTTCATTTCATCACCTCTCTGTAGCCGCCTCAGCGATTAGTACCATATATTGTATTACTACGCCAAATAATATTGGGAAGAAAGTAGCAAAAAAGTCTCTAACATCTTCTGGGTTTATACATACCATATTTGATATAACCCATGCCAAGATAATAGTTGCTACCATGAATTCAATATGTACTCGTTTCATTTAATTAGATGCTCCTTCATAAAATAATCAATGTCTGCCTGTTCTCGTGCCAGTCCCCGCTGAAGATTGGCTATTAGCTCTGTCTGACGTTCAAGCTGTTCCTACTGAATCCGATGTTTCTCAATATTTTTATGGAAGTGTCGATATCGCATTACATCAATAAACGTCTTGAAGTCTATATCGTCACCACTATATTTTATATCATAATCCTTAAGTACAAAATGTTCTGGTATTACATTGTATAAGGCAATAAATTGACGATAGGTGATTTTCGGAGTGGTGGAGCCAATTATACTCCACCAACTTGTGTAAAACCATAATAGCACCAGACCAATGACCCAAATTATAATCATCATTAAAAGTGCAAGCCCATTACCCGTACAAAGGGTAAGAACTGCGGGCGCTATAAAAAAGAATATGAATATAATTATAGCTATCATAGATTCTCCTTATAATAATTTATTGCTTCTTGCCGCTCCATAAAGAAATGAATGCCATGTGAGCATGCGCAGCTCCTGTCATCATCAAATTGGTCAGGATACACCCATTCATTAACTTTATAATAAAAATCAGGCGACCACCAAGAACAAGCAGCCTCATCCTCTGCTGGCGTCCCATCCACATTTTGAATCTCCAGTACAAACGCCTTATCACATCGGCATTTGCGCTCTCCATAAGGTGAAACTCGCCTTGCATCAGCTGGGATCAGCAGCTTAATCAACTGCCCATTGCAACCTACTTTCCATCCAACAAACGTACCCTCAACTGGACAGACATAGGGAATATAAGGTTGGTTGCCAAGAAAATCACAGTCTATTACATGGGCGTTAAATGTATTCTTAAATGTACAATTTATAAAAATACAGCTCATAAAAAATATAGGAAATGATTCATCGAATGTACAATATTCAAATACACAGGATGAAAAAGTAAATGGCAGATACCATTTCTTAAAATGAACTCCGATAAAATGACAATGCGTATAAGTATCAGGTATATAATAATAAGTACCCGGAAAATATTTTTTATCTGTTATCATTTAATTTATGTCCCCCCTTATTCCCAACTAATACAATATTCTGGCTCATTGTACTGATTACCTATAGAAACATCATAGCCCAGTTCTTCCAATTTTTTTTGAACTGCTGGTCGCAACGCTTCATCCCCATAATAGTTATAATATCCCTGAGCCGACTCTTCATCGATGCCTTCCATTATTTTATTAAGTTGAGACTGTTCATATTCAGATGTAGCTGCTTTTGCACGCTGACGTGCCTGTTCTGCTGTTATCATTTATTTTTACCCCCCCCCCTTTATAATTCAATTATATATGTTCCTCTAACGACATTTACGAATGGTTCTTGCGTAACAATCCTGACAATCTCTTCATCAATATAATAAAGTATTCTAGCTTTATGTTCGTCTGTTTCTTCAATTTGAATGATCTTATCAATTGGGACTAATATACGCCCATTATTATGTGTATAAGAACATTCTCTAGTTACCAATAAAAATTTCCGACTCATATAATTACCCCTTTGCCCAATTAATATATGTAATATAACCATTATGAAAACTAAAAATTCGCACATTATAACCCGCAGCTTTTAATACCTGCTTAGCGGCTTCGGTGATTTCTTCTTCGATCAGACAACATGTCTCCTTCATTATTGCCGCAGTCCTGATTTTGTCTTCAATATATTTTAATTCTTCTGGATTAGCACCTTGTGCAATCTTATATGCTTCTTGTGCTGTTATCATTTAATTTACCTCCTTATCCATTTTCATATTATAATATTGATCAATAAGTTCTGGAATGTCTCTCTTTATTTGTAAGTAATATTCTTCAGAAGCGCATTTATTACTCTTACGACTTGATTTATCCAATGCTATATACTCTATCATTGTTTTCTTTTTAAAAACACTTGGTTGATTGCACCAACGAGCCACTGTTATATATGTTCCTCTATAAGGTGACTCTTCATATTTATAATAACGCATTATATAAGGAACGCATCTATATTCAATTAATAATTTGATACGTTTAAACATATCAAATAGATCTTGTCGCCAAAAATTTTCATCGTATTGATTACTACGATCATACCCCACCAAAACATAAAATTTAACATCTTTTTTTGTCACCTGACGAATAATATTTAATTTTTGCTTTATAATATTATAATCTGCAATATCATCAAATGCAAAAATAAAGTCTTTATCATATTTTGATTTAAAAAGCATTTCGCTTTTTTCTTTTGTAAGTAATCGTACATCTAATTCTTGCTTAAAAACAAAAGGCTTATTTAATGATTGTAATTCTTCTAATAACGAGCGCCAATCTTTACATGCCAAAAAATTATCGTCAAGCAGACATATCTTTTTGCGTGTTGGATCATAAAATTCTGTAAGCGGGCTATGTAAAACAGAAGCGTTATATTTTTTATTTACACAAAAATCACAATGCCTAAAGCAGCCTCGTGTTAAAAAGCCAATACTGTATTCTGTATAATATTTAATTTCAGTATGTTTAAAAGTTGAGGATTGCAACCATTCGTCATATAAGTGATAATCTGGTATAATATGCTCAATTTCATATGGAAGTGGAGCCGCCTGATCATAATAAAAACCAGTTCCACCACAAACAATATTATCACCAGTTAATTCGGGCACCGGAGTGTCTGTAAAAACTTTAGATACATATACTTTTTCATATTGATCCAAATTATTATAATTTAATAATAATTGAACATTTTTACCTTGTTGTTTATAGTATGAAGATATTTTCATACAAGCCAAATTAGGAAAACGATGTTTTTTACGTCCAATTAAATCTGCGTCAATAATTCCAATCATTTAAATTTACTCCTTTTCCTTAAAAGCTGTCCACATCATATAATAGAAAAACAATATTGTCAATACAATATTTAATTATGTTTTATATAAGTATCTGCGCATAAATCTATCAAGTGCGGTTTAATATCTTTTTTAGTTGCCAATGCCCAGTTATGACTCCAAGCCATCACCATTTGATTCAGGGACATGCCAGCAGCTTCAAGTTCACGGGTATCCCGCTCAATCTGCCGCTCCATTCCTTCTTTTGTAAATACTATTTTGATACAATCAAATATTTGAAGGTCTGGGTCAGAAGAGAGGCGGTACTTATTATATAATGTATCTTCGCATGCTTTATAAAATTTTTCAGCCAGCTCTGCATGATACATTAATTGAGCCATTGTGGTTAAATTAAACGACTCAAGTGTCTCTCTGCGTACCCGCATGATCAATTCGCATTCATCGTCTGTGGCTAGACGGGTACTGCCGTACTCTTTAATAAGGAAGCAATTAGAATAAATAATAAATGATTCACGCTGTAAACGATCAAGTGCCCGCTTAAAAATATTATTCAGCTGTGTATAGCTTTGTTTGAAAAATGTTTGGATATTATATTGAATAACATCGGACGGCATTTCACCAAAAGCTGCAGTTGGCACGTTTGTAGGAAAAGATTCAGTCTTATGTGTAAGATTAAGATAATTAGAGTTCACCATATTAAGCTGTTCCCACCAACGCTTACGGCCTAGAACGGCTGTATTATCAGGCTGCTGTAGAAGATAATATAATAGAAGGATTTTAATAAAATTATCATATTTATATTCTTTTTCTGTCGGCAGTGGGTGAGTATAGATTTCGTTAATTGCATAGAGACCGTCTTTCGGATCATAAGTAAATGAGGCAAAACGAGAAAGGCGGTTGTTGAAATATTGCCATGATCCGGTCTTCAGATTAGGCTGATGAAATAAAATTCGCATATCGTCTCTGGTATAAATCCCCCCTGATTCAAGATTAGCAGTTACTGTTTTTTCATTAATATTATAGTCTTTCATTTAATTTTCTCCTTTCTTAAAATTGTAGTACAATTTCGTTGTTAAAAAGTCCAATGTTTTTCGTTTCAAGAAAAAGTTTTTTGACTATAGGAGAATATATACTATATACAAAAAACTTTTTCTGAAAACCAGAAACATTGGGTTTTTTGAAGGTCGGATTGTACTACAATTTTTAAGTCAATGTTTCTGGGGGAATCCTGATACCCCCCCCCCCCTATATAGGAACCCTCTATTCCCATGATGTTAGTATAGCAGATGGGTGTCAAGGTGTCAATAGATAATTAAATAGTGGGGAAAATGATTGGATTAGGGGAAATGTGGATAAGTGGGAGGGGATCAGGGGAATAGGTAAAGAAATATTGGAGGAAATGATGTGGATAAAATGAGGATAAAGATATGCGTGTAAATTATTATAAGATTTAATATTTATAAAAATAAAATTATTTACATAAAATATATTATATAAATTATTTAAGAAATGGATGTCTGAAATATGTGTAATATTAATTATTGGTATAGATAGAAAAATAGAAGAGCGAAAATATCAATAAAAAAACGGTGATGTGTGGATGAAGCACGTCCCTGCGGGCCGCCCGCGGCTGGCGCGGATCGGGTTCGATCCACCCCCGCCGTTTAGATTCTCTAAAAAAACCTTATAATTTAAATGCGCGTTTACATAATAAATGAGATAATACTATTGTAATCAGTATCTTTATGCGCGCGGCGCCGCTGGAGCCGCTGGCATAAAAATTTATCTATTAGAAAAGGAGAAAAAAACATGGCAACTAAAAATCTTTATCCGTCTGAAGCAACGGTTACTCTTTTCCAGTCCTATACACGCGCTGGCGCGGCTATTCTTTCCGCGCGCCAGTTGTGCGCGTCGCTGGAAAACACGGCACACGCGGATTATACCGCGGAAACGCGCGCCGCGCGCGACGCGTTCAATATGGTATTGGATAATATCGACGCGCGAACCAAAGGCTCCAGTGTTAGAAAAGCGGCGCTCCAGCGCGACGCGGCTATTGACGCCGCCACAAAAAAACGCGACGCGGCTATTGACGCCGCGCGCGGCGCGTTCAATGAAACTGTAAAGAACGCGCGCGAAACACAAAACAACGTATTAAAGCGCGTTGACGCTGGTGTCTATGCCGCAATGTTGCTGTATAACAATACCGGCACTATTAACGCAGGCGGCTATGCCACGGAAATTAAAGTCACTGGAAAATCCCACAACGTCGAAAAGCGCGCCATCTACGTAGAAAAAACACTTGTACAGACAATTCGCGATACGTTGCGCGCGCTGGAGTTTAACCGCGTCGACGATATGACGACCGAGCGCTTTATTCGCAAGATTATCGTTAACGCCGCTGGCACACGGTCACGCGGCGCGGCTGGCAATTACACGCGGCGCGGATTGACTAAAGACGGTTACAAGCGTGAAATTGTAGAATATATTATTGGAGCGCTTGTAAATCCGCGTTATGAATACAGGATTGAACGCGACGCGGAAACGCGCGAAACGCGTGAAATTAGTGTTACAATCGCTCCAAAGTATCACGTTAACGCGGCTGGAGACTGGAGCCGCAACTAATAACAACTAACCTATTGTTAAACAATAGTATCCGAATATTGAACCGCTGGCGCGTCGCTGGCAAAACTACGATATTAGACGCGCCAGCGGTTCAATGTTTCATAGTGTTGTTTAACGCTCCATAGTAAAAGCCGCTTGTGCTGGCGCGGCGCTGGCACATTGGAGCGGCGCGACGCGAAAATTATACACGCTGGCGCGGCGCTGGCATATGTGTATAACGAGTAACGCGGTATCTTATACCATAGCACTATGGTACTTTAATTGAATAGCATTATATCCTACTATGGCGCGCGCGTGTAAAGCGGATACACGCGTCGCGGCTGGAAAGTGTTAACGTAGCTGGCGCGACGCTGGCGCAATAGGTTAATAACTCCAGCCGCGCCGCGTGTATCACGCGATACACAAGCGGCGCGTAATAGCCCGATATAATGAGAATGCTTTTTCACGCTGGAGCCGCTGGCAGGCGCTGGAGCCGCTGGCAGGCGCTGGAGCCGCTGGCAGGCGCTGGAGCCGCTGGCAGGCGCTGGAGCCGCTGGCAGGCGCTGGAGCCGCTGGCAGGCGCTGGAGCCGCT
>Ga0326512_10002291_pt1 | contig 14193 bp, 4 predicted proteins | sample 1_2617_0518_D_FD_203652 | JGI IMG/M metagenome (GOLD analysis project Ga0326512, IMG submission 203652) | Bovine rumen microbial communities from UC Davis, California, United States - 1_2617_0518 | ecosystem: Host-associated > Mammals > Digestive system > Stomach > Rumen | place: USA: California... | reverse complement strand
GCAAACCCATCCCAAGGCCAATAAATAGGAACATGAGAACTCCGCTCAGTATGGAGTTGGTGGTCATTACGTAGACCAAGGCGCCTGCCAGTGGAGCACTGGTGCAGGGAGTAGTAATAAGTGCAGACAGCGCACCGAAGATAAACGCCTTAGCCACACTTCCGTTTTTCTGACGATTGATGACTACCTCTAGCGAATTGTTAAACAGGATCGGAACTTTGAGGGTAATGACTCCGGCGCAGTCTAAGGCAAAAATGATAAGAATGCCAGAAAGTATGATCATACTGACAGGATGCTGCAAAACAGCATGTGCCGAGATCCCAATTTCAGAGAAGATCAGTCCCAAAACACTGTAGGTTAAAGATAAACCGGCAAGATATCCCAAATTCTGTTTTAATTTGCTCTTAAAGGAACTGTAGGCTGAGCCAAGAATTGTGGCTGAATAAATGGAGAGCATCGGCAGCACGCACGGTGTAAAATCAAGCGCCATCCCAAACAGCAGACAGAGCAGCAGGATAAAAAAAAGACTGTCTTTCTCACTGAAAAAGTCATTATCAGGATTGTGTTTCGAGGGTAAATCCGGCTTGTGTTCTGATTTGAATTCTTCAGTAAGTTTAAGCGTATGTTTCTTGGTGGGGTAGCAGATCCCCTGCTCATCACAGCCGCGGTAGGTTAAAGTCAGAATATCGTTGAGTTTACCCTGTTCAATATAGGCTTCAACCTTAAAAGTTCTGTCTAAGTACTCATATTTGCCATTGCCATCATCACGTGATTTGACATTGGCAAGAGGTTTTAGTTTCAGCGTGGAATTTTCACCAGTCAGACTTATAGAGTCCTTATAGATATAGGCGCCATGGCTTAGCTTTATGGTACAGGAAATGAGACGGTCAAAGCGGTTACACAGCGAGGTAAAAGGTGTTTTTTCTTGTTGAAGATTGCCTTTGTCATTATTACTGTCTAATGTAGGGATTAAAAACAGGTTTTCAAGACTATCATCCGCATGAGCAATGCCGATAAGATTTAACCAAAAAACTAAAAATATAATTCTAATCATATAAATTCTGCCTATAAGATACAGTTATGATAGCAGAAAACGGTATCTGTTGCAGAACTCCTGTTTTAATACCCGGCTATTCCCAAAAAATTAGCAAAAAAAAGAGGCCGTGATAGGCCTCTAGTTGTCAAAAAATTTAGAAATTAGGAGCCAAATTCAAAGACTGACAGTTTCTTGAGAAGTTCTGCCGATTCATCAGCAAGTTTCTGTACCTGCTGGGAAGTTGTCTGCGAAATATTGGCACTTTCCTGAGTTAAACTACTTACACCCTGCATATTTGTTGAAATTTCGGAGGTAGCGGTAGTCTGTTCGGTTGCGGCGGTAGCAATTTGACTAATCTGAGTATTCACGCTCTCTACACGATTTATGATATCGTTTAGAATATCGGTAACACCAGCTGCTTTGTCAGCAAGATTATTCATTTCGCCAAGGGATTGAGCCATGGACTCATTGGCACTGTTGGCGTCATTCTGAACCTGGGATACCATCTTGGTGATTTCCTGAGTTGAAGAAGAAGATCTTGAAGCCAGAGCGCGAACCTCATCGGCAACCACGGCGAATCCCTTACCGGCTTCACCTGCACGGGCAGCCTCAATAGCTGCATTAAGAGCAAGCAGGTTAGTCTGGGATGCAATATCTTCAATGGTTTGTACGATAGAACCAATCTTGTTGCTCTGATCAACGAGAGTCTTAATCAGGTCGGCATCTCTCTTGGTTTTATCAGCCTGATTGCGTATAGCGCTAATGACGGTTTCAATTTCATGAACACCCTGCTGCGTGATAGACTGGGTTTCATTAGAATGCTGTGCGGCAGTTTCACAGTTTTTGGCAATATCACCGGTTGTGGATACCATCTCATCAGACGCGGCAGATACAGTCATAGAACGGCTTTCAGCCTCACTGATGGCGTCGGCAATCTGAATAACCTGATGGTCGATGGTCTGCAGCTCTGATCCTAACACTTTGTAGGAATTAACCACGTCGGAAATAGAACCACCTAAGGTACGACGCATCTTGATGGAACTGTCGAAGAGCGCACCAAACTCATCTTTGGCATTATTTTCAATCTTAAAGTTGAAGTTTCCTTTGGCCATTTTGGTCATGGCGTCAATCAGCTTGTCAAAGTTTCTTCTGATATAACCGCTAAGGTTAGTGCTTATAATGAGACCGATGATGATGGAAATAATAGCAATAACTATGGATACATACATAGGAGTTTCACTAGAATTACTTTTTACAATCTGTGTGGACAGACTTACCTGCTCATCAATCAACTCCTCGAAGATCGCCTTACAGTGACGGAATTTTGGATTGACTTCCTTCATGTACAGATCAAGGGCGGCTTCTTTCTCACCACTTTTAATCAGATCGACAATGGTGGATTTGAAGTATTTTGAGAATTCAGCTACGTCGACTTTGGCTTTTAAAATATTGTTTTTATATTTTTGAGATGATGGCAGCTGACCTATGATGTTCTCATTCATGGTTCCCGTGGTTGTAGCGATTTCTTCAATCATCCCCGAGGAAACGCTCATAAATTCATCATTGCCTACTGGTCTTTGTCCTGTCAGAAATTCGATGGTATAGACATCAAATTTCTCCAATGCTTTTTGGGTATTCATCACACGGTTGTATGATTTACCTAGAATAAGCCCCACATTATATGAAGCATCAATATTCGTGTTGGTATTGATAACTGAAAATGCCGATGTGATTAGAATCAGAATATTGAGTGTTGTGAAACCAAAAATCAGTTTGGCTCTTAAGCTCAATCTAGAAAGAAAGCCCATTATAACCTCGATATAAAATATCAAAAACAAAAAAGACCAAATTTGTAAACTGTTTACAAAACTCAGCAGTATCTTGTATATATACGACAAATTTTGTTTTTTTTGGAATGAATCTCTTTCGTTTTGATAAATGGCTCACAGTTATAAAAAAGATAAAGGCTATGTTTTCAAATGATATATTGACTAAAAGAGATGGAGAAACATGCATTTTAAAATAGTTCACAGTGGCGGTGTTTAACACAGGTCTAAAAGATCTTCAAAAGTCCTTTATTTTCATCACAAGTTTTAATGAACCTAGGATAAACACAAAAGTAACACTATAAGTTTAACTATATTAGCAAAATATCTTACTAATTGTTTTTTTTAATAATAAATTTTCATGGAAAATACCTTGTTTGTGATTTATAATAACACTATATAGTGTTACATACAATCAGGAATAGGGGGGTTAATGGCATTTATCCGTGTTCAGAGGTTAAAAACTGACGAAACTGGGAAAATAGTTTCTGGAACAGCAGCAATTATTGATGTCGTATACAAGCCTGACACAAAATATCATGCCAAACAGAAGGTGCGTGAGAAATTAGGTAAGGTTGTGGAGCTGTACGGTAAGCGTAAAGGCTTATTTCAATCACCGACTCGTGGTCTTGTCGTTTATGACGCAGATCTAGATTCATTTTCATTACCTCTTACAAAAGATGATCTTGCGACACAGAGTATTGATGACAAGGTTATAAATACGATATTTCCAGCAACTTCAGTTCATACTGTCATTGGTGATGCATACGTTCTGATGGAAGTAATGAAATCTTCAGGGATATGGGATGTAATCAAAAAGGCATTTAATGACCGCATTTCTCAGAAAAGAATTTTATGTCATCTGTTACACGTGATACTACGCGATGGCTCAAAAATTACCTGTGATGACTTTGTTGCAAAATCCTTTGTATCTTATTGTGTTTCTGAGATTCCTTTAGCCAGTCTGAAATCTGATACCAATTATTTCTCATCAATGGGTGAAGATAATTCACGAGTTGCTTTTTTCTCCGCTTACTGTGGGTTAATGAGAAAGTTAAATCCTGATTTTGGTAAAGGTTGCTTTGTGGATTCCACTCCACTGCCAAACAGCATTGACTCTCCTTTTAACGCTCTGTGCTCGCATGGACTTTCAGCAACATCCATTCAAATGCGACTGGTTATGATCCTTGACGAAAAAACGCTGTTGCCAATATGGTATGACATCATTCCTGGAAATATATTGGACATAAGTACCCTTCAGACCATCAGTAAGGATGTGGAGGTAAGTCTAGGAGTAAAGATAAATGGATATACGCTAGACGCAGGTTATGCCTCAAAAGAACTTATTACAGCTTTTGACTTGCAAGAAGAAGGGGCACCTATTCCTGAAAAGAAATATTTGGTTAGAATGCCGGCAAAGAGGGGATACCCTTATAAAGAGCTTTATAGAGAGATGAAAGAACAGTTTAACCAGGCAAAATACAGTTTTGTTAGAGGCGGACATGTCTACTTTGGTAAGGCTGTGACTAAAAATATATTCGATACTCCGGTCAGATGCTACGTATATGTTGATAAGTACAATGCTCTTAAAGGAAATACCGATTATATGATAACTCATACTGAGGAATATGAATCCCTAACCAACCGAGAGAAAAACTGGTATCAGGTAAAATTTGGATATTTCGTACTTATTGCAAATTACTTTAAGACACCAGCAGAGGCTTTGGATGACTATTTCTGCAGAACCAATATAGAGACCTCGTTTAAGACAGATAAGGAATATTTAATACTTCTGCCTTTGTGTAAGTGGAGCGACCTAACCGTGCGAGGTAAAATTCTCAGCGAGATCATAGACTCCATAATAAGACAGAAACTGCAGGAAAAGCGAAACGGCTCAATGTATTCGTTAACTGCACTAATAGGCAAATGTCAGTCTCTGATGTGTTTCCATGATAAAAATACAGATACGGTTTATGTAGAGCCGGCCAATAAACAAGTAAAAACCTGCTATGATGAACTTGGTATTGCAGTACCTACTAAGATCGATCTTAAATCATATCTAGCAGAATTTTTTAGGTAGAAAAAAATATAGTGTTACTTTAGTGATTATCTTAGGTTAATTAAATACATTTCATAATATGGAATGATAAGAGTTTATTCTTTAGTTATCAAAACATTTTTTTGAACAAAATTTAATTAGAGTTCATCAGCAAAGATATAGTAATTGCGGATCCATCTGTATTTGGATTTGCGATATAAATCAATTTATCGTGATTTTGGTGGTTGTTATAATGATTAACATTCGTTTTTGCTGCTCATCAGATCTTATCTAAACAAGTAATAAGGTACTTTTCCATGTCTGTTTATTCTCATTCCTTCACTGTAAAAAACTCAAATTACATCGAAGCCCTTGGCTATATGTGCGCAGAGCAGATGAAGATCCCTCTTAATGATCCGTTTGCAAAAGAGCACATTATCGTGATGAATAGCGGAATGAAATCCTATCTTCAGCAGTTTATCGCGCAGCAGAACGGGATCTGTTCTAATGTCTGCTTTGATCAGTTATGGTCATTTATCTGGAATATCTACAAAAAAATTACGCCGAATCTTGGAGATGTCCATTATTTTGATCATGACTATGTTATCTGGACCTTATACCAGATGCTTTATGTGGAGCACAGTGCAGACAATGTTAAGGCGCTATCTTCAGTAAAAAACTATATAGCGGATGATACTGACGGTACTAAAACCTACGAACTGTGTGTGCAGATAGCAGATACTTTCGATCAGTATCTCATGTACCGTAATGACTGGATTTTAATGTGGGATGCCATTGCTCAGCATCAGGGGGATAAGAGTTCTTTAATTGGGGAATGGCAAAATGCTGTAGGTGCGACCACAAACTTAAAAAACGACATGAAAAAAAATGAATATTTGCAAAAGGCTGTAGGTGCGACCACAAACCAGACTGGGAAAGAAAGTCTTCTTAACAATGTTTTGAGTGTTAATACCTGGCAGCCTGAACTGTGGATCATGCTTTTTAATCGTCTGACATCTAATGCGCAGGTAAATGATCATTCACGGTATGATCGAGCAATGGTCATTGAGGAACTGTGTGCCAAACTTAATTCTTTGGATGAAGAGTCTGTCAATAATGCAGATCTTCCTGAACGAGTATTTTTGTTCGGTGTCTCTTCACTTCAGCCTCAGGTAATCAGATTTTTACGGGCTCTTGCCAAGCATGTGGATGTAAATGTAATGCTTTTAAATCCCTGCAGAGAATATTGGGGAGATATTAACAGTCAGTGGAAAAATCTTTTCCAGGATTTTAAACAGGCTCTAAAGGCATTAAAGCAGAAACTTAAAGACAGGGATATAACAGGTTCAAGAAAGCCGTCGTTTAATGGAAAAACGCTGTCTGGTTTAAATATTAGCGGTTCTGATGCGGTTTATGCGGCAAAAGACCTGTCAACTGCTGAAAACTGTTATGATGCGGGGGAGCTGGTTGAAGGTAATTCCCTGCTCCTGTCTTTAGGTAAGCAGGGTAAGGATAATTTATCTCTGATGCTTGATTCTCATACTGGAGAAGACAGACTTTATATCAGAACCAATGAGAAATTGAGAAATGCTTACGATAGCGTACCTTTCAATCAGGAAATCAAAAGACTTTACGACAACAGCTCAGAGCCTGTAGAACCCTGCTTTGATAATCTTTTTATTGATCCTCTCAAGTCCGGTGGAGATAGTATGCTTCACCATATTCAGTCTCAGATGCTGAATCTTGAGCAGCCATCCGCAAAAGAACGTATTGTCATCAAAGAAGATGACCATTCCTTAGAAATTCATTCAAGTTTTACTAAGCAGCGTGAGGTTGAATGTCTAAGAGATGCTCTATTAAATCGCTTTAAGGAAAGTATTGGGGAAGACGGTGAATCTGCCCTAAAACCTCGGGACTGTCTCGTGATGATGCCTAAGATAGAGGATTATGCTCCCTATATAGAGGCTGTATTTGGCTCTGTTTCTCCTTCTGATAAAAACTATATTCCCTATGCCTTGTCAGATAGAAGTTCGCGCGACAGCAGTCAGATTGCCGATGCGGTGCTAAAGCTTCTGGATATTGGAGTCAAGAGAATTACCTTAAGTCTGATTATTGATCTGCTTATGGTACCATCTATTGCCGCAAGATACGGTTTTTCCTCGGATGAGGTGGATACTATCAAAGTCTGGTGTCAGGAGGCCAATATCCACTGGGGAATTGATGCACAGGATGCCAAGAAGTACTCTGGTGTAGCAAGTCTTCCCTGGACCTTTGAACAGGGGCTTTTTAGAATGGTTCAGGGATATCTTCTGGGGGATACCGAAGAAGGACTTCCTGTATACACGGAAATTGAAGGTTCTGATGCTCAGGTATTGGGAAGATTCTGCCTTTTTATCGAGAATCTTAAGCATCTGCGCGATGAGTTTGTGCTTCCGGAAGAAAGTGGCTCCCGAAGCCAGGATAATGGTGAGGTTATCAAGAATTTTAAGGAGTGGAGTGAAACACTTGAGAAAGAGATTTTTGAGCGTTTCTTTTATGATGGAGCAGATCCTAGGCTTTTTGAGTCTGATACCTATAAGGAATGCTGCGAAATCAAGCAGTTATGCGACAGTGTCAGCGATGTGGTGGAAAGACTAAGAGCAGATCATAATTCCTCTGATCTCAAGATTGCTCTGCCTGTTTTCAGAAGTTTACTTATGGATAAGCTTGCAAAATCCAAAGAGGTTAATACCTTCAAGGGCAGCAAGGTGATCTTCTGTTCTATGATCCCTATGCGTGCAATTCCTTTTAAACATATCTTTATTCTGGGCATGGATGATGTAAGTTTTCCAAGACAGGATACTATTCCTGCATTTAACCTTGTGGGAGTAAAAGGTCTGTTCAGACGGGGGGATCGTTCTCGAAGCATTGATGATCGCTACTGTTTTATGGAAGCGATTCTATCGGCAAGAGAGTCCCTGTATATTTCATATATCGGCAGAAGTCCAATTGACAACAAGGAAAGAAACCGTTCTTCCGTGTTAGAAGACCTTTTTGATTACATCTGTGATGTGTTTACTGTCAGAGGTCTTGGTGATGAACTCTCCACTGAACACAATGAGGTGAAACTTGAGAAGGAAATTGCTCAGGCTTTAAAGAGACGACTGGTAAGGCAGGATACCTTAACTTCCTTCAATAAAGAAAACTATGTATTTTTCAAAGGGGATGACAGAACCTTAAGACGCATTCCCTCTTTTGATAAAAACAGTTATGTGCCAGATTTTTACAGTGCAGAGGGACAAAGCGCGACAGCACGGGAATATCTTGGCAACAGGGGAATTAGTGATTTCAAGGTGTTACTTGAGGATAAAATTTCCCTTGATGTTAACAGCATAAAAAAATGGTTCTCAAATCCAGCGGACACCTTCCTAAACAAGATCCTTGGAATAATACTTAGTGATGACAGTTCTAAGACCTTCTCAGATGATGAGACTTTCTGTTTTAGTGATTTTCAGAAAAACAGTTTGCTTTGGGATGTAGGTACACACTCAAAAGATAGCGGTATGGCCACAGATTATCTTGAGAATCTGTCGCAAAGCGGATATCTTCCCTATGGAGTGCTGTCATCTGGATTAAAGAAAAGGATCCTTGAAGATAATCAGACGATTTTAACTGCCTTAAATGGCCTGTCTAATGCATTAGGCGTACCGGCTCGAACTGCAAAGACCTATCAGAAAACCTTCGAGATTGATTTGTCTGAATTTGCAGAGCCCTTAAATGAGGATTCCTTGAGGAACAGGCGATTTTCTGTTGAATTCAGAGGCACTGTAGAAAGCCCTGCTACTCTTGTTAACTATTACTATGATGGAAAAAGTGATACTTCAAAATTTATTCTGTCTGCCATATTAACTTCCTTTGCTCTGCATTATGCGGGGGCACCTTCACAAGTGTATACACTTAACAAAGCGGGGAAAATCTTAGTTTATGATGTAAAGACTTTAGATAAGATAGACAGTATTGACAGTATTTTCGTAAAACTTCTAAAAACTGTAGTGCTTGCCATGCTACGACCTCTTCCGGTTACGGACAGAATGCTGACAAAAATGGGAAATCATAAAGATGAGAGTTCATTTTTTATGTACTCTAAGGAATGTAAATATCTTTATGGAGACTATGAAAATGTCGCTGGCCTGCTTCGGGACTTTGTATTTGCTGGTACAAAAGAGGATGAAGCCTCCTCTTTTCTAGGACCATTAGCGCTTTATGACATTTTAAGAGGATGCAGGGAAGATTTTAATGGTAAAACAGATAATGCAGAATCAGCAAAAACGCCTGCAAAAGGAAATTAGCCTAAGGTTAGTGAGGTAGAGAAAATGAATAAAAATGAACTGAAAGTAGGTACCTTTAATCTTAGCCGTTCATCTCTGATTGAAGCCAGTGCCGGAACCGGCAAGACCTATACCATAACTTATCTTGTACTAAGACTGCTGTTAGGATCAAGGGGATTTGATGATAATCAGGAGAATAATCAGTTAAATTGCGGGTATAGCGGTGGGCCTTTAGAGCTAAAGAATATTCTGGTGGTAACCTTTACCAAGGCTGCAGCATCGGATCTTAAAGCCAGAATCCGAGAAAAAATTGTCACAGCCCGCAGTGTTTTTGAGAAAGTTTCTCAAAAAGACATCAGTATTTTAGGTAACCTTGATCTTGAAGAACAGATGAAATCTCTAGTCAGAGAAATGATTGTGGCGAACGGTATTGACGCCAGAACATGTGCTTTGCTGCTTTTAAATGCAGAACGTTCTATTGACGAGGCGCCAATCTGTACGATTCACTCTTTTTGTGCCAGTGCTCTGCATAAGATTTATACCTTTGAGGCGGGTGAATCTTTTGGTGTAAAACTCAGTGAGGATATCTCAGAGCAGACTTTAGAAGCAAAGAATACCGTATGGCGTGAACTTTTCTATAAGGGAGATGTGTATTCTAAGAGACTGGCTGCTTTTTTGGCTGTAGACTCTGATGAGAAAATTTTTGCAACTCTTGAGCAAAAGCGAGAAATTCTGGAAAGAGTCAGAAATACAGATGAAAAAAAGGGATATTTTGGTTATAACCTTTTAAATATAGAAAAAAATGGTGGCAATGACATCAGAAAAACTATTGCTGGGGCGCTGAAGAATCTTGATACTCATCTTTCCAAGTTTCTAGACCTTTCTGATAAAGTCAAGGCAATCTTTGATAAAGATGAGAACTGGGTCATTACAAAAAGTGATGAACCAGGTGCTTTATTTGCAAAAATAAAGGGGGCGTCACCTCAATTTAAAAATGAAACCCAAGAAATCTATAGATTCTTAAGGGAACTGTGTTCTATCAGTGATGAAGAGGAGCGTTGCCTGCACTTTATTCGAGGTAATTTCATCAATGGTGAAATTACCTCTATCTCAAGAGTAAAAGATCGAGGTAAATATGCTACGACCTTTAAAAATTCTGAAGAGGTTATAGAAATTGAATCTCTCTATATGCACATGGCAAATCTGCATAATAAGGTTTTGCTGGAAAAAAATGAAATAATGTTCGATATTGCGCTTATGTCTGAGCAGAAACTTGATGAGATTTTAGAAAGGGATAATCTTGTAGGCTTTGATGGTCTCATCAGACGCCTTGATTATGTCTTAAACTACAGGAAAGGCTCACAAACTACTCTGCCAGGACTGGAAGGCTCACAAGCTACTCTGCCAAAACTGATTAGAGCAACATATCCCGTAGCCATGATTGATGAGTTTCAGGATACCGATCCGGTTCAGTTTTCGATTTTCTCAAGGCTGTATCTTACTGATGATGCCAAAGACACCGGTGCCTGCTGCTATCTGATTGGCGATCCTAAGCAGTCAATCTATGGATTCAGAAAGGCTGATATACACTCTTATCTAAAAGCCCGCAGTCTGATTGAGAAATTATATGGTGCAGACTCTATTTATACCCTGAAAACTAACTTCCGTTCTCAAAAGCAGATTGTCGAAGGTGTAAACACTATATTCACAATAAGACGTCATTCTTTCTTTTTTGACGAGAATTCAAAGGTTGACGAGAATTCAAAGGATAACATTGAGTTTAACAAGGTAGAAGCAAAAGTTAACGACAAGGGAAATTCAGGGAAGTGCAGTTTCAGGTTCTGTAATGAGCATGATCCTTCTGATAATTTCTCTAAGGCAAGTAATTATGCAGAATTTTTACCAGCAAAAGAGTTTTTAGAGGAAAATTCTACGGCAAAATCTTTGGGCAAGACTAATTCTCGGGAGTATATTGCTGGGAAAGTCGCCAGAGCTGTTCAGTTGTGCCTTTCTCATGGCCTTTTAGACCGCGTTGTAGAAGGTAAGATTCAATCCCATTCGGTTAAGCCTTCAGATATTGCCATTCTGGTTCGAAGCGGCGATGAGGCTAGAGCCTTGCAGTCGGCCTTAAAAGAGAAGAATATTGCCAGTGTTTACTATTCTGATAATTCTAGGGTTTTTGATGAGAAAAGTTCTGAAAATAAATTTGCAGAATATGAGCTAATCCAATATCTTATCGAGGCCATGGATGATTATGCCAATCGCGGCAAAGTCAGAAGACTGCTTTTAAGTCAGCTCTGTTATGACAGTGATGCTGCTTCTTTGGATACCCAGTCTGATCACCTCGAACTTGAAGTGGCGCTATTAAAAGAGTGTCGTGAGATCTGGGAGAAAAACGGTTTCTTCCCCGCTTTCACCAAATGGGCAAATGATGTAAGACATCAGTGTTTAAAGCATAATTTGCGTTTTTTAGGTGGAGAGCGCATGGTTACCAATCTTTGGCATCTTGCTGAGCTACTCCAGTCTGCACGAACTCATGAGCAGGGTATTCAGGCTCAAAAGCGCTGGTATAAGGAATTAAGAAACAATCCTTATTTACATGCTAATTCAGACATGTTCAGTAAACGGCTTGAGTCTGAAGCCTCTCAGGTTGCCATCTATACCATCTTTAAGTCTAAAGGCCTTGAGTTTCCTTTGGTATTCCTGCCCTATCTTTGGAATATCATGAGGGATGTAAATAAAGATGACGCCTTTTATTACAATGAAGAAGATGGAAAGCTGTATTTTGATGTTCACGGTACTAAGAAAACCTTAGAACAGAAAAAAAACAGCGATCTTCAGGAGGACGCCCGTCTTTTATATGTGGCACTTACCCGTGCCTGTGCGGCAAATTTTCTTTATATCCCAGAGTTTTTAGAAACAAATCCCAACTCTTTTATAAGCGAGTTTATAAAACTCGAAAATAATCAAGGTTCTGCTTTCCTTAATGCAAAATGGATTATGGATGATACGTCAACCTATAATCAATCTTGTGAGAAGGGGACTGATAAGACACAGCCTCATGCGGTTCTAAAGTGTCCTTTTAAACTGGTAAACGATGATTTTTATAAGAGCATTGAAAATCAGGCTGCTACTATAGATGAAACGACAGGAGAAAAGCAGCTCTTAGCGCCATCTGAATTTGATGAAAGTTTCTCGGGAATTAGACAGGATTACAGAATTTCCTCATACAGCGGCATAGTTGCCAGAAGCGAGGATGGCGGACATATATCTCAAATTCAGAATTTGGAAATATCGAAAGCGGCTTTCACCCCTTTTAATTTTCCTAAAAATGCCATTGCCGGAACCTATCTGCACAGTCTCATGGAATATTGTGATTTTTCTCAATCTCTTTCTCCTGAATCTCGAAGGGAGTGTATAAAAAAAGGCGCTCTTACCGGCGAGTCGGGTATTCTTAAGCGCTGGACTTCAGATAGTATGAAAGGACGGTCAGATGAGGAGGTCTCTTTACTTAAAGAGACCGCCTTGAGTGAGTGGCTTTTGGATATTGTGCAAGCCAGTCTTCCTTGCGGTGATTCTAAAAACGTAAGACTCTGTGATCTGAAAAAAGGTGACTGGATTGCGGAACTTGAGTTTTTATTCCCTGTAAAGGACTTTAATTCAGAGCAGCTGGTGGCCCTAAGAGAAGAAAACGCCGTGGAGTTTGCTAAAGAAAAAGGCTTAAATCTTTCATCAGAACCCATAGATTTAAATCTTGCGCCAAATGTGCTCTCCGGCTTTGTCAAAGGCTTTATCGATCTTGCCTTCAAAACTGGGACAGGTGATGATGCAAGGTTCTATGTTATCGACTACAAGAGTAACTTTATGGGAAACGATTATGGGAACTACAAAGAGCAGGCGCTTGCCAGGAATATGCTTGAACACTGCTATGATGTCCAGTATCTTTTTTATTCTCTGGCAATGCACCGCTTTCTTAAGACCAGAATAGAAAACTATTCCTATGACAAACATTTTGGTGGCGTTCTTTACCTTTATTTACGCGGTATGCACAGGGACAGTTCTGAATCTGTAATCTATACCAAGCCTAAATATGAGCAGATTGAGAAATTAAGTACGATTTTCGGATGTTAGCGGACAGATAAAACAGAGAAAAAAAATGAAAAAGTTTGACAAACTGACGGATTTATTGGAAGTGTACTCAGAGCTTAAGAATGCGCTTTTAGATGCAGTTCTGAAATCTCTTTCTTTAATGCATAAGGCGCCTCTTCCATTTACGCTAGAGCTGATGCTTACTGAACTTATGTACAAGCAGAATTCAGGTGATATCTGTATTAAGGCTGACGCTAAAAGCATCAATGATTTTTATACTGAGATCTTTAATAAGTGCAGAGAGCACACATCAGATAAGAATTCAGCCCATAAAGCAGATGAATTTGAGCCTTTTATCGAAGATTCTGATATTGAGTCTGTTTTTACTGCATGTGCGGATTTGATTGGAGAAAACGAATCTGCAAACAAGCCTCTTATTTATGATTTAGGCAGACTCTATATACGTCGAAACTTCTGTTATGAAAAGCAGATTGCCGCTTTTATTCAAAAAGTCTCAGAGGTTAAAACCGAACAGCTGCTAAGTGAAGAGAAAAAGGACTTAATCAAGTCACTTTTAACGGTGCTTTTTGAAAAAGCAGACGATGATCCAAGTAGAAATGAAGAATTTAATATGCAGAAAATTGCAGCCGCCATGGCGGCAGTTTCTCATTTTTGTATTATCACCGGAGGTCCTGGTACAGGTAAGACTACCACAGTGTCAAAGCTATTGCTTCTGTTACAGAAAATCAATCCGTCAAAGAACAATATTTTGCTGTGTGCTCCAACAGGTAAGGCGGCAGGACGCATGACAGAGTCACTTAAAACTCAGTTTGAAGATTCTTTAAATCCTTCTGTTGGATCAATAGCGTACAGTTTTTCTAAGCTCTTCCATGATGC
>Ga0326512_10002290_pt1 | contig 14196 bp, 13 predicted proteins | sample 1_2617_0518_D_FD_203652 | JGI IMG/M metagenome (GOLD analysis project Ga0326512, IMG submission 203652) | Bovine rumen microbial communities from UC Davis, California, United States - 1_2617_0518 | ecosystem: Host-associated > Mammals > Digestive system > Stomach > Rumen | place: USA... | reverse complement strand
AGTTGGACAGCATAAGTATAGGTATTACCAATGGCCGTAATTGGCACGATTTCGTGAAAAATATGAGATTTCCACGTAATTTTACTCGGAACATTTTGAGATTTCCACAATTTTATATAATTTTGCCCTCGAAAACAGAAAACATTTCGAGGAATGGATGCTGACTATCGTATATTCAAGAGAAAGCTCTATGAGCAAATGCTGAAGTGGAAACAGACCAAGGACGGCAAGACAGCACTGCTGATAAAAGGGGCACGGCGTGTAGGCAAATCGACCATTGCAGAGGAGTTTGCACGCCGCGAGTATGAATCGTACATCGTTGTCGATTTTGCTAATGCGCCTGAAGGAGTGTGGGAGGCTGTGAAGAACATTGCCGACCTGAACAATTTCTTCTTCCAACTACAGTTCATCTATCGGGTGAGGCTGGTAGAGCGCAGGTCGGTGATTATCTTTGACGAGATACAGAAGGCTCCGCTCGTGCGCCAGGCCATCAAATATATGGTGAAAGACCACCGCTATGACTTCATTGAGACGGGATCGCTGCTCAGTATCAAGAAAAACGTACAGGGCATCACTCTGCCCAGCGAAGAGACGCGGCTGACAATGTATCCGATGGATTACGAAGAGTTTCGCTGGGCATTGAACGATGACGTGACGATGCCGTTGCTGAAGGAGGCTTTCGACAGCCGTCGTTCCGTGGGTGACCAGGTGGCAAGAAAACTGTTGCGCGACTTCCGCCTGTATATGCTGGTGGGTGGTATGCCACAGGCGGTGAACACATATTTAGACACCAACAACCTAAGCGAGGTGGACCAGACGAAGCGTGAAATCATCGACCTCTATGCAGACGACTTCCGCAAGATAGACCCGTCGGGCAAGGCTTCGCGGCTGTTCAAAGCCATTCCGTCAGAGTTGTCGAAGAACGCCTCCCGCTATCAGGTATCGAGTGTGCTGGGGCGCAGTGCAGAGACGACGGATATGGACGAACTGCTAGAGGACTTGGAGGACAGCCTCTGCGTGAACTTTGCCTATCATGCCAACAATCCATCGGTAGGGCTTGCACTGCACAAGGACAGAAGTCAGTATAAGATGTTTGTCGGTGACACGGGCTTGTTTATCACACTGGCGTTTTGGGACAAGGATGTGACGGAGAACGTCATCTATCAGAAGTTGCTCTCCGACAAACTTAGTGCCGATTTGGGCTACGTCTATGAAAACGTGGTGGCACAGATGCTGAAAGCCAGCGGCAACGAACTCTTTTACCATGCCTGGCCTACGCCCAGCGGCAAGCACAACTATGAGATAGATTTTCTGCTGTCGCGCAATAGCAAACTCTGTCCGATAGAGGTGAAGTCGTCGGGCTATAGGGCTCATGTGTCACTCGACGAGTTTTGCAGGAAATATTCGTCGGAAGTGTCATGGCGCTATCTGGTCTATACCAAAGATATTCGGAAAGACGGTGAGACGCTGATGGTGCCAGTATATATGGTGCCGTTTTTATAATCTTGACGTTTTGAACTGTTACTTGTAGTGCTGCAAAATTGGGGTTTCTATGGGAACAGACTTAGAAAAATACGATAACCGCTCGGCCCTTGGGACGCTTTCTTAAGGAAACAAGGCTTGTGAAAATGGAAAAATTGTTTCTTTGTGCATCTCATTCCCAAAAATATTCGTATCTTTGTGGCATAATTCTGACAATGATGACTCTAAGCATACTATAGGCTGCTTCTAGGCTTACTCATGAGTATGTTTAGAGTACGGGTAGAAGCAGGCTGGAAGCAATCTGGAAGGATGCTAAAGGCTGACCGATGAGGTAAGAAACAATAATAATGCAACGAATAAAAACGTTATAAATAATAGAACGGGATATGAGTAAGAAGTCGATACGTTTTTTCAACGACCGCGAAGTCCGGGCCGTTTGGGACGAGCAGCACAGCAAGTGGTGGTTCTCGGCAACGGATATCGTGCGGGCTGTCAACGATGAGGAGGACTACGTCAAGGCGGGCAACTATTGGCGATGGCTGAAGAAGAAGTTGGCGACTGACGGCATTCAACTCGTGAGTGTCACTCACGACTTCAGATTCCAAGCACCTGACGGCAAGCAGCGTTAATTCTGACAATGATGAATAACTATCTGATTAGTGAGGCTATAGGCGATATAGCGGGGAGTGCATACGAAGGGAGAGCACACCGTACCAAAGAGTATAATAAGGTGAAGATGTTCAGTTCCAGGGCTCACTTCACTGATGACACTGTGCTTACTTTTGCCTGTGCAGAGGCTTTCATTGACGGCAAGGACATGACGATGAATCTGTGGAAATGTGCCAACGAACATCGCCATGCCGGCTTTGGCAGCAAGTTCAAGTTGTGGATGGCCAGTCATAATCCGAAACCTTACCGCAGTCTTGGCAATGGTTCTGCCATGCGTTGTTCATCGGCCGGATGGTTGGCAAAGACGGAAGAAGAGTGTATCCGGATGGCACATGAAACAGCAGCCCCCACACACAATCACCCCGAAGGCTTCAAAGGTGCAGAAGCAACAGCCCTCGCCATCTTCCATCTGAAGAATGGTAAAGACAAGGAGTTCGTTCGTGAGCAGATTCTTGACAGGTACTATCCAGACTGGTCAAATAAGAAATATGCAGATTTCCATGATTCGTATACGTTTAACTCTACTTGTGCAGGCTCCGTTGGGCCTGCCATCATCTGTTTCTTAGAATCCAAAGACTATGTTGACTGCATCAAACTCGCCATCTCTCTTGGTGGCGATGCCGATACCCTTGCCGCAATAGCGGGCCCGATGGCATACGCCTATTACAAGAAGATGCCTGATGCTCTTGTCTATCAGGCAATGAAGAAACTTCCTGACTGGATGGTAGATGTGAGTCGTCGATTTGATGAAATAATGAACAGTAGACATACTCTTCCCATACTATAAGCATACTCTAGGTTGCTTCCAGTATAAGACAGTTTAATTATTTTTTGTAATTTTGCAAACTAAAGGAAAAAGATATGGCAAAAGTAAAACCAAAGGAGTGCCAGGATGTGGAATACAAGGAGAGTTGGCACGATAAATATCTGGCGTGGATTTGCGGTTTTGCAAATGCACAGGGGGCGGTGATGTACTTCGGTGTGAATGATGAGCATGAGATCATTGGCCTTGACAATGTGGATAGGCTGATGGAGGACATCCCCAATAAGATTGTTACGACGATGGGCATCGTGGTGGATGTGAACCTCCATGGGCAGGATGGGCTGGAGTATATCGAGGTGGAGATTGAACCTAGCAATATCCCCATCAACTATAAAGGGAAGTACTATTACCGCTCTGGCAGTACGATGCAGGAACTGCGGGGGCCTGCGCTACAGCAGTTTATACTGAAGAAGATGGGACGTTCGTGGGATGATATCCCTCATGACAATGCGACGATAGACGATTTGGACAAAGCGGCAATAGACTACTTCTTACGGAAGGGCTATGAGAACGGACGTATTTCTAACGAGGAACGGAACATGCCCATTGAGATGCTTCTTCAGAATCTGGATCTCATCACTGAAGATGGCAAACTGAAGAATGCGGCACTATTACTATTTGCCAAAAGACCTCAGAGATACTTTACCAGCGTAAGGTTCCATATTGGTCGTTTTGGCATTGATGAGGCAGACCTCATGTTCCAGGATGTCGTTGAGGGTAACATCATCCAGATGGCGGATAGGGTCATTGATCTCTTGAAGGCAAAATACTTGATTATGCCCATCACCTTCAAAGGGATGAATCGGATAGAGAAACTTGAGGTGCCAGAGGAGGCTTTACGCGAGATACTCTATAATGCCATCATACATAAGGACTATACCGGTGTTCATATCCAGATGCGTGTATGGAACGACCATGTGGAGGTGTGGAATGATGGCGAACTGCCTGCAGGCTACACACTTGAAACACTTTTAGGCCAACACTCATCACGGCCGCGCAACAAGAATATTGCCAATGCTTTCTTCAAAGCGGGCTTTATCGATGCTTGGGGACGTGGCTATAAGAAAATACATGATGGCTTCGAGAGCGCAGGGCTACCCATGCCGGAGGTCGAGAATTTCTGCGGTGGTGTCAGGGTGTCGTTTAAGAGAAGAAATGTGAATGGCGGACATCAAGATGTCCTAGGAGAAACAGGCAGCATTTCTGCGAGTCAACTAACTGAGCGTCAGAGGAAAATCGTTGATAGGCTTGTAGAGACGGGACAATGGAATGTCCTAGAAAATGTCCTAGAAAATGTCCTAGAAACGTCCGCTACGCTGGCAGCCTTGTTAGGAGTGGATGCCAGAACCATTCGACGCGATCTGAATACTTTGCAATCTAAAGGGATTATACGGCGTGACGGTCCTGACAGAGGAGGACGTAGGGTTATACTAAAGAAGATAGAACCATGATTATCGTAGAGTCAAAACGGAAGAAGCCTGCCACTATATTGAGGCAGTATCCTGATGCGGTATTGGCAGACGTGACCAGCGGGGCGAAAGATGACTTGGTGAAACTGAGCCCGTTCTATCCTCATGGCGGGATTCCAGTTCCATTTAGTGAGGGCTACACAGCAACCTGTGTAGAGTCTATTTGGCAGGGGCTGAAGGAGGACTGACTATCTCTGTGAGATGAAATTTACTGGTGGCAAATACGCCATAACAAAAGACGATGAAGAAAATTTCCTGAATAAGATAGAGGCCTTTGCCGCAAGCAAGATGCACAACAAGACGCATAGCATCCAGTTGGTGATGATTACGACGATGGGCGTTGCCCGAGGGGAACACGCCAGCATAGTCAATCAGTCTGTTGTGTTGGACGATTTGTTCTCTAACCGTTGAACTCAGGTTCTTTGCTGCAAAAATACGACTCATTATGAAAGAAGAGGATAAAATATCTCGCTTGGAGAGAGATACAGCTTGCTTAAGAGCAAGTGAGCCAAGTGCAGCATCTATGGCTGATGCCGCCACTTATGATGGAATGTCATGCGATGACGATATCGCTTCTGATGAGGAACTCGATAACCTTGACTGGAGCAGATTCCCCAGTTTTGGACCTTTTTCAGAAGAAGAGGCTATTGCCAGAATCGAAGAGGCTGAAAAAGATTTAGAAGACCCAAGTAAATGGATTCGAATAGACGATATTCGAGCAGAGCTTAGAAAACGTCACCCATGGCTGTAATTGAGGTCACATCGTGCCTCTTACCCCCTGTTACCCGTACTTCTCTTTTCTATTAATAAATATGTATAAACATGCAGTCCATGAAAAATCTTCCTCTTGGAATTATGAGTGGGGGATTAGACGGGCAAAGCTGGCGTGTTTACCATATAAAAATATTGGTTATTTTTTGAATTTGCCCCCCGAAAGGAGGTAAGAAAGACTTTCGCAAGCCTTGTGAAATAAATATTTTAATAATTTCTTCGTCTAAAATTTGTTCGGCTCGAATATTCTTCTTATCTTTGCAGATGTTATCGCTAAATGCTGAAAGCCCTCTGGGTAATCGCAAAAGGCGGGACACATACATACAAAGGCGTTTTCTGAACGCTTTGGGTTTGACGTGTTGGAATCTCGCAAATTCAAACTATCTGTCAAAATCAAAGCAACGAGAACGCCCCTTGGAGGTGTAATTATTGTGCCCATTTGAATGGTGGGCTATGTATATATACATCGGCGTGGGGCTTTCAGCGTTGCTCGGTCAGACAGATAGGGCGATGCGAGAGCCTCAACACGTGGGACCGGGCACAGAATTGGCTCCACGTTTTTCGTGTGTATGCTAACCTGGAACTGTAAAAGGTCGAGAAAGGAGCATGTATCGACATTATAAGATTAATATGAGAAATATTTTCTTTTGTAGCAAGATGACGATAGCTCTTGCGCTATCGATTCTTACAGTGACGAGTTGCTGCAAAAAATTAAATCCTGATGGACTAGGACATTTTGATGAGGATGGTGTCTATCTTGAAAAAACACAAACTTTCAGATCTGCCCAACCATCAAATATAAAGTTCTATGTTGAAGTGTCAGGAAGTATGAATGGTTTCTTTCGTTCCAATAAACCAACAATTTTTAAGACAGACGTTTGGTCTGTGTTTTCCGATTTTGCTTCTTCAACTGAAGGCGTGAATATATTCTTACAGCAAAATGCAGCTCCAAAGCTCATAGGATTAGAAGATTTTCGAAACAAGATGAATGCAGGGGCTTTCGTTTCAAGTGTTTCAACTGATGTGCCAGATATGCTTAAACGTATCTTGAATGATGTAGATAGTAAAAAATCAGAGGTTGGTATCTTGGTGTCCGATATGAAGTATGACCCAGTAGGTAATGCTGCCGTACAGGTATTGCTTCAACAGTATTCTATAGATATCCGCGATTTGATGTCCAACACAGGAAAGGCTCTTTGCCTGATTGTTGCGAAATCCGACTTCTTGGACAAAAGTGGTAAAGTAGCGTGTGAAGATTCCCCTTATTATTATCTCGTTATTGGAAGACCAGAGAATGTTGTTTGGATGCGCAATTTTGTCTGTACATTGTTAAAACATAATGGACATTATGTTGATGCTGTAGAATGGGGAATTGACTATAAGAGTCCAAAGGTGAAAGTCTCGGATTCGGATTTTTTAAATGTTGAAAATCAGAATTGCCTTGGTGGGTTCCAAGATGATTGTACTATTACGCTCGACATCAATATCACCGACTTTCCTTGGATTTATGAAAACGCTGATACTTTGCAGAAATATCTCAAAGTGAAGCCTGAAGTAGGGATTGATGTGAAGAAATTGTCGAAGAAAGATATTAGTTACGACATCACAGAGGATGATGGAAAACAATTGAAACGGACAGCGATTGCCAAGGTTAAACTTCATCTAAGTGACATCTATGGCGATGCAGATGTTCTTAACATCACTTTAAACACACCTGAAGTTTTATATCCAAGTATAAAGTTCATGCAGTTTCTTGGTGCAGCATCCCCTAATGATGTCAGTAAGACATATTCTATGGAGGGATTCCTTTCAGGATGTTATTCAAGCATGCCGCGATTTAGAGAGAAGAAACCGGTACATTTATTAATCAGTAAAAACTAACCTGTCATGATTTTTCTTGCAGTACTCAATTGGTTTACTAGTAAAAAGGCGTATTTGGAGAATGCCGTTGGCTCTACAGATGATCCGGAAGAGATAGAGAGAAGAAAAAGGCTCGCTACCAGATTCTGGAATAGCATTGACACGAATGATGTCTGGATGGTGTTAATTATGGCTGCTATTACAGCTTTTTTCTGCTATGTGTATTTCATCCCATTTAACAAAAAGCCTGGACGGCACTATTTGCCTTCATATTGTGCCATCTTTGGCATTGGTGCCATATTGCTTTCTTTTGCAGCAACGTTGCTCTATTGTTCTCTGATTGTCAATATGGACTATGACACGTCATTTGTTATGAAAGTAGCTGCAATCAATGCTGTTTATTCCTTGCTGTTATATCTGATTCTCTCTTTCATTTTTTGTAACTATTCAAACACTAATGCATACAGGTGGTTCAAATTATAAATAGACAATGAGTAAAGTTTTTGTATTCTGTATAGGAGGGACAGGGCTCCGAGTAATGAAATCCGCTGTCATGCTAATGGCAGCCGGAATGAAAACAAATGGTTACGAGGTTGTCCCTATTGTGATTGACCCTCATGAGCAACTTGACGAGAAGAAGAATCTTGACTTGCTAATAAATGACTATAAAGATGTTTATGACAAGGTGGTGGGGAATACCAAACATTCAAAAGAATCATTGAATGCACTCGAAGGATTCTTTTGTACGCAAATAAAACGCTATTATGAGTTCGACGGTCTACAAAATGACACATCAGCATCACTCGCAGACAATCGGACATTACGCGATTTCTTGGATGTAGGTCGTATTCCTGCAAATGATATTAATAGTTTTCTTGTTCAGACAATACTCTCAGAAGCAAACCTGAATAATTCTCTTTCTGTAGGTTTCAAGGGTAATCCAAATGTAGGTACCATAGTACTTGGAAATTTGATAGAAGGCCAAGATTGGTGGGATGCTTTCAAAAGCAAATATGAAACTGGTGATCGGGTCTTTATTATTAGTTCTATCTTTGGCGGGACGGGCGCTTCAGGATTTCCGCTTCTTTTGAATATGATAAAAAACTGTGATGGACACCCAATGGTTCAAGATGCTTTTGTGGGAGCGGTTACGGTATTTCCCTACTTTTCTTTGGAAGACCCGACAAAGTCAATGAGTGACATAGATTCTGCCAATTTTATGACAAAGACCAAAGCGGCTTTGGCATATTATGAACAGAATGTCAATCCTGACTATCTGTACTATGTTGGTGACTCAAGCCAGAAGGCCTCTTATGACAATAATGAGTCAGAGCAAAAAGATTATGCACATTTTATTGAGATGGTTGCGGCTACAGCCCTGTTTGATTTCTTGGGCAATCGTACGAGACAAAGTCGCCCGCAATATCTGACAAGAGCCATAGAGAATGATATAGAGGTGCTCGATTTAAAGAGTTTGGGGAAAGGTTATACAGAGGAAGTTAGACTAATCGCCAATATGAAACTTCTTAATTTGCTGATAGAAGTACTGAAGAATGAAAGATTCTTTCCTTTGAGAAAGACCCACGGCTTAGACTCAAACTTTTATAATGGGGATTTCAAATCCCTTGATAAGTTCATGAACAAATTCAACTCTTGGTATGATGAAATATCGGGCAACAAAAGAGGATTCTCACCTCTTTCTCTGCCTAAGTCCACAAGTGATGACTTAACCCAGTTTGTTAAGGAGACGACACTAAAGGCCAAAAGAGACCATGAGTACCTTTTAGACATGATTTTAGCCAGTAAGATTAAAAGCAATAATAGTCATCACATTTTACTGCGCTATTTCCTGGATTTTGCTTATCAAGCAATTAATAAACAGACTAGTAACATCAAATAAGATGAAAGACGATGGGAAGCATAGATCTTAATATCATACAGAGAGGTATAACCACTCAGACATGGAGTGCAGAGAAAGGTAAAATAACAAGTAGCGATTTACGTGATGTCGGTGAGAATCGTACAAATAATGGTGGCGCGCTTAACGCTTTGCCTACACCATTTGCACGGTTTCATGTTATTGATGAGGCTTTTAGAAGAGCTTATGAGGAACGTGTATTCCCCAATGTAAATGCGGGAGATGCATATCGCCAGTTGGTTTCTGACTGTCTTGATGTATATGAATTGTTGTACTACTGGAACTACCATAAGAGCCATTCTGCACAAAATCTGAATCTGTATATTAAAGAATGGAAGTTTCAGGACAATATTCAGAGATTGGAACATATCACTCCGATTTTGGCGAAAGCAATTAATGCTTATCTTCAAAATGATATAAAGTCCGACACTTTATACTTTGTCGTGTTAGAGGATAATGGTAAGGAATACCTTCTGGCTTCAAGTTCTCCCATGACAGGATTTGTAACACCTCCAGACTTGGATAAAAAACCATTCAGTAAAAAAAGAGAATTTGCGGGCACACGCTATAATGACATGCCTGTTGTAAGTAGGAAAGGCAAGGGAAAGTATTTTGGCGAAATTTGCATGTTCGATGAACGTCCAAGGGAGTTTAAAAAGTATATGTTTGAACTTCTAAGGAATGACATTGTAAGCAATGAACTCCAGCATTTACGAGACTACATTGGATCGTTTAACGATAGCGATACTCGGAAAAAATACCACCTCATCACGAAGCCTGTGTTGACAGAAGATAATAACAACTTAGTTATAAATGGGCTTAATATTTCTGAGAGTGCTGGCTCAGACACGCTCAACTTCTTCAGCGATTACATTATAAAACTGCCTTATCGTATTTCTGCAGACAATTTCTTTGTGCCAGATTATGTGAACGATGTAGAAAATCGAGACTATGATTATGTTATTCCTCTGACGAGTGAGGCATTGGAAGTGCTGCCTCTTGATGAAATTAATATAAAATTCAAAGAGAATAGGAAACCAGGACAGTTCGCAAAAGTTGAGGTCTCGTTTGAATTTAATGATGACATTCATAAGAAGGAATATCGTTATGATGATAGGCCTACTAATGAATATGGATGTATAGCAGACTTTAAAGATGTGTGGAAAGTCGATTTCGATTTAGGATTGTTCCCAAAGACTTTATCACAAGAGGACAGTGAAAACAATTATTTCAAAGTCATGTTTGCGTTCTATGATGAAAATGAGAACGACAAGCTTGATGCAGATAAAATAGTATTGGACTTCTATTCAAAAAACGAAGATGGAATGGGATGCAGTCTTATAGAAGTTGCTGATTCTGATAATTACACAAAAGGAGCACGTCCTAAGACAATGAGATCTCAACAAAGTCAAGGTGACGAGTGTACTACTATATTCTATGAGGTCTTCAATACGGCATTTGATGTGATCAGACTTCAGATAGACGAAGATGCATGTGGTATCCTTATACCGCGATGGACTAAAGCCCAGCGTTCCACAAAGTCATATACTTATGCTATAGATTTTGGTACTTCTAATACATACATATCAAGACGAGAATCGGATAACTACTCCAAGCCCCAGCAACTTGAAATGGACAGACCTGTAATGAGTTATCTCCACGAGAAACTAAACAACAGGCAAATTAAGCCTATTGATTGTTGGGATGATGCAGGAGATGGAAAACTTATCGAGAAGTTCCAAACAGAGTTTATACCTCCATACATTGATGGAAGTAAGTACAAATTCCCGTTGAGAACAGCATTGTGTAGGTTGGCAAGCGGCACCGAAGCCCCGTCACTCTTTGATAACCGCAATATTTCTTTCTGTTATGAGAAGCAGATGATAAGTGGAAACAATCGTGTAATAACAGACTTAAAATGGTCAGACGGCCAAAATCAGAAAGAAGCAGAGGTGTTCATTCGTGAACTATTGACGATTATAAAGGCTGATGTTCTCGACGAGAACGGAGACCTTAGCCAGACCCAAATTATTTGGTTCCAACCATTAAGTTTTAAATCTCGTATGAAAGCCACATACGATGCTATCTGGAAGAATGCATGTGAAGAAATATTAGGAATAGGAACTCAACAAATCAGATGCTATACAGAATCAGAAGCTCCATATTACTATTTCCTTGAAATGAATACTTTCAAGAGTACTAAGGCTGTGTCAATAATAGATATAGGTGGCGGTTCTACCGACATGGTCTATTTCAGTGAAGATAAGCCTGTTATCGCAAATTCTGTTCATTTTGGATGTGACATATTGTGGGGAAATGGTAATACCACGTTTACAGACACGCGAGATAATGGTATATTCAAACGATATTCAGAATCCGTACAATTCAAGAGTGAAATCCTACGCAATATCAATGAAGAAATGTGTAAGCCTGGTAGTAAGTACACAACTACAGACATTATCAACTTTTGGATTAGCAACTCAAGAGAGACCGAGATTGATGTCAAGTTGAGAAGTGAATACAAACCTCTGTTCCTTTACCATTATGCTGCAATTATTTTCCATATGGCATCTGTCTATAAGGCCAAAGGACTAGAATGTCCGACCACAATAACATTTAGTGGTAATGGCAGCAAGTATATTGACAATTTCCTTACATCAGATTTGGATTTGCTTACTAGGATGACCATGATTGTTCTAAAAGAAATCTATGGAGAGGAAATAAGAGTTGTTGACATAATATTACCAGATCAGCGCAAAGAGAGTACATGTTATGGTGGACTGTACAGAGAACGTGACGGCGATGCCCCAAAGGCATTCCAATTTATTGGGTGTGGTCAGCGTGAATACGAGTCAATGGATCAGATTAAATCAGACTACAAGAGCATACTTCGACCTGGTATTGTCAGTGAGGTAAGTAAGCTGAATAGTATATACATATCGATGTTAAAACTGCTTATAAAAGAAGAGAACCTTGATGAAAAGGTAGAGAAGATTAGGAGTCTGCTTAATGTAAATCCAGGCGACGAACTTGATAAAATTTACAATAGAGATATCAAAGACGATGAAAGCTTTAATGATTCGTTGTTCTTTATACCTGTAGTACAGCAGTTGTTCAATCTCACAAATAAGGACTAATAATGAACAATATATCAATAGCGATCTCTGCATCTATAACTTTGTGTATATTTATAGCTCAGTTATTCTTTTATAGAAGAAATGTATCTTCTTCGAGGTTCATGGAATTGTTTTTCCCATCAGACGATATGAAACCATTCTCTGTTATTGAAGATGAAAAAGGGATAAAAAGTATAGCGGTTTCAGGAGTTGATGAGAAGTACACTGGTGCCACTTCTTTGGGTAGCTTGATTAATGAGCTAAACAAATATATCAGGCGGAATATTGGAACCACGGATTTTGCCATTATTCAAAATAAGACAGAGCGGTTTACTGAGACCATCTATGAACATGCTACATCCGCATCTTCATTACCTACATACATCGGTTTGATGGGAACTTTCATAGGTGTACTTGTTGGATTGTTTTTTTTCAGCACGAACATCTTTGAGATGAATGACGAAGAAAAAATAGATGGATTGATATATGGTGTAATGATATCAATGCTGACAAGTCTGGCAGGTCTGATTTTTACAACGATGTCTAATCTTAGTGCTGCAAGTGCTAAGAAAGTAATGGATGAGAGAAAGAATTCATTCTATGATTTCATCCAAAATGAGTTAATGCCGACACTTGGTACGAGCGTTGTGGAATCATTGGCAAGACTAAAGGATACTATCAACAATTTTGTGCCAGCATTTAATATTGTAATAGATAGTTTCCGCGATACCTTTGATGAATGCACAAGAGGTTTTGGCAATGAATTCAGAAGTAATGTGAGGGTTGTGACTGATGCCATAAGAGTTATGGGAGAAAACATTGGAGAACTTAATGCGGTATCATCTAATCTGAGATCTCTATTGGTAGAACTAAGAACGGGACAGATGACAGAAACGTTACAACGATTTATTGATTCCGTGCATTCGATTGATGAGCTTGAAGAAAACATTGTTTATTTAGAGCAACAGAAAGAATTCTTGAATGCATCAACCCGTGAGTTAATGGATGCACAAGCTGCTTATCTTCTTTCGCTTGAAGTGCCTCAGGAAATAGCTAATAAATTGAAAGATATTTTAGATAGGTTTGTGTCATTCGAAGAAAATATCAATAAGGTTGGTGAAGGCTTGGCTCAGACTCAGTTATTAGGTAACAGGGAGATTAACCTAATTCAGCAGCAAATAGATGCCTTAAAGAGGAATACAACGCTTATTAACGATTTCCAAGAACTGTCAACTGATGAGTTGAAAAATGTATGCCACGCACAGATTAACGATGTGCAGCAACTAACAAACAGGTATAGCACTGCCATCAATCAGCATGCAGAGGAATTCAAGGATTTAATGAATAGCATCGCAGAGGAGATTGAGGAAAAGAAGAGAACTTTCATGGAGAGCCTTCAGAATGCATTTACGATTGCTGACGTAGAGACGGAATTTAGGCATCTGAACGAACTTCCTATTCTCGTTACAAGGTTAGAGACGATAGAGAATGCTCTTAAGCAGGATTCAGATTTGGTAGAGAAACTTGAAGACATAAGGTTAAGTACAGTTGATGTTTTAGACTCTATTGAAAACATAAGAAAAGAAAATGTTATTGGTGAGAAATTAGAAGAGACAAAAAGTATTGTAGAATCTTCTCAGGAGGATTTTAAGCAGTCGCTTAATCAGTTATCCTCAAAGATTGAGGACTTAAAGCTTGATGTACTTGCGAATAGTAATCAGAGTGTTATCACTAAGATTAATAGCCTGTCAAGAGAATTGGATGATATTAAACGTAAGATTTCAGAATTGCCTACAGATAAGATTCCTGTTGACGATATAAAGGGAATCAGAGAAAAGATTGTGAGTATTGAGAAACAGTTACGTAATGACAATGCTGGAGAGCGGAATGGTGGTTGGTCTATCTTTGGAAGGAGATAAGACATGAAAGAGAATAAATACAATCAATCATTTTGGCCCAGCTACGTGGACATAATGACAACATTGTTTGCCATTATGTTGGTGTTGTTTGCTGTGTCTTACAATAGGTTTAAAGTCAAAGAAATGGAACTGAGGAAACTTGCAAATAAGTATGAGGAAATCCGTTCTA
>Ga0326512_10002288_pt1 | contig 14203 bp, 19 predicted proteins | sample 1_2617_0518_D_FD_203652 | JGI IMG/M metagenome (GOLD analysis project Ga0326512, IMG submission 203652) | Bovine rumen microbial communities from UC Davis, California, United States - 1_2617_0518 | ecosystem: Host-associated > Mammals > Digestive system > Stomach > Rumen | place: USA... | reverse complement strand
AAACAAGAAAAAGAAACAAAATCAAAGAAAACAAGTAAGAAGAAATAATTATGTTGAGTGTAAATAATATTACAGTAACAGATTTTAAGTCATTATTCAAAAGAGATTTTCCTTATCTGCCTGTGTGGGAATATGGGAAATCTTATATGGCTGGCGATATAGTTTTCTATGAAGGAAACTTTTACCAATCTAAAATAGATGGCAACTCAGACGAGCCTCCGACAGAAAACTGGACACTGTACAATGATAATGAACTAAATTATGTATCTGATGATGATATCTCAAGAGCATTCGTAGAAGCAAAGGCAAATTTCAATCCTAGCTTGTTCCCTGATTGCCAAATTATGCGAATGGTCTATTGCTACTTATCCGCTCATTATCTTGTAATTGACTTGAATAATGCTATGAACCCATTAGCACTGGGAGCGATGGGTATTGTTCAAAGTAAGTCGGTTGGCTCTGTTTCTGAAAGCTATGGGATACCGCAATGGTTGATGAATAAACCAAATATGAGTTTATATGCTCAAACTGGTTACGGCTTAAAATATTTAAGTTTAATTACGCCATATATGGTAGGAAATATTATTTATACACCTGGAAGGATAAATTTTGGCTAGAAAAAAGTCTGTAAACGGCTCAAAAAAAATAATGAAAGCCTTAAATACTTTAATGGATAATCTTAATCAAAAGGTTTCTATTCGTGTTGGTATAATGGGCGAACAAGCAAGCCAAAAACATCCTGATAGTGATTTAACTAATGCACAACTCGGAGCAATTCACGAGTTTGGAGCTACAATAAATGTAACCGACAAAATGAGAGCATATCTACATCATATCGGTATACATTTGAAAAAAGACACCACAACTATCACTATCCCTGCTAGGTCTTTTTTAAGAGACACTTTCTTTACTGGTGATGCAAAAGAACGTCTTATGGATTTTGCAGGGTTAAGTGATAACGAAGAATTTAATAAAGAATTTATGGAGTATAAGCTTATAAATGACCCCGACTTTTTCTTAAAGCTATGTAAGGCTATTGGTGCTAAAGGTTTAGAGATGGTTCAAGATAGTTTCAGGGCTGGAGGTTATCCTACAAAATGGGTTCCAATAAGTGAAGTTACTCGCAAAAATAGAAAAGGTGATGCAAGCAATCCTCCTTTGAACGATACTGGAGAGTTAATGGACAGCATAACCGTTGAAGTAAAAAGGGTTCAATAATGCCTAAGAAAAAAGTAGATTGTATAAGTTGCCAATATTTTGATGGTGAAAATTGCCACAAACACGGCAATATGGCTATTCTGGTTAAATGTAGACAAGAGAGAAGATATTATATTTCAAAACCAAATGAGTTGAATAAGAACAAGGACTGCAAAAGTTATGTTAAATTTTCCAAGAAACAGAACAATTTCTAGTGTTGCAAAATCTGGGATGCCTCAGATGAGAAATACGCTCAACGGATGGGAAGTTCCATTAGTTCTTATTAAGATAACTCAAAACGTCGTAGAAGGCGAGCTGGTGACCTCTCAGCAAACATTCAATTTTATGGGTGTATGGCAACCACTTTCGGCTGAGCAACTTCAATTGCTTCCTGAAGGTCAAAGAAGCTGGGAAAATGTTTGGATACACGCAAAAGAAAGCCAGCTTAACCTCGAAACGGCAGACAAAGTATTATTTAATAATAGACGGTATAAAATCACACAGAAAAAAGATTATGGTCTTAATGGTTTTGTAGAATATATGCTTATTAGAGATTACGAAGAATACGAAACAATTTCGGATGAAGATAACTAACTGCCCTAAGTTTCTACCTGCATTGTTCAAAGTGCTTAGGGCTTCGGAAATAATATGCAAAAAAGTATAGAAAAAATATTAGTTGATATTATTAAACACGAATTGAACTTACCCGACAATTACGGAACAACTTCAAAAAACGATGTTATTCCTTCGGTAATTGTATATTCACAGAATATCAAGCTATTTAATACCGACAAAATGCAAATAACTGTTAGAACAGTTTCTCAAAGAGTTTGGTCTAATAGAGCAGAATTTAAGCAAATAGACGGTGTTTATACTGAAATTCACGACATCAACGAAAGCCGAATGATGCAAGTTGATGTTTACTCAAGAAATAATGATGCAAGAGACAGATTTTGGGAAGTTTCAATGGCATTAAAATCTGTTTATGCGCAACAACAAATGGATTTATATAATTTCAAAATAGGCACTATGACTAATTCACAGAACACATCTGGCTTGGATGGTGGTAGTGATATAAATAGATTTACGGTAACATTTAATGTTCTGACACATCAAAGCAAGCAAAAAGCCGTTGACTATTATGACAAGTTCCCACTTACATTAAATGACGAAAAAGGACAATTCTATTCGGTAGAAGAATAAGAAATAAAAGGAGAAAATAAAATTATGGCTTATGAAGTACCTTTAAGCTATACAGTAAACGTGTCATTAACTGCAACTCCAACAGGTTTGGCAGATTTTAACACAAACAGTATAGCAATTTTCACAAACGAACCTGCTGGTTTTTCTGAAAACTATCAGGCATATTTAACTCCAACGGCTGTAGAAGCTGATTTTGGAACAAATTCTTTAACATACAAAATGGCGCAGGCTTTATTTACACCTGTACCGAACTTCAGAAGTGGTGGCGGTTATTTGTACATTTTCCCATTTAATGGTGTAAATGCTACATCTGCAAGCGTTACAACTGCAGACATTTCTGATAACATAACAGCATTCCAGTCTGTTTCAGATGGTTCATTGAGCATAACAATTGACTCAGAAAATTATGTTGTAACTGGTTTAGACTTTACAAAGGTTAATTCTCTTGCAGATGTTGTTAAGGTCCTCAATGGACAAAATCTTGATGTCTATATTGAAGCTGTAGAAAATACAATTAAATTCACTTCAAAAAGATTTGGAACTGGTTCAGGTGTTACAATAAGTAGCCAAGCAACACCAGTTGGAACAGATATTGCAGGAGCTTCTTACCTTGATGCGAGCAAAGCTACAAGTGAGTCTGGAACAAACGCAAGCGGAACAACATTGGCAGAAGCCGTAAGCTCGGCAATGCAACAAGTTTACTTTGGTGGTGTTCTTTCAACTCAATTTGTTGATGCTGACACTGAAATGGCTAACTCAAGCGCAATTCAATCTAAGGACTGTAGCTACTTTGAAGCAATGCAATCTTTGAAAGATATGGCTGTTCTTGGTGCTCAAATTAAAGGCGCAGGAAACGGCAAAACAAGAAGTTTAGCATATTCTTTAGGTGCTGAAGCTTCCAAAATTGCTATTGCTACTTATGCGACTATTGCAAAATCTGTTAACTATAACGCTTCAAATACTGCAATGACAATGAACTTGAAAACATTGACTGGTGTTGTTTCTGATAGCGGTTTATCAGATAGTTATGTATTATCTGCAAATACAAATGGTGTAGATATATATGGCAATACTGGTGGAATAAGCGTTGTATATTCAAATGATAACAATGGTTATACTGACGATATAGAAGCTAATTTATGGCACAAAAAAGCTACTGAGGTGGCTGGATTTAATTATTTAAGACAGACAGGAACAAAAATTCCTCAAACAGAAGAAGGAATGTCTGGACTAAAAAGCGCATATGGACAAGTTTGCGAGAAAGCTGTTAGAAATAACACAGTTGCTCCTGGAACTTGGAACACTGCAATTCCGTTCGGAGACCCTGAAGATTTCAGACGCAATATTGAAGAAAAAGGCTACTATGTATATTCAATCCCAGTAGCTAAACAATCACAAGCAGACAGAGAAGCAAGAAAAGCTCCTGTTTGCCAAATTGCTTTGAAACGTAGCGGTGCATTCCACTTCTCTGAAGTAATAATCAACGTAGAACGATAATCAAAAGGAGAATATAAAATGTCAACATATGCACTTACAGGTAATGACAATCTCATACTAAATGAGAGAGTCTTAAAAGATTATACAGATGGCTCAACTGTTGAAATTGCTTACCAAAATGACAGAGTAGGTATTTCAACAGGTAAAAACGGAAACACTGTATATTCTACAAATAAAACAGGCTTAAATGTAACGGTTACTTTGAGAGTAATAAGGGGGTCCTCAGACGATAAATGGCTAAATGGTTTATCGGTACAACAAGAGAGAGACCTCCCTTCTTTCAGTGTATTGAACGGTTCATTCTCAAAACGTGTAGGGGATGGCTTTGGGGAAGTTACATTTGATGAATACATCTTGTTGGGTGGTGTATTCCAAAGATATGCTGACGTTCAAGAAAACTTAGTTGGTGAAACTGAGCAGGGAACGGCTGTATATACATTGATATTTGCTCAAGCAAAAAGAGCATTATCTTAATTCATAATCGTTAGAACTCCTAATCATATGTGTGAGGGGACTTTGTTCCCCTCATTGTTCTAACTTAGTATAAAGGAGGTATTTGTGAAAGAATTTATTTGTAAAAATAGTGGGAAACGGGTCAAGATAATTCCTGCTTCATTTCGTAATGCTTGCAAATTAAAAGTTGAAGCAATGAAATGTTTGAAGGACTCTGGTGTTTTGAATAAATTAAAAGAGAACCTTGGCAATATACAATTATCCACACTATTAAAAGAATTAGCAACGCTTGTAATTTCTTTAGACACTTCAGAAGGTTTTAATAATGCCGTTATGGAGTGCTTAAATGTTTGTATCTGTGATAATAGCCACGCTATAACAGAACAATATTTTAATGATTGCCCAGAACTTTGGGAAGATTATTATGAGATAGTTATAGCTTGTTGTGAGGTAAATCTTCGCCCTTTTTTCAAGAGTCTCAGTTCAGAGTTATCAACCCTATTGCCTCAAACAGAAGAACTCCAGCAACAAGAATTACCGCAGACGAAAGTATCGTTATAGCAATGTTCTTGGCTAAAGCTAAAATGTTTGGTGGAAATCCTGATACAGTATTAAATACTCCAGTAGATATTGTTATTCAAGCATACCATTTTAGCGAATTTATGAAAATATATGAAGACACAAGTATAGAGCTGAATAAGGAACAAAAATGTTAGGAATTGGCGATTTAGTCGTACAACTTGGAGCGATAGGCGATAGTAAAGCTGTAAAAGCTTTTGGCGAAGCTGTTAAAAAGGCTGGCAAAGCTATTGAGGATTTCGATAAAAAACAAGAGAAATCCGAAGGAAAGTCAAATAAGCTCGCTGGCTCAATTGGCAAAACTGCTTTAAAAATTGCAGGAATTGCTGGAGCTGTTGCTACTGCATATTATGCTTTAGATAGACTTACAGAAAGCCTTGCAAAACAAAACCAGCAATGGGTTAATCTTGCAAGACAATCCAATATAGCTCTTGATACTCTACAAAGATGGGATGCCGTTGGTAAAATTGTAGGGGTAGAAGGTGTAGGACAGCAAATTCAAGACCTTGAGCAAAAAATATTCAATGCTCGTCTTACTGGTGAAGGATATGAAGGATTTGCTTGGGGTGGTATTGCTCCTACAAGTTCTCAAGATGTCATAAATCAACTCAGAAAACGTGTTGCAAATATGGACAATGTATCTGCAACCAATTTACTTCAAAGAATGGGGTTAGACCCTAAACTTATTACTATTTTAAGATTAACAAATTCTGAGCTAGATGAATTCAATAAAGCTTCAAGATATACTTTAACTGCCGAGCAAAGAGAAAACATTGACAAAATGAACCGAGAACTTGAAATTGCTCGGATGAAGTTCAAATATTTAAAAGATAGTATTGTAGTAGCATTGATGCCAGCATTTGTAAAATTAACTAATGCTATTGCTTTTGTAGTGAGCAAAATTGCAAAACTTGTGGATTGGCTTGCACAAGGTCAAGGAGCTGGAGCAAAAATAACTCGTATTATTTTAGGAATAACAACTGCAGTATACGGCTTAAGATTTGCTCTTATGGCTTTAAATGCACATCCTATAGTAAGAACAATCACCTTAATTTTAGGAGCTTTAATGGGGCTCTGGAGTTTCATCGAAGATTTAGTAGATGATATTCAACATTATAACAATGGTGGTGGAAGTTTAATAGGTGTTATTGCCAAAGGGTTGCAGGACTTAAATCTCAATGGCTTTCTTGATTTCCCTGTTCCAAAATGGCTTGAGTATATGATTAGATTTATAGACTTTGTTACAGGTAATGCCACAAACAGAGCCGTCCAAGCACGAATTGAAGAAACTGTTAAGGCTATGGACCCTAATGCAGTTAAAACCGCAGATGGTGGCTGGGTAAGTGTTCCTCCAGAATTTGTTTCATCTGTCGGAGCGCATAATGTAAGAAATTCAACTAAGAATATTACATATAATGTAAAGAATGACATTTCAACAAACCAACCTGCTCAAGATATTTACAATCAAATGCAGTATGGCAATATGAGGGGTGTTTACGAGTCAAATGAATAGTAACCAGAAGCAAACATCTGAATATTTTAAAACTAAGTCATCTATCACGGTTCAAGAAAATAACAATAAGTTTCAACTTATTACATTGTTTTTTGATGTCATTTCAGATGATACAGTTAGTTGTTCTAGCAATATAACAGATAACTGGGTTGAAAATAATACCGCAATACACGACCACATTGCTCTTTCTCCTATTACTATATCGATGAGGGGACTTTGTGGGGAATTGGTATATGAAGCAAAGCAAGCGGATTTAGATTATCAATCAGAGCTCGCTCAAGCAGAATATAGAAATTCTATGCCGTTAGAAATTGCAAATTTCGGTGAGTTCGGAAGCTTAGAGGATATTGATGGAAAATTATCAGGTATCGGAGCATTATATCCTTCTGTTTCTAATATTACCCAACTTGCTCAAAATATGTGGGACTTACACCAGTTATCAACTAAGAAGATAGCTAAGATTTCTAATGCGCTAACAAATAAAATGACGAGAACTCTTAGTTCTCAAATGAACTCATATAGTGGATTAAATACCAATATCACTCAAAAAAAATTAAAAGAAATTGGTGAGGGGTTAAAACAAGCTTGGCTTGATAGAAAAGCATTTATTGTAAATACTCCTTTTGGTGATTTTAGCAATATGTATATCCAGTCAATTACACTTCATCAAGGAGATACATTATATGCTGGGGATATTGATATTACACTAAAACAACTCAGGTTTGCAGAAACAATTACTACAAAGGCAGATGCCGAAGTCCTTGCTAGATTAAATGGGATAGCTCAGGCAGGAGAAGAAAATTATGGCTTGGCAGGAAGCGAAAATTCTCGTTGGTATAATAAATACACTCCAGACTCTCCATATTTGAATAGGTAATGCTATGGATATAATTACAACATTAACAGATTATCCAAACCAAAGACATACTCTTGGGCTACAAAATAATGAAAGCGCAGATTTTCATTTGCGTTTCTCAGGGCGTGAGAGGTCTTGGTATTATGATATTAAATACAAAGACATAGAAATAAATTCTAGTAAAGTTGTTTTAACGCCTAATTCTTTGAGGCAATTTAAAAATCAACTACCTTTTGGAATTACGTTTTATACTGATGGATTTGTGGAGCCGTTCAAACTTGATGATTTTTCGAGTGGACGTATTATAATGGCTATTTTAAATCCTGAAGAAGTGAAGCAAGTTGAAGAAGAAGTTTATAACCGATGAAATTTCAAGCTATATATAGAGTAACCGTATATAATCAAGATAGTACAGTAATTATCGGAGCACGAGGCGAAGAAGATAGCGACGGAAATCTTAAAATCGTCCAAGATGAAGCTCGTTTAACTTGTCAATTTTCGGTTACTAGGGGCGTAATTTCTGGCACAAATAAGTGCAACATTAAGTTATACAACTTGGCACCAAGCACAAGAGATAAAATATTCCAAGATGCATTTCAACCATATTTTGAGAATTGGAAATATGTAAAATTGGAAGCTGGATATGACGGTAATTTAACTCAAATATTTTTGGGAAGAATTATGCAAGCATATTCTCATAGACAAGGCGGTCAAACTGACATAGTAACAGAAATACAAGCTTTGGCATATGATATATTTGATTGCTCTGCTTCTTATACTTTTGAAGCAGGAACAACATATAAAGAAGCTTTACAAACAATTTCTACAGGTTCAATGCCTAATGTAAAACTAGAGAATGTTGGGAATTTAGAAGGAACTTTCAAAACCAGAACAACATTTGACGGTGATGCTATGGAAAACATCAGTAAATTGACTGGCGGAAATGCTTTCGTAGACAATAATTCCTTAAATGTGCTAATGTCTAATGAGGTCATAGACGTTCCTGTTCCTGTCATTACTGAAGCAAATGGATTACTTGACACTCCAGATAGACGTGGGGCAAATCTTGAAGTTAAAATGTTATTTGAGCCGTCTTTGATTGTAGGGCAATTGCTTGAAATAAAATCTGGTGTATCTCCCATTTTCAACGGCCAATATAAAGTTATGGGATTTACCCACGATTGTACAATTTCTGGCAATGATGCTGGGTCAAGGATTACAACGGTTAATCTATTTTACGGAGCACAACTCCCTGGGGCAGAAATAAATGTCTCTGGTGAAAATCAGTATAATTTTAATAAGGTTAAAGGATATGAAATATCCTCAGTAAATACTATAAATACTCAAAAATGGGTAAAACCTTGTAGGGGAAGAATTTCAAGTCCTTTTGGATGGCGTGTTCATCCAATTACTAAAGTAAGAACATATCATAAGGGCTTAGATATTAATGCAGGATTAAATACTCCGATAAAAGCTCCAGCATTCGGGCGTGTAACTTTTGCTGGTTGGGATGGTCCGAATGGCAATTGCGTGAGATTAGACCACGGGGTTATTAACGGCAAACGAGTAACAAGTACAATGATACATATGAGTTCTATTTGCGTAAGTAAAGGAATATCAGTCCAACAAGGTGATGCTATTGGCAAAGTCGGCTCAACTGGGCGATATTCAAATGGTAAACCATCCTCGACTGGTCCGCATCTTCATATTTCCGTATATGAAAATGGTAGCGCAGTAAATCCACAAAAATATATAAAGATATAAACTATGCAGACAATCAATAAATTTAATCAATTAGCAAGTGCTCCTATAGCAGATTTGGGGCAAACAATTAAGAATTATAACCTTAGTGCAATAAGTAATCTTAATTGTATGAGAATTGCTGTAGTTGAGGAATTTTACCCAGAGGATTTAACGGTTCAGGTAAGAATAGTTAATAAGCGTACAATTGGAACAAACCAAGATGGTTCGCCTCGTGTTAGAGATTTTGCTCCAATTTATGCTAAGGTTTGTTATTGTTCTCCTTTTGCAACTTGGGAAATAAAAAAGGGAGATGAGTGCGTTTTGCTATTTGCCGATAGGGAAATTGAAAGCTGGTTTATAAATGGAGATGTAAACCCTGAAGGTTATACAAGAATGCACGACTTAACGGATGCTGTAGCCTTATTTGGGGTACGTTCTATACCTAATATGATAAATATATTAAGAGATTGCTTAAATATCTTTTTTGGTGGTTCTGGCATTGTTTTGGAAAATGGGAAAATTACAATCAATGCAACCAATATCGATATAAATGGCACGTTGACTATCAATGGAACGCCTTATTTATCACATAAACACTCAAATGGCAATCAGGGCAATAATACTGGAGGAGTTGTTCAATAATGCGTGTAAGAAATGTAGACTCAAACAATGACTGGTTATTTGGACACGGTACTTCTGATTATGTTACGGAAGCTTATGCTGTTGCTCTTGATATTAAACTAAAAATACAAGAATGGTATAGAGATTGCTTTTTTGCTGAACAGAATGGTATTGATTGGAAAATGCGACTTGGGGCGCATAACCAAAAAGAATTACTCGACTCGGATTTATTAAGAGTAGCCAATTCTGTTGAAGGTGTAGTAAGTATTTTTGGATTTAATAGTTATGTAGACGGCAGGAGATATAGAGCAAGTTTTAAAGTTTATCAAGCTTATTCTACAGACGTATTACCAATTAGTTTTGACAGTGGGGAGATATTAAATGGCTGATTTTATAAACGAGACAGGATTAACGGTTTCAACATATTCAGAATTGCTAACACTAATCCAAGACAGCTTAAATGCTACATATGCTAAGGATGGGGATTTAATAAACTTCGATAGTTCGACTCCAGATGGGCAATTTACTAATATTCTCGCTCAGATTGGTTCAGATATTCGTGAATTGATAACGGAAGTATATAATTCTTTTGACCCTGATAAATGTTCTGGTGTTGTTCAAGATGTCCGATATTCATTGAATTTCTTAACTCGAAAGGGTGGTACTTTTACTATTCAGAATATTGACGTTACAACAAATAGGACGGTAGAATTACAAGGGCTTGATGCTTCATACAATGATACAAATGCCTCAAGTTATACCGTTTCAGATAACGCAGGAAACAATTGGTACTTAATAGATACTACGACAATTACAGCAGGAACGACTTCATTACCATTTAGGAGCCAAAACTTAGGGCTTGTTCAACCGACAGTTGGAACAATTACAAACCAAGTTACAAAAGTCCTTGGTGTTACAAGTGTTATAAATTCGACTGCTCCAACTACACTCGGTGAAAACCAAGAAAGTGATGAAGAATTTAGAATAAGACGTAATCGTTCAACTGCAATAAATGGACAAAATAATTACGATGCTATGACGGGTCAATTGCTTGCACTTGATGGCATTACAGATGTATATGTCCACGTTAATAGTGACGATACTACAGACTCTACTGGAACCCCAGCATATACCGTTTGGGTAATAGCTGAAGGCGGTGCAAATTCAGATATTGCAAATATTATATATGCTAATAGCGGTGGATTACCGACAAGAGGAAATGTTTCTGTAGATACAGTTACAGTATCAGGCGAAGAAGTAACGGTTAATTTCGACAGAGCAAATCCAGTTTCTTTATATATTCGCTTTGATGTACAAAATACATCTGGAATAAATGTTGATTTTGATACAGTTAAATCTGAAATTGTTCAAAATTTAAGTTATTCTCTTGGCGCTCCTGCAGAGACTTCGGCAATAACAAATGTTGCCTCAAGTGCATTGCTGACTTTGGGTTCTGGATTATATGCTTTAAATGTTGAAGTATCAACGGATGGAACAACTTGGACAGATTTTATTGCTAGTTCAAGCTTACAAAATAAATTTGTAGTAGATGCTACAAGAATTACGATAACAGAGGTATAGAATGGATTATCTTGCTACATTAGACCAGCTAAAAGAATATTATGCTAATCTATTGATTGTTCAATATAATGGCAAGAAAAAAGCTTCTAGCACAATAAAAATGCTTGTAGATTTAGTTCTTGCAAATTTGTTAATACTACAAATCCGAGATGCTTTTGATTGGAGAACAGCCGTAGGTGCTCAACTCGATATAATTGGGAAATGGGTGGGCGTTTCGAGAACATATAATGGTAATTTGTTTTTCAATCAACCGATATTTTCTTATCCTAAAAGCAATGATTTAGTTCCCGACGATTTGACAACACCATTCCAACACGGTTACTCGGAATTTTCAACATTTAATACTGATGTTGCTACTGGTGATATTGCAGAACTGACATATAAGAATGTTGGATACGTTGAACAGAAATTGTCTGATGATAATTATAGAACAGTTATCGGACTTAAAATTATAAAAAATAGTATAAATCATACTCAGAAAAATATTGATGATGCAATCTGGGATTATTTCAATGAGCAAGTTTATACAACTTGGGAACCTCATAAAATAATTTATAATTATATTCCAGACTTAGAAACTGTAATGGAAGTTTGTTTTTATAAGAATGTTTTACCTGCTCCAACAGGAGTAGAAATTGAATTGAAGGTGGTTTCATAATGGCAAAATTAGCAAGAGTTAAAGGAAAAGTGTTTGCTGGTTCCGCTCCTTTGAATGAGATTGGGCAATTTGGTTCAGCTCTCGCAGGGACTCCAACAAATACACAAGACGTAGCGACTATTCAAGCATTATCTGCATATGATGAGGGCTGGAATAGTGCGGTTATCACATCTAGGAATTATCCTCCGATTGAAGAAGTTAACGGAGTTTTGAAGACAATAAGTTATCAAACCTGTTATATGCTTCAAGAAGGTATTCCAGAATATGACATCGGAACGGAATATTCTAATACATCTATTGTAAAATCTGTAAATGGTACAAGATTAGATTTCTATATTTCATTACAGAATAACAATGTTGGGCACGCTTTATCTGATACAACTTACTGGGCAAAAGCAACATTAAATGCTGGTAAAAATATTGGTGAAATTGTAACGTCTGTTATTCCGTTATCTGACTCAGGTTTACATTTGCTTGATGGTACAGTTCTTTCGGACAGTGGCGTTTATGCTGATTTTGTTAACTATATAGCAAGTATTTATGATGCTTCATTGAGTTATTTTACTACTGAAGCTGATTGGCAAAATTCTGTTTCAAAGTACGGTTCTTGTGGAAAGTTTGTTTATGATAGTACAAACAACACTGTTAGATTACCGAAGATTGTAGGATTTATAGAAGGAACATCTGGAGTTAGTGCGCTAGGCAACTTAACTCAAGCGGGATTGCCTAATATCACTGGCAATATTGGCAGTTTTAGAACTTGGACACCTAATCCTTGGTCAAATGGAGCTTTTAGTTGGTCCAATATTGGAACAATTAAAGAGTTTAATGCTGGGCACGTAGATAAAGTAATACAAGCTAATTTTAATGCTTCAAATTCTAATTCCATTTATGGCAAGTCTTCAACGGTACAACCGCAATCAATAAAAGTTCTTTATTACATTGTTTTGGCAAACGATGTTAAAAATACGCTACAGGTTGATATTGACGAAATATTGAGCGATTTAGCTAATAAAGCTGATGTTGATTTAACAAATGTAAACAACACTGGAAAGATTTTCATTGCTCATTCGGCAATGCCATCTGATACATATATAGATTTGACATTGGGTGCAAGTGGCTCAACTTATACCGCACCTGCTGATGGTTATTTTTCTCTTGGAAAACAATCGAGTGCTGCGGGGCAAGGTGCTTCTATATTTGTGAGAAAACCTGACCTCTCTGATTCATTATATGGTGTAGAATATCATTCTGCAACGGAGCAACAAAATATGAAATATACTTGGGCTGTAAAGAAAGGCTCGGTCACAGGTATTTCATATAATTTAGGTGGTATAACAAACTGGTTTAGGTTTATTTACGCAAATGGCTCAGAAAGTGAGGCAACATAATGGCGATATTCAAATCAGATGACACTGGGGCTTTTGGAAATAAATTTATAACAATTACAGTAAAAAACCCTAATTTGTATCCTATTTCCAAAATTGTAGCAGTAACCAATAGCGGAACTTGCATTGAGAACAAAACCTTTACAGACGAAAGCAATTTCCAAAGAGAGGATATTGAACTTATTGTAAATTATTCAAGCAAAGAAACCACGATGCTCAATCAGGGCGCAAATATTTTAAATCTGGTTGCTTACGATATGAGTGGCAAGCAATCAACTTGCCCACAGTCATTAACTTTTTATGCTAAGAACGGAGTAATTTCAAGAAATGGACAATGTTTCTGCTGATTTCACAATAAACGAAAACCAACCTTTGCAGGCGGAATACACGTTAGGAGAGTCGGAGCATTTCGATTGCTCTTTTGAGCTTTTTGCTACTGGAACGGCTTGGGGACTTATTACTGGCAATTTGCAAGAGCAAACTGACTTATGGAATGTTCTAAGTTCTAAAGCTGACACCGAAACAGTAGAACAAAATCTGAGTGCAATAGAAGGCGAAATTAGCGACCTTTCGGACACGATTGATAATAATTATACAACATTAGCAAATCGTCTCGAAAATGACGAGCTAGCTATCTCTAATAATAGTGGAAATATTACCTCTATAAGTAATACTATACAATCCTATGGAGACATTGTAACTTACAATGCCTCCTATTTTGCTACATCTGCTCAGGGTGCTTTGGCAGATACTGCACTTCAATCGGGTGATAATATTTCCGAATTAGTAAACAATGTAGGTTATATTACTTCAGCAAGCTTACCGACATTAGAAGATTTAACAACTCAAGTTCAACTTGATGCAATAAATTCTGGTGCTACAACATCAAAGATAAATCAAATTGCTTCAAATAC
>Ga0326512_10002287_pt1 | contig 14205 bp, 16 predicted proteins | sample 1_2617_0518_D_FD_203652 | JGI IMG/M metagenome (GOLD analysis project Ga0326512, IMG submission 203652) | Bovine rumen microbial communities from UC Davis, California, United States - 1_2617_0518 | ecosystem: Host-associated > Mammals > Digestive system > Stomach > Rumen | place: USA... | reverse complement strand
GTTTCCTTCTCGCCGTCAAGTTCGGCTTGCATGTCTTGCATTAGTTTGTCCAATTTGCGTCCCATAAGGGCCTCCTGTTAATCATAATCTTTGTTCGAATTAGTTACACGGCAACTGGGTTCTTTAGGCACTACGCGACCGTCAAGACTCATGACAGAGTCGGCGTACTCGATGGTACTGTTAGGCAGATCGCTCTCGATGGTAATCGACATGAGCTTGCGCCTCTTTTCGGTGTCGCGCACGTAGTTGCGGAGACGGTTCTGCACGGTCTTGACCAAGTAATTGACGATTGAGCGTGAGGTAGCCTTGGTATCGACGTACTGTTCCGCAGCCTTCAACGCCTGGCACAGCATGGCCATCTGTACGTCCGGCGTCAGGAATTCGGCCTTGTGGCATTCGTAGCGTGGATCCTCACTTGGCAACAGTACGCTGGCCATGCGGACAATTCCGCTCATTATCTGGCCGTAGACATCGTCGATGTCACGTGGTATACTTCCGTTGCGTCTCATCCTAATCGCCATCGGCAAAATGCCAGCTTCGTCCCAAACATTTATCATGCAGAATTCCAGTGTTACCGTCTCTTACTGTTTATTAAATTATATCATTTAATACTCAGACATGATTTCTTCTTCCTCATCGCGACTCAGTCCGTTGTTGCCGCTGGAAGAATTCATTGCCGGGTCGTCTCCGTACCATCGGTCAACGCAAGTCAGGGCAAGTGCGTCAGCGATATCCGGCGAACCTCCGAGAATCTGTCGTAGGATATCTTTCTTGGTAAGTATGAATCGTCCGTTGGGCATCCTGTCCCAGGTGGTCATGCACAGTTCGCGCTTCAGCTCGCCAGTCAAATCAAATCCTTCGATACATAGGCCGTTCTTGATTTCCCATACAACATTGCTATACATCTCAGCTCGCTTGTTGGCCATGTTGTCCTTGGCCCTATCGGACGCTGCGCCGCCGAACTGGATCTGTTCGCAGGGAATCTGGTATTTAAGGATGTTGTATACGTACTCGCTCATTGCTATGTCTATGTTTAGCTTGTCTATCTTCGTGTCGCGATTGAAAGCTTGTATGAAATGGACAATGTCCTCGTGCGACTTGTCGTACCACTTGCGCATCTCAAGGATCTGGTGTCCACGCCTAACAACGAAAGCAGTAGCGTCACGGTCGCATCCTTGAGCCAGGTCAAGGCCAGCTATCACTCTCGTGTCGGTAGAGAAGCCAGAGATCGTAGGGAATTCGTCGAGGTGAATGATTGCAGAAGCCGTGCCGTTCGTTACAATCTTAGCATTGAGTTCCTGGTCGCGCATGGCCTGGCTTGGGATAGCCTGTTCGATAAGCCTAATCTGTTCTTCGGTCAGGAACTTGTTGTCGTATGTCGTAGCCGTTATGATTTCCCAGCCGTACTTGTAGGCTTCGGCAAATCTAAAATTCCACGGCGACTTCGAATTCGGCGTGGTGCAACCGACTATGCGCGGGTTGACAACTCCGGGGCCTCTAAGGCAGGGCGCGAGAATGTCGATTGCATCGATAGGAAACAGGGCCGCTTCGTCAAGCAACAGCAGACTGATTTCGGTCAAGCCTCTGAGACCGTCCAGATTTTCAGCCGAGCCTCCATAAATCGTATGGTTGCCATAGGTGGCACGTATCGGATTTTCCTTAAAATGTACTTCGTCTTGCAGTCCCCATTCGAACACGCGCAACTTGATTTCGCGGAACAGCACGTCGCGCAACGAGTCGAAACGCTGTGCGCACGCTATGATGTTCTTGCCAGAGAGCAAAGTAAGCAATGCTATGATGGAGAGCGTGTAGGACTTGCCACTACCACGTCCCATGACTGCGAACGTGAACGGAGCCTTGCTACTAAGCAATTTCCTCTGGTAAGGCAGCAATTTTAATTCGACTTGCCTCATGCATCCTTGACAACGATTTCCAGCTTGTTGTCCGTCTTTGCGTCGACATCAGCCTTCACGTTCACTCTCTGCACCGACTCTTCGCTTGATGCAAAATCCAAGCCAACAAGCTTCATGGCTTCACGGGCCACAGTGATCGAGTCGACGTCGCCGGACTTCAACGCTTTCGTGAAGATTTTATCAATTCCGGCGTCCACTGCAGCTTCGAGCAGTTTCTTCCTCATCTGTGCTCTCAGAGACCTACAGTAAGCGGCACGTTGCGATGCTTGCTTGGCCGTTTCTGGCGTAAAAGGGGTCAAGTTCTGCGGAGCACCTTTTCGCTTCTTCACGACGGTGTTGTCTACGGTGGCGTCTGCATTCTTGTCGTCCTTGCACATGGTTACCTCCCGATTCGCTGACGGATCAGCTCGCGCAAGATGCACTGCAGAAGGCCAGTCGAGGTCGGGTACTTGACGTGCTCATGGTATTCGTGCTCTAGCTCCTGGTCAATCAGCTTATTGACGTCTGTCTGCTCGCTTTCGACCGATTCGATCTGTTGCGATACGGCATCGTTATGCTCCACCATGACTCCAGTCCCCGTCAGCAGCGCGGACACCATTTCGCTCCTCTTGTCATCGTCCGGAAGCTCGACCTTGGTTCCGGTCGTAATGTCGTACAGTACTTTCTTGTTGCTTTTCTTCGCCATACTTACACCTCAAACTACACGTGTGTTGATATCTTGTTGATAAACTTCGGGCTGAAGCAACACTGGACAGCGTCTTCCCTAACGTCGATTGACTTAGTAGGCGCATTGGCCAGCATCAGCTCCACGAAATCGTCGACGCTCATGAGTTCATCCCAGAATTCTTCCGCCGTAATCGTGTTGAACCTGTCGTCCTTCACTGCCATCATGTCCTCTAAATTACATCAAAATGCCTACAGCTATGAGTTACGGATCAGTCGGTTCTGTTCACGCCACAGTTCCAACGTGCGTTCGATATCACAGTCCGGATCCGTTATGGGTGAACCATCCTCTTCGTATCCGACCACCAAGTCCCTACTTTCAACCGGAGGCGGTCTGAGGCCATCCTTGATCATTCTGTATGCGTAATAAGACAGGGCAGCGACAACTGCGACGTAGACGGCTGGTTCGATAAGCTTGTTCATACGACAGAAATTACATCAGTTTGACAAGGAAAATCTGTTGTAACACATACCTATGTAAGAAAATTGTAAGCAATGCTTACAAAATGCTTACAACCATGGAAAGGTTCATGTAACATTTATGTAAGCTTTTTGTAAACTTGTAAGCTTTTTGTAAGCTCTGGAGACAGATAAAACGACAGAAAAACGAAATTTAACGGTCTCCGAAAAATTGCCGTTTTTTCTTCAATTTCCTTATTTTTATATACTTTTTCTTATTAGAGACTGATAGACTGATAAAAAGTATATATTACACGGTGGTAAAGGAGTGTGAGATAAAAAAATAATTTTATAAAAAATAAAGATGTCGGAGAGTAGAGGTAGTTATCAGTCACCCTTTATCAGTCTCCGAACTTTTTTCGTACCTACCCCTTGCCAACGTCTGCGAAATAATGTAATTTACTATGCGGTCACGACAAAGGGAACACAACTTAAGAGCTTTAATGTCCATCAAGGCGAGGCTCGGCTTCAAGTTTCCCTGTTTGTCGTGACCAACGTATGACCGTGAACGAAGCCGAGCCTCCTTATATTTTTGGACATTACAGCTGAAGGAACATGCCTATAAGATGGACGTCGCAAAAGGGCTACCCGAAGAAATACGTGAACTCACAGGCTACCACTGCCTCAACACTACAAAAGACCTCAAGAAATATCTGGCCGTTGTCGATACCGATTCGGTACTAGACGAAATCACCATGAAGAATGACGAAGGTACGACTATGAAGCTCAAAGCCTTCGTCAGTAACCACTCAGCGGCACTTGCCGGACTGTTCGAAAGGCGTACAGACCTTACCAAGTTCTATGACAGCACGACCTTGAAGCCCGATGTGCATGCTTTCGTCTCCCAAATCCTGGATGCCCGTTCAAAAGCAGAGAAGGCGAAGCGGCAGAGGCAGAAGCAAGTGGAGTTCAACACACGAAGCAACGAATACGAATACCGCGTGGTGAAGCCCCAGTGCTTGCAGTATCTCAAGCCTATCAACACGGCAGACAACTTGTTTGTACGTAGATTCATCGCCAAGCGCCGTTCCGGTTCCACTGTCGACTTGGTTTTCCTTGACGAAGAGGATCACAACAAGATCTACGAAATAGAGACTGGCCGTGATGCGACCTACAACAACTTGCCGAGCAAGACCCTTGAAAAGATTGGTTACGATCTGCTGGATCTGCTTGCGGCTTTCAGCAACGAAATCAAGGGGTCTGCACCGTCCGACGAGTTCGAGTCTTTCGAGGCCGTGTCATGGAAGACAGCCAAGGACAAGGAATCAATCAAGAAGTACTGTGACTTTGTTGACGGCTTGAAGATCGAACGCTACTTCGACGACAAGTGGTGCGAAGCACACGGAAGGCTGCCGTATCCGCACATCCTTCTTGAGCTGTGCAAGCTCGTGAGCCTTGTGCAAGTCGCCTATGATGACAAGGGACATCGCAGCTGTCACGCCATCCGTTACGAAATCGATTTTGAGACAAACGAACCTAAGAAGTTGGCGACTGTGGCACTCAAGGCTATCGTGGAAGGTCATTTTACCACCTATGATGCTTCGAGCTTGCCGGAGCGCCAGATGCACACGATGACTAACTTGGGCGACGACCTTGCAAGGTATTATGTTCCGAAGCCAGTCGAATTCGAGTCCAAGGCTACCGACAATGACACCCTTATCCGCGAGTGTCTGCATCATCTGCCTAAAGCATTGCAGAAATTCATGATGGTATTCTGGCGACTTGACACCCATCGCTCAAGGGAGATGCTTGCAAGGCTTATGTTCTATATCGGTATGCTGTTCGATGCAGAGGCCCTGTGCTCCCAGGCTTTGGCCATCGCCGGTCCTGGCGGTGTAGGTAAGACTACCCTTGTAATTTCCAACATCAAGGTGGCATTGGAAAAGCGTAACGGCTCCGGTTTCTGCACTACGCAAAGGTCTGGAATCTTTCTGCAGAAGTTCGAAGGGCGTTCTGGGTGCTTCAATTCCGTATTCTGTGTAATTGACGAATACGACGGTCACAGTGCCTTTGAGGATGGCTCTTGGTATAAGGAAGCTTCCGGTGCTACAAGCCGTGATGCTACGCTGTCCCTTACGATGCTGAACAGGGCGAACATTGACGTCGATATCGCAAACCTCCACATGGCCTTCTTGAACAACAATGAGAACATGTTCTTGAAAGGCGACGCTGAACGTCGCCGTATTCTGCCGATACAGATGGACGGATTGAAGGGTAGCGCCGAGGACATGTGGATGCTGACAAAGCCGGAATACTATGAGCCTTTCTTTGAGGCTTGCTGGCACTACTACACCTTGACCGCGTTGAGGAAGAAGAGCAGCAGTGATTACTTTATCCTTACGGATGACGAGTATGAGCAGTTCCTGGTTGACGGAAAGGTTCCGTACGACCAGATCAAGGACGCTGCAAGGCATGCCTTCGAAAACGATTCGTATCTTAGAAAGCACTACACGATGATTGACTCCGCCGACATGTTCGGAGACCGTGACCTGTTTGAACACTTGTTCGATCTATGCTTTACGCTCGACAGTGATAGCGTGGTGAAGACGTCCGACATTCTCAAGCAGATTTCCGAAGCCGTGCTTTCCGACGACGAACTGCGCTCCTCTGGTGCTTTTGAGTTTGAAAAGGGTCAGCGGCTTGTGCAGACGAGCGGAAAGGCTACCGGATGGTCTCGCTTTAGGAAGTGGATAGGACGAAAATACGGCAACATCGACCTTGAGGCCAAGATGGACAAGAATACGAGGGCATGGGCCGGTTTACGGCTTAAACCCATAAATTCTAAAAAATCTGACTTTATCGCTTGACAAACGTGGAAAGATTGTCTATATTTCGGATATAGACGTCTGCCCACGTCAACAATCGATGAAGTTTTCCTAAGCGGAAGGCGGTATTCTGACGGGCAGGTCGGGGTACCGCTTTCCTTTTGGAGTCTTTATGGACATTTTAGAAACCCCTGGCGTAAAGGAAGTCGTCAAGCATTACGGACTGGACGCAAACCCGGTATACGTAGGTCTTGCACGCTCGCTTGAAAAGGCACGTGACGATTTGAGGAAGTCCGGCAACATGACACCCGTCATCTTCTCTTGCCTTGACGCAAGTCTTTTACCGAACCCTGTTACCAAGAAGGTCGAGCGACTGCATTCAAAGAAGGGAGTCGACGTCTTCCACCAAGCTATCATTATGCACGCCACGGTGCAAGCGAAGATGTACCGTGAAAAGCGTGAAACCCTTACCCCGCAAGACCAGGACAAGATCCTCAAAGAGGGTGAAGAGGCTGGGCTGATCAACCCCACAGCTTTAAGTGCATTTTCGTCAATTCCGGCAACCTTCAATCATCCGATGGCTCCGTTGAACCATCTGTTGCCGTTGCCTTTGAAGTCTTGCGAGTACTATCGCTTGTCACAACAGGCTAAGGAATACGTACTGTCTCTGGGTATGCCTAGCCGCGAAGTGTTGACTGACTTCTACGAATACTTGAGCTATAAGGCGCGTGTGAACGGCGGTTTCTACGAAGCGATACTGCAGCTTACGGTTAACAACCGTCCTAGCTATATCTACTACTGCTTCACGAATGGCATGTTCCTTGCCTTACGGTACAGCTCCAAGTTGGAAGACTACGAATTTTGTTGTGATTTTGACGATCGTCCGCAGCCGATGGACAAGTCGCTCGACGACACGCTCGATACAGAAGAAGTGCTTGAGGTACGTGGTTTGCTTGTAAACATCTGGGCGTCGGAGATCACTAAGAATTTTGAACACGTCTCCGAGCCTACCGAATTCCGGACGGCCATGAACCAAGTGGTTCCCACTAAAAAGGCTAATTTCAACAGCTACCGATACGTCAAGATCACTCCTGACGGTGAAGAAAAGCTGAAGGAAAGCAGAGCCGTGGCGGCATGCGCAAGAACCGAGGCAACCTACCGTAAGAGTGTGTGGTTCACACGTGCCTACTATGCACGTCGCGGAACCGACAAGACCGTGACGTACTGCAAGGCGTCGATGCACCATCGTAGGTGTGCTGATGTGGTAGACACGCCGCAAGTGAATGTCTATATTTAAGCTGAGGATCTTATGAAAATTGCAGTAGACTCTGAATATTCGTACGATGCGGACAACCGTTTGGTTCCTATCTGTATCGCTTTCGTAGACGAACAAGGAACCGAAACCACATACTGGCGCAACGGCATGGATGATGCTCGACAGTATATCAAGGCTCACAAGTCCGACACTTTTGTAGCTCACAACGTAGAGAGCGCTGAAGGCCATGTCTGGTGCGCTCTTGGCCTAGACCCTACGGAATATCACTGGCATGACACTATGTTGTCCATGATTGCACAGTTCAAGACGGACAGCAAGAACGAAAAATACGACTTGCTCACTTGCTTACGCCGTGCAAGGCTTGATGACGGTCGCAGCCATGAAGAAAAGAAAGGCAACCAGTCCGAATTTATCTACCATCCGGAGACCACGGCCTGGTGCAACCATCTTAAGGCGCTGGATAACAAGAAGCAGCAATTGATGGAGTACTGCTTGGACGATACACGTCGGCTTATCCAGCTTGACAACGCCTTGTGTGAACGCTTTGAAGACCCAGACAGGTTCCGTTGTGATGTCGTAGTCGGTGGAAGGTACTGCAAGCTGATGCCGCGTAACCAGATGGCTGACTACTGGGGTAGGCTTGCCGCCATCTTCGCCAAGTCCGAATGGGCCGGTATTCCTCTCAATGCCGCACGTGTAAAGGTCTTGCTAAACAACGCAAAGGCTGCACTGGTGGCCGAACAGGAAGCTATCCTTCGCAAGTACCCTGGAAGCTTCAACAAGAAAGGCGACAAGTACGTGTCGCACATGGCCACGCTCCGAAAATATGCCGAAGCGGTATACGCTGGAAAAGACGGCACCGGAAAGATTCCGTATACCCGTACCGGAAAGGTTTCGCTTTCCAAGAAAGACCTCAAGCCCTATGTGGACAAAGTAACAGACGGTGAACTTGAAAATAATTTTTGTTCCGATTTCTATCGTTACAAGAAAGTCTCTCAGGCTTTAAGTTCGTTCATCAAGCCTTCAAGAGACCGTAACTGGCTCGGATATTTTGATGGCAAGGTAGTTCGTCCGACATTCGGCCTGTTACGTGCGGTTACTGGCAGATGCGGAATGAAGCCAAGTCAAGGATTTATCTACACAATGCCTAAATTCATGCGTGGCTTGATCGATCCGCCTAAAGGCTTCGTAATTCTTGAATTTGACTACAGCTCCGAAGAAATCGGAATTCAGGCGTATCTGACTGCCGACAAGGTCAAAGCATTGATGTACGAAAAGCCGCAGTTCGGAAAATACTATTGCGATATTGCCCATTCCTTCTGGCCAGATTTCGTGTCAAAGGAAGATAAGCGGTACAAGACTGCAAAGGCAATGGCTTTGGCTACAGAATATGGCTGCGGTGCCGAAAAGCTTGCAAGTACTGCCGGTGTTTCTTACGACATGGCTGACACCTTTATCGAGCATATGCATTCGCTGTTTCCTACCTATTGGGAGTACGTCGAAGCTTTACAGTATCACGTGATCGACCGTGGTGACCAGCTCGCATTCCCAGATGGTTTCAGCGTTCACGCAAGTCGTGATGCCAAGCCTACCACTTTCGGAAACTGGCCATTCCAAGGCATGGGCGCGGTCATTCTCAGACAGATTGTTCTTGACCTTGATGATGCCGGAATCCGCTTGGTCGCCCCGATCCATGACGCCGTTGCCGTGATGTGCCGTGAAGAAGACATACCGCAAGTCAAGGCAAAGGTCATTGAAATCATGGAAGCAGCTTCTAAGAAATTTGTCGGTACAGCTATCAAGGTTGGCGCTCCAGAAATTACATATCATGGTATCGTCAATTGTCATAGTGAATGTGAGACACGTGAGGACTATAAGAAGCTTCCAGAGAAACTTGCTGGAACGGATGACTACGATGCAAGGGCTTATTATGCCGAATACGACAAGTATGTCGGACATGAAATGCAAGCTGCGGATATAGAACCAGACACCGTTTCTCCGTGGTGTGACGAATTTGATGAAGATGAATATAATTTTAACCGTGACCTTGCCAATCCATTCGGAAAATGCTATATTTCACAGTAGCGCAAGGTGCGCTTAACTAAATTGCCAATTAAAACCAAAGAGGTATTGCAATGGCAGAACAGAACAACGGCTTCATCACCGCGAAGCCTACAGAAGGCGGTGAATTCACACTCCTTGAAGCAGGTGCCTATGACGCAATTTGCGTGGGCGTCACTAGCCGAAACTTCAAGAAGTACCAGTCCGAAGACTTGGAAGCAAAATTCCAGTTTGTCTTCCAGATCAATGAAGACGACAAGAACCACTATCTTCGTACGTTGCCACTGCGTAACGTAATCAACGACAAGAGTAACTTGTTCACACTGTTGAACTCTTGGACTGGCGTCACGCTTGAAAAGTGCGCTGACGGCATTGACCTTTCCCAGCTGGTCGGTTGCAAGGCCCAGATCGTCGTTGACGAACAGGAACGTGAAGGCAAGAAGTACAACGGCATCGCCAATATCTTGAAGGCGAAGAAGAGCTCCACCGTTGCATTCGTGCCTGACGATGCAGCTCCGGCCTACCTCAAGAACAACCTCTTGCTCGAAAAGTGGATCGACGGCCTTGGATTCGCTGCCCCTCAGGAAGACGAAGCTAAGTCTGAAAAGGCCGATAAGGCTCCCAAGCAGATGTCCGGCAAGGAATTCCTTGAAGGCAAGGCTGAAGGCGAAGATGAGGATGATGATCTCCCGTTTTAGTTTGTCTGTAATGCCAACATCCCAGACTGGCACTAAATAGACTGGGACTTGTCTGCATGTTAGTTTTCAATTGATTCGCAGTGCTCACTCGAAAGGGTGGGCCCTGTAAGGAGCCTCGGCGCTAGTATAGAGTTTCATCGACCTGCTAAGTCCGGTGTTCTGGGTTCGAATCCCAGTGGTGGCCTTGGTCACTATAGCACAATGGTAGTGCACGTAAAACAAGCTTTATACGCCTTATTCCAGGCTTCTCACAGGGTTCACTAATAGCCATAAGGAACCACCCACGCACGGTCTTGATAACACGTGCGTGGGACAAGTCTAGGGTCATGGGGATGACTCCGCCCAGCGTCGGTTTGGTTACTTTTCCCGGCGCTGGGCAACCTTTTAAACCAACCAAACCAAGGACACATCCAAATGAATAAGACCGAAGAACTGAAATACCTTGTACAACTTCAGTCTGCCGCACTGGACTGGAGACTCAGTGAAAACGACGATCGCGATCCGATCCGTCTCGAAGTCGAACAACGTATCGCAAAGCTGTTAGGCGAAGAACCAGTCGTTATTGACGGCCGTGAACAGAACGTACGGCGCACAGAACAGATGCAGAAGGCCCGTCGAAAGTACCAGGAAAACAAGGTACGTGTGGGCAAAACCTGGTATCCGCGCGAGTTGGTTGAAAAGCAGATGCTTGGCCCTAATAAGTTTAAATGGGTTTTGAAGCCGACCGCCGTATCAGAGCCGCCTGAAGACGAACACCAGTGTCTGAGCTACTAATGGCCGAAATCCGATGCTCATTTTGAAGATCTAGAAGGTGTGGTATGCGATACATACCTCACTTTTTATTTTTGGCATCCCTTTCCGCTTTGCGCTTTGCGTGATACGCACGATCGTATGCACGTCTTCGCTCAAGTCTAGCTGGGTCGCTTTTAAGTTTTGCTATGTACTTGCGGTTGTACATCGTGCGCTTTTCTGGTTCGTACCGCATCAATTCGTGCTCTTCATTTGTATAAGATTTGCATACAAATGTTACCTTGTCTACCGGTTGTACGCCTAGTTCTTCGCAGTCTTCGCAGTATCTACTGTAATCGTCTACTATTGTCTCATTCAGGATTCTCTGCTGGTCGCACTTGCGTATTGCGTCATGCCAGTTAGTTATCTTTGTACTGTATTCAGCGTCTGTACGCAATTTCGACACGGATTCTGTCGAAATCATGTCGAAAAACGTCTCATGGCTGTGTGAGGCCGGATCGTCATTGACAAGCGCATTCCCGTCTATTTCATTTGCACGTATAACGTCCTGGTTACGCCACTTCCTTATGGTGCGTGGAATTACGCTCCAGGCGCAACTTCTTACGTTGCACCAAAAGTTGTATCGTTTGTTGTAAACTTTCTCAACAACGTAACGTACTAGTTCCTGGTACACGGCGACACGGCACATTTGTTCTAAATCTACCATTCGGTCTTCGCTGAACGCAAACATCCTATACTTATTGAGCCAGACACTGACTTGCATGTCGATAATGCGCCAGCAATTTTCCATGGGCGTGAGGGCCGGATCAAGCTGGACATTGTCCACCTTGTAGTAGTCCGGCCACCACACGTCGAGGCCGTTCTTGTGTACTAGATGCGCCACTTTGTACTCCTTTTTCTTAACAAATTACATCAAAAAGCCCTGCGAGGAACTTCCTCGGCAGGGCCTTGGTTAGCTATGATAAGAAGATGTTCTGAGAATTAGGACTCTGGTTGCCAACCGCCGCTAAGCGTAGATAACTTAGCAAGGTACAGTGTCACAGAGCCGCCAGTAAAGGACGTTACCGCCGTACCGCTGGCCCCCTTCGCCGGTATAATTCCCACATACACGTTCATACCTCTGACGTGTTGCGCGGAACTTACATCAAGGATTCCGCTGGTATTGAACGAAAGAGATGTCGGATCGTCGGGGTAGCCGGAAGTATCCGACTTCAAATAGAGAGTTTTAGTTTCGGACGCGGAAATGCTTCCGACACGAACCGTTACTTTGTACAGATCGGCGATCTCAGTTGGGTTCGAACTGTCGGTGATTTCGGCGGCCACACGATACGCATAGACGCCAGCACCACCGGTCAGGTTGATATAAACGGAGCTATCTTTACTGAGCCTCCAGGTGGCTCCGTCGTTGACCAAGTTGAACGTGGTGTCGAACGCAGAAGTGCTGCTACCACCACCACCTTGAGCATCAGCCCATTCTGGGTCGCCGTTGGCGTCAACGGTCAATACCTTACCTTCATCGGCTGACGAGGATTCCGGAAGACCGGAAGCACCAGCAATGGCACGTGCCACTGCGTCCGATGTAATGCCGTTAAAGCTACCGACGGTAGCCTTTGCGTCAAGCACCAGCTCTTCGGTCAACACCGGCTGGTACTGTACGTTTTCACTATTGATAATCTTCCTCATGAGTTTCTCCTATTGTGAGCGGGCGCGACCCGCCCTTTACATCACCTAAACTACACCAGCCTAGATCGGTGGTCGGGTGAATATGTCCAGTACGATGAACGCTACCGCCGCAACTATGAGAACGACCACTACGCTACCCATGCCAATCCCTCTCGTCGAAGAACAGCCAGCCGAAAACTATCAGACACACCAGGAATACTATGGTGCCGATCATTTGTCCTTGAGTTCCTTGATGGCTTCAGTCAACGTGTCAAGCTTGAGATTTGTTGTCGCCATCGTGCTGTTGAGTATCGTTATCTGCTGCTGCAGCTGTTCGATTACCTGGTCTCTGTGCCCAGACATGTCCTTAAGAGACTGGATATCCCAGCTGTTTTTCATGACAGAATCGTGCAGTTCCTGCGAGTCCTTGTCGCGGGATTCCTTGGTAGTTGCGCGGTCTGCCTTGGTCTTCTGCATGTCGCCCCACAGCTTGATGGCTGCGGCTGAATTGGTCAGAAGCAATACTACCGCTCCAATCAAAGTAGCCCATAATTCTGTTGTCATAGTTTTATCTCCTTTCCCTTCAGGCTATCCACATAGTACGGCCCAGGCAGTTTGGTGCACTGACAGGCCGTCACGTTGTCGAAGTATTTAACTTGTAGGTAATCCTCTCCGGAAAGCAAGCAACATGCGCAACATACGTGTGCTCCGTGGCTCTCCTTTGTATCTATGCATGCCGTAGTGCCGTCCCCCTTCCAGTTTTCAATCAAGGCATCGAGGTCAGATTTTGACACAACTACATCGGAATCGATCAAGAACACCAGCGGGTAATCTTGCGCAAATCTACTGCGGTAGATATGTTGCAGACGGGACCGATTGGTGTTGATGTTTGTTTCACGATGCGCAGCGACCGGCATCATTTCGCTGAATACGCGAGGATAGCCGGGGTCGCAAGGCGGCACCACCGTGCCCGGCGCAACCGGTGTCAGGATGATTGCATTACAGTGGTTCATTGTATGCCTGTTGCCCTATGTACTTGGTTTCTGAGTCATCCAAGTCTACATGCGACGCGCAAGGATATTCTGTCACGCGAAACATACTTTGTGCAAGATACGGCGATTCGCTCACGACGACTTGCTTGCATATAATGTCCAGGCCGTACCTACGGACATGCTGGTAGTCGTACCAAGTGTAATCGATTGCGTTTACGTATCTGGCTTCGTCGCGCCACTGTACAGTTACGGTTGGACAGCTAGACCAAGTAGTGTCGTTTTGCAGATAAATCTTGCAATGAATGTCAAGCGCTGAGTCGGTAGCGAGCGTGATCGAGCTGCCGTCAGTAACTGTGCAGACGTATGCAACATTGTCATAAAGTGTCAGTGTTCCGCCGAAGTTGCTGTCGATGCTCACATCCTGACGCGTCATATTCTGTAGTCCAGGGACGAACGGAAGTGTCGAAGTAGTTACGATATGGCTTGCGTTGATGTTGAGTCGCTGTACACGCGATACTGAACTGTGAGCGAAGTCATAACCTGTTGCTGCGCTAAATCCCTCAAGTGTCCAGTAAATCACACCCGATCCAGCAGCAGAATACAGTATAGGCTCTTGACCAGCGGTCAGCGCAGTCTGGATCGCTGTCCACACCGCATCCTGTGCGGTCGTGTTGTTGCTAGTGTTGACGCTGATAAGCGACACGCCTTGTGCCGGGTCAACCCACATTGGCGCATCGCCACCGGCTGCAACAGTGAGAACCTTGTCTGTAGCGGCGATGGTAGGAGTAGGCGCGAATACGCCTATCTGGTTGCCGTCCGCTATAATCTGCTGAAAATCGGTGTCAAGCGACAGCTTGCTTACCGGGTGCTCAACGATTCCGCCCTGCCCGTTGTTCTGAGTGTAGA
>Ga0326512_10002286_pt1 | contig 14209 bp, 8 predicted proteins | sample 1_2617_0518_D_FD_203652 | JGI IMG/M metagenome (GOLD analysis project Ga0326512, IMG submission 203652) | Bovine rumen microbial communities from UC Davis, California, United States - 1_2617_0518 | ecosystem: Host-associated > Mammals > Digestive system > Stomach > Rumen | place: USA: California... | reverse complement strand
CGCCTGGGTCTTCTCGGTGGTGCCGGTGGCGGCCAGCGCGGCCTCCGCAGGCTTGTTCAGGTCCTGGCAGTTGGGCGGGGTGTCGACGTTTTCCTTCGGCTTGTTGGCGGCAGCGTCCGTGTCGGCGTTGACGCCCTCGATGTTCTTATGGATCTCCTGGGTCTCCTCCTTGCCGCGGTTGTCCTGGCCGGCGACCGGGGTGGTGGACTCGATGTCCTGGCACTCGGCGATCTTGGTCAGGCCGTTGGCGCTGAGGATGCGGGCCAGCGTCTTAGCTTTGTTGGTGATCTGGTTAGCCATGCTAGTTTCCTTTGTTGCGTGTTGCCGGTGACAAAAACCGTCACCCTATTTCCGCCGTTCAACGAATCGGCCTATCTGGACAGTCCCGCTATGTGGCGCAGGGCGTTCATGCACGTCGCGTCGTCGTTCTGCTGGGCGAACGACACCAGGTACCTGGCGTACGTCCTGCGCAGCGCCGTCTCGGCGGCATGTCCGGCCGAGGCCTTCTTCCGGCTGCCGTTGGGGCCGCCCTTTCCTATTATGGTTATGCGGATCGAGCGCGCACCGACCGCCGGATTGGTCATGCCGAAATCCGGCATGAAGGCCTCTATTATGTTAGCCAGATTTACGTCCACCGGCGGATGCTGGTCGAAGCTGCCGTCGCGCAGGCACTCGCCGCAGGACTCGTCGTCCTCCAGCTCGCGCATCATGCACGACATGTCGCCGCAGCACCCCTCGTCCAGGGACTCCAGGGCGTCCTTGCCCTCCCCGTCCTCGAGCTCCTTTCCCATCAGCTTGAACAGCACCTCGGGCGGAAGCAGCAGTCCCTTCCGGTTGGACACGTCCACGATCTCCTCCACCGGGTATTTTTCTACCCGGAGTATAAAATTCGCCTTGGCGTCGTCGTCAGGCCCGTCGTCCCGCTCGACCTTGTCGCCCTCGATCAGACCCTCGATGCGCTTCTCCATCCTGGACAGCTTGGCCAGCGCAGCCGCGACCTTGCCGAACATCGGCACCCGTCGTGCCGGACGGGCGGCGTACGCCTCGGCGGCCGCGGTCTTGACCTGCTCGCCGGACGCGACCTTGCTCAGCACGAACGCGATGCGGTCGGCGGGCACGTCCACTCCGGAGATGTCGTAGAAGTGCGGCGCGTCGTTGATGACCGTGCACTGGGTGCCGTCGTCCATGTACTGGCACCTGGAGTGCTTGAAGTGGTCGCAGTGCTCCGAGGCGGTCTTGGCGATGCGCCCGCAGACTTCACAGACGTCGTAAGGCACTGTCGCCCCGATACTTAGGTAGATATTCTGCCCGCTGGCCTTCTTCTCCAGCCGCGGTGCCCACTTCTCGGTGTCCACCGCGATGATCAGCTCGCCGCGGTGCATGTCGTCGTTGTACCTGGCCGCGATGATCTCGCCCGACGGAGCCACGCCCTCGGTCCTGTGTTCCTGGTAGACGGCCGCCTTCTTGTCCATGTAGGACGCGTCGTGGTACTTCCTGAGACCGCCGTCCGTCGTATAGCTGGCGCGCTTCTGATTCTCCGGATACGGGAACTGCACAGTGCGCACGCCCTCGTTGTAGCTGTCGCCGTTGCGGTTCGATCCGTAGTACTCCTGCGCACCAGTGGTTATGACATGCAGGTAGGTGCGGTTGGCCTTCTTCTCCAGCCCGGCGATGACGTCGGCGAAGGCGTCGGCGCTGGCGCGCTTGACCATGGCCTGCTTGTCCATGCCCTTGCTGCCGACGCCGATGATCTCCACCGACGGCACGTCGAAGTTGAAGTCCTCCGGAAGTATGCGTTTCTCTATCATAGCGAGTGCAGCTTGTTGTACTTTTCGACCAGCTTGTTGATGGTGTCATCGTCGACCTGTACCGGCTTTCCGTTCTTTCCGCCGCCACCTAGCTGATAGATCGGGTTCTTGTTCTGGTCCAGCGCCACGCGGACGCCGATGGCGCTGAGCGCCTTCGCCCGGAGCTCGTCCGGCGTATTGCCGGAGCCTTTCTCGCCATTGTCCTTGTCTTTGTCCTTGGCCTGCCTGGCCTTGGCGGCGTCCTGCAGCGTGGACAGGTCCAGCTTGTCCGACAGCTTGTCGGCCTTGGTCCCGAAGATCTCGACCAGCTTTTCGAGGTCCCCGCCCATGGACGGCGCCTGTACCTTGTCGATAGCGTGTACCGGCTCGCCTGCCTTTTCGGACATCGTGCCAGGCGCCTTGCCAAGGTTGCTCTCGATGGCCGACAGCGCCGCCATTCCGGCGTCATCCATGCGCATGTTCTGCGCCAACAGCTTCGACACGTACACGCGGAGCAGCTCACGCTGGTCAGGGCGCTCCAGCCTCGGGTCCAGGTCCATGGCCTTGTTCGTGGCCGCGAACAGGGCGCCGGCGCTTCCGGCCAGCCTGGCCAGCAGCGGGTCCGCCGACATGTCCGAGAAGGCCAGCACGCGGTCCCTCGCCCTGTCCTTGGTCAGGAACTCGGAGTCGAGTATCTTGCTCGGCGCCTCCGAGGGCCGGTCATGGTCGTTGAGCGACAGCGCCGCGCTGTATGCCGAGCCAAGGTTGTCGACCATGCCCTGGCGGGCCTGGTTGAGCAGCGCCACGGTGGCCAGCGTGGAGTCGCCGATGCCCCTCATCATCAGGTAGCTGGTTCCCGCCAGGCCGACCGGGTTGGCGGCCAGCTTGTGCATATTGTCCCCGAAGTCGGACGCGTCCGCGGCGAACTTGCGTAGATGCTCCTGGAACTCCGCCATGGCATTGTTGGCGGCCGCGTAGCGAGTGTACGCGGACACCGCCGCGGCCACCTTGCGGAGCTCCGGCGTGTCCGCCAGCACCCCGGCGCGCACGGACGCGGTCTTGGGCATCCCGTCGCCGCCGACGGCGCGTTCCAGCGTTTCGCCGAGCCTGGAGCGCAGCAGCGACACCTGCAGGTCTGGCATTCGCGCGATCGCCGCCTGCGCCTCCTTGCGCAGCCCGGCCCATTCCGACTGCAGCGCGTTCAGGTCGCCGAGCAGCCTGCTGTGCTCCGACGCGAGCTTCTGCATCTGGCTGACCAGGTGGGTCTCGAAAACGTCCGGCGACACCCGGTCCTCGTAGTTGACTCGTGGCCTGGCGGGCCGCGCCGACGCGACCTTGGACATGCTCGCGGGCTCCGGGGCCTCGCCCATGCCGATGGAGAACGACGCGGTCTTGCACTCCCGCGGGCTCTCGCCCATCAGCTCCTCGACCGTGCCGGCGTCGGACAGCGGGAAGCTGTCCGCCCGGTTGCTGTCGTCGGCGCGCTGGAAGGTCAGCACGGACAGGCGCTTGTTGAACGCGGCGGACGCCGCCTTGGCGAACCTGCCGTCTACGCCGGAGTCGAGCAGACAGCGCGCGAGCAGTCCGCTGCGCTCCGCGTCCGACGCCACCGCCAGCGTCGCCGCCCGCTCCACCGCTGTCGTGAGCTTGCGCTCGTCTGCGCTAGATATCCTTTTTCCCGTCATTGTCGTTCCTGGTGAGTGTTCTGGTGTACTGGTTCACGAAATCCATGCCGGACGCGGAGGCATCCTGCAGCTCCTGCTGGCTGAAGGCGCGTATGCCCTCCTCCATGTGCTGCGCGAGCTCCTCCAGCGAGCCGGAGCCCGCGTCCTCGCGGTCCTTCATCTTCTCCTGGAAGGCCCGGTCGTCCGAGCTCTTCAGCGCGGTCTCCATCAGCGACGCGTAGAGCCCGGGCTCGATGCCCGTGCGCCCGACGACGTAATCGAAGATCTTCTTCTGGCGCTCGTTCGCCTGGATGGTCCGCATCAGCGACGCGTCCTCTCCGGAGAGCTCGCCCATGACGGCCGCACGCACGCCGGTCAGCGCGTCGCCGTGGAAGGCCAGCAGCCGCGAGCGCAGCAGCGACCTGTCGCGCGCCGACGCCTCCGGGGAGAACAGGAAGTCGTTGATCCACGCGTGCACCAGCCTGGTGCCCGACAGGTCGAAGAACGCCTTCGCGTACAGCTCGTACACGCCGCGGTCGAACGAGCACCCGGCCAGCGTCGCCTCCTCGTGCGTCCAGCCCTTGATCAGGCACGTCTCGAGTTCGGCCGCGCGTGCCGAGCGTCTGCCCTCCGTGCCAAGGTAGATCACGTCGTCCACCATCGGCCACAGCTTCGACACCAGCCGACGGCGGCTGCGCTGGCTCCTGGTCATCGCCAGGCGGGGCGACAGCGCGCGGATCAGCAGGTGCACGACGCGGTCGGACGGCAGGTCGGCCGGCTCCCCGGACGCCACGTCCCTGAGATAGCCGACCGCCGCCTGGTAGCGCCAGTCCGGCGCCCGGAACAGGTCCGGCGCGGATACCTGCGCCTGGATGTCACAGGTCGTAGCCACCCATCAGCTCCCCGCCGTCGTTGCCCACGCCGTTGTCGGCGTTCACGGTGCGCATCTTGAAGAACACGGTGATGTCAGACAGGCTGTCGATCGTGTTCTTCAGGTTCTCCTCCAGCGACTTCAGCTTCACCGTGCCGTACTGGTCCTCGAACTCCTCGGTGTGCCAGTAGAACAGGAACAGCTTCCTGCACAGGCTGTCGAGCACGCGCATGAACAGCGGCAGGTCGTCGTGGATCTCCTCCATGAACTTGTTCTGCCGGATCAGCAGCTTCAGCACGGAGACGTCGAACACGTCCTTGATGCCGGTGTTGGCGGCCTGCACCACGGCCTGCCTGAGCAGCTCCGGGTTCCCCTCGACGGAAGGCATCTCCACGGTGTCGCGCTGCTCCGGACGGTTGGAGACGTCACGCATTGGCAACGCCGCATTCTCCCACGGGTCGTCGGCGGACGCGGTCTTCTCGATCATGTAGGTCTCGACGCCCAGGCCTGACCGCTCGTGGCGAACGCCCTTCAGCATCGACCTGGCGATGTCCGGCGACACGCCGTAGTCTTTCACCAGGCGGAGCGACGCTTCCTTGACGGAACCGACCGAGCTGCCGGCGTCGCCGGACAGGTGCACGTCTCCGCCGTCAACCGTGACCTTGACCTTCCGGTAGTTCTTCTGCTCGAACGCCGCCAGGAACGCGTCCAGCGTGCGCCAGGTGACATACGCGAATGAGTGCTTGCCGGACGTCGCGCGCTCGCTCTTGTCGCTCTCCTGCGAGGATGCGGCTTCCTCGCCGTCGAAGGGGTCGGACTCGTTCGTCCTGACGAACCTGGTGCCCTGGGGCATCGCAATGGTATGCTCGGTGGCGATGGGGGATGTCTGCGCCTCGTCGGCGGAGATAACGATGTGCCTGCCCTCGGCGTCGTTCCAGCCCTGGTTGTGGCTGTACAGGGCGCTGTCATGCCACTCGTAGGCCTTGCCATCCGGGCAGAGCATCCGGTCACCGTACGAGATCTTGTCGACGTTGCCTGGCGTCAGCGCCTTGCCGTAGTCCTCGAGCATATCGGAAGTGAAGTCGCTGTCGGGCGTGGCTAGCGCCAGCGTGTCCTTGGCCAGATTCACTGGAAGGCCCTCTCTGGTAGCCAGCGCCACCAGCCCGCCCTCGTTGTACAGGTCCCTGCCCAGCCCTGGCGCCGTGTTGGCCGGTCCCGGGCGTCCGTAGCTCTTCTGGCCGCGATCGTACGGCGACAGTGTCTCGCTGTACCACATGCCGACGAACGACAGCTTGGCGGAGCGCATCACCAGCGCCTCCTTGGCGGTGCCGTCCATGCGCAGCAGCTCCCGCTTTCCGGGGCCCGACACGGTGACGAAGGACTTGCGGATGTCGCTCCTGCGGATGACCGTCGGGGCCGGGGCGTCCGCCGCCCGCTTGATCACGTATCCGTCGCGCAGCAGCACGGCGGCATCCTCGGGGGACAGCTCCGCGGCCTCCTTGGTGAACGGCAGCACGACCGAGACCTCGGGAACCGGCTCGGCCTCCTCGTGCATCTCGGCGGCCTTCTTGGCGAAGCCGTCGACCTCGTCGCCGGAGTAGAAGCGCAGGGTCGCGTTCAGCACGTCGGTGCTGCCGACCAGCTCGTCCAGCATCGTGGCGCTGGCGGACTTGCCCATGGCGATGGCCGTGTCCAGCACGCTGCCGCAGCCGTTGTCCTTCTCCGGCGACGCGTCGGTGCGCAGCAGCCCGCGCAGGTACGCTGACGCGGTCTTGATGATCGGATCGGTCTCGTCCTTGATGGTCCTGGGGCTGGCGGTCATGGAGGTGTCCTCCATGCCCTTGCCGACGCGCTCGGCTGGCTGCTCCAGGTCCTTTGACTGGAGCCACGCGAGCCACGGGTCGGACAGCGGCAGGAACTGCTGGGTCTGCGCCACCAGCATCATGTCGCCGGTGCGGATCTTGCTGGCGCGGTAGAACGCCGGAACGAAGATGACGGTCTTCCCGACCAGGTACACGGCCGCGCCGCACGCCTTGGAGTTGTCCTCGCTCTTCTCGATGAGCTGGAACGCCAGCTTCATCCGATCGAGCTTCGGATACTTCTCGGCGACCAGGGCGTTGGCCAGGATGCCGAACTGCTGCTCGAAGGACGGGCCGTCCTCTGGAGCAGCCGTCTTGCACATGCCTCTGCGAATGATCAGGTCTGACATTTCTTCCTCTACCTACTTGAATGGCGCTGCCACGATCTTGTCCACATAACTCGGCGAGTCATACTCGTCGGTGACTCCCTTCCTCGCCGCCGAGAACAGGCTGTCCCTCAGGCGCTCGCCGGTCAGCCTCGGCAGCCAGTGCCGGTCGTTCTGCAGGGCCTCCGTCGGGCGCATGAACTCCGACTCGAACGGCGGCGGGTCCGGCGACGTGGTGACCTCGGAGAACCCGTACTTGTCCAGCGTCCTGGCAACCGCCGGCGTGACCCTGGTGCCGATGGTGTAGTACAGCGCCGGCTTCTCCAGATAGCTTCCGATGGCCTTGCTGGCCGGTCCGGTCACGGCGTTGTCCCTCGGCTGGTAGGACGCCGCGACCTCGCTGTAGTCCAGCACGTCGCCCGGCAGGAACGACCGGTACCCGTCCGGGTCGGTCACCCGCACCTTGTTCAGCGCGGCGCGCGAAAAGGTCTCCAGATTGGCGCGGTGCACGCCGAATCCGGCCTTCTTGAACACCTCGCCAAGCTTGTTCAGATAGTACCTGCGGCCCTCGCCCAGCCCCTTGTAGCGGACGACCTCGTCCGGGTTGGGCACGCCGTTGGTCAGCGCGTCGCCGGCCTCGACCTTGTCGCCGGGCTTGACCACGAACGTGCGCTCCGGCGCCGCGTAGATGGTCTGCGTGCCGACCGTGATGTAGTTGCCGCCCTGCGCCGCCGGGCGGATGGCTCCGACGGTGCCGTCGACGGTGGACAGCACGGCGCCTCCGGGAAAGTTCTGCTGGGCGATGAACATGCGCTCGATGGCTGGAAAGCCGGTCGGCTGGTCTTCGCCGTCCGGGTCGACGACCTTCTTGCCGCCGACGCCGGAGCCGTGCTTCGAGTTGCTCACGACGAGCCCGTTGTCGAGCATGAACATATGGTCCGGGTGGTCGATCTCGATGTCCAGGACCGGAACGTTTCCCAGGAAGGACATAGACTGCACGGTGAGCAGCCTGCGGCTGTCCGCCCAGAACAGCGCCGGCCATTCCTCGCCGATGGCGCGGCCGCCCACTGCCTGCTCCACGAACCTGTCGCCCAGGCGCTTCAGCACCCGGTGCTCCAGCGTCGACAGCAGCAGCGCGGTGTGGCCCTGCCCGTCCGACAGCACCGTCGCGTAGACCGGGCGCACGCCGTTCCTGAACACATGCAGCACCCTCGCCGGGGTGCGCTGCAGCGTGTCCACGGACACGCCCTGCACCATGTCGCCGACAGATATGTCCCTGATCAGCTTGACGGAGTTGTCCGCCATCCTGACCGGCGTGTCCTCGTGCAGGCACGAGATGCCGCTCTGGGTGATCTTCTCGGTGAAGCTCCTGGCCGCGTTCAGCGCGATGTACTCGCCCTTGCCGGGGAACCTGCCGTCGCCCTGGAGCCCGCAGCACTTCGCGCAGACACCGTGCGCGCTCTTGCACGTGGCCGGCGTGCGCAGCAGCATCTCCTCGTCGTCGTCCGCCTCGGCCACCATCTCCGGGGTGACCACCTCGCCGGCCGGATGCCCGTGGAACGGGCGCAGCAGCACGCGGCCGACGTTCTGCGGGTCCGCGGCCTTGAACGGAATGCCGGTGTCGTCCGTGCCGCAGTCGTCCTCGGACACCACCACGTCGTGCGTGACGCTGGTGACCTGCTTGCTCAGCGAGCCGGCCTGTCCGGTGGCCGCCTGCACGTCGTACATGCCCTTGCGCCCGGCCGACGCCGACACCCAGTAGTCCATCGGCGACGTGCCGTACAGGAACGGCGACATGTGCAGGTACGGGATATCGCGGTTCATGGCGTCCTTCAGCATCATGTTGCCGAACATGAGCTGCATCAGCTGCGTCTTGTTGCCGCGGGAGCCGGAGTTGATCTGCGACGCCAGCGACGTGCCGCGCGAGTCCTGGTCCTGGAAGACGGCGTCCTGGATCTTGGCCGTGTACTTGTAGCCGATGTCCAGGATCTTCTGCTCCTTCTGCTTCTCGGTGAGGCTGTCGTCGTCCAGCACCTTGGCCACCAGCGCCTTCAGCTGGTCGTGCAGCCGCTGGATCTCCTTGCCGGGCCTGGCGCCCAGGTACGACAGGGCGGCGTCGCGCCCGTACGAGGACACGACGTCCTCGCCCAGGCGGTTCAGCTCCTGGAGCGTGCCGACGTACGCGTCCGGGTCGTCGACCGCCATCTTCGTGGTCAGCGCCTCGAGGTTCTTCTTGGTCATGGGCTTGTCAGCCCATTCCCTGTACGCCTCAGGAAGGCGGCTGCGGAACACTTCCCTGCCGAACGTGGTGATCATGGTGCGCTAGTCGCCGTATATCTTCGCCTTCGTCGCAGAGGCCAGCGCTCCCGGAGAATACCTGGGACCGGCGATCTTGTCCGCCACCAGTCCGGAGGCGTAGCCTGCCGCGCCAAGCAGCGCGGCATAGCCCGCTGCGCCGGCGGCGCGCTGGCGCAGGGTGGGTTTGGCCTTGGTAAGCGTCGGCAGCCCGTTTTGGTCGTACTTGACGTCGAGCATGCCGTTTTCCTGCATGCGCCTGAGCTTTCCTTGGTTCAGCGTCGACAGGTTGTCAATGTGCGTGCCGTCTATGACTTGGCTGAGCGTCTGTCCAGCCTGGCTGTTGGTCAGACCGACGGTGGCCCGCCTTGACGCCTTCTCCAGGTCCCTTGCGGACAGGTGCCTGAACGGCACGCGTCCAGTGTAGCCTCCGTGCAATGCACCGCCGACGAGGCCGAAGCCGCCAAGCGTGTTCCTGTAGCTGAAGAATCCGGGATCGGCCTCGTGCCTGTTCAGCGCGCGCTGGAACGGCGTATTGAGCTTTCCGGCGCCCTTGTTCTCCAGCTCGTTGGCCTTCTCGACCAGCCCCGGCACGCCCCTGCGCAGCCGCACTATGTCGGAGTACGAGAGATCCGATCCAGTCACGCCAGGCAGATGCTTCATCAGCCAGTCCGCGCCGTAGGCGCCACCGGCCATTCCGAGCGCTCCAGTGAGCAGCTGCAGCAGCCGGCTCTTCCTGAACAGCGTCCTGCCCAGCAGCCAAGCCAGAACGCCTCCGCCCACCGCTCCGGCGCCGCGCAGCGCCCACTCCTGCGGAGAGGTCTTCCCGAGCGCGGCGCGGCCGGCCTCGGTGCCCGCGGCCTCGGCATACGCCTTCGCCCGCGCGGCAGTCATGGCGTCGTTGTCCGCCGTCTTTCTCATTGTCGTTGTCGCCATCGTCTATTTCCCCCTGAGCAGGTCCAGCATGTTGATCGGCCGCGGCGTCCCGGATTTTATACCCCGGGTAGAATTTTCGGCCGCGGTCTTGGCCGGCATCGACGGGGCCAGGTCCGCGGCGATCTCGTCGCGCAGGTCCTGCGCCTCCTTCTTGGTGGCGGCGTCGCGCTCGTCGTCGGTGTCCCGCATCGACTCCAGCGCCTGCTTCACCGTATCCAGCTTGTCCAGCAGCGTCTCGATCTTCTTGTCCAGCTGCGCCGTGTAGTTCTGGATGGAGGCGTCGACCGCCGACTGCAGCTGCTCCATCACCTCGGGCGGCAGCTGGCCGGCCGGCGCGCCGCCCTCCGGAGGCGCTTCGCCAGCCGGGGCCTCGGCCGGAGCGCCACCCTGTCCACCAGCCATCTGCTGCTGGAACTGCTGGTAGGCCTGGACGATCAGGTCCGGCGGGATCGGCTGTCCGGCCTGCGGGTCGATGAACTGCTGCCCGTCGAACTGCGCGCCCATCGCCTGGGTCATGAACTCCATGAACGCCTGGTCCTGCAGGATCTCCGGAGGAAGCTGTCCGCCCTGCGGAGGCATCCCTCCCTGCGCGGCGGCGGGGTCCTGCGGGGGCATGCCGCCCTGCGCGGCTGGATCGGCCGGAGCTCCCTGGGCGCCGGCCATCTGCTGCTGGTACATCTGGTAGGCCTGGACGATGGCGTCGGCCGGGACCGGCTGCCCGGACATCTGGTCGACGAACGTGCCGGACTGCTGGTCCAGCACCACGCCCTGCTGCTGCAGCCACATGATGAACTGCTGGTCCTGCATGATCTCAGGCGGGATCTGGCCGCCGTTCGGGCCGCTGGCCGCGGGCGGCATCCCGCCCATGGCCGCCGGGTCCTGCGGAGGCATGCCGCCCTGCATGGCGGGATCGGCCGGCATTCCGGCGGCCTGCGCCATGGCGGGGTCCTGCGGAGGCTGCACCGCCGCCTGCTCGGCCTCCGGTGTGAGTATGGCGGCCGCGCTCTTGCGCAGCTGCCCGGCGCGCACGACGGCGGCGCGCAGCCTGTTCAGGCGACTTTGCGAAATGTCCATGTCGTTGTGTGCTTGATGCTGTTTGTTGGAACCGGACTCGCCAGTTCGCGTTAGAGAGAAGTGTGCTTGACGGTGCGCTTCACGACGGCGCCGGCGCCGTTGGTGGCCTGCTCGACTTTGTGCACCTTCTGTTGGCAGCCGGCTCCGGTCGCGTACTTGGCCAGCAGCCCGGCCACGACCTCGCGCTTCTCGGAAGCGGTCTTGACCGGCATGCCGTCGACGCGCAGCGAGCCGAAGTAGTTCCTGAGGTTGCCGACGAACTCGTCTCGGCGGGCGGACGCCGTCTTGGGCATCCCGTAGAGGTATCGCATGTCCTTCATTCTGTCGTTCCCTTCTATTTGCCGGAGTCGTCCGGCAGCTGGATTGGCGTGTCTATGTCTATGATACCCTGCCGGTAGGCTTCCTTGGCCTCCTGCAGGCTCTTAAAGAAGCGGGCGCGTCCGTCTGGCGACTTGCCCATGCGCGTCGCGATGTACAGGCCCTGGATGTACTCCTTCTCGGGCTTGTTCATGATCGACCGGTTGGCCGGGCCGATCAGGTTTCGCGACGGGCGCATGCGCTCGCGGGCCTCCTTGCGCGCGGCGTCGGACACCGGCACGTGGATATTGACGGTGTCCTGCACGACCGTTCCGGTATGGAGCGTGAACGTGTACGGACCCGGCACCGTGCAGTCCCAGCCCTCGGTGCAGCTCGACGGCTCGACGCTGTCGACGTGCTCCCAGGAGATGTCCCTGTCGCGCACCATGGCCACCCATCGGCCAACCATTTCCATGGCCTGCTGTGCGTTATGGTGCGTGCGGAACCTGGCTGGAACCTTGGTCGGGTCCTCGTACCTGGACCAGTCCGCTTTCTCCAGCATGTCCGCGATCGCGATGGCCGCAGGCCTGCTGATGTAGCCGACTGCGGCGCCCTTGGCGTATGCGTTATAGGCGCTGCCGTGCGCGTTCGCGTAGAGTATTTCGCTCGTTACCGCCCGCGGCAGCGGGACAATGTCATTGAGCTTGCCTCTCGACGCATCGTCGGACAGGTCCGACACGATCATGTCGAGCGCCTCCTGCTTGGAGATGACCGGTATGCGGAACATGGCCGGATGCGCCTTTACTTCCCTGGCCAGGTCCTGCAGCGACAGCGCCACGGCGTAGCATGTCATCGTCGAGTGCTTTCCGCGGTACGGCGTAACGGTCGTCCGGATGCCGAGGCGCAGGCACAGCTCCTGTATGCCGTCGCGGAGCAGCTGGCTGGTGGTGTGCAGCAGCACGGATTTGCTCGCGCTTTTCTTCGTCTTCGTGCCGGTCGAGTAGCACACGGAGCCGTCCGTGGCGAGCAGCCCCATGAGTATGCCGGTAAGGTGCGCCCTGGAGGCCATCATGCTGTCCTCCGGGATGCGCTTGTTCTCCGCGCCGTCGCCAATCAGCGCATGCAGCGCCCTGTTGAACTCCTTGGTGAAGTAGAACGCGAAGCGCACGCGTTCCTGGTCGCTGAAACGGTCGTCGACCGGCGCGTACCGCTGCAGCGACGCCTCGTGCTTCTGCGGAAGCGGGGAGGTGGCCGGATCGAGCAGCTTGAGGATGTAGTTCTGGAGGGACTCGTCGCAGCAGGCGATGAACGCGCGGTTCTGGCAGTTGACCCAGCCGTCGCCCAGCATCAGGCCTATGAACATGCCGAGGTCGTAGTCGGCGTTGTAGTCCTTGTCGATGTGCACATGCCTGGCGCACACGTCCCAGTTGTTCCCCTCGTTGCCGACGACGCGCGGCACCATGCGCCCGACTGCGTCCTCCGGTCTGGTCTTCTCCAGCTCCAGCGTCATCGGGTTGAGCGTTATGAGGCTGTGGTCGTCCGAAGCCGTGACCACGTGCGAGAAGCTCCCGCGGGTCGACAGCGTGCAGTCGAACATCTTCAGGCCGAGATGCCTGGACACCTTGGTTATCCTGGCCAGCGCGTGCTCTCCGGTAGCCGGATCCACGGTGTCGGTGTAGAACCCGTCCTGCACGTCCCATTCGGTGACGGTGTCGCTCTTCCTGACCTCGGAGCCGTCGACGCGCGGAAGCTCGGACAGCGCTCCGGTGGCGGTGGCGAACATGCATCTCTCGTTTTTGCCTATCATCTGTGTATCTCCTATGTTGTTCGGATCACCTTGATCCTGTACATAGGCAGAATATACACCAGATTCCAGGGATGTCAAGCCGTTTTTACCAAATTTCTCAACTTTTTCTGTTAGTTTTTTCAGGTCAACCTCAATCTTAGTCAAATTCAGCAACGAGTCCCCATCGAAGTCACCGGCCAGTTCGGGGCATATGCTCGGGTTCACCTGGATGGCGTCGCCGGTGACCAGCACCGGGTCGAGGGCCAGGATGTTGAACTTGTGCAGCGTGGGCGCCCGGTTCAGCAGCACCGGGTGCGTCTTCATGACCTCCTGCAGCACGTCCACGGCCTGCGGCGCCCGGCGCTTGACCATCTTCATCGCGTCCATCGGCGTGTAGCCCCTGCGCACCAGCGACCGCTCGACGAACGGCGCCATGACGCCGAACGCCATGTCGACCGGAATGCCGACCTGGTCGATGGTGATCCTGGAGTTTGGCGCGATGACGCCGCGGCCGACGGTGTCCAGCGACATGCCGACGACCTTGCGCTGGATGGCGCTGAACTTGGGGCTGCCCTTGCTCAATGCCCAGGCCAGCAGCCCGCCCACGTTCTTGTTCCGCAGCTTCGGGTCCTCCGGCTCGTACAGCCCGACCAGCTCCTGCCAGGTCCTGTACAGGTTCTGCCGGGCCTTGGTCTGATACTCGGCCGGTAGCGTCTTCGCCTCGCGCATGTCGTCCCTGGCGTCGAGCAGCTGCGCGTACAGGTAGTTGGCGTCGGCCACCATGGTCAGCCCGTTGTGCGACGTCACCGGACGGAACGCCGGCGGCAGCACCGGAATGCGCTCCAGCATGTACTCGTCCGGCCGGGCGCCGAGGCCCCTCATCTGCTCGATGGCCACGTAGCGCTTCAGCGCGGCGTCGCGCCTGGACGGGGTGGCCTCCTTGAACTCGCGCTTCGCCTGCTCGGCCTCGGCCGCCAGGTCGATGCCGGCGAGGCGACGCTTGAGGTCGGCGCCGGAGGACATGCCGTTCACTTCGGCGGAGCCCGAGGCGACCGCCTCGAAGTCCTTGTCGGACATCCGCAGCAGGCGCGCCAGCGGCTGCGCCATGACCGGGTTCGGCACCGGCTCGTCCAGCTGGATGTAGCCCCACCGGTCGCCGTTGACCCCGAACACGTCCTGGCCGAAGAGGCCGCCGTCGACCGGCCTGAAGGTCTTGGCGGTGTAGGTGTCCCTGGTCTTGAGCTCGCGCCTGCCGGCGAGGTCGTCGACGTCGCGCTGCGAGAGGGCGAATACGCTGATGCCCTTCGGGGTCTT
>Ga0326512_10002283_pt1 | contig 14210 bp, 14 predicted proteins | sample 1_2617_0518_D_FD_203652 | JGI IMG/M metagenome (GOLD analysis project Ga0326512, IMG submission 203652) | Bovine rumen microbial communities from UC Davis, California, United States - 1_2617_0518 | ecosystem: Host-associated > Mammals > Digestive system > Stomach > Rumen | place: USA... | reverse complement strand
TGTTGTCTGCGAGTCCTCGTGAAGACCTGTAAGTTCATCTAAAGTCTTGGACCCTAAATCCGTGGTAATAGTCATATAATAAATTAGTTGAACATCAAAATAGTCTCAAAAATGGCAAAAGCACTTATAGCGATAGCCATAAGTGCTTGCATTAGGTTCTATAAGTGTGGTATGCTCGGTGTGCTTACGTGTGGAATCTTTACAGAGTTCTGGACATTGCCCATCATGCTCTTTGCTTGTCCCATATATCCGTTTACATCCATACTGTGCTCGCCCTGAGCCTTCTGCTCCTGTTCCTTTCTGTACTTGTCCTCTTCCTCGAACTGTTTCTTCAAGGCAATGAACATTCCCAGTACAAGCTCGAAAGGCATTTTCATCAATGTGGCAAAACCACACGACGTTTTTCTACTCAAACTCGTAAGTAGTTGTATTACTTGTGCTAGAGTAAAAGGCTGAAACAATAACATCGACTCGAAAGGGATAGTTATATGTTCCCGGCTGACCTGTCAATGGGTTTGTAATCTCAACATCGTTGTCTACGCCGAACTTCTGGTTCTGGAAAAAGTCAAGAACGCCCTGATATGTACTATGGTCAAGCTCCGGGTCATCCGCATACTTGAACTTTTCATCAAGCGACATATGCGATGTGTCTACGCCGTTTACTTCAAGCAACTGCAAAGCCTTATAGCAACGCATCATGTCTTTCGTCTTCAAGCGGCTGTACTCATAATATGCGTCCTTGTCCTTTTGTGGTACATCCGGCAGTGAACGCAAGTTTATGTCCTCACCGTTGCGCCAACGCTTCTCGCTGTCATCACGGAACTTGAGAATCTTGCCGATGGCTTCATACTGACGGTCCTGGGATTCCCACTTCTTTTTGGTATAGTTTGCCACGACAATGGCATCTCCGTATCTTGGAACGCCGAACTTGTATGTGTTTCCGTTCGCTTTTCTTACACGGATTGTCGGATGGAAATCTTCCGGCAGTTCATTGAACTTTACCTTGTTTAAGTCAAGGCAGAACTTCAAAGGCTTCGCTTTAAGATTCCGCTCGGCACGTTTATAGTCATCAGTTTCACGACCACCGTTTTGGTCGGCCACGTAATCCCAGTCTGCTTCGGTAGGCGTATAGTCAAGCCCCTCAATTTTGTCGGAATAACAAATCTTGTAAAGCTTCAGCAATGTTTCAATTACTTCTTTTTCGTTAAAGTCCTTGATGGACACGTCCTTTTCCCAAATCAAGTCATCCAGACAGTCCGCAAGCTTTATTGGAAGCTCCTCCGGCTGAACCATGGAAAGGTCAATCATTCCTTCTGTTGTAAAGTTTTTCATATGAAACTGTGCCGGAGCACATCCAAGCCGTCCTTTTTCTGAAAGCTGGATAGTATAATATCCACCTGGAACTTCATTAATCTCTTCGTTTTCTTTCTGAACCTTGCGAAGCATTTCAATGTCTTCGATTTTATTTTCTTCGTCTCTATCTTTCATGTTAGTTGGAAAGACCTCCTGATTATTTATACTTATTTAGTTTTTGGTTTTTAAAACGAAAAATCCCAAGACAAAAATCTTGGGATTAAATATTTTGGAAAAATTGGGAACTTACTTTTCAGAAGATTTCTTTTCTGTGGTTTCACGGAAAATCTCGTTAAAGAACTCCTCAACAGCTTCAGGGATAGTAATTCCATGTCCACGTTTAATTAATTCTGGGTCGCTAGGAATTACCATGCGTCGTCTGGTAAAGGCTCCATTTTTGTTGGAGGTTTTTTCCGTGCCCAGAAGTATGTTTGAACTTCTGCTATAAGTTTCATTGTCTTCCTTATCATTAAGACTTGCATAGTTGGTGTCGTTTCCGAATATCTGGAATACGTCACCAGTTTTCTTTTCCCAGTCTTTGAAAGCATTTAGCAGTTCATTCTTTTTAACTTTCTGTCCATCCCAGTAGTCGTACATATTTATGCCTGTGATTTCACGGATAGTGTCAACCATATCCTTGTTCTTTTCAAAAGTCGGACTTTCTGGGTTAATCACAGGGTCAAATGTATATGCATTTACGTTGCTCGCCAGAATCGTTCTTACCCACTTAGATACCTTAGCTTGGTCTTCCTGATTCTTCATCATAACTTTTTGCATTGACACACCGAATGCCGCTTGATTGATTTCATTAGGCATGTAAGATTCGCCTGGTCGCCAAAGAGTTGTAGCGATACCCAGGTTGGAAATGTAATCTTCCAAGTTTACATCACTGGAATTTTGTTTTCCTTGTAATGGTCTTACAAAATCCTTGAACTCGCCGATTGTTGTAGAATAGTAAGATTCAAGTAACTTTAAAAAGTTTTCCTTAGCTTTCATACCTTCGGTCGTTTTGTCCAGGAACCAAAGTCCGGTTGAGTTATGAAGTATGTACAGGCTGTCTATAAGCGTATTATTTTTAAGGTCACGAGTTTCTGTGTTGCCTATACCAAAGTCTGGGTTACTTGTAGTACCATCAGAAGTTTTAACTGCAAGTCGGTTCCAAAGACCCGGTTTAATGATAGCTTTGTCAACCTTTTCAACCCCACCTACCATACGTTTCATGTATCCAAATGCAAAGTTGAAAGCCTGTCTAGGTGAATATCCCAACCACTTGAAGCTTGCGTAAAGCATCTGTTCTATTTTCAACAAGGAGAAGAATCTTGTACCAATATCATTGGGGTCTTTATTGTCACTGCCAATCTTGGATTTAATCTGGTTGTGAAGATTGTCCAAGATTCTTTTGATATTGTCGAATTCTTTCGGAAGGTCATTCTTTAAGTCTCTCTGGACATCTTCACTTGGGGCGGCAAGCGTATCTTCAAGCGTACCGATGTCACCATCTTTTCCAGAAATAGTGGCGTTAAGTGACATAGGGTTAAAGTTCAAGATACTCATTTTTGCATCATTCCAAAGCTTATTGTCTTCCAACATTTGTTCTTTTTTAGCTGGGTCCTTTTCATTTTCAATTTCTTCTTTAGACCAGTACTTTTTGCCGTATACATTGAAAACATTGGACTTTCTTGCGCCTACACGAGTCATACAGCTAAGGAAGTTTCTAAAGTCCGAGGCAACTGTTGTTGCAATTACAGTGAAAGGCTCAATTTCAATTTCCTGTGTGGTAATGTTCTGCATTACTTTCAAGGCATCATTGAGCTCGTCCTTTGTAATTTTACCCAGTTCATATTCTTTATTCAAGTCGTCCATAGTCGCGCCACTGGCTATGAGTCCATAACCTTTTGATGTGGAGCCTATAGCTTTAGACGCACCTTTTCCAGAAGTTTTTCTTGTATTCCGAATCTTAAACTCTGGGTTCTTTTCAGAGAAAGCGGCATCCATCTTTAAGAATACATTCTTTGCAAAAGCACCTTCGTGTTCAAGCCAGTTATCATCAAATACACATAGAGGCTTTGCGTTTGCATTGCCTATCAATGCTTTTCCGTTAATTTCATTTTCATACGGAGCACGAACACCTATACGACCACCCAAGAATGCGTTGTAACTGTCAAGAATCAAGTCTTCTATGATGTCGTCTTTTGACAAGTCATCCGTGTCGCCCCTACCAATCTGGTAAAGCTTTTTATAAAGGTTGTCTTGTCCAAAAATTTTAGCGGTGCAGCTTCCTTGACCGTTTACTTTACCGGTTTGTGCCGCTTTAAGAATAGTCGGGAAGATTTTTGTAAACATGAATATAATAACATTATTTTTCTGTTTGATGTTTTCCAAGCTATTCTCAAACGGGTCATCAATTTCCGTGAATCCGTTTAATATTTCATCTTTGGCTTCCTTAAGATACTCTGTTGTGTCGGATGCATGTTCTTTTACATATGTATTACGTTCTGAACCGGTTATTCTCGAACCATCTTCCTTTGTAGGATTGATAACGGTTGAGAAAATCTTTTTGATTTTTGGGTTATTGTTATAAATCTGAACGCCCATACGCCAGATAAGGAATTCGTTCATACAACATACCGTATGGAACATAGGATGGGTGTTTTTAATTGTGTCCCCAGTTTTTATAGGCCAGTCTTCCGGAGTATGGAACATTACTTTGACGGAACTTTTTGTGCCACCGTTTGTATATCCAAAATATTCTTCATACTTGTCGAAGTCGCTTTTCATACCTTCGGCTTTTAAGGTTTTCAAAACTTTTTCATCATACGTATGGTTGATTACAAGCTTACTTTTTCCTTGTTTGCCGATACTTGCATTCTGAATGGTGGTGTCGATTGATTTTGATGCTTCCTCGTCTGTTTCCTCTACTTCATCATCCGCATTCTTATTGGTTGAATTGACATTCAATTCCTTTTCGTCGGTTTCATTAGGTTCATCATCAACTGATTCTGTGGATTCATCATTGGAACTATCATCAACCGGCTCCTTATCAAGGATGTCCTTATAATCTTCAAAGAAATCATCCAGTCCGTCCATAGCACTTGCACCATCAAACTCATCCTGTATTTCATCGGCTTTATCTGGGTTGGCGTTCTTTATAATGTCCAGCTTTTCTTCCGGTGTGAGCTCTCTTTTAGCTTCCCGGAACATTTGTGTAAATTTTATTTTTTCCATATGTAAAAGTTTTCCTCGTCAAATTAGTCTGTACTTAATTAGTATCAAGGTGCTTAAATAATTAAAGTCCCCAACCTAAGCTGGGGGCTTTTTTAATTCAACAGTTAGTCATTAATCGTTTGTAATGTAAGCATCAATTATGTCGTTACTGTCTATGTCGAGCTTGTCATTTGCCAATATAAGTTCACGGTAAAGCGGGGATGTAGTAGACAAAGAACTATTATGGTATGTACTGTAAGAGCCTTCGTGCTCAAACTTAAGTCCGTTATCTGTCCATTCACCACAATCTATAATAGAGTTGGAGTTAAGGACGTAGCCGGAAGTACCAGGCATGATATTAAGAATTTCTGCTTCACCGTCAGTTCCACTCTTTGGTGTGGTACCTGCACGGAAGATTAAACTATTTTTCTTTTTTAATCCTAAATCACCCGTAGCTTCGTGGAATGTGATTCCCATAATGCTTGGCGATTCACCTACATTGCCCGTATGGTCAATCAACTCAATCGGTGAGTTTGTTAAAGAAATTTCATGGGTAGTCGCATTTTCCTTGTATCTAGGAATAAAGAAGTCATTGCCACCATTCAGTCCAATGTCCTCAAGACGTGCAAGTGTACCAGACTGTGCCGGAAGCTTAAGCTCGGTGTGTCCGAACTCTTTCTGTGCGGGGTTCTGGATTATGTCTACATGAAGCTCTTCACCTTCATCAACGGTACCTGCGTCTTCGCCCTTGGAATCTTTACTTACAACTTCTTTTTCCGCAACTACGTCACCTACAATTTCAAGACCCTTGGCTTCTTTGATTACCAACTGACCATTCACAGTTTCCGTAAGGCCTGACTGTACTAATGTTTTATCACCACCTTCCTTATAGATTGCACCAGCCTGCCCTTTGTCGTCATCACTAATCAGTGCGGAGTTCTTGTTGCTGATGACAATGGTTTCATATCCATCAGTTCCTTTAACTGTAAGCTGTGTTTCCGTGATTTCTGTATCACCACGTGTACGTGAATCACCCTCGAACGTGACTTCACCCATCAACGCGCGTGGGTTGTTTGCACCATTGGTTTCATTTACTTTAATGGACTGGATAGGTGAGGTATTGTCAATTACAGACCAGTTATCCTCTCCTTCGAATACAAGCCAGTCGCCACTTGTAATGCGATTTTCACTGGCTTTTATGTGGCTACTAAGCGCACTGTACTTTTCCTCGGTGAGGTCAACCATCGGACCAGTATAGATGAAATAGTCACCTTGTCGAAGTTCCCCGCCTTCAGATGTTTCATCCTTATGGGTTTTATCTTTTCCAGTAGGTAAATGGAACTCAAACTCACCTTTTTCTGGTGTTTCCAGCATAAATGCACCTGCAAACTCCATGGATTGAAGCAAGGTATCTGGCAACTGTGTTAAAGGAATCTTGCCGTTTGTATTTAAGTCAGCCTTGGACTTGAACAAGTCATCCAATGCGGTCTTTACATTATTTACGGCTGCGTCATCTTCTTCCCAAGCTTTATCTGAAGATGTGTTATAGGTATTGTTTCTGGTTCCGGCAGTATATTTGATTTTTTCGGAATCATGTGTACCACCGGCAATCTTTTCAAGTTTCAGGTTATCGGCAGTAAGGGGTTCATTGTTTGTAGTGACATCTGATGTAACGGCAAGGAAATCTCCCTCTTCAAGGGTTATAATATCATTTTCACCGTCACCAATTCGAATAGTGACCTGACCATCCAATGCGCCTACGGAATAATAATATCCGGCTTTAATACCCTGCTCTACGAGGCTATTAACAGTAAGACTACCAGTTTCGCTGGTGACTGGGATTATAGGTTTCCCAAGGAGGTCTTTTTCACCAGCTTCAACAGTTTTCTTGAACTTTACGCCGCCGAAGCCAAGCTTATTTCTGTCAAGCTCTACAAGAGCCGCCTGAACATTGGTTGTATCGGAACTAAAGTTCGTGTTGCTTGGGTCGAATGTTACTTCATACGATGTGCCACCACCATTGCTGATGCGAATCCAGCCTTTATAAGTCTCTGGGAAAATACCGTTGGCTCTAAAAGCTGTTGCTAAGTCTGGTTCTGTATTTGGAGAATTGTCTTGATAGTATTTTTCTCCTACATAAATAGCAAGGTCGCCTTTTCTGAACTCAGGGAGTTCTTTTCCACCTACATCATTGGAACGGTCGCCCAAGTCGATGTCATGTGTAACGTAATAAATACCACCATATATCGGGTTCTCTGGCAAACCTTCTTTTTCGCCGAGCGCACGAACGAATGAAAGAACGCCTTGTCCACCGATTTTTATAGCTTTACCATTACATCCGGCATAAAGCTCATACGTATTATTGCTCTGGTCATATTTTTCACCATGTGTGTAATCCAAGAAAAGTTCGCCGTTAAGTAAGTTGCTATGTTTAGCACGAACACTCAGTTTACCACGGGTGATTTGAATTTGCTGCATATAATAAATCTCCTTAAGTCTAATCTACTTATTATAATAAATTAGTATGTCTACCTGGAAAACATTCCGACACTAATTAAGTAGACAAGTTTCAAGGAGATGACCTGATTATGGAAGACAATCTTGAAGCTTTGGTACAAGATTTACGAGAGATTCGTAAGGAGCCAAAGAATCGCATTAAGTGGGTCTGTCCGGTTTGTTCTGGTTCTAAGCTGGAGAAGGGCAAGATTACACAGTCATTTTCGGATGAATTGGATGTTGAAGTGACCACTTCAATCGGAGAACTTGAAATTAACATTTCAAAAGAAGACTTTACTTTGGAGCAGATTAAGTTTCCAATAAGGTATTGTCCTTGGTGCGGGAGAAAAGTAAGACAGGCATATAAGAAATCTAAAAAATAATCAAGAAAGCGAGGTCAACAGCCTCGCTTTTCTATTTTAGTTTTTTCCGGGTTCTTCAAGTTTTTTAACTTTTTCGCCACCATACCTTCTGGCGGCATCTTTCCAAATGTGTTCCATCAGTATTTCGGGGTTTTCCCAGTTGTAAGCGTCAGAATATCCATATCCGTCTACCCAGTTGCGTATCATTTCCTGTACCCTTGGTGAATTAAGGTACTCAAGAAAGTCATTAGTCAATGAACTCCTGCATTCCGGCAGATACAGTTCTTGTCGGTGATTTTTATAGTAATCTAAACGGTAATGTTCGTAGGCATCGAATTGTTCCTTGGTGGTCACAATTTCCCAATTTTTAATATCCTTATATGGAATGAGCCCAATGTTACCGTCATCTGGAAATAGATTCCATACACCTTCGGTTATTTTATATTTGCCGCCACGGAATCTGGGATTTAAATACCGGCTATGGTTTTTTTCAAAGACAGCGTGGGCAGTACGTTCGCAGTAGTATTTGTGTCCGTTTTTATGGAGGATTAGTAAAGTACATTTATACGGGATAAAAAAGTATTTCAAGAGTCTTTTAATCTTGTTCATAAATTTCCTTCAAGGTATTTGTTGATTAAATTTTCAAGCTCACTGATTTTTTTGTCCGTTGCAAATGCATCTACCGTTGAGCCACACCTTACAATAAGGACGATTCGTGTTTTTTTAGAAAGGGAGTCCGGGATAATTTCAATCCAATCGTCTTCACAGTCATCACTATCATAATATGTAGAGCCCATTACCGAAAATAATGTTGGGTTCAGGTGAAAACCCTTAATGTTTAGGTCTTTAATTCCTTTCATGTTTTATCTCCAGACATATGAGAATATTAAAAAGATATTTCATTTTTGCCTACGTCTACAAGTGTGGTTGGCAGTTTCTTTATGAAATCTTCAAAAATGTCTTTAGAATCATAAGTAACTGTTCTTTCCTTAAAAATCATAGCCATGTTTTTAGATTTATCAAAGTTGCCCCAGCAAATACCTACGCAGTCGTTTTTTATCTTGCGGAGTTCATCGTACCAATGCGACAAGGAATCATAATAGTCACTTATTATTATAAGCTTGTCGTTTGAACGGTGGAGGTATTTTTCCCTGACATATTTTATGCCCTTCCAGATTGTTGTTCCACCACAAGATTCCGGACCCTTAAAGTTTTTTAATGGAAAATCACCTGCGAGGTCGGTGTCCCACCAGATTATGCGTGATTTCGGACCACATTTTTTAGATATGTCCTTCAATGTTCCTATAATGGTGGATATTATTTCGGAACCTATCGAGCCAGAGCAATCCACCAACAAGTAAATATTTCCTGGGTGATATACATCTTCCGTTTTGGTTTTGGAAATTAAAGTATTTGAATCATACTTTTTCCTATTATAATAATATAGTGTGTCCTCACGGTTGAGAAGTAAATGCTTGTTTATGATTTCGTTTACAAGTTTTCTTTTAAGCATTTTGTTGTTTTTAATGCTTATAATCTGCTCACTTACATGATGCCCCTTAGGATTCCATCCGGATGTATTTGCGGCATTTCTTTGAGGTATTGTACCTTGTTCCTTACTGTCCTGTGCGTCCGCATCGTCAATGGCTTTGGTGCTTTCCTCATTATTGGCATCGTTTTGTTCTTGCAAGATTTTTTCCAAATCTTCCTTGGAAATCTTGCCTGACGTGCCGCTTGAGCCTATTCCACTTGTTGACATTGGATTATCATTAGATTCCGAGCTTTGACCTAATCCACCTTTTAGCTTGGACTTGATTATGTCCATAGCATTTTCGGACTTCATAAGGATTAAATCAAGGTACTGTCTGTAGTCGAGACCTTTCGGAAATCCGTCATCCTCCGGCCAACAAGGTGTAAAAAGCAGCGAGTCTCTAGGACCTTTAATCCATTCAAGCGTTTCTTCAAGCTGTTTCTTACTTGTTGAAGGCGACATGGCACGAGCCATAGCATATGCCCACTGTGTATATTCCTTAAAGACTTCCCATTCCGATTCAGTAAATAGCTTGCTGTTTACTTCATAGTCCATCGCAATGTTTAAAAGAGCATTACTGATTATACTGGACGCTTTTTTAATGTCCTCCGGAGTTTTGAGAACATTTTCATCGATGTGTTTTTCAAAACGGTTCCAGTATGTCATAATCTTACGGAGTATGATTTTTCTTTGGTTCTCCAATAATGACAAGTGCGTAAATATAACGTGTCCGAATTCGTGAAGCTCCAATGGGTCTTGACATTCGAAAGGTACATTCGGATTTACATAAACTTCGAAGACACCGGTAGTATTTTTGGAGCGGCAAGCAAAGGCGATTGGGTCTGGCTTTCGGATATTCGGATGAATGTAAGTCCATACAACATTATTGATTTCTTGCTTTGCACTGCTATAATACGACCAGAACTGTGGTTCTAATTCTGGAATATTTTTGATGATTTCATCACGAATTTCCTGGAAGTCCATAGAGCTTTTCTAATCCCCTTGTATAATTCTATACGTCTGTAAATGGTCTTTTATTTCTTGTGGGTCTTCCGTACAGACAAGACCATTGTTTTTTATAATGTAAAGACCCACGACACTTAGTTCCGTCGTTTTACTGGTACTATCATAAATCTTATCATATTGGGTATCATAATATCCAAATGTTAAGTCATCAGATTTTGTTTTTACCAAGACTCTAGTTTTCATAAAAATTACCCCCTTTAGGCACTTGCATCTTCAAGCGTGAGATTTGAAAGTTCAGTGTAGTAGAAAGACCAGTTGTTCAACTCTTCAATAATACATTCCTTTAAAGGTGCGAAAGCGTCATCCTTACCGAAACTGTCCAAGACTTCTACAAATTGGCGTAAAGATTCCAAGTCAGATTTTACCACCACAACTTTTTTTGGGTCTGAACAGATTTCATACATTTTGCGTTTGAAGATTTCGGGGCTTTTGGTAAAGTTGAAATACTCATCGTTAAACTGTATTGTAATCTGCTCAGTCAATGGGTCTGTAAGTTCATATTCGCCCCTTTCGTGTTGTGCGATAACCCTTTTTACTTTACCCGTAATTGTCTTTGTGTCGAGCAGTTCGGAATCCTTTTTTATCTGCCGTTCCTGACCCAGTTTTCTTTCACTTGTGTTTTTACGGTACTTGCTTAACAAGGTGCTCGTCATATCGTAAAGCGACTGGTGAAACTCTGTAACGCAAGCAAGAAAAGCCTCTGGGTCGTCACTGTCCCAGTTGTTTGTTCCCAGTCCAAAAATGCCATCAACAAAAGGCTCATAGGTTGACCTGTCATTTGGCGTGATGCCCATTTCACACATCGCCCTTACTATACGTGCATAGTACGACATTGTACGGGGCGACATAAAGTTGTATACTTCCGGTACGCTGTCGTCACGGTCGTATATTCCATCAAAAGAAATGTTACGGAAGTCCAGTGTTGCCCTGGAGCTGTTTCCGGTATATTTGCGGATAATTTTTTTCAGTTCGCTTCTTAAATCTTCCAAGAAAAGGGAGCATGTAACGTCATTGAATGTAAAATCTGTCCTGAACTGTGGCAAGTCCAAGTCTACTTCCTTGAAATCCTGCAGGAATTCATTTACCAACTTGAATCCCAGTTCCTCGTATGTGTTGACTTTTGGGTCACTGTTTTTATTGCCGGGCAGAATGTTTATAATGCAGAAGCGGTTGAGCTGCGGAGCAATAATGTCGTGGAATCCAGACAGATTCGCCTTATAGTTTGCGGCGGAAAGGATTATGCAGTCATCTGGCAGTTCCTTGTTGCCACGAATTTTTCTGTTGAAACACAGATTCAAGATTGCACCCTGTACATTGGGTGATGCGGTGGACATTTCATCCAAAAATAGAATCGATGGTCTGCGTTCACGCCATTCGACATCATTAAGCAGACCAGTATATTTTTCTATGTCATATTTACAACGCTCAAGTTCCATTTTTGTGGTCTTGATAAGTGTATCTTTGATGGAATCTGTATTTGATGTATCAAGCTCAAGTTCAGAAATCTTTGTGGTGAGCTCATTTACACGTGATGTGGCATTGAGAAGATTGTCCTGCCATTTTTTAACATCATCTTCCTCTACAAGCGTAAAGTTCGTGCCGGAACTTATTTTTTCATAATGGGGCTGGTCATATGTAACTATACGGTGATACCATTCTGGTTCGAGTATTTCAAGATATGGCTTGTCGGTTCTTGACTGAAATCCGAGGATTTCATCCTGTGAATACTGCGAGCCTATAAGCTCTTCAACGTGCATGCCTTGAATACGTGCATACGAACAGATAGTGGTGGTCTTACCAAAGCCTGGGTTAGAAAAGAACAATGTCGGAACTTTGCTTCTTTTTGTGATTTCTATTGATGTAACTATACGGTCACGAAGTTCCGTACAAATATCGTCATTAACTTTTGTATGTAAGGTTCTTTCATTTTTTTCAACAGTATCTATGTTAACCTTAGATGATGTCATTTTGAGACACTCCTTTTTTGCAATCTATTAATTACATATAATAACGTTTTGAATCTTTACCCTTAAAAACTATGATTTAATTTTTCCAATTTGGTCGGACGAACTTTCCTTCCGGCTCATCATATGCGTTAAATCTGCATTCGTCCATAACCGTGGGGTAATCCCCTACCAGTAAAAACAGTTCAGGTCGGTTTTTAGCAAACTTGAATGCGATTGTATCATACATTCCTACAGGAAGTTCCTTAAGGTTGTATGCAGTTTTAAGTTCCAGTTCAAAAGATTTCTTATATTCAAGAACCTTGTACTGTACGTTCGGCCAGTATTGACGAAGATATTCATAAGTCCAGTTGATAAACTTGGCACGAGTTTCTTCGAATGTCTTTTCAACGCCGTTTGTTTTTCTGTTGAAATCCGGCTGGTCATACCAGTACTTAAAGATTCCACCTATACGGTCAAACTCACTTTTTGTTAAAAGGAGGTGAGCCCGGTCGGTTTTAGGTGGTTGGTTGCCAACGGTGAATCCTAATTTTTCACCTTCCTCTTTTGTATAAAAATCTTTCATCGAAAATCCTCTCTTAGCTATACCATGATGTTACTTTTGACAAAACATCTTCCGGTAAATTTACTTGGGTTGTGGATTCCCAGTCGTGTATTGATAAATAAAGTTCTTCTTTTCTTTTCAAAAGCTCGGATTCCAGATTAATGTGTTCGGAGCTCAGTTCTTTACCACAGTTGCGCAAGTCTGAAATTAAACTTAATTGCGTTTCAATGCCGTCTATTTCCAACAAACTGTATTCTTCCTTAAAACAAGCCTCCTTTAAGAAAAGCTTAATGGTGGTAAGTAAGTTTAACAGTTCTATCTTACGTTTAAGGGCATCAACATTATTAAGGATGCTTATGTTGTTGTAAGCATCCTCGATGTTTTTTTGAATTATTTTTAACTTAGAAATGGTCATTCGCTTTTCCTTGGAAACTTAGTTGAAAATTACACTGAACAGATACCCAGACAAGGCTCCAACGGACAGTCCAAGAATGTGTCCAAACTTGTAATTATGCTTGGAATACACATCCGAGCCAATGGTAACTCCGGCAACAAGGATTGCAATGGCATAAAGGAAAAAACCATAATACTTGGTTGTTCTGCCGTAGTATACCAGACCCATTTCAATCAACAAGAAAGCTATTTCGGAATATCCACAAAGATTCTGCCTTGAAAATATTATCGGAAGCTCGCCGATAATTGTTGCAACGATTATAATTGCGACAACGGCTATACGCATGTTCGGGTGAGGTTTGCACATTGAGTCCACCATAAAGGCTCCTGGGAACATAAAAAACAGGTTTCCGGCCAAATGTCCCCATCCATTATGAATGAATACGTTCAATCCAAAGTTTCCGATTCTGAATCCCCTGCCAGCACACAGATAGTCTGTTGTAAACCCTGGCGCAATGTAGGACAAAATAGTTCCTATAATAGAGCCGATAACAGATACAGTCAAAATTGGGTGTGTCATCATAAATTCATTCATAAGATTTTATCTCCTTCTCGGAATCTTATATTATAACCTTATAATGTATTTACCCTGTGAAAAATCATTGGGCTTGGAAACCTTTCGACATAATGCCACCTATAAACATCATGGCACGTTTTTTGGCTTTTATCAAACTGTGGTCTTTTACATTGCTGCAGGATGTAATTTCCGCAAATGGCACGTTGCTGGATTCCGAGAATACAACGATTTTTTGAAGAGCTTCCACCACGACTTTTGCCATAGTTTCCTCGCTTACACCATCAAACATTGTAACATAAAAGCCGGTACGACTTCCGTTTGGTGAAACGTCTATTACGTTTTCAAAGCTCTTGTAGAATATTTCCGCCAGAAAATGCTTAAGGGTATGAACCTCGTCGGTGTCCATGCATTCAAAGTTCGGCTGGCAAAAACGAATGTCGTATTTTACCACGGTATCGCCTTTTTTACCGGATTTTCTGAACGCCAAGCGGACATAGGGTGCGCTTACTTTTGTATGGTCAAAATAGTGGTTTTCAGTCGGATAACCAGTAGCTTTGCCAGTTGGCTCTTTCGAGGTCTGCTCATTGTCGGGTACATTTTCATCCGTGTACTCATTCGGGTCTACATTGTTATTTTTCTTGCTCATACCATAAATATTAATGAATTACGTCGATTGATGGTTTAAGGAACCCTTAGATTTCCTACTACAAACTAATTAAGTATGGATTTTGAAAAACAACAACTGGTTCAAAACGCCGCA
>Ga0326512_10002282_pt1 | contig 14212 bp, 8 predicted proteins | sample 1_2617_0518_D_FD_203652 | JGI IMG/M metagenome (GOLD analysis project Ga0326512, IMG submission 203652) | Bovine rumen microbial communities from UC Davis, California, United States - 1_2617_0518 | ecosystem: Host-associated > Mammals > Digestive system > Stomach > Rumen | place: USA: California... | reverse complement strand
TATCAGTCTCCATGTTGTGGGCACAGCGTAGTGACCCAAACAACAAGTATCTGGTTTATACTAATAATGTGATTGTTGATTTAGCCAACAATAGTGACCCAACGAAAGTTGATAGTACTTCGACAGAGAAGAAAGATACAACGGCGGCAGATTTCATTAATAGTCACTTTAGCTATAAAAGTTTGTGTGACTGGAAACCTGGCATGCGTTTCATGGTTATACCCGACAAGAAAGATATGGTTATCCGCACTTTCACCGATGCCAGTTCAGGCAACAAGGTGAGCAGTATGTCGCTACGCTATGAAATCATGAAATACAAGGGTCATACAGAAGGTGAACTTCACGACCGAATATATTTTGTGCTTGAGAAAGACAGCACAAAAAGCTATTATTACGAGATACCCAGTGCCAGCTTCCACGATTATTGCAATACAAAATTTGGTGTACCAACGCTGGCCTATCTTGGTGATGTGGATGCTGCTTGTAAATATTTGATAGGTAAGACGTTGCGTACCAATTATGAAATCTATAATGTAGATATTAATACTACGAGCTATGGTTATGACAAGGTGAAGATTCCCTTGAACACACCTGTTACGGTGGTTGCCGTGGGGGTGGGCACACGCCAGTTCCCTGTGAAGATGATCGTAGAGGCCAATGAAGGCGAATTGAAAGGAAAGGAGTTTTTCCAAACCGTTGCCATTAGCCGCACCAACAGTGGACTACGCGACGACGAATTTGAGGAAGACAACGTGAAGCATACCTTTCTTGGTTCGTTCAAGATGCCTGCCGACATAATGAAAGAAAATAAGCAATATGACCGCTTCAAGGGTAAGGGAGTAGTGACGCTTTACGATACTGAGATGAAGGCAAGGGGAGGTGCCACAGAGACCATTCCTAAGATGACGAAGTTCGTGATAGTACAAGTGCTGGCCCATCCAAATACCAATGATGTGACGTTTACGCTTGAATCGACCAACGGGAAAGAATACACTAAGCGCGTTACCTTTGCTCGTGAAAGTGTTGTAGGCGACATTGCCGGTCAGCGTGAAGACTTCTATTACAGTCTTTTTGCCAGCGACAATCTCGGTAAGTCGAAGCGCGTGCGCGATGAAAATCTTCAGTATATTCAGAAGAGTGTCGTAAAGCCAGGCTTCAACGAAGCCGAAGTGAGAATGGCTTTGGGCGATCCCAACGAGAAGAGAGTTTCGAGCAACGGTACGTATGATTGGATATATAAGTCAGCGCTTGATGGTTCAAAAAACAGAATAATCACTTTTAATAAAAAGAATGAAGTGAAAACTATAAAACCATAATTGTTATTGTGGAGGTATGCCAAAATGTCAGTTCTGCATTGTGAATCATGGTGCAGAACTGACATTTCTCAATTAAAATGCGATTATTTCAATCTATTTTTGTGAAAAATTTGTATATTAAAAGAAAATAGTCTACTTTTGCACAAGGAAATATTAAGATACTTCAAGCAGCATTATTGTTCAACCTTATGAATTCTTATAATAACAGCAAAAATCCATTCAAGCAGTTGCTCAATTGGTATTTTGGTCGTAGGTCTTTGCCATATTGGTGTATTCTTTTGCTTGACTGTGCAATCATTTTTTGCTCGGCGGTTTTGGTCTATGCCATGTTCTATGGAACCCTGAGTACTTTAGAGAATTTTCATCAGCTTTCTATCACGATGATGCTCTATATGCTTATCAGCATCATGTCGTTTAAGATATTCTCGACTTATTCCGGTATCGTAAGATATTCTTCGTTTGTGGATTTGCAACGCGTGGCCATGGCCAATTTTTTGGCCATGATAGTTGTACTTTTCTTCCATTATGTCTTTGCCAGCACACCTTCTCAGACATTTGTGCATCTTACGTCGAAACAAATCATTTGCATCTATAGCATCGCCACACTCATCATGTGGGGCGTTCGCGTCATTGTCAAGACTTTGTACGACATCTCCACAACCGATGGTCGTGCCAAGCGTGTACTCATCTATGGTGTGCAAGATGGTGGAGTAGGCTTGGCCAAGAATATACGTTCACAGCATCCTTCTCAATTTTTGCTGAAAGGATTCATTGCCCATGACCGGCAATATAAGCACCACATGCTCATGGGCGAAAAGGTTTTCAACGTCGATGATAATTTGAACGACATTCTTAAGAAATTTTCCATCGACGCCGTGCTTATCTCTCCGCTCCGTAACGAGGAATTCCGTCAGGATACTCAGTTGCAAGACATCTTAATAGATGCCGGTGTAAGGATTTACATGGTAGAGGGTGCAAAAGAATGGAATTCGAACTACAAGTTTTCGAAAGCCGACCTTCGCGAGGTGAGTGTTGAAGACCTGCTTCCTCGTGAGGAAATAAGTGTCGACATGATATCGGTGGGGCGTCAGCTTACAGGAAAACGCATACTGATAACTGGGTCGGCCGGTAGTATAGGCAGCGAAATGGTTCGTCAAATAGCAGGTTATGCCCCAGCTGCCATGATGCTCATAGACCAGGCAGAGACTCCTCAGCACGACATCCGCTTACTAATGTCTCGTCAGTGGCCAAATATTCAGTGTCAAACCGTGGTGACGAGCATCTGTAACCAGACGCGAATGGAGAATATATTCTCAGCATTCCGTCCCGACTATGTGTTCCATGCTGCAGCCTATAAGCATGTTCCTATGATGGAAGACAATCCTAGCGAGGCGGTACTGAACAATATCTATGGTACCAAAATCATAGCCGATTTGAGCTTGAAATATCAAACAAAGAAATTTGTGATGGTATCTACCGACAAAGCCGTGAACCCCACCAATGTGATGGGGTGTTCGAAGCGTATTTGTGAAATCTATGTGCAATCACTTAATAACAGTCAGAACAAGCCTGAACTCAAGCCCCGACAAGCAGGCACACAGTTCGTGACCACTCGTTTTGGAAATGTGCTTGGTTCAAATGGCAGCGTGATACCACTGTTTCAACAGCAGATACAGAAGGGCGGTCCTGTCACGGTGACTCACCCAGACATTATTCGCTATTTTATGCTGATTCCCGAAGCCTGTAAATTGGTTCTTGAGGCGGGCACAAAAGGTCGTGGCGGAGAAATATTTGTCTTCGACATGGGTAAGCCTGTCCGTATAGCCGATTTGGCACGGCGTATGATCAAGTTGAGTGGAGCTAAGGGCGTTGAGATAAAGTTTACCGGTCTGCGGGCTGGTGAGAAACTCTATGAGGAAGTGCTGAGCGAGGAAGAGAACACCAAGCCATCGTTCCACGAGAAGATTCGTATTGCCCAAGTGCGTGAGTATGATTATGCCCAAGTTTGCCACGACATAGACGAGTTGATAGAAATATCGAGGCATTACGATGACATGGCCACTGTAAGGAAGATGAAGGAAATCGTGCCAGAATACATATCGAACAACTCAATCTACACACAGATTGATGACGAGAACCAAGATGCTTCGAAAAGAATCAAATAGATGCCCTATGAAACGTATTTTGTTGGCTTTAGCATTATATGTTGCATCAGCAAACTGCTCCGCACAAATGGAACAGCAACATGCTCCTGAGCGTATAGCATCTCCTCGTTTTGAATTGTTCAGTGGCGTAGACTTGAACTATGCTGATGTGAATTTCACTCGACTATACGATTTACTGATCAATCTCACGCCTGGTTTCAAATTTCATTTAGGCAACGACTGGCTGATTGCTGCCAACGCTTGGGTGCCCATACTGAACGAGGGCTATGCAAGTCGCTTCAATATGACGCGGTTGAACCTTGCCAGCGTATCTAAAGAACTACATTTCAATTCTGCGCGTCAGCATTTCAAAGTGTCGGCCGGTCTCTTTTCGCGCGAGCGGTGGGGTGTCGACCTGAAGTGGATGTTTCCTGTCAACAGCTGGTTTATGGTCAATGCCCAAGCAGGTCTCACCAGTCACTGGGCGTTAGCGTTCGACATGCATGGCTATACGGAGCATTCATTTGATGGGTCATGGTTGGCTACCGCAGTCTTGGGGGCTAATTTTTATCTCACGCGGTGGAACACAGAGTTCCGGCTAAGTGGTGGGCGCTATATCAATAAAGATTACGGTTGTCAATTAGAAATATTGCGTCATTTCCGTCACTGCTCCGTGTCGGTCTTTGGCCTGTATCATGAAAAAGGAGACGACCGATATAGTCGCCAGCAGGAGGCAGGTGGTTTCAAGGTTGTCATGATGCTTCCGCCTTACAAGCAAAAAAGGGAACGACGTTTTGTGGTCCGGCCAGCATCGAATTTCCGCCTTACCTATATAGCCCAGAGCGATGGTGTTTCAATGCGTATGTATAATACGGATCCCGAGGAGAACGAGCGCGTGTTGCCCATGCGCCTTGATTGGGGCACGGGTAGCGTCGCCTCTGGCCTGGATGGCGTATCGGGTGGTCAGTATAATAAATAATAACGATTAAGGCTTAACGCGTATGTATAACATTCTACACAGAATCTTTGGCAATCCAAGAAGCTGGATGAAGAAAAGTCTACCGATTATTGTTTATTTGTTCTCGACAGGCGTAGCTATTGCCCAACAATATAGTGGCATGGAGGGGCTTATCCATGTGCCTTCTGCCGAAATGGATTCGGCTGGCGTGGCTCGTATTGGCTTGCACTATGTCGACCAGCACATGATTCCAGATGCTATCATATTGAAGCCGGAAAACACGAAATTCAATTCGCTAACCAACTATCTGAGCATTACTCCCTTTTCATGGATTGAAATAGGGTATGGCTATACGCTATGGAAATTCCATAAAGACAAAAAACCCAGCAATGACATAGGGTTTTACGCTAAGGACCGCTATTTTTCTTTACGGCTTCAGCCTCTGCGTGAGGGGCGTTACTGGCCGTCGGTTGTGGTAGGTGGCCAGGATGTATGGGGGTCGAGCGAGAATGGCGAGTCGTCGAGCAACTACTATCGCAATTTCTATGGAGCAGTCACCAAGCATTTCGACTTTGGTGCTGGCCAGCTTGGTGCCCATCTGGTCTACCGGCATTGGTATCGAGACTACAATCATAAATGGAATGGGGTAGTAGGGGGGCTTACTTTTCGCCCTGCGTTCTATTCTCCTTTGCGTTTCATCGGTGAATGGGATGGCACCGAAGTGAATCTCGGTGCCGACTGCACAATATACAAATATTTCCTGTTGCAGGCATCCCTACAGGATTTCAAGCACTTTTCTGGTGGCCTTTGTTTCCGCATCGGCCTGTTTTAACGCTATGGCATAGCTGTAGGGGCTATATCATAGCCCCGTCGATTTTCAAGTTGTTTCTGGTCTCGTTCCTTGTCGAACAGTTCGTAGGCATTCACGATTCTTGTCACCAGCTTATTGCGCACAATGTCTTTGTCGTTCAGGTTTACCACCCCTATGCCCTCTACGCTGCCCAGAATGTGGAGAGCCTCGATGAGTCCGCTCTTCTGCGAGTGTGGCAGGTCTATCTGCGTCATGTCGCCGGTGATGATCATCTTCGTGTTCCAGCCCATACGGGTAAGAAACATTCTGATTTGAGCCGGTGTGGTGTTCTGCGACTCGTCGAGTATCACTATGGCATCGCTCAGCGTGCGTCCGCGCATAAAGGCAAGCGGAGCTATTTGTATGATGTTTTTCTCCATCATGTCTTGCAGCTTCACCTGCGGAATCATGTCTTCGAGTGCATCGTAGAGCGGCTGTAGGTAGGGGTCTATCTTGTCTTTCATGTCTCCAGGCAAGAAGCCCAGTTTCTCGCCCGCCTCGACGGCAGGTCGCGAGAGAATAATCTTCTTTGCGGTCTTTTCCTTTAATGCCCTGACAGCCAAGGCAATGCTTAGGTATGTCTTTCCTGTTCCTGCAGGCCCCACGGCAAACACCATGTCGTTTTGTTCAAAAGCCTCGATCAGCCGCTGTTGGTTGGCCGACCGTGGCTTGATGGGCCTGCCTGATGTGGAATAGCACACCACGCCATCGGGCATGTCGTCGCAAGTACGCTTTCCTTTGACAATGTCGAGCAAGTCCTGCTCGCCCAGCGAGTTAAACTTCAGCACATGCTGCCTTATCTTCTCGGTGCTTTCCTCGAAAGCTGTCATCTGCTCCTCGTCGCCCAGCACCCGTATCACATTGTTGCGTGCCACTACGCGCAACTTTGGGAAAAGAGCCCGGAGCATCTGTAGATGGCTGTTGCCTACACCATAGAAGACCACGGGGTCTATATCCTCTAAAACAATATGTTTCTCAATCAATTTTACAGTAAATTAAAAAATTTTCTGCAAAAATAGAAATAATATTTGTAACTTTGCACAATATTTCAAAAAATATGAACAAAAAAGTTGTGAGAAACCGCTATTTGCAGTTTTTGGGCGTTCTAATCATTGTTTTGGCCCTTGTTCGCTGTGTTTTCGATGCCGTAGTCAATCGTTCGGAAGGCATTCAGACCGTCGAGGTGATAGAAGCCCCAGTGCTGCCTTTTTTCGCTGATACTGAGCATCCGCATAAAGTGCTCTCGGTGGCCAATTATCAGGATGCCTTCCCCGACACCAACGCCCTGCAACTGACGGCAGCGCGTCGTTGGGGAGTGCAACCTGTGCAGAATCGTGCTGACGCAGAAAAGCGCAAGCGAGAACTGGTGTATATGGCCGCCTCGCCCTATTATCATGTCGACCCGCTTACACAGAGCATTCCCTATCTGGTGCCACGTGCTGCCATCTTGCTCGAAGATATTGGCCGCGCTTATTTCGACAGCTTGCAGATCAAGGGCATACCCCTGCACCGCTTCATCGTGACAAGCGTGCTGCGCACGCAGAGCGACGTGCAAAAGTTGCGCAATTTCAACGGCAATGCCACCGAGAACTCGTGCCACCTCTATGGCACCACATTCGACATAGCCTACAACCGTTACAAGACCGTGCAGGACCCCGACGGTTTGCCACGTCGGCGCGTGCAAGACGACACGCTGAAGTGGGTGCTTAGCGAGGTGCTGCGCGACATGCGGCAGAGCAACCGTTGCTATATAAAATATGAGGTAAAGCAGGGGTGTTTCCACCTAACAGTAAGATAACCAAAAGCCTTTTGAAAATGAACAAGAAAACTTTCATCTGCTTAATTATTTTGTCTTCGATGGCCATCGCGTTGGAGGCGCAGGTCTATTTAGACCTCCAGGCTCCATTGGAAGACAGAGTGCGCGATGCTCTTGGCCGCATGACCACCCACGAGAAAATAAAGGTGCTGCATGCGCAGAGCAAGTTCACTTCGGCGGGCGTGCCGCGTCTGGGCATACGCCAGCTGAACATGGACGACGGCCCGCACGGGGTGCGCGAAGAGCTGGAATGGAATGCTTGGAGTCCTGCCCGCTGGACTAACGACTCCATCGTAGCCTTCCCCTCGCTCACCTGTCTGGCTGCTACCTGGAACCGCAGCCTCTCCGTGCTCTATGGCCACTCCGTGAGCGAGGAGTTTGCCTTCCGTGGCAAAGACGTGATGCTGGGGCCCGGGGTGAACATACAGCGCACGCCTCTGAACGGGCGCGCCTTCGAGTACATGGGCGAAGACCCCGTGCTGGCAGCCGAGATGGTGGTGCCCTATATAGCAGCTGCACAGGCCAATGGCGTGGCCTGCTGTCTGAAGCATTTTGTGCTCAACGACCAGGAGACCCATCGCTTCAGCGTCAACGTCAACGTGAGCGAGCGGGCCATGCGCGAGATATACCTCTATCCCTTCGAACAGGCAGTGAAGCGAGCCCACGTCTGGTCGGTCATGGGCTCCTATAATCTGTGGCAGAACGTGCACTGCTGCCAGAACGACCAGCTGCTCAATGGCATACTGAAGCAGGAGTGGGGTTGGGACGGTGCACTGGTAAGCGACTGGGGGGGCACCACCGACACATGGCAGGCCGCCACGGGCGGGCTCGACATAGAGATGGGCACCTATACCGACGGGAAGCTGAAGGAGAGCGAGTTTACCTATGATGACTATTACCTTGGCCGACCTTTTGAGAAGCTTATCAACGAGGGCCGACTGCCCATGACGGTGCTCGACGAGAAGGTGGCACGCGTGCTGCGACTCATCTTCCGCACGGCCATGAATCCCCGCAAGGTCATCGGTAACCAGTGCTCGGAGGCACACTACGAGGCATGCAGGCAGATTGCCGAAGAAGGTATGGTGTTGCTGAAGAACGGCCATTCTGACAAACAGGCCCCCGTACTGCCCTTAGACTTTTCTCAATATAAAAGGGTGCTGGTGGTGGGCGAGAACGCCACAAGGTCGCTTACGAAGGGGGGCGGCTCGTCGGAACTGAAGACATTGAGAGACATATCGCCTCTCGATGCCATCAGCAAGGCATGGCAGCAAGCCCACCCGGCAAGCTTGCCCTCCTCTGCGGAAGGGGTGGCTTTTTGCCCCGGCTATGCCTCTGGCCGTGCCCTCTACGACAAGGTTGATGCTGTACCGGCAGAGCTGAATGCCCGCCTGAAGGCTGAGGCCTTGGAGAAGGCCAAGGAGGCCGATCTCGTAATCTTCATTGGCGGACTAAACAAAAACCATCGGCAAGACTGCGAGAATGGCGATCGCGAAAGCTACGCCCTCTCGTTCGGACAAGACGCGCTCATCGGTGAGCTTTCGGCCATTCAGCCTAACCTCGTCGTTGTCACCTTCGGTGGCAATCCCTACGCCATGCCCTGGCTGCCTGGCGTAAAGGCGTTGCTGCACTGCTGGTATCTGGGCAGCGAGGCAGGCACGGCGCTTGCCAATGTGCTTACGGGAAAAGTGTGCCCCAGCGGCAAACTGCCGGTCACCTTTGCCCGCGATTACGCCGATTACCCTTACGTGAAATATGGTGCCGAGGCCTATCCGGGCATCGACCGTCAGGTGGCCTATAAAGATGATGTGTTCGTGGGCTATCGTGGCTTCGAGCGCGACAAGCGTCAGCCGCTGTTTCCCTTCGGCTTTGGCCTGAGCTATACCACCTTCCAGTACGGTCAGCCAAAGGTGAGCCTTCTGGGCGATTCGCTCAGTGTGGAGCTTACCGTCACCAATACTGGTCGTGTGGCAGGAAAAGAGGTGGCACAGCTGTATGTGGCAGCACCCAGGAACAAGCAGATTCCGAAACCGGCAAAAGAGCTGAAGGGGTTTGCCAAGACCGCCCTGCTGCAGCCTGGCGAGAGCCAGACCCTGCAAATAAAAATAGCCAGGCAGGCACTGGCCTCCTGGAGCGAGACTACGCATGGCTGGGTGGTAGACGGCGGCACCTATACCTTCCTCGTGGGTGCCAGCAGTGCCGACATCAAGGGGAAAAGCACGGTAAAGCTATAGGCCTCCATTGTGCCATCATGGTGGCTTTCAGGTGCTGCCACTCATGCAGGGCGACTCGCTTGTTCAGCCAGTTTTGGGGTGCAATACAGCATTGGTTGTATCCCGAAACAGGCTGAATAGGATTGCAATACAGCCTAAATTGCCACCCAATTCAGCCTGAATTGCAACATGGTCTTTTTATGGATTTATAATCTATTGATTATCAGTTGTTTGTGAAATGTGCTGAGATTTGAAAATTTCGGGCAAGGAGCTGCGTGCTTCCGAATTTTTAAATCTCAGCGTTTTTCGCCGGATATTTATGCAGTGTGACCGTGCATAAATATAATTTTTTCCAAGTTCGCCCGTTTTAACCAGCATTACAAACAGGCTGAATTGCAAGGGTAGTTCTGCCTTTATTGGCGGGAAAGGGTATCAGACGGTAAGAGTATTGGAGAGAGCGTCGGGACCCTGACCCCAAAAACGGGTGGCAGATGAAAATATCTGCCACCCGTCTGCTACGTTTGCAACCATCTGTGAACCAAAGAGGTAGCCGCTGGTTGCAGATGGAGCAGATGATTTAAAAACTTTTTCTTATAGCTGTAGACTGCTTACTGATGCTGTTCGCGCAGCAGGTCGTTTACTGTCTTCACCGGATTGAACGTGCCAAGGGGCACTTCTACGAAGACGGTAGACCAGTCGCTCATGGCACCATTCCATAGTCCGGGCAACTCGAGTGCCTTCAGTTCCTTCCCGCCCTTCGACTTCGACGAGATGAAGCCGGTGGTCTTGTCGACAAAGTCTGGCAGGCAGAATGGGCGGCCCTGATAGTCTTTCACGGCACAGACGAGGTCGACGGGGTTGAAGTGAGTGCCTTGGGTAAACATCTTCATGTATTCCTCGTTGTTGGTGTCTATCTGCGAGCTCTCCAGAATCTGCAGGCTCACTGTGCCATCCTGGTTGTAGGTGAGGAATGGGCCTCCGCCCGGCTCGCCCACGTTCTTCACCACACCGCATACGCGCATGGGGCGGTTGAGCTTGCGGCGCAGATATTCGGCATCCTCCTTCTGGCCTTTCGGGTCTACGCAGAGGCACTGCCTTACGAACCCTGCCATTTCCTGCAGCTCGGCATCGCTGGCACCGGCATCGAGCAGACGAAGGTATTCGAAGGCTTTCTTCTGCAAGGTGACGAGCACGCCTGCAATGACCTGCTTCCACTCTGTGGTCTCGGGTTTCAGACGGTCGGGCACTACGTTGTCGATGTTCTTGATGAAGATGACGTCGGCATCTATCTCGTTCAGGTTCTCAATGAGTGCGCCATGGCCTCCGGGGCGGAAGAGCAGCGAGCCGTCGGCCTCGCGGAAGGGCGTGTTGTCGGGGTTGGCAGCCACGGTGTCGGTGCTGGGCTTCTGCTCAGAGAAGCTGATGTCGTAGCGTATGCCGTACTTCTTGGCGAAGCCGTCGGCCTTCTCGGCCACCTTCTGCTTGAAGAACGCTATATGCTCGTGGCTGACGGTGAAGTGCACATGGGCCTCGCCATTAGATGCCGCATAGAGCGCACCCTCTACCAGGTGTTCCTCCATGGGCGTGCGGGCACCCTCGGCATATTTGTGGAAGAGCAGCATGCCCTTTGGCAGCTGGCCATAGTTCAGCCCATCCTTCTTCAGCATGTTGGCAGCGACGGCCTTGTATTGTCCGGCGGCCATCAGCTCCTTGATGCCTTTGCCCTCGTTCTTGCGGCACACCTCGTCGAGCGCATCGTAGAAGGCGAACTTCTCGATGTCGGCAAAGAATTTCTTCTCGAAGTCGGTGGTGGGCACGTCGTAGGGGGCATCGACGAAGGCGAACATGTTTTTGAACATGCGGCTGGCGGCACCCGATGCAGGCACGAACTTCACCACGCGCTTGCCTTCGGCTTTGTACTGCTGCCAGGCATCTACATACTGTTGGCGTTCTGCCTCGCTGGGTGCAACGATGCCACGGCCCACTGCCGCTGCAGCCTCAAGGCGGAGGAAGGGGAAACCGGTTTCGAACTGATGTAACTGAGTGTTGATTTGCTCCTCGCTGATACCACGCTGGGCAATTTGCTTTAGGTCTTTTTCTGTAAGCATGATGTGAAATATTATTTTTGGTAATGTTAGATTTTTTGGTTCGTGAGGCAAAGGTAGTGAAAAAAATGTCAGTTGGGCGTTGGCAGTGAGCAGTTTGTTAGTTCTCTTAACTTTTTTTATGGAAACGGCTTGCTTAAAAACTGAAGCGTCGCCACCATAAACTGCCAACTTTTATGTACTTTTGCACGCGAAATGACGATTGAGATACAGATAAAACATAAAACGGCTACGGCGATGCTCTTGCTGGCAGGTCTGCTGGGCAGTATGCCCTCATTGGCACAGGAACCCGTGGTGATGCAAGACACACTGGCCGACGTGGTGGTGAGCTCGCACCGCCCGGCCGACCGCATCAAGGAGGTGCAGATAGGCGTCGAGAAGGTGAACATAGCCGAGCTGGGGCGCGTGCCCGTGCTGTTTGGCGAGCGCGACATTATCAAGGGCATCCAGCTGTTGCCGGGCGTGAAGCAAGAGAGCGACGTCTCGAGCGGCTTTCAGGTGCGGGGCGGCACCTCAGCGCAAAACCTTATCCTGCTCGACGATGCCACCATCTATAATGCCGGGCACCTGATGGGACTGTTTTCCACCTTCAACGACGATGTGCTGCAGGGGGCATCGCTCTACAAGGGCATGATTCCTGCCCAGCTGGGCGGAGCCACCTCGTCGGTGCTCGACATCGATACCAAGGCGGGCAATCAGCACGGGCACCACCTGAGTGCCACGATAGGCCTGCTCTCGGCAAAACTGTCGGCACAGGGGCCGCTGGTGAAAGACAAACTGTCTTACTTCGTGGCTGGCCGGCGCTCCTACATGGACCTCTTTCTGAAAGCCACCGAAGACTACAAGGACAACATGCTGAACTTCTATGACCTTAACGCGAGGTTCGACTTCAGGGCAGGTCCGAAAGACTACCTGACGCTGTCGCTCTTCAACGGGCGCGACAACCTGGGGCTGGAAGACATGATGAGCATGAAGTGGAGCAATACCTCGGCGGTGCTGCGCTGGCATCACGACATGACCGACAGGGTGTACAACACCCTTGCGCTGATCGCCTCGGACTATCGCAGCGACGTGAGCATCGACGTGCTGAAGACCGACTATGCCATGCAGGGCTACATCAGCCACCTGGCAATGAAAGACGAGCTGACATGGCAGCCCACGGCGAAGCATAAACTGAAGATGGGACTACAGACAGACCTGATTGCCCTGAAGTCGGCAGAATGGGACATCAACCTATTGCACCAGAAAGAGAAGCGCAAAGCATGGGAGAACGCCATCTGGGTAAATGAAGAGTGGCAGGCCACCAGCCGTATGCAACTCTCGGCCGGACTGCGGCTCGATGCCTTCACCGTGCTGGGTGGTGCCCCCTTCTACGAGATTGCAGCCAATGGCGACATAGCCCACACCTATAATTATAAGAGCGGCAAGTTTGTGAAGACCTATCTGCTGCTGGAACCCCGGCTGAGCGTGAACTACAAGCTGAGCGATGCCGCCAGCCTGAAGGCCGGCTACAGCCGCACGTCGCAGAACCTGCACGCCATACGCAATGCCAGCATGTCGATGCCCTTCGACCGATACACCATGAGCAGCAACATCGTGAAGCCGCAGACTGCCCACCAGCTGAGCCTCGGCTACATGCAGATGGTGGCCGACGGCGACTACGATTTCTCGGTGGAAGGCTACTACAAGACGGTAGACAATGTGTATGACTATCGCGACGGAAAGGCGTTCTATTCCGAGATAGAGATAGAACGCATTATCCTGGGCGGCAAGGGACGCGCCTATGGACTGGAGGCCATGCTGCACAAAAACAACGGGCCGCTCACCGGCTGGGTGGCTTACACCCTGTCGTGGGCGGAAAACAAAATAGACGGCATCAACCAGAACCGTTGGTACACGGCCAGCAACGACCGGCGCCACGACATTTCGGTGGTGGGCATGTATAAGCTCAGCCGCCGTTGGGAACTGTCGGCGACATGGGTGTACAACACGGGGCAGGCCATGACCGTGCCGGGAGCAAAATACGAGGCGGGGGGCGACACCTTCTATTACTATCCGCAGCGCAACGGCTACCGTGCACCCGCCTATCACCATCTCGACCTGGGAGCCATCTACACCATACAGGCGCGCCGCTTCACCTCGCAGTGGTCGTTTGGCCTGTACAACGTATATAACCATTATAATCCGTTCGCCATCACCATATCGAACGACGACCAGAAGCCATCGGGCACCAAAGCCACGCAGACGGCCCTGTTCGGTATCGTGCCATCGGTGTCGTACACAATAAAATTCTGATGAAAAAGATGAAGAGATACATACCCTGCCTGCTCCTGCTGCTGGCCTGCCTCATGGCGGGCAGCTGCAAGAAGGAAATAGACATAGACTACCCGTCGACAGCCCCGCTGCCCGTGATAGAGGGCAGCGTGAGCAATGAAGGCATGGAGGTGAGCATCACCTATACCCGCGACGTGACCGATTCGGTGAAGACAAAGGGGGTGGGCGGCGCCCTGGTCGTGGTGACGGCGAGCGACGGCACCAGCGAGACGCTCGCCTACGACGGCGTCACGGGCAAGTATCGCTCGGAGGCCAAGGGAAAGCCGGGACTTACCTATACCCTTGAGGTGACGCTGAACGGCCGACACTACAAGGCTGTCTCGACGATGCATGAGGGATTTGAAGTATTGGATGAGGGGTTCATGTGGTGGACGGTGCTCGACAACCGGATGGTCATCTACGAACTACTGATGAGCCACGGCCAGGAACAGCCGAACTACTACTGTTATCGCATGTTCAGAAACGGCAAGATGTACCGA
>Ga0326512_10002280_pt1 | contig 14217 bp, 20 predicted proteins | sample 1_2617_0518_D_FD_203652 | JGI IMG/M metagenome (GOLD analysis project Ga0326512, IMG submission 203652) | Bovine rumen microbial communities from UC Davis, California, United States - 1_2617_0518 | ecosystem: Host-associated > Mammals > Digestive system > Stomach > Rumen | place: USA... | reverse complement strand
GGACAGAGGCTCCCTTAAATGCTGCCTTACTGCCTGGCAGAAAACCACGGCAAGATTCTCCTCATGCCATTTCTGATATTTTGCAGACGGAATGTTTTTTCCGTTTTTTAACACAATCCGGCTGTTTTTCTTTGCCGGAACTTCCCCATTCAGACGAAACAAATAATTCATACCTTAACAGTCAAAATAATAATTAGTTGCAGAAGCCCCGTAAAGTTGACACTTTTTTATTTTGTAACACTTTAAAAACTGTAACAAAAACTGTATGAAAAAACATGTATACAAATTACTAGATAATTGAAAGAAAATCTTCTTCACCCTCTGCCTAAGAAGCAACTTTTTTTAATGGTTTTCGATAAAAAAACCGCAGACGGATGTGGGTTTATATGGAGGTCATCCGTCCGCGGAAAATGGAATCACGCATATATACAGTCACTCGATTAATGCAGAAAAGACTTTTTTCTGTGCTTCCCGTATAACTGTAAAATCCGTTTCAGTTTTATGCGCTGCATAATGTTCAAGCATGGCTTTAGTTTTATGACCAGTCTGCATTTGCAGAAGCTTTGTATCCACTTTTTCGGACATGTAAGTTGTAAAAAAATGACGCCAGGCATGAAAAGTATATGCTTTAGCTGACTCTGCAGAAAGCCCCGTACATACAAGGGCTGAACGCAATCCCTCAACAAATATGTCGGCATCTATAGGCTTGTGCGGAATTGAAGCCCAGAAGATAAATTCCTCTATTCCTTCTGCATGGGGATTCTTCCAGTACAGGGCTTTTAACTGCTTTATAATTTCCGGAAACGGAAACTGTACGGTCCGCTCTTCTCCGTTTTTTGGACACTTAAGCCCTTCGTCATCATTCCAGGAGTGACGGACATAAATACATTCACGCCCTAAATCCTTAAGCTGAAGTCCCCGTATTTCTCCGCTTCTCATGCCGGTAAGCATTGCAACCATATTGGCAAGACGTGCCCTCTCATCCTTCCATTCAACCAGAAAAACGGCATGTGCAAGTTCTGGAGTAAGAATAATGCGCTCTTTATAAGCCCCGGAAAAATATACAATTCCCTGAGACACGTCTTTATCGATTATTTCATGATTGGAAGCCCATTTTAACGCCGTTGTAAAACTGCGGATAATTTGATTCTTTGTGTGCGGGGCAAGCTGAAGCTTACTCAGATCATCAATAAACGCTTCAATATCTTTTCGGGAAATTTCACCAAGTTCTTTGTGTTCAATGTACGGGGCCCAGTACCGGTTTATGAACTTAGACATATTTATGACATGGGTAAGATGAATTGAATGATTCTGACGGAGTTTTTCAGCAATATAAGGAGACTCCTCCCAATTCCAAAACTTACGGGCAAAACTTAAGGCATTTACTGCTGCAGGAGTATCTTTAATGATAACTTTAGAAATGACATTGCGCCGTTTAAGTTCCTCAAGAACAAAAATTAAATCTTCTGAGTCAATTTCAGCTGTACGGAGTTTATTCTTAAAACTTGTCTGACGGGCTTTTTTAGCAGAAAGGGCGTATTCTCCTGAAACAAGCCATGAAACGGCCGTTTCTCTTGCAGCCGTTTCATCTGCCTGCCGGGTGCTTTTAGCGATTATCCCACCGTCTTTCAGTGTGTAACGGACAAACCAGTAAGGAGATTCCTTACGTTTGTAAAGGTAAAATGGTGCGTTTTTCATGTCTGAAGCCTCTTTTCCGGATGAAAAAAGAGAATGTAACATAACTATTACATCCCAATTTTCAGCCGTTAATTTAGCGTCCAGATTGTGCCTGCAATCAGCTCTAAAAAACCGCCAAAAACTCGATAAAAACACGAGAATTTAGTATTAAATGACACTTGCCTGGCTCGAACAGGCGACCCTCTGCTTAGAAGTAGGGGTCGGTCATAGTCTAGAGATGGGCATCATAAAGACGCTGCAAGAATTATATACACTGCTCCACCCTTAGTCAAATTTTTTCATTTAGAAAAAAATGAAATTACAAGCATGGCACCTGCTCCCATCAGGAAGCCTCCTGTTCCGTATAGAATTTTATTATGGGAGTTTTTGCTCTCTGATTGTTCTAATGAGACCTGAGCCGTCTTCAGCGAGTTCTGTAAGTTCTCTATTGAGGTTCTCTGCTGCTCTATTATTTTCTTCTGCTCTTCCAGCTTCAGTTTCTGCATTTGAAATGTCTGCTCTAACTGCTGAAGCTGAATCTCCGTTACGTAATAATTTTCTTCTGAACACAAAAGAAAGGACGGCAGCACAGCCAGCCAGAACACCAAGAAAAAATATTTTAACATTTTTCCACATCTCCGTTATCTCCAAATCTGATCTGTTTGATTTTATCAAGCCAGACAGAAATATATGTAGGGCACCACATAGCCACAATTGCAGCTGCTGATTCAACAATATCCTTGATGCTGATGTCTACGACGTGAACAGATTTTAATGCTGTAAAAACGGCAATCCATACAGTTGCAAAAATCATGGCTATAAGAGAAAACTTTTTTGCTCCATGCTTCTTTTCTGTCATGTTACACTTCCTTTATAGTTACGATACGGGCATCAACAGGATTACCTTTTGCAACACATTCTGAATAATCAAGAGGATTGTAAAACTTTTGTCCGTACTTTACCCATATCCAGTGATTCTTATTTCCATACACATAATTTACGCATGCGTATTCATAAGCCTTTACATCTTCAAGGGATGAAATCTTTCTTTTTTCAACGGAAGCCTTAACAAGAGGATTAACTGTATGAATAAGTTTTGCAGCATCCTTTACTGTAAAGTCTCCTTCAAGCAGCCCAATTTCCTGGGCAAAGCAGATGCGCTTTATGCAGTGGATGTCTCTGTCACGTTCTGCCCCTCCATATCCGTCTGTAGCAATACGGGCATAGCAAAATGCAAGGCATCCCGTTTTATGAAGCTGTCCGCAAAGACTTTGTACATTCATTTTTAAATTCCTCCCTTATAATTTTTTTTCAATCAGCCGGTCTAGTTTACTTTCGATCCTGGAACAGGTTGAAGATAATGTATTTACGTTATTGGCAAGTCCAGAAATAAGTGCATCATGATTGGCAGTTCTGTTGTAAAGTTCAGAAAACTTGACGCTGGCATGAGCACGCTCTTCCTTATCCCGTTCTTCATTCTGTTCTATGCGCTGCTGAATTTTACCGAACTTAACGGAAAGCTCGACGACCTTATAAATCATGCTGAATATGAATCCGGCAAGAGTGATTGAAAATGTAATAAGTGCTTTTATGTCCATGCCGTTACAGTCATGACAAAAAAAAAAGACCGCCTTATAAAAAGACGGTCTGCCATTTTATGAATTGAAAATACTTTCAAGAACAAGCTGTGTTATCGTCTTGCCCTTTTCCTTTGCAAGCTCACGGATTTTCTGAAGTTCTTCTTCTGAAACCCTGATGCTGAAATTACATTTTTTCTGTGAAGTTGATCCAGTGCTTGACGGTCTGCCCTGTCCGGCTCTCTTTCCTCCCCAGTTGGAAGAATAAGTTTTTCCTTCTTCTTTTTTTGTTCCTGGCATTTTAGAAACCTCCTGAAAGCTTAAGTGTAATTTTTATTACTAAAATCAGAATTGTAATCGAAAGTAAAGTAAAAAATATTTTCTGAATAACAGACATATTGACCTCCTGAAAAAACTATTCTATCATTCAAAAAGAGCGGTTATTCAGACCGCCCTTTTTGCTCAGTGCTAAAGTTTGTACTCAAGCACTTTGTCGATAAGCCACAAGATAACCATTATGACTATGCCCGCTAAAGCAATCTTGTCACTGGTTGTCAGTGGCTTTTTCTTTTTATGCTTCACATTCTATCACCTCCTTGCATTTCTGCTCTTGATGATTAAAATATAATGCATTATTCTTGATTTGTCAACTACTTATCAAGATATTTTTTCAAGTTCATTTATTCTTGTTCTGGCTTCCTGTCTTTTTGTAAGCACTTCTTCATATTCTTCTGCAGTTGCCACACCTTCCATTATTTTAATCGTTACGTAATCTGTTGAATCAAGATAAGATTTTAATTCTGCAATTTCTTCTGCATCAATCTGAGACTGAGTAAGAAGTCCTGCTTCAACTTTTTCTTCTGTAGTCATTTCCCTCAGTTCATCATTATCTAAAATAAAGCCGGAAGGAATTTCTTTTAATCCGGCCCCGTACAGTTCTGCATCCGTCATCTGAACGATTTCCGTTTCATCATCATTCAGCTTAAATCCTGCCGGAAGTTCAATCAGTCCTTCTTTAGTCAGCTGAGCTTCTGACTTGCGGTTAAGATGTTCATCATAGAATGATGCACTCTCGCCGATGTTGCCGTTCCAGTCTTCACTTACCTCAACAGCATTGTCCGGAAGAACATCACCTTCACAGAATTCTTCCAGAACTTCATCCTTAATCTTAACGTAATACATCTTCTTTCTCTCCTTTATTTTTGTTTTAATAAAATGGACGGTTTAATAGTGCAGTCTTTATATCAATGTTTCCCTGCAGCCTCAGTGTCTCTTCCTGTAATTTTTTCAGACACGAACTGGAGATATGCAGTTTCTGGTACACATATAACTACAACATCAACTTATGACGAAGGTCGAACTTATCATATTCATTCTAAAACAGAAAATTCATTTTACCCATGGACGTCTCGTGGACGACAGTCCAGAGATAATGGCTGGACTGCAACGAACAGACAGATTTCAGCTCTCTTCTATGGTTTTTAGAAGCCTTTCGTAGAATAATAACCTCCTGTATTAGAAGATGATTGTGCCGTGAAAGAAGTTGTGGTTTTGGTTTTAACCCACCAGTCCTCTGCATCTCCATGATCATCAGAACCAGATGGGGATTGAGGAAGAAAAAATACCCAGTAATCAGTATCAGAGTAAGCAACAGGCAGAGGATAATTATTTTTATTAGATTGGCTAGAATTATTTCCCCACTGCACTATTAAACCGTCCGCATAAACTGCATAACTTATTGCTTCGGAATTGTAGCTGATCAGAACAGGATTTCCCATGATAAGCCAGTATGAGCCCGTGTATATCAATTCTAAAGTTGTATAAGGCTGCCAGTACATTAAAACCCCGTTTACTTTCTTTGGTGCAATTGCAGAAATCTTGCCATTTTTAGCAGAATATATTTTCTTTGCTCCCGTTCCGTTGACGTTGAGAGTCGGAGTATAGGAAGTGCTGGTTGAATTAGCATAAGCATAGCAGGCATGTGTAAAAGTAATCTTTACAACAGAACCCGTCATCAATGTAAAGCCTGACTGTGCAGCGGTAAAAGCATAAGGATGTGTAACTGCTTCTGCAGATGTAATTGCAGTTGCAGTCATTGAATACCTTGTCCGTGCTGCAATCATTACGGCTGCAGACAGCGTTACCGTCCGCAGTGATTCTCCGTTGCAGTATACGGTATATGTTCCCGCTGCAAGAGTTTTGGAAGAACTACTCGGGTTAAAAAAGTATACAGTTCCAGAAGAAGCCGGACTTGCATTTTTACTCATTAAATATATGGAACTTCCTGAAGTTGTATTTGTATAATCTAAAATAAAATAAGTTGCCGTTGCTTCCGTATCAAAATATGCAGAGCCTTGAGAATTGAGCGTTCCGTTAATATTTGCCGTAATAACTTTGTTTTGCAGTGCATTTGTTCTGGAAAGAGAAAGTGTTGAATCCTTAGCATTATCAATAAACCATTCTGTTCCATCATAAATAAAGGTAACGAGTTCTCCTGCAAGCCATGCCCCGGAACCGACAGCCGTTGTACCATACTCTCTAATGTACACTCCGCTTGAAACTGTAGTTCCGTCTGATGTCTGTAAAGTAACTGTCGGAGAAAATGCAATGTTTTCATACGTAAACTTTACCCGCATTGTAAAGCCTGCAGAAAGCGTTACATGAGAACAGTTAAGAATAACTACTTTTTCAGCAGTTGCAGATGCGGTTGCACATGTACCGTAGCAGTCGGCTCTCATTCTGTTTGAATACTCTGCAAGAATATTTTTTAATCCTGTATATGATGCCATTAAAGTCTCCTAGAATATTTCGTCAAAATCTGAATCAGTAAGAACCAGAGATCCCGGCAAGTCCTGCTGCATCTGTTCCAGGGCTTCATTCATATCATCGCGGATTCCCGTTACTGCCGTTTCTATCTGAGTATCAACTTCATCCTGAAAATCAGACATGCTTTGTGAAATTTCAGACCTGATGTCAGAACCGACAGAATCAGATATGACACTGACGAGACTTGAGATTTTTAATTTATAATCACAGTTGAGATTCCCGATATCGTGCTGAATCAGAAGAAGGTCATCACCCTGAATATTCGCTGCATTAAGTTCCGGATTACCGTCAATCCTTAAAAGCGTTATTGTCTTTGAAGCCATACCTCTACAGTCATGACTGTAACATTTATGACAATAACTACCGATAAAATAATCATGAAAACTACATTCGGTATAATGAACAGGATTCTGAAAGGAATTGATTCTCAGATGGATTCAGATTTTTTTGATGCATCAGTTTTAACGGCAGAAAAATATGGAATTACAAAAAACAGGTTTGCCAGAATTCTTAAAATGCTATCTGATGCACGTTACATTGAAGGTGTAGAAGTCATAGATGAAGGGGAACCGGATGAATTTGATGAAACACCGTATACCCGTTTTAAAATCATCATCGGAGAAGTTTTCCTTACATTCAAGGGAATGGAATTTCTTGCACAGAATACTGTTACTGCACAGACATTTTCAATGCTGAAGAAAATACGCGAAATTGCTCCGTTATAAAATAACACCCGTCATTTCTGACGGGTGAGTTGTTAAAGTTTTTTTACTCCTGCAAGGAATAAATCAGTTAAGCTTAACCCCAGTTCTTCTGCCTTCCCTTTCAGGAATACAAGTTCTGCTTCTGTTACACGGATACCGATGTTACGGGTACGCTTTTCTGCAGCTTCTTTATAAGCTCCCGTAGAACCTTTAGGACGTCCGCCTCCGGCTCTGGCTCCGCCCCATTTCGGATGAAGTTCATTCTGAGCCATTACCACACACCTGTTAATTTTAGAATAATAAATGCTGCAATACCGATTGCAAGCACTTCCAGAACCAGAAGAAGCAATTTTTTTATTGACATTACATGCCCCCTTGAAGTACAGTAATGAAGACAGGAAGCAAGGTTTATAACCTAAACTTCCTGCTCCCTTTAAGGAATGCGGCTAGCTAAATATCATGTGAATGATTTCGGCTATTACCGCACCAGCGATAGCCTTGATTAAGAAGATTACGGCTTCTATCAAGGCTTTTTTTATCGCCTTTTTCATTACTGCCCTCCCTTTAAGTAAATTTCAGAAGCATTACCGCTTTCTGATAATTTAACTATAATACAACTTGTTTTTATTGTCAAGTATTTTTATTCAAATAATATTAAACATGATACTGACTGTAACATTTATGAAAGAGACATCCGACAATAAAGGCATGAAAACATCTTATGGAATAATCTGGCGAATTCTCAACACTCTTGATCTTGCGATGGATTTAAAGGAATTGCCTGCAAAAGAACTGTCTGCAGAGAAGTTTAAGATTACAGAAACAAGATTTCAGCGATACCTTGAAATGCTGCAGAAAGCCGGGTATATAGACGGGCTTGAGTACGATGATGATTTAGACATGGAAGAACCTGCAGTAAATGTTTCTAATTTATCAATTACGCTTGAAGGTATTGAGTTCCTTATTACAAATTCAACGATGAATAAAATTGCACAGGTTGCAAAAAATCTGGGCTATATTGTCGCAGAAGCCGGAGCTGATGCAATTACAGCACTTATAAAATAACACCCGCCATTTCTGACGGGTGCTTAAGTTAAAACTTTTTTACAGCTTCAATAAAAAGATCTGTAAGGCTTAAACCGTGTTCTTCTGCCTTCCCTTTCAGGAATGCAAGTTCTGCTTCTGTTACACGGATGCCGATGTTACGAGAGCGTTTTTCTGCTTCCGTCTTAAAGTTTCTTGCTCCTCCCCAGTTGGAAGAATAAGACTTTCCTTCTTCTTTTTTTGATCCAGGCATTTTAGAAACCTCCTTGAATAACAATAAATGCTCCCAAAATAACAATAAATGCTGCAAGATAAAAAAGAGTTCTTTTCATTTGCGTTTCTCCTTGAAATGATTTAGAATAACGCAAGGCTCTCTTTGAGAGCCCTGCGGATTGGATTATCTAAGTATTACACTTAGAAGCGTTGCAACAGCGGTTATCAGAGTGGCTACTGCAACAATCCAATCTGTTATTTTTGGATTTTCCGTTTTAATCACCTCCTTGCATTTCTGCTCTTGATGATTAAAATATAACATATTTATCTTGAAGTGTCAAGTTTATTCAAGAATAATTTTCAAACGTACAGAAATTTAAATATAGCTTATAAGCATTAACAAAGTAGGAGTCGGCATTGAATACCTTTGGATCGTAGACCCGGCATAATGAAGGTACATCGTGTTAATGTAAGAGCCATTTGATTTTTCAATACGTAGATCAAAAATTCCTTCAAAATTCCATGAAGCACTCTTTTTAGTGTAGCACCACATCGGCATATAAACTATATCTTCCCTTATGATATTATTACCAGAATCACGGGTAAATCTAATCATGTTAGTTATACCTTGAAATCTGTATAAATCTGATTCACAAGTAAAATAACCAGACACTGTCATACTGTCTGCTTCTTCAGGAATAGCCTTTCCAATTTTAGTTTCATAGCTTTCTGAAAACAATTCCAGCATAGCCCCGTTAGAGGCAGTTTGAGTAAACCAGCTCCTGCTGAATCTTCCATATCTGGAAAATAAAGCACCATCTAGGATGCAGTCCGTAGCGTGCATCCCAACAAAATCAGCCTTGCCGTCTGCTGCAATAGCAAAGCCTTCATCGCCATATTCAGTAATAGTGCCGTCTTCTGCCGTGCCGGAATAATTGTCTGACTTAATGACACCGTCATTGTTCAGACTTATAACCTTAGCAGCAAGTTTTTCTATAAAGGCATTGCTTGCAACAAGGCTTTCCACAAACGCACTCTTTGCCACGAGTCGGTCTATGAAGGCATCACTGGCGACAAGTTTAGACAGATACGCTTCTGCTACTACGTTGTTATCTGCGAGCTTAGCAGTTTCTGTTTCCAGAACGTCCATGATGTCGTTCATGGCTGTCATGTTGTGAGCAACACTTGTATCATCACTCAGTTCATATTGTGCTAAAGGTCCGTTATAAATGTAGACATGGCTCTTTTTTAAATAACCGCCTTCAACTCGACTGTCAGCACAGGTTTCTCCAATCCATGTAAAGTAAGATCCTGGTACCGGATCATTATCAATCCAATTAGAAACAGCAGCAGGATATTCAAAAGGTCCTGCATATTTTCCCCCCTTCACTCCCGTATACCCGAACGGCATGTTATAAGTTAAGAGCGTAGTCCCCAGTTCGTAAGTCTTATAAGCTTTTCCGTTTCCGTCTGTGTATGCAACGTCATTCTCATCAACAAGTTTCCCCACGGAAATAACTTCACGATACTGCAGGGGAATCTGAATCTGTCCGGAAGTGATTTCTGTCCCTGCCGGGACCGTTATCTTTATGGTGTGATAGTCAGTCGTATATGACCAGCCCACTGGAAGTGTCGGAGTGCCAAAATTAAACTCCTGCTCTTCATCTGCAATAATCACATGACATAGAATTTCAACAGTCTGAGCCTGAGTTGTTTTGTTTGAATCGTTTACGGCAAAACCTGCACTTGTAACATCAGAATACACATACGCCGTAAATGAATCTGTTTCTATTTCATCTACAATTTCATCTTTGACGTTTGCAGTGGCTTCACTGACTGCATTTGCAAGAACGTCATATGTGACTGAATCATCAGGAACTTCTGCTGGAACAGAAGAAGGAACTTTTACAGATGTAGTAAAGTGCCCCTCATACTCAGGAAAATCCGGAAGATCAGGTTCTGCAAAAATACTTTCATTGTAATCAACAAGAGTCAGAGTATACCCTCTGTTATCAGCCGGTTCTATTGCCGTTACCGTCATTGCAGAAGTAAGGGTCTGCAGGTCTGTTCCATAGCTTAAGATGTCTCCGGCATGTGGAAAGACAGTCTCTACCGAAGCATTTATTTTTGACGCTGAAGTAAAGTAAACCTCATCAGTCAGCCCGTCAGCTCCTTCAATCTCAAAAGAACGCTGGGTACAGTAAGAGGCTGATACACACTGAACTATCATGAAGTATGTACGGTCTGATTCAAGAGAGATTTTATCACACAGTTTAAGCCCCGTAATCCATGTAATGCCGTTTTCATCAGTTTCTGTAATCAGGGACTTAACTTCACTGTTTCCGAGCCCGTTTTTTAGTGAAGCATGCTGCACTAAGACTTTATCAAGAGGTACAAAATAAACTCCTTCGGCACCGATTACAGCCTTTGCAGTCTTAGGTCTGAGCCGTTCACTTCTCATTGTCCGGATTGCTGACCTTCTTGCCTGCTTAATATCCGTTATTCCTGTAAGGGTAAGGTCACGGAGAACAGAGTTAAGCGGTCTGTTATCCGGATCTATTGAAGTGTCGTAAAGCTGAATAAAAGTGTTCTCTACATAGCCGGATGCAGCATCTACATATTTAACTTTAAGCCCGTCAGTTTTTCTTGCAAAAGTCTTTTCGTATTTGAAGCTGATTAAGTTCTGTTCGTTAAGAATAAACGAAGCATTCTCACGCTCAGAATCAATGGCAACGGCAATTTTTCCGTAGATGTTCTGATACATTACGGCATTACATACAGAAAGAATATTTTCAAATAAATCACTTTTAGCAATACCGTCTGTAATGACGCGGTTATATTCCAGGGCATTTTCTTCACAGTATTTATACAGCTCTGCAAAACTGTCCAGGTCAATTTCTGATACGTCAATCTGTGAAGGTGTATGTTTTGAAGAAGTGAGAATTTCAAGAAGCCAGGAAGCAGGATTTGAAGTAGGTCCCCTTTCAAAATCCGTTTCATTTTCGTTCATTTTCCATTCTTCATTTTCAGAGTCATACACCGGAGCAATACCGCTCGTTTCAACGCAAATTTTGCCAAGCTTATCTTCATTTGAAGTTGTGCTTTCAATCCTTAAACCAATAAGCGTAGAAAGGGCAGCTTCTCTTGATCCGATGATTTTTTCTGCTACCCATGAACCTGATTCAAGGCTTCTGTTTTCATCCGCAACAGTTGACTGAATCCACTGAACGTAACAGTCCGATACATCACTGCCAGAAGCAAGCTTTCTTGTAGAAGAAGAGAGTTTAATGGTTACAGGACACGCATATTTCTTCTGCCATACCATAAAGCCGTCATCATTTTCTATCTGTTCATAGATAGAACTGAAAGGAATGTCTGCATGAGCGTTAAACCTGAGCTGACGGGAAAGCTTATATGTAAATGTATTAGATACTGTAATGTCTTCAGTAGCAGGAGTTTTCAGCACCGTTACAATATGAGTTATTACAACGGCATATACACCTGTTCCTTTACTTGTTTTTCGAGATACAGACACATTCCAGTCAGAAGTTTCTATCCCGCTTTCCGGAATTGTATCTCCTGAAAAACTATAATTGGACATGTCTTCTGTTTGTGCCGGGAAATCTTCAAGGGTTGAGTATTTTGCAAGAAGAACTTTTTTCCCAAAATCAACCGAACCTACAACCGCAGCCCCCGTTACTTTAGTTTCAAAATAAAGGGTTCTTTTCAATGTAGTATACGTTGCATCTACGCTCTTTACCTGGTCAAAGGTAAATGTGTGCCATACAGCATTTTCAGGATCAAGAGCATAATTTTCACTCCACTGAGGGACAACTTCTACAGAACGCTCTGCAAGGCTGCCGCTGGAAGTATACTGCTTTAATCCGTTGAACAGAATGCAGACGTCAGCAGCCATTGCATTTTCGTCCAGTGTATAATACAGATCTTCATAATCGTCATCATCTCCCCCGTCATCATCAGAAGAAGCCGGATGTTTTTTCAGCTGATCAGAAACCTGCTGTTCAACAATTTTTTTATTGAAGGCTTCCGTTTCAAAAGCGTTCCCGTCCTGGGCAATTTCTATAACAGAATCTGCAGATGCAAACTGTGAATCCGCAGCAAAAGAATAAAGTCCCTCCTGAGGTTCTGCATCCGAAAAGGACTTCAGAAGAATATCATCAGAATACATCTTTCTTAAGATTTGATGATTAAATCCACCTTCAAGAACAACGTTGTAGAACTGCCTTTTACCGTAAGCCCCGGAAATACTTGAATATCCTTTATAGGAGTTTCCCCCGCCATTAAGGATATAAGGGGTAAACAGATGCGTCCCGATAATATAAGGCTGTGTCTTTCCAGTAGCAACAGTATTTGAAGCCCCCTTAAGGTAAGGAATGTTCGTAACACCGTCAGAAGTCTGTTTTTTGAGTTTCTCTATTTCTGCAGCAGCTTTCTGTGCAGCCTTATTGGCTTTATATATGGCAACACCTGCAGCAATTCCTGCACCGATCGCAATAATGCCAACAACAATAGCGGCACCTGTAAGATGAGGAATGGAACGAATTACAATAACATCTTTTTCCTTAATTCTATAATCTGGACCTGCTTCCTGACCGTTGACGAATATCTTATGATTTTCCCATACGATGCCTTCAAAACATTCCCTTATTCTTTTGCCTGCAGGAACTGCAACTTTTACATAACTGTCTGAAAAATCTTTATATCTTAAAATATCTGCCATATTACACCACCTTAAAATATTTTCTGTTTCTTAAAGCTAACGTCGGGCTTATGCGCACCCCGCTGTCCGTCATGTGAATGCAGGTCCTTGAATCGAGAAGATATCCGATGTGAATTTCATTTTGATAGGTACACTGAACGATGTCACCGCCGACGGCTTCAGCTTCCGTAATCTGTTCAACATTAAGCTTTCCGGCCGTTTCTGCCAGAGTGTCAGAAGCAACATGAACTGCATTTATGTCAACAAGGGGAGTTCCGGCTCTTATGCACATTTCAAGCACAAGCCCGTAACAGTCCATTCCGTCTTTATCGCGTCCGTTTAATTTAAAGGGAACAGTAAGAAGATCATCATATTTCATACTTCCTACAGTCAAAAAGAAGGTTCAGGAGTTGCCGCGGTTATTCTGGGCACTCCAGACAAGAGTCGGAAAAGTCATAGAAAGGCGTTCGTCTTTATCAAACGTAAAGTCAAGCTGAGTGGGGGAAACTGAGACCTTCCCGTAAGAATGAGAAAAGCTTCTTAATTCCGTTACTTCTCCGTCTTCATCTATAACACCTGTTACATCAAGGGTAAAAGCAGAGCCGGCATCAATAAGTTCAAAAAGGTTTTCTTCTTCTGCTGCAATACTCAGCGTTCCCCCGCCTGAAAATCCATATTCAAAGACTCCTGACTTATAGCTGAATGCAGAGGCTTTATATACATGGTTTTTATAGCTGAGGTCTTCCGTATCATTGATAAAGTAAAGACTTACTTCATGCTCAGAGCCGTCACTGAGATATGTCCCGTAAATATGAATAAGATAAGGCAGACAGTAATCGCCATTCCTTCTGATGAGCTTTTCAAAACTTGAATTCATGATTCAAAAACCTCCAGAGTTGCCTCTTTAGGATACTGAGACTTTTCAACAGAAGGCGGAGAAGCCAGCATATAACACTGATTTTCTGACGGATCAAGGATTGATGGAATCTCAAATTCAACTGCTCCGCCCTGCAGGTCCTCCTTATACCATCGCCAGAAGGCTTTTTCCTCTGCTTTATTTTTCAGCAAAAAGCTGAAAGAATGAGTACACGGAACTGTAGAATTCTTTTTAAACCTGCGTTTTCTTCCGCTTTCAAACTGAACTTCAACATAGTTCTCTTCTGCTCCCGTTGTAAGCCCATAAAACTTTTTATTTACATCTTCCGGCCACTGCACCGCCATTATCCGAACTCCTAGCTTGAATAGTTTATGCCGTTTGCAGACATATTCCCCTGCATCAGTTCACGTCTGTATGTTCCGGCTTCAAGGCTTGCCTTTACAGTCTTGTCAATTATTATGCGTATGTCATTACCATTATGCTGTACATCCACGGATGCAAGCCCGGCAGCATTATTCTGAACGTTAATATTGTTCTGAACAGAGCCGCCTTTTCCGGCACCTATCATGTCAAAAAGCA
>Ga0326512_10002279_pt1 | contig 14217 bp, 16 predicted proteins | sample 1_2617_0518_D_FD_203652 | JGI IMG/M metagenome (GOLD analysis project Ga0326512, IMG submission 203652) | Bovine rumen microbial communities from UC Davis, California, United States - 1_2617_0518 | ecosystem: Host-associated > Mammals > Digestive system > Stomach > Rumen | place: USA... | reverse complement strand
CGTACCCATGATGTTGTTATAAAAGCCTTTTTCCTTGAGGTTTCTATTGAAAGAAACGAAAAGTAGCGATAGGAAAAGAAAGTAAATATTGAGAATGTAAAACACTGATATTTAGCACATACAAAAGCATAAACCAATTTTTCCTATCTTTGCCAACCTGATTCATAAAAACTCTTAAAAATGGTATTTTTGTTGCGTATTTGTTGCGTGAATCAAGAAAAAGCACTATCTTTGCACCTGAAATCCTTCCTCTTTTGGGTTTCTAAATATCATTTCCAACAATAAGAAAAAATCATGGGCAGACAGAAAAAGGAAATCAAGGCTAAAGAGCCTATCCGCATCCGTGAGCGCAAACTCGCTAACGGCAATATCAGCTTGTATTTGGACGTTTATCAGAAAGGTGTTCGCAAATACGAGTCACTTGGACTGTATCTTGTACCTGAGACAAGCCCTCGCGCGCGTCAATTAAATAAGGAAGCACGACAGACTGCCGAGAAAATAAAGTCTGACCGCATTCTCGCTCTGCAACATGCCAGCGTGAAGCAGTGGGACAAGGTGCGTAAGTCAAGCACATTGCTCCTTGATTACCTAAAAGACTATGAGAATGCCCAAACAGGTGTTTCTGAGAAGACTTTGAAGAATCGCCATGATATGCGCCTGAAGGTAGAACAATTTGTAACCGAAAGCAATCAGCAGTTGGTTTCGGTTGCAAATCTCGATGTTGAGTTCTGCCGTGGTTTCATTCGTTTCCTGCGAACTGCAAAGAATACTCGCAAGAAGAAGGAAGAGTCAACTATCAGTGTTGGATATGCTGCTACAATCCAGACTTCTTTCAATGGTGCTTTGAACAATGCCGTTCGTGAAGGTATGCTCAAAGCCAATCCAATGAAGGCTATCAATGCCAAAGAAAAGGTTCACATTCCCGATTCAGCCAGAGAGTTCCTGACTCTTGACGAGTTGAAACTGGCAATGACTGGTTCTTGTATCAATGAAGATGTAAAGAAGGCTTTCATCTTCTCTTGCTTTACAGGTTTGAGATTAAGCGATATACGTTCGCTGACATGGGCGAAGGTGCAGAAGGCTCCAGATGGCAACACCTTGTTTATCCGATGCCTGATGCAGAAGACTCAGACATATGTGAATGTGCCACTGTCTAATGAGGCTCTGAACTGGCTCCCGAAGAAGGACGACCCAAACGAGCCAGTCTTCAAGCTACCTACAGACTCCAATGTGGAGCGCAACATCCGCTTGTGGATGGAGAGTGTTGGCATAAAGAAACATCTGACATTCCATTGCTCACGACATTCTTATGCAACGATGCTGCTTACCCTCGGTGCTGACCTATTCACGACATCCAAGTTGTTAGGTCACAAGAACATAGAGACAACCCAGATTTATGCAAAGATAGTTGACCAGAAGAAAGTTGAAACCATCAACCTCATGGATAACTACTTTGGTAATCAAGAACAACCCACAGCAAAATGACAGTAGAACTTCGCTCACGTTTGCTAAAGAACGGCAATAAGACCTTGTATCTCGACTTCTACGAGAATGGCAAAAGGTGGTATGAATACCTTGACCTTTACATAGTCCCTGGCAATACTCCTGCAATCAAGAAGGAAAATGAAGGGACGATGAATAAGGCTATTGCCATCAAAGCAAAGCGCATCTTAGGCATTGAGGATGACCCAGAACCATTAGCCAATGGCGAATTACCTAAGCGAGTCTTTGCAGACTGGCTTGATGGCTACTATAAGAGACTGGAAGAAGAAGACCGTCTATCAGAAAGCACGTTGGAAAACGTGGATTCCTGTATAAAGGTAGTCAAGTCTTACTTGGCTTTCAAGCACCGTCCTCGGATGCTTATGAAGAAGATAGACAAAAAGTTCATGATTGACTTTCTTGATTATCTGCAACATACGTACATGAACACCAACAGCCCGAAGAACCCTAAGCCACTTTCGCCACGTACTTGCCTTGCTTACCAGCATCAACTGACGAAGATTCTCAATGATGCCGTGAAGTCTGGAGTTCTAAATGCCAATCCCTTCTATTCATTGAATGACAATGAGAAGGTGGCAGAGGTTCCTACGGCTCGTGACTATCTGACAAAGGAAGAACTGGAGTTGATGGCATCGGCAGAAACCAAGAACCAACTGGCAAAACAAGCCTTCATGTTCGCTTGTTTCACAGGTCTGAGATTTAGCGATGTTGCATCCCTCATGTGGGGTAACATTCAGCACACTTCTTTGGGACAAGAGATTGTAATCGACTCGATGCAGAAGACAAAACGCTCCGTTCGTGTTCCATTGAGTGCCATTGCGTTGTCATGGCTTCCAGAAAGAGGTAATAACGCTGCAAGCCAGAAGGTGTTTGCTGGATTGACTTCACTTTGCCAGACGAATGTTATACTAAAGAAGATGGCAAAGGCTGTCGGCATCAACAAGACCGTAAGTTTCCATGTTTCTCGCCACACCTTTGCAACGAGTGCAATAGCTGCTGGAGGCGATCTATTCACCGTCTGCAAGTTGCTTGGGCATAAGGATATTCAGACAACTCAGATTTATGCGGAGGTGATTATGCCGACAAGAATTGAGGCTGTCAACAGGTTATCCGACTTTTTCGGGCAAAGTTGAAGAAGAAAGACAAGAGGGGAAGAAATAAGGCAAGTCACTTGATTTGGGGCTGGGTTTGGGCAAAAAAATAGGAAGGTCAAGCCCTCCTATTAAATTAGTCCTTAGAAAAATAGTGAATTGTGAACTCTTCACTTATTTTGCCCCACTCTTCATTCTCGCTATTGACAACCTCGCTGACGGTGTCATTTACGAGTCTGTTGATATAATCGGTTACCGAAGTCATATTCACCTTTGCTGATTGCTCGATGCGTTCGTAAGCATATCCAACTCCATGGTTTTCTAAGAAACTTTTAGCTTTGCCCCTTACATATTCAAGTAATGGAGGCACAAAATCAAATTTACTCATATTTTATATTTATATTTAAATATAGTCTGACAATTCGCCATCAAGACAGTAATCGCCGTCTTCGTCTTCGTAATACTCAATCCACTCGTTGTGAAGATCGTCACTAAGTTCACTGACGAGATCACGTGTGATTCTGCTGCGGTCATAATAGTCGCGGATGTCATCCTCGTCAATATCGACCTCGTCACCGTTATACAATACTGCGTAAGTATTTGTGTAACGAACTGCATGAACGTCAGATCTCCAGTGGTCTGATTGGTTCTCTTCGTACCAGATGCTTCTGGTAACATACTTAACTTTACCTCTCATACGGGTTTCTAGTTTAAAGTTTTCGACTGCACTATTGCTAATCGCGGTGCAAATTTACATATAAAAGTCCAAATAAACAAGAAAACATATAGAATTTCTTCATGTTTTTGAGTTTTTAATATTTTTAATACGAAAACCGGTATTAAACATTGCTTATTTCGTAAAAATATGTTATCTTTGCACACAAAATTAAAGATATGAGTACAAATATCGTAGAGACAATACAAACAAGATTGGAGTCAATGGGCATGTCCCAAGCGCAATTTGCAGAATGTGTTTCTGCTACTCCTGCACAGATGAGCATTTTTCTTCGAGGAAAAGGCTCTTTATCTATTGATTGTTTAAATAAGAGTCTAGATTTAGTCGGTGTAAACTTATCTTTATATTCTAAAAGAAATAGTCTTGCCAAGCAAGTTGCTGTGTATTTACAATCAAAAAATGTATCCTCAATAGATAATTGGACTAAGAGTGATTTATCTACGTTTACTCAAAATAAAGAGATAGATTTGTTTTTTGACATACAAACTGAGGACACATATATCGAAATAGAGAAATCTGGCATTATAGATATTGAATCCACATTTCCATACTTTAAGGCATTGGTTTCTTATTATATGCAATTAGATGGAAGTAAACCCACTGCAAGTCAAGCAAAGCAGGCTTTAGCAACGTTGCTAAATACGTCAGATGATAGCAAAAATGAAACCACAAATCAAATTAGCAAATTGGCAGCAGGTACTGCTCTCGGAGCATTAACATTTGCATCACCGATACTTGGTACGGTTTTAGCCGCTGCTAGTTTAGCTGTAAGCAAACAAGTTGGAGCATTTTCGCTCTTTGCAAAAACTAATAAATCTTCCTTATTTGAAAAAGCTATAAAATTCATTAACTCATAATCGCTGTCAAAGGAATAATTAGAAATTACATACCATAGTGAGATCAACGAGAGATTTAAAATAAAGACTAAGTCTAATAACTAGTCTCTCTATTATTAACTTTAAATTTACAAACAAATGAAAGAAGTCAAAGACAATCAGTCAACTGGCAAGTACACATTCGTAGAGCCAGAACTTTCTGTCACAATCTTCTCGGACGACCTAATTCTCGCCGACAGTGACAGATGCTGTGATGATCATGCGAACTTCGTAGGTTACACTTAATCACAAGTTATCCTCGAGCAAGTCTAAAGGATCCCTTGTATTTAAAATACAAGGGGTCTTAAATGCTTTTTTATATGTTTATAGTTCAGCTAGCAGGAATCAATATTCTTATCAAGCCTGTTTTTCCACAAACAGAAATTGCTTTCGTCGATTTCACAACCGACGAAAAGTATGATTATTGTATCAATATCACAAAGCGAAGAATAGTTGCCGAAGAGAAACTTCTGCGTAGCAGCTATCCGCAAAAACACTTTAAGGATTTCGAAATAGAGGTTAATGCACTATATCGAGATATTCCGAAGATTCTTATTAATGAAAATATTGTGCTGTTTCATGGCGTCCTGATTGAAATGGAGCATAAAGGCTATCTCTTTACAGCTCCCTCAGGAACTGGGAAAAGTACTCATGCTAAATTATGGACAGAACATTTCGGAGATAAAGTTAAAATAATTAATGGAGACAAACCATTGCTCAAACTTACAAAGGAGGGGATATTTGCGTTTGGCTCTCCATGGAAAGGCAAAGAACATATAGGTTCAAACGAATGTGTAAAACTCTTTGGAATATGTTATTTACAAAGGAGTTCAATAAATTCGATTGACCAAGTTAAGTTTGATACCGAATCATTGACATGGCTATTGGAACAATCCCAAATTAAAGGGCTTGAATCGTCAGTTATTCAACGTATTAGATGGTTCAAAGAGGCTTCACGATATATTTCTTTATATAATTTAAAATGTAATATAAGTGATAATGCCGTAAAAGTTGCTTATAATGGAATGAACATATGACAATGAAAAAAGAAATAGTATCATCAATAGAAGATGTCCTTAACTCCTTTGGCAGTATAACCTATAAGGTTTCTGGGAAAAGCATGATGCCTATGATCGTTCCTAATAGAGATATAGTAACTGTCAAAAGGAAAACGGAAGATATGAAACTGAACATTAATGATGTAGTATTATATCATCAAAAAGGTAAATTAATATTACATAGAATTGTTGAAGTTCTACCGAATAGCAGATATGTTATTCTTGGTGATAACTGCTCCAGGAAGGAGTACAACATCTTAGAGGAAGACATAATTGGAGTTCTCACAAGTTTTAAGCATAATGGCATACATTACGAAACGACAGACGAAAGATATGCAGAATATGTTAAAAGGCTAAGAAATTCTGAATTTATTAGAACCAAAAGTAAATTGATTTATGATATAATCGTTCAGCATCTAACTATCTTACCTTCTCCATTTATCACGAAGGTTAAGACATGTCTAAGAAAATTAATTGTATTTCAAATAGAGTTTGTATGACAATAGGTTATCGTATCGTCAAAGAAGCTGCACCTGCGTTAATCAGCATATTAGGCAAGCAAAAATTTGAGATGGGCGGAGAATATCGCATCTCGGATTTTACAATAATGGTCAACTGCGAAGAAGGAATCCTGTATCATTCCTGTCTAACGGGTGAACTCATTGTTGTTACAGACAGAGTCTGTGCATACCAATACCTGGTTGAGCATTGGTTTATTGTATCGTCTGATATTGATGAAAAATCAAAATTGCCAAACATAAAAAAGTTGCTAAGATGTCTATCCAAAAAACAAAAAAAAGGATATAAGACATTTGAAGTAATTACAACCACATCATGTAATGCACGATGCTACTATTGTTACGAATCAGGATTTAGGCATATGTCTTTAAGCCACGAAACTGCTGAAAAAGTAATAGATTTTATTCATCTGAACAGATGTTCAAATCGGATTAAACTAAAGTGGTATGGTGGCGAACCTCTCATGAACGTAAAAGCAATAGACGAAATCTGTGAAGGCTTATTAGCAAAAGAGATTACATTTAAGTCCACAATGATTAGTAATGGTATTCTCTTTTCAGATGAGGTAATTACTAAAGCCAAAAGATTATGGAATTTACAAAATGTTAGAATAACCTTGGATGGAACTGAAAATGTTTACAATGCTACTAAGAACTACAAAAATTATGTTGGCAATCCATACCAAAAGGTATTGAATAATATTGACAATTTATTATCAAATGGAATTTCGGTTACAATACGTTTGAATATAGAAGATAAAAACATTCTGGATGTCAAAGTTTTGATAAGATTGCTATCAGACAAGTACAGAGGCAATAATCTTTTGGATTTTATGCTAAGACCACTAAATAATACATCCACGAACAACCAAATAGAAAGCATTGGCAGAAGTCGAGATAATATTCTCAAAGAAATTACTCTGATGAAGGATAAACTTTTTGAAGAAGGCTTTCTTGTTAACTGTGGAAAATTAACTGGACTTACATTATGTAGCTGCATTGCGGATAGCGGAAAATATATCGCCATCAAGCCCAATGGGGAGTTGGCATACTGCTCGTCTGACTTTGATAGTAAAACGTTCGGGTCTGTATATAGCAAATCACCTGTTATTCCATTTCCTGAATTAAGCAAGCAGCCTCATGAAAAGCAAGCAATTTGTAATGATTGCCCGCTTTTCCCAATATGTTCGCCTAGTAAATTGTGCCCTGCATGTTTGAAACCTATTTGCAACGATATGCAAAAGACTTATAACATAGAGGATGTAAAATTAACAATGAAAAAAGAATATAGAATTTCAAAAACAAAATTTTAAGATGAAGATTAAAGATATTTTTGAAGAAGAATTAATTGGCACGGATAAGGTAATGGTTTCCTTAGATAACAATGTACTTAATGGAATTGTTAGAGCTAACGAGACTGCAAGTTATATTATTTCCTGCCTGAAGCAAGACACAACGGAAGACAACATAGTATTTAGTATATGTGAAAAATACAATGTTGATATAGAACTAGCTCGAAAAGGAGTAGTAAAAATACTCTCACAGCTAAGGGAACTCAATCTTTTGGAGGAATAGTCCTATAGTTGTTTATGCTTTATGTGCGATAATTCTTTTGATATAGTCTTTGTTACGCCTTCGATGGCTCCGGAATTAAGACAAGAATCTATAGGCACTTTGATTCTTGCCCAAAAGGCCGTAGAAAGTAAATACAAAGTGGCTATTGTGCGCTTTTGGGAAGCCAACAGAATAGATTATAATACGTTCGCAATTGAGATATGTGAACGCATATTTTCATATATGCCAAAAATCGTTAGTTTCTATTGTAGAGAAAGCGAGTATCATATTCTTATTGACTTGGCTAAAAGAATAAAAAAAGTTTCACCAATAACAACAATTGTCTTTGGTGGCCCCCAAGCAGAATTAACTGCAGAAGACACTTTGACGTCTTTTTCGTGTGTGGACTATATTTGCTGTGGAGAAGGTGAAAACACGATAGTTCCACTTTTAGATATGATTCTAAATAAGAATAATTGCACAGAACATACGATACCAGGCTTAGTCTATCGAGATGCGGAATGTAATATTGTCAAAAACAGACTTCCAGACCTTTTACCTGATAATTATACGAGAAGTTTTTTATATTACGATTTAGTACCAAAGAATATAATTCTTAACTCAAAAAGTGTTACTATTGATGTCGGTAGAGGTTGCCCGTTTTCATGTACATTTTGTAGTACAAAGACTTTCTGGAAACAAAAATTTAGACTAAGAGATTTGTCTGATACTATTTTCGAGATAAACTATGTGGTTAATCATTTTGGAAATAAATTATTCTCTTTCAGTCATGATCTTTTCACGGTTAATAAGAACAGAGTACTTGATTTCTGTTTCCAAATTAAGGAACTTGGTCATGATGTAAAATGGACATGTTCTGCTCGCATTGATTGTGTAGACGAGGAATTGATTGAAAGCATGGCATCATCTGGACTGGTTGGAATATACTATGGCGTTGAGACAGGTTCAAGCAGAATGCAAAACTTAATCAATAAACGCTTAAATATCCAGCGTTGTGTTGAAATAGTTAAATGTTCTATTAAGAATAATGTATATGTTACGACATCTTTTATTTACGGTTTCCCAGATGAAACATACGATGACCTGAACAAAACATTAGGACTTATGCATCAATTAATGTCAATCGGAGCAAATGTACAGCTGCATTATTTGTCATTTGAGAAAGGATCAAAATTATTCGAAAGTTATAAACAAGAGCTTTCGTATAATAGCTCCGAACAAACCAACCTTTTAGGTGTCAAAGAATTATCGCAAGAAATACAGCAACATCCAGAGTTGTTTCCTACATTTTGGAATTATACATCCAAATTAAGAACCGAAATGAAATTTCTTAAAAATATTCATGAAATTGGCAGAGAATATCCAAGAACTTATCTTATATTAATCAGTATGTTAATCAAAAAGGGGTTGGATTATGTCGGAGCATATAAACTGTTAATTGAACTAATTCAGGATTCATTAGTTCGATTTGAACGAGACAATGTGGTGATTAAAAAATCCATCTGTTATTTCCTTTTCGAAAAAATCATATCAAGATTGTCGACACATCCCGAATATAGAATAACTGAAAGTGAAACATCCCTACTTAAGACGACCCTTTTGAATGGCAACTTATGAAACAATTCGAAGTTGCACATTAACTATTGATGAGTCCACTTAAAAAAGTACCATTTTTTTAGGAATTAGACTTTTTAAGCGACTTTTCATTTTTGAAGAATCATTGATTATCAATGCATTTAACAATCGTAAAAGTGTTGATAACTTTGGCTTCAGATTTTTTCAAGTGGACTCATCGATTAATAATCAAAATTGCAAACCCACTGATTTTCAGCAGAAATGCCGATTATCAGTGGGTTAATTGTTCCCGAATTGAATCCCACAAATCCAGATGGGAACATCAGATGAATAAAACGGCTCATTACACCTGACTATTGCCACGGCATTGACAGAAGGGAAAAGTAAATCCAGAGGCTACTTTCTCTTGCCAGCCTTGGTTTTGTCCTTCGCCTCCTTCTTGCGTTCCTTCATGTACTCACGATAGTCTTTGATAGGCATAGGCTTAAGATTCTCATCAGAGAACATGAGGTCGATACCTTCCAGTTCCATCATGACCTCTTCATTGTCGTTGAAGTAGGCATGAATATAGCGATTGACGTTCTGTTGCTTCTGGAGAATGGCATTATCTCGGGTAATGAAGAACAGAAGTCCGATGCATATAAGCCAGATTGACCATGCCATCAACTTAAAGAAGCCTCGAACATGCTTGCTGCAATAGAAGCACTTGAAGTAATACCAAGGGTACAGATACAACGAGTTCAACAGAACATGACCATTGTCATCCTTGAATTTTGGCTTATCATACGGACTGAGGTTGACTCTGCCAAGAAGTTCACACAAAGCATCTGCAACAACTTTGTACTGACGTTTGATGGCATGGGTATTATTGTTGAACTTGTCAATAGCTTCAGCATTGATTTTTGTTGCCTGCTGATAGGCTTCCAAAACAGTGCCAGGCTTACCTTCGGAACGAAGTTTCTCTTCTTTCTCCAGCTGTGCCTTGTCTTGTTCTACTAAATGTTCACTGATAGCCTCCTTGATAGCATTATGAACTACCAAACGAAGAGAATCCTTGTTAACATCCAACTCGAAGTTATCCAAAGTATTCTGAAGCCCGAGCAATGAACTGTAAATTGCATTGCCCTGAGTCTTCTCGATGTCAATGTTCACTTCAACTGGTGTAGGTGGGTCCATTTTAGACCCCCCTACAGGTTCTGAAGGAGTTTCTGTCTCAGGAATGTCATTGCACTCTGCACTTTCTGCACTTTGCACTTTGGCATCCTGAACAGGGTTAGTAACTGGCGGATTGTCAGGAACAGGAGATAAGGTAGTATCAACTGAGCCTATCTCAGTTCCCTCCGCATTCACTGGCTGAGTATCTGTCACGGGTGAAGCAGGTGACATCATAGCAGCCATATTTGCGCCCATGTTTGCAATCACTTTCATTGCATCCTTTGAGTTCTTCTTCTTTTTAGGCGACATATTGTTTTCTGTTTGATTGAGTTGTTCTTGATCCATAATTAGTGTCTTCCTTTTCTTCTTGGTTGTGCTTGAGCTTCCTCCTGCTTAGACCTCTGACGTTCACGTTCCCACCACTCATCATCGTTGCCACCGCCACCACCTGAAGATGGCGCAATCTGAGTGCCACCAGTAGCCAGTTCAACGGCAGCTGCAGCAATGTCGTGAGCAACGCTGCTGTCCTCCTGACGTGAGTTTCTGAGACTCATGTCAAAGGCATCGTTTGGATTGAAGTAGGTGTTGTTCTCCATGTTCTTCTCACGCTCTCTCACAAAGTCCTCGTAAGAGATCTCTGTAATACCTGCTGTGAAGTCATCGCCATAGTCAGGCTCAAAGTCCTGACCATCAGACAACCGTTCTGTCAACTTGCCTTCCTCTGGTCGGATGTACTGACCGCCACGGAACATCTGAACATCCTCGTCAGTGCTGACATCCATGACCTTCTCCAAAGCAGAGAACTTCAAGGATTGGTCACATTTGGCACCACCGATAGAGAATTTCTTATCACTGATGGTGTAAACGATACCGAGTCCTTTTCCGTCCTTGGTTGGAACGATTGTCGTGGTAATGCCCTTCTTGGCAAGAGCCTCACGGAACTCAGCCAATGACTTACACTTTCCGAGCAATGGCATTGCAGTATCAGCAATCTCGTACTTCAACTTGTCTTTGCCCTTCAGTGCAGAGCGGTTGACGTTCTTCTTGTCCTTGGCGAAGTATAGACCGTACTCCTTAGTCATCTTGAAACAGGTGCGCTGTGAGCGTGTCTTGTAGAACTTCAGGTCAAGCGGTTTTCCGTCATCACCGATGACATTCAGAGCCATGTGTATGTGGTCATAGTCGTGGTCATCGTGTCGGATGATGATGAGCTGTGTCTTATCCCATCCCATGCGTTTGAGGTAGTCCAGGGCAAAGGCTGTCATGAACTCGTCACTCTTAGTTCTGTGACCATCGTTCTCAGAGAAAGCCAGAGAGATGTGAAGCATCTTCTCGCTGATACTGTGGTTGCGACTTGCCTGAATCTCGAAGGATGCGCAAATGGCTTCATGGCTGACGGCACATAGCCCTTTTGCTATCAGGATGCGAGCGTCCTTCTCCTTCACATTGTCCATATAGTTGATCAGACCTGCCGCCAAACTTCCTGTGGTTATCTTTGCGAACATAGATCAGCAATATAGATTAGAATCTGACCAATCATCTGCGACTGATACTCCAACTGAGGAGCCAGTTGCACGAGTTTCTGAATGCGTTTGTCGGTTGTGTCCTTGAAGGCAGCATTTATCTGCATCGTGATTTGGTTCAGATTGTTCGACATTCCAGAGCAGTCCTTCAAGGCATCACCGAGATCCTGCGGAATTGCATCTACCACCTTCCCATAAACAGTCTGGTGATGGGCATACTGACTCAAAGGTCTTCCTTTGGCATCCTTGGCAATCTTGGCTTTCTCTTTGTCTGTGAAGTACACAGAGACTCCTTTCTTTTTCTCTTCCTCAGCCTTCTTCGGTCTTCCACCTTTCTTGGGTGTCATATCGCGTCTGGCCTCGGGTATTTCGGGGGTACTTTTCTTCTGTGTTGCCATATAATCTTGATTATTATGGTGACACGCATAACGGGAAGCCCAACTGGCTGCCTCGAGTTCTGAACATTTCAGAACACAAACTTGCTCCCGTACCCCCGTCCTCCATATAGCCAAGCAAGCTTGGTAGTTTACGGTAAAACTGCTCTCGCAGAGCATAACATTGCTGTGAAGAAATGCCAGTAGCAGAATGCCGTAGGCAGGTATGAATTGAGGGGTGAAGCATAGTTTGAAAAGGCAGTTATGGCTTGACCGAAGCGGTCACGTTAGTTACTCTCTGAGGGTCTTGGTGACAAGTATCGGTCAATAGCCAGAGCCGCCTGAAGAGCATCTTCGTAGGTGGCGAACTCGAAGCTGACGGTAGTCTTGACAACTCGTCTGCCGTGTCTGTCTTCTGCAATCTTACAAACACTGTAGTAGTGGTTGTGAGGTATCTTATCGAAGAAACGGATCACGAACTTTGAAGGGGTGCCATCGCTGGACTCCTGACGTTCAAGACTAAAGAAAGGGAAAGAAGGAATGGTAGGTTCTGTTCCCTGCTGTTCGACACTATCATTAGATATGTGTTCATCAGCGAGGGAGTCATTGCCTGTGGTCATTTCCTCTTGTCTGTCCATAGAACTGTCCACATCGGTGCCAGATGTTGGTGCAGGTTCTGTTGGCGTGTCCTTGGACTCATCATCTGAACCTTTTTGCTCCAACTCGGCATCCGAAACTTCCTCAGAAGAGGGTGAAATCTCAGGAATCTGACAGGTCGAAACGGCTTCTTCTGTTACAGATGTAGCCTTTTCAGCCTGATTTGAAGTAGAATCGGTAACTTCGGCAACGGAATTGGTATCGTTTGCAGTTTCATCTGCGATCGATACGGATTCATGATTGCCATCGGTTGCAACCGACTCTTTTGAACTGTTGTTATCCTGAAACCTCTTGCCTCTCTTCGGGCGATTGTCCGACTTTAGCCATTCAACAAGTTCATCCTTGAAAAAGAAGAGCTTGTTTCCACGCTTGAAGTGGGGAATCGTGTCCTTGGATGTGGCAGAATGTATGGCAGACTTAGAGTAGCCAGTGAATGCCACAGCCTCGTCAATGGTGAGGATGGCATGAGGATCCTGCTGGCTTCCTCCGCTCTGAATCCACTCCACAATGATGCCTAACTTCTCGTCAATGTTGGCAAGAAGGCAAGGCACATCATTGAAGGTGGGTATGTTCTGAGTTTCATCTTGCATACACATCTTTTATTAAAGGGTTAGTTACTTAAGTGCTAAAACTCGCTCGATGCGTGCTGCCTCAGACTCAATCTGATCCATTGATGCCACACGGCAAGAACGAATCCACTTGATGAGTTCTGAACGCTCGAAGTACACAAGTTTGTTGTTCGGCTTGAAGAAGGGAACAACCTGATTGTGTGTCATCTTATAAAGACAACTCTTTGAGATACCTAAAAAGATGGCTGCTTCTTCGAGTGTCAGAATCTCCTTAGCCTGGCAGAGTACGTTGTTAATCGCATCCAGTTTTCTGGTCAGGTCTGCCACTTGTTTTGTGAGCAGCTCATGACTTTCGGTATGGTTATTTTCTGTCATTCTGAAACAATCTATTTATCGTTAAACATCCTGGTTACAAACGGCTACATTCTACTTCACAGCATGAGTACCGCTTGGGATAGCCTTGTAATGGCTTGTTTCCTACTGCAAAGTTAGTCGTAATATCGTAATAGGGCGAAAATAGGAAATGACCGAGCCTCCGTTTTAAGAATTATTGGCTGGTGAGTATGAAATTAGACCTCATAATTATACTATAAACACTCCTGAAGGGTGCAATTTGGTCCTCTGGGCTGGGTTGCTCCAAGCCCTATATAATATATATGTGCAGAAAGTCGGGGTGTTTTGATTGTATGTCGAGAAAAATGCTTATCTTTGCACCGTCTAAGAGAAGCAAGGATGTTACTTATGTGGCATTTCATCATCATCACTATCTGTACACTCTGCCACATGATTGTGAAGTAATAACTGGCAACTGAAAATAGCATTTGTTGCGTTTTGTATTTTTTATGATATTTTTGTTTCATCTTTGTTACGCGAAGCCTTTTTGTTAAACTATTAGCATTGACTATCAAGCAGATAGAGAGAAACAAAAACCTTTTTCCTTCAATGTGTTGTATTGAGCAAGACCTGTCTCATCGACGAGGTACATTGCTTTCTCGGTCGTGTACTTGA